>Ga0126381_100004821_pt1 | contig 14727 bp, 13 predicted proteins | sample PanSoiMetPlot_28_FD_96465 | JGI IMG/M metagenome (GOLD analysis project Ga0126381, IMG submission 96465) | Tropical forest soil microbial communities from Panama - MetaG Plot_28 | ecosystem: Environmental > Terrestrial > Soil > Tropical forest > Bulk soil | place: Panama | collected 2016-02-17
GCCAGCCGCCTGTCCTCTGGTACGCCAATCGGACACTTGCACCCCGGGGACCGGATGCCGGACTTGCAACTCGATAATGGCACCAGGCTGTTCGACGAGATGCAGGGGACGCATGCGACAGAGATTCTGATGAGGACGGGCGTGCGCATCATTGTCCGCCCCGATGGCTACATCGCATCAATTGGAACCCAACCAACCGAAGAGTATGCGGGTGTACCAACACGTACCGTACGGTGCGACCGCAGATTGAACTGAGCCCCGGTTTTTTGGTGAATGGTGGTGATCCATTTATGAATATCATGCCAAGGAAAGAGATTCCTGAAGACATCCTGAAAGATTCGGTACTCGCACATATCGCAGCGGCTTATTTTTCTGTCGGGAAGAGGCTTGAACGAAAAACTCAGTGTTCCGCGACTCGCGGCTTCATCCTGTCAGCACTCCGAGGCGGCGCTTCGCTCAATCAGAATCAGATCGCCACGCTTCTAGGTCTCGACCGAACTGTCGTGCATCGGGCCATCAAGTCAATGGCTAAGGAAGGACTTGTGTCGGAGCGAAAGGCAAAATCGGGCAGAGCAATTCATGTCCAGTTGACTCCCAAAGGAAACAAGTATAGGGAACGGCTGATCAAGCACCGGGTGGCCGCCGATGAGCATGTCCGGCATCAACTGACTCCGGAAGAACGAGCGACACTTCTTCGGCTCTTGAAGTTGATCGCCGAATTGGAGTTCTAAGAGACGGCCGCCTCCATCCATTCTCGACTCTTTGGGCAGATTGCAACGATAGCAAACTGAATCGAGAGGAGAATCGATGAAAATGATGAACCTTTTTCTTATGGCAGCGCTGCCCGCGGCGTCCTTCGCGCAATCACCGTCCGGGGGCGGCTCAGGCGTGCCCAGCGTGGCTATACCTAAAACCACCGAAGTGCTGGTTATTCAGACTGCCAAGCAGGGCGTAACCCCGCAACAAATCATGGCGGTCATACCGGAAGAGATTCGGGCAACTGTGAAGCTCTACCTCGACGGGAAAATCCGCCAGTGGTATTCGCGCAGTGATGGCAAAGGCGTCGTCTTCGTGGTCGATGCTAAGACCGAGGACGAGGCACGAGCCATTATGGAAACGCTGCCGCTCGCGAAGGAACATTTGATGGATCACCAGTACATTCCCGTCGGACCCTTGATGCCGCTGAGGGCATTAAACCCAGGAGCGCTGCAGTGACTCTACTCGGCATCCTTGTCCGTAGTGCCGATCCGCGACTGAAGCCTTTCGCAGTCGCGGTTTGTTAAAGAGAGGCATGGCCATGTCCATGGCTGGAATTCTAGGAATCTAAAAAGGAGACACTCATCATGCCACAACAAATGATCTGGTTTTTCCTGAGCATCGCATTCAGCTTCGTCGCGTGGGGGATAATCGCCGCTCGATATATCTGGCCCGAACTCCGCCTCCGGGACCGGGCCGAGGCGTTGCGGCCTCTGCTCATCCTCCACAGCTTCCGCTTCATTGGCTTGGCATTCCTGGTCCCAGGCGTCGTGTCACCCGATCTGCCATCTACTTTCGCGCATTCCGCGGCCTATGGGGACCTCATAGCGGCGACGCTCGCGTTGCTGGCACTGCTACTGCTGCCGAGCGCGGCCGGCGTTGCCGCCGCATGGATCTTCAGCCTGTGGGGCTCAGCAGATATCCTGAACGCTTTTTACCAGGCCAATCACACCGGACTATCGGCGGGGCAGTTGGGAGCCGCATTCTTCCTTCCGACTTTGGTGGTGCCGCTGCTCCTAATTACGCACGGACTCGCTTTCCGAATTCTTCTGCAACATCAACCTGAACCGGCAAGGCAAGAAAGCCGGCACCCGGCATAAGGCCCCTCGGCTATCACCAAGAGTGCTATTGTGCCGCCCGGTCGTTCGACAGCCGGCGAATTGGCCCGTCCGCAGATCGTGTCCAGTTCGTCGGCCACTCTGAAGTTGAGAATCCTGCTGGAATGAAATTCTCGACTTACGGTTTGCCCGTGATGCGGGCCCAACCCTGAAAAGGGGCAGCTCGCTGACGATGGATGTCTCTTCAACTACTAGCAGGGCTCACCTGTCAGGTCGTGCCGCGCGCGTTCTGGAGTTTCAAATCAGCCGTAGCCACGTAAGTGCGGTTTATATCGGAGACCTTCTGGGTGCCGCAATTGCCCATCGCCAGTTTTAGTTCGCCCTGCAGGATTTCGAGGACGCGATCGACTCCGGCCTGGCCGAACGCTCCCAATCCCCACAAGTAGGGACGTCCGATCCCGACCGCCTTTGCGCCCAGTGCAACCGCCTTGAAAACGTCCGTGCCACGACGAACCCCGCCATCGACGAACACCGGAATGCGGTCGCCCACCTCCGCTACCACTTCGGGTAGCGCCTCGATCGTCGCGCGCAGTGTTTCTGTGGCACGTCCTCCGTGGTTCGACACCAGAATGGCATCGACGCCGTGCTCCACGCATAGGCGTGCGTCCTCGCGCGTGTCGATTCCCTTGATCATGAATTTGCCCTTCCAGAATTTGCGCAGACGGTCCACAAACGCCCAGTCCATGGCGGGATTGAGCATTCTCACGCCGGTCATGTTAATCCCGTCGTACATCGGGCGCTCCTGAGCGCTGGGACCCGCGGCGCCCGCGTGGCAAGTTGTGCATTGGCTCACGTCCTTTGGGCGGGCGCGGAGGAAGGTTTCACTATTACGGCCGGTGGTGTTATCCACGGTGAGGGCGATTACTGTGCACCCCGCGGCTTCGACGCGCCGCAATATCTTCTCGCAGGCATCCCAAGAGCTCGGCGCATAAAGCTGCTGCCATACTGGGCGGCCAAGCGCCTTGTTGACTTCTTCGACGGCGGTTGACGTCCCTGTAGACAGGAAGTACAGAGTGCCGCGCGCTTTAGCGGCCCGCGCCACTGCCAATTCGCCGTCCGGGAAGAATGCCTTGTTGCTTGCGGTCGGGCAGAGGAAGATCGGACTCTCGTGAGCGGCGCCGAACAGCTCGACTCGCATGTCGACCTTCGTCGCGTCACGCAGGCGCCGCGGACGCAACTGTATGTGTTTGTACGCGTCGCAATTGGCGCGAAGCGTCCCGTCATCGTCCACACCGCTTGCCATGTATGCCCAATGACCAGGCGTGACTTTGCCGCGAGCGGCTTCCTCAAAATCATGAACGTCAAGAGCTTCAGCCGGGCTCGCGATGACGTCCGGAGACCGCTCGGTGGTTTGCGCCAATCCGGTTCGTTCGAGGAAGGCGGCGACTCCTCCAAGTGAGGCTACATAGGGGCTGGCGGCTAGAAATCTCAAAAATTGACGACGGGTTGTGGAGTTGGGCGTGGATCGTTTCATGCCGTCGCGTATGGTATCCCTCGCGAGTCCTGTCTGACCAGCAAAAGATCCAAGCTCGGTACGCTCCGAGCGTATGCCGGCAATCGGGAGACTGACCGTCTTCGCGTGGCCGGGCCAATCTCCGAGTGGAATATCGGCGCAGTGGATCCGGTGTTTGATTCGATTCGCTCGGAAGAGCGCTTCCGGGATTTGCTTCGCCGCGTCGGTCTGCCGTAATGATTGGCTTTCCCGGCGCAAATGTCCCGAGCGTTGTTCACGCCATCAACGCCCAAAGGGCCAGATCGGTCGTGGTTTGCCAACAAACCTGAATTTGAGCCTCGTGTTCTAGGCTCGAGGCCTTAATTTACGCGTTGCCCGTGAGCGATCAGAATCCGGCCAAGCCCATTGCCGAGTCCTCAAGGGACCGCTCAAGTCCGCGACTGACTCCACACATTAAATTTCACCTGCGCGGCCCGCTTTATCTAGCCGCTTCTTGCGATCAAATCTTCGGACGTATAATGCCGCGTATGAACGACCCAGGCAATTCTCCGTTGCCTTTTGGGATGGACCACCTTTCTCTCCGATTGGACAGGCAGGAGCCCTATGTCTCCCTCCACTTCATCATCATCTTCGTTCGTGATCAGGAGCGAAGCTTGCGCTTCTACCTGGACCAGCTCGGTTTCCGTCTCATTGTCGATGCACGCGTCGCCGGCATCCGCTGGATCGAAGTCGCTCCTCCCGACGGGAGCGCAAACCTCGCACTCGCCCAGGCTCAGCCGGATTCGGTCGCGGAACTCGTTGGCCGCGACACCCGTGTCTACTTCATCACCGAAGACGTCCAGGCCAAGTACCAGGAATGGAGCAGCCGCGGGGTACGTTTCGAGTCTCCGCCAAGCAAACCGCAATGGGGCGGAATCTTCACGCGATTCGAGGATCCGGACGGCAACTCGTTTGGCCTGGCCGGCTTTGACGAGCTGACACTCGGAGTCGAAATGCGGCGCCGCGCACTGGCCCAAAAGCTCGAAGCCGAACGTCAAGCCGAGCGCGAACTCGAAATCGCGCGCCAGGTCCAGGCGAGGCTCTTTCCTCAGAGGAAGCCGCAGGCCCGTACCCTCGATTATGCCGGTGCTTGCCTCCCGGCGCGGCACGTCGGCGGAGATTATTACGATTTCCTTAACCTCGGCCAGCAACGGCTTGGCCTGGTCATCGGCGACATTGCCGGAAAAGGGATCGCCGCGGCGCTCCTGATGGCCAACCTGCAAGCTAGTCTGCGGAGCCAGTGCGCCATCGCCGCGGAGCAGCCGAAGCAGTTCTTACATTCCGTTAATCAGCTGTTCTTCGAAAATACGGCCGACGGCGATTACGCCACGTTCTTCTTTTCCGAGTACGACGACGTATCGCGTCGCCTTCGCTACGCCAATTGCGGCCACCTTCCCGCTCTCCTTCTCCGGCGAGATGGCTCCCTTGAGCACCTGAGCTCCACCGCCACGGTCCTCGGGCTATTCGATGAATGGGACTGCACTCTCGAAGCACGCCAGCTATGCCCAGGCGATACGCTCGTTCTCTATACCGACGGCGCAATCGAATCCTTCAACGATTCCGGTGAAGAGTTCGGTAATCATCGGCTGATCGAATCCTTGCACCGTCATCGTGCGCTCTCTCCGCCGGCACTGATTGATTCCATCGTCGCTGACGTTCGCAAGTTCAATCCACGCGAACAGCAGGACGACATCACCCTCATCGTGGGACAGATTCGGTAGAGTCCGTGATGCGGCGACACAGACTCGGCCGGCGAAAATCCAATCGTCGTAAAAACTTCATCATCGTTTTCTAAGGGAAGGATTGTCAGCAATCCCGAGACTGACCGTCTTCCCTTGGCCGGGTCATTCTCCGAGTGGTCCGTTAGCGTCACCCAGGCAGGAAGAGTGGAAGTTAGCGATTGTTGAGCGCATTGGTTGTCACTACGCCTTCGCAAATGACCCTGCCAGGTTTCCACGCGGTGGCATTAGTGCCATTCTTGGTTGCGTCTCGAAGGTCTAGCGCCCCGAAATTGGGTAACAATTGTGTTCAGTTGCTACGCTGATTCGACCAGCGAACCGTCGTAACAACCCGAATGCGACCCCTCACCTGATGAGTGTCACCCACGCCGGACCCGTTCCCGCATTCACCGCTGTGCCCACCGGCGTCAAGGCTCCAGTCGTTGCATCGACGGTGAAGGCCGTGACGTTGTCTGAGCCGAGGTTTGCCACATACGCAAGCCGACCTGAAGCGTCCAGGGTCAGCGCGACAGGATTACTGCCGGCTGCTGCGGTTGCAGCCGGCAGCAGGGCTCCGGTCGTCGCATCAATCGCGAAGACAGAGACACTGTCGGCAGTCGAATTCGTCACGTATGCGAAATGGCCCTGCGAGTCCACCGCGAGGGAGGTTGGACCATCAGAGGTGCCGATCCGAGTCGCGAGCGGCGTCAAAGCTCCCGTGGCCGTATCGATGGAAAAGATCGCAATGTCATTCGACCCCGAGTTCGCCACGTAGGCGAATCTTCCGGAAGGGTGCATGGTGATCGAGATTGGATTCGTGCGAGCCGGAACCGCGCCGAGCAGCCCCAGCGCTCCGGAGCTGTCCACTGCATAAACCGTTACATCGCTCGAGTTGGCGTTGACGACGTACGCGAATCTGCCCGAGGGATGGAAGCTGAGCGCGACCGGCAGGTCGTCTGTCGAAACGGAGCCAGCAAGTGGCGTGAGCGCGCCGGTGTTCGCGTTGATGGAGAATCCGGAAATGTTTTTGGAATCCTGGTTCACCACATAGAGAAGGGTCCCGGTCGGACCGACGACGATGAAGCGTGGGCCACTGCCAGCGGGAACGGGAGAACCCACCATGGTCAGGCTCCCGGTATTCGCGTCGACGGCAAATACGGAGATGTCATTGGAAGCCAGATTGCCGACGTAAGCAAAGCGTCCGGAGGGCTCCATCGCCATGACCCTGGAATTGATCCCGCCGGTCGGCACTGTGGTTTTGGGGGTCAGTTGGCCTGTCTGGGGATCGACCGCAAAGGTGGAGATGCTGTTGGAAGACGAGTTGGCGACCAACGCAAACCTCGCCGCAGCGGTGGGGGTGGAGGGTGTGCTCACACCGCCGCCGCAGCCCACGAGGAGCCTGAGGGCGACGGAAAGCAGGATGGAATGCGCGATCTTTCTCGGAGACATGCTAGTCCTTTCTGGTTGAGATATGCGGGGTCGGCGAATACTTCGGCCTGAGCATAGCTAAATGGATTCGGCACGGGCGAGTTGGTTTTGCAAGAGGCGGTAAAATCCTGTAAATTCTTGTGAGAAAAAGGAACGATTTCATCCTGCTGTCGCGGCCCTCCTGAGGCTTCCCCTGTACGACGCGTGATATTGTGAGTCCCATGGTAGACCGGTCGAATGGCTACGAAGCTGTCGCCAAGGACTTTCTGGCCCGCCGTGGCAGTGGCCGCTCGACCGGCGTCGGCGTGCATGCCGTGAGGCGGTGGGCCCAGGCTCTACCACACGGGGCCTCAGTGATTGATCTCGGCTGCGGTCCCGGATTTCCAATCACTGGGGTTCTAGTCGCCGAGGGGCTGAACGTCTTTGCCGTTGATGCAGCGCCATCATTCGTGGAGGCCTTCCGACGCAATCTCCCCAATACACCCGTGGTTTGTGCAACCGTCCAAGATTCGACATTTTTTGATCGAACTTTCGATGGGGCCCTCGCATGGGGCCTCATTTTCCTGCTTTCTCCCGACGACCAGCGGCACTTGATCCAAAGGATCGTCGACATATTGGTGCCAGGTGGCCGGCTGTTATTCACTTCGTGTGCGGAACCGGTGGTTTGGAACGATGCGATGACAGGATTAGAGTCACGATCTCTTGGAGCTGAGGAGTACCGCAGGCAGCTTTCGGCAGTCGGCCTCTCCGTCACGGGCGAGTTCGAAGATGAAGGCCAAAACCATTACTACGATGTTCGCAAGAACGAGCTGCGCTTGAGGGTCGAGAAAGCGGAGACGTAGGCATGGCGTTGCTTTCTGTCGGCGACTCTGAAGTTGAGACTACCGGGGGTGAAATTCTCAACTTACCGTTTGCCCGTGATCCGTAAACTAAACTCGCAATATCGCTAAGACCTCGGCAACTATCCTTACCTGACACTCGCGATCGAACAGTCCCCCGTTACTCGAGAGGACTGTCCTCTGTCGTACGAATCCTGCCGTCATCTGTGCGGGTGGCCTACTTGAGTGCGCTGGATGGGCGTGGCGTTGCGCCGGCGACGGAATTGCGCTGGAGGACAATGGAATCCGCGTTTGAAGGCGCGGTTGAATGATGCTTCGGAGCCGTAGCCAACCGCTGCGGCGACTTGCGCCACGCTGTCCTCGGTAGATTGCAGAATCTCCGCGCCGAGACGGAGTCGCCATTGAGTTAAGTAAGCCATCGGGGGTTCTCCTAGAAAATGGCGGAAGCGCGCAGCAAGCCGCGTACGCGATACACCGACACGCCTAGCCAAATTCGAAATCGTCCAGGGATGTGCGGGCTCTTTGTGGAGAACAGCGAGCGCTTGGCCGATGACAGGATCGCGAGCGCCTGCGAGCCAGCCAATCTGTTCGGGAGGAAGCCCGCTGATGTAGCGCCGCAGGGTCTCCACGAACAGCAGTTCAGAAAGTTTGGCAAGCATAAGCCCGCTACCTGCATCCGAGCCGCTCGCGGCGTCCACCGAGAAGCGGATCGAGTTTTCGAGCCACTGTCCCGAGGCTTCTTTAGCGACGTGAACGACTAACACTCGCGGCAAGCCAGCCAGAAAAACCTGGCTCAACCGCGGCTCACACGAGAGATACCCACACACAAATTTGGTGATTTCTCCGCCGCCACCGAAATGGACCACCTTCAGTCCCTTGGCCACATACTTGGCAAAAGTGCGAAACGAGTCCACGGGTTTTTCAGGTGCGCCGTTGCCAACCAAGTGGGTATCGCCGTGCGGGATGATTACAATATCGCCCGCCGTCAACTCTTCTTTCCGGCCACCCGGCAGCCTGGCATACGCACGGCCTTCCGTCAGAAGGTGGAAGATGATCAAGTGTCCCGTTCCAGGAGAAAGAAAGTGTTCTTTGGCTGCCGATGGCGAGGAGCTGAAGCACCACGGAGCGGAAAACTCACCGTTGAAAAACAGCGCGCCACTAAGCTTGACGGACTTCAAGACTTCGGAGAGCACATCCATGGCGATAGGGTCGTGGAATTGGGCGTTTGTGTCAAGAAACCGGGACGCTAAGTCAAATTTTAAATCGGCGCCCGACGGTCTAAATCTATCGTGGGACGTGGCGAGCTACAAACCAAAGCAAAGAAGGAGAAAGAAGTGAAAGACAACTGCTGTAAGAAGTTCTGGGGCGGTCGAGCCGCTCACAGCATCGTTTGCGGAACGGTGGTGGCGTTTGCCACGCTGGCCGTTTCGGGCATGGCCTCGGGGCAATCGCAAGACAAAAAGGATGACATCACGTTGAGCGCAGTACAGAGCCCGGCGGCTCCAACGCTAATCACGCCGCCAGTGGGAAACTCCGCATATTTGGTGGCCCACGGAGTGGGAACCCAAGGCTATGTCTGCCTACCGACAAGCATAGGGGTATCCTGGACCGTGAACAATGCGCGTCCTGAGGCGACCCTCTTTTCCAATGTTTTCGGCGCCGCTGTACAGATCATCACACACTTCCTCAGCCCCGTGGTGAATCCCAACGGTATCGGACCAAACCCACCGCGTTTCGGCGATGTTACGTGGCAGAGCTCATTCGACAGCAGCCGTGTATGGGCGCAAAAAGAGAACTTCATCCATGCCGGGACGGATCCCAATAGCTGCCCCAATACCGGCTCGATTGACTGCTTGTTGCTGCAGGTGATCGGCTCCGATGAGGGACCGACCGGAGGCAAATTGCTGACGAAGACGACGTTCATCCAGCGGCTCAATACCAGGGGCGGATCCGCTCCAACGGATAGCTGCTTCACTCCCGCCGAAATTGGCAGGCAGATTCTTGTGCCATACAGCGCCGACTACATTTTCTTCCGCGCGGACCAATAACAATTGTTTCTCTTCGCCGAGAATGCGCGTTGTGCAAGCGGAGGCGTGCATGAGTTGGCGGCCTTCGCGTGCATTCTCGGCGCCTTTGTTTCATCCAGATGGTGACGGTGGAAGCTGAAATCGGACGGCTATTCCAAGGTCGTTGGGAGTGTTTTGAACGAAGAGACGGGAAGGCGCTAGGGAAAAATGAGTACAAAAGGAGAGAGCGCATGAATGCAATTGCGAAACAGACGCTAACGACGAATGAGTTTGATCAACTCAAGGCCCGGTTGAAGGCAACCTGGATGACGGGAGACTACGACGTTTTCTCGCGTTATATGGAGAATGACGCGGAGGTGTTTTACCGGCGGCTGGGCGTCACACCGGGAACGCGGCTGCTGGATGTCGGTTGTGGCGCGGGGCAACTGGCCTTGATTGCGGCCAGGGCGGGCGCGAAGGTGACTGGTTGCGACATCTCGACAAACTTGCTCGAAAACGCCCGCGCGCGCGCGGCGGCCGAGGGGCTCGAGATCACATTTGAGGAAGGTGATGCCGAAGCGCTGCCGTATGAAGATGGTCAGTTCGATGTAGTGGCCAGCTTGATTGGGGCGATCTTCGCGCCGCGGCCGGATCGCGTGGCGGCCGAACTCACGCGGGTGTGCCGGCCCGGCGGAATGATTGCGATGGCGAATTGGACGCCAGGCGGTTTCGTCGGGCAGATGTTCAAAGCCATTGCCAACCATATCGCGCCCTCCGGTATGCCCGCCCCTGCCCTGTGGGGAGATGAAGCCACAGTTCGCGAGCGGCTTCGAGAAGGAATTGGGGCGCTGAAGCTCGCGCGTCATTACTATCACTTCGACTACCCTTTCCCTCCGGAGGCGGTGGTCGAATTCTTCCGAACCAACTACGGACCGATGACGTGCGCGTTCGCCTCTCTGGATGCGAGCGGGCGGGAAGCACTGACAAGCGACCTCGTCCGGCTATGGTCCGCACATAACCAGGGCGCGGGCCACTCGACCAAGGTGGAAGCTGAATACCTTGAGGTTATTGCGATTCGAGGCGGGGGTACGCAAGGCGCGCGGCAACCCACCACTACGCTGAAAACAGCAGGCTCGATAAGTCGCCGCGCAGAATCACTGGCTAATCGTATCGAGGAAGGCGCGACGGGCCTGGCGGCTTTTGCTGAAGGACTATCGGAAACAGAATGGCGAACCCCGATGTCGGCGACGGACCGTCGGTCAGTTGGCGTCATCGTGTACCATGTTGCCAGCGTCTATCCGATTGAGATTGACCTCGCGCGGGCCATCGCCAGTGGCAAGGCCGTCAGGGACGTCACTTGGGAGGTGGTCGCCCAGTTGAATGCCAAGCATGCCCAGGAGCACGCCGGAGTGACGAAGGAAGCCGCGCTCGCGCTCTTGCGAGACAACAGTCGCGAGGCGGCCGCGGCTGTGCGCGGATTCACGGATGAGGAGTTAGACCAGGCGGCGCCTTTCTCCCTGAGCTTTGGTGCGCCGGTCACGGCGCAATTCGTGATTGAGGATCACGCGCTACGGCACTCCTGGCACCACCTGGCGCAGATGCGCAAGGCGCTGCGTCGATGATTGCAGTAGAGCCGAGAGCTCTAGATGCTCGGGGCTCAATCACGCGTAAGTCCTGCGACTTTGCTACTGGATTTGAATTCGGGCGTACCACATTCCTGCCATGCCTCATTCGTAGCGCAGCGCCACAACCGGATCGACGCGCATCGCGCGCCGCGCCGGCACGTAGCAGGCCGCAAGCGCTGTACAAATGAGAAGCCCAGAAACTCCGCAGAATGTTGGCCAATCGGTTGCGCTCACACCAAAGAGCAGGTTCCTTAGTATTCCCGTCAGTGCGAAGGACCCGCCCAGGCCGACCAATGTGCCGGCGATGGCCAGGACCGCGCCTTGTTTCAGCACCAGCTTCACGACCTCATCAGGCTGCGCACCTAACGCCACGCGGATGCCGATCTCGTGCGTGCGTCGAGCAACCAAATGACACAGGACCCCGTATGTTCCAACGACGGCCAACACCAGCGCTAGGACGGCGAAAAGAGCGATCAGCGCGGTTCTAAACCGGGGTTGCGCGGTGGCCGCGGCAAATCGCTCGTCAAGCGTGCCAACTTGCGACACCGGCAGCGCCGCGTCAAGTAACTTGAGTTCGCTGCGCACAGCCGCGGCAAGACTTGCGGGATCGGCGACATCCGTCTTGACGGAAAGAAACACGTCCAACGAAGGTGCCTGGCTGAGCGGCTCGTAGATGGCGGGCTGCATCACGTCCGCCAATCCGGTGTACTTCACATCGCCTACAACGCCAACAATCTGTCCCTTTTCGGTGATGCGTTTTCCAATCGGGTCTTCATTCGGGAAGAACTGCCGCGCGGTCGTTTCGCTAATGATTGCCACACGCGGGGCAGTACCCGCATCCGCAGCGCTGAAGTACCGGACGCTCCGCAGCGGTATGCCGAAGGTGCGGAAATAATCCGGGCTGACGAGAATCATGTAGGCGATGGCTGGCGGTTGAGCGGCCTCCACCAGGCGGCCTTCGATCTCGAAATTGTCCGAGTAATCGCTCCTGTCGGGCGGCAGGCTATTGCTCACGGCCACGGAGCGCACGCCGGGCAATGCCTGGATTCGTTCCAGCAAGGACGGGAAGAAGGCCTCCAGCTGTTGTGCCTTCCCGTAGCGAGGTCCGCGCAAGGGTATCTCCATGGTGAGCATACGGGCAGTGCTCACACCGGAATCGACACGCTGCAAGCGCCAAAAGCTCTTGATCAACAGAGTTGCGCTGATCAACAGCATAACCGCCAGGGCCAGCTCCATGACCACCAGAGCGCTGCGCCAGCGGCGCTTAGGGGTGCTTTCGCTCGTGGCCCGTCCGCCTTCCTTCAACGCTTCGTCGAGATTGAGCTTGGCCCCTTGCCACGCCGGCGCTAGCCCAAAGGCCATCCCCGCCAGTACGGACGCAAGCGCCGTCCAGCTGAGTACGCGCCAATCCATTCCGATTTCACTTAACCGGGGAATCGTATCCGGCGCCAGCCTCAGAAGCAGCCGCACGCCTACTGCCGCCAACACCAGACCCCCGACCCCGCCGGTGAGCGCCAACAACATGCTCTCGGTCAGAAGCTGCCGAACGATGCGCGCGCGGCTGGCACCGAGCGCCGAACGCAGAGATATTTCCTTCACGCGCGCGGTTGAGCGCACCAACATCAGGTTGGTGACGTTCACCGCGGCGATCAGCAGCACAAGTGTCACTGCCGCCAACAGGACCAGCAAGCCCAACCGCACGTCGCCGACAATGAATTCCGTGAGCGGCAACACATTGAAGTTAAAGAACTGCCCGTTACGATGCTGGGCTGAAGGGAAACTTGTCCTGATGGAATTCGTCTCAGCCCGCGCTGCTTGCAGGCTTACGTCTTTCTTCAGACGGGCAACGCCACTCAGGAAATAGGGACCGCGCCGTTTCGGTGGCTCCAACGCGACCGTCGTCCACAACGCAATGGCTTTGTCCGGAAAGTCTAGGTGCGCCGGAGCCACGCCGATGATCGTGCATGGTCTGGCGTCCAGGTTGAGTGTGTTCCCCGCGACCTCGGGATCGGCAGCGAAGCGTCTGCGCCAGAGGCCGTCGCTCAAAAGAGCCACGCACGGCGCCCCGGCCCGATCCTCATCCGGGGAAAAAGTTCGGCCCAACCGCGGCTGCACGCCCAATATCGAGAAAAAATTTGACGTCACCTGTGCCGCCCGTATCTGTTCGGGCAGATCGCCACCAGTCAAATTGTAGCTGGTCGTCTCAAACGCGCCGATTTCGATAAACGATCGGTTTTGCGCCCGCCAGTCGAGCAAATCGGCCACCGCCAGCGGCGTGCGGTCGCCCCCAGCCGCCGCTGGTCCTCGATTCCACACCATCACCAGGCGCTCGGCATCTTGGAAGGGTAGCGAGCGGAGCAGGACTCCGTTGACCACGCTGAAGATGGCCGTGTTGGCCCCGATCCCGAGTACCAGCGTGAGAACTGCTGTTGCTGCGAAGCCGGGGCTCCTGCGCAGCATCCGCAGTCCGAAGCGAACATCTTGCAGGAAGGTTGCAAGCACGTGCCCGGCCCGCACTTCGCGGACTTGTTCCTTTAGTTGTTCGAGACCACCGAGCTCTAAACGGGCCTGGCGATGGGCTTCCTGCGCTTTCATGCCCGCGCAAATCTTTTCGTCCGCCAGCAGCAGTTCGTGCGCACGGACTTCCTCATCCAATTCACGCTCCTTGCGTTCTGGGTGGAGCAGGTTGCGCAATAGGCTTGTCAGGCGACGAAAACCCATGACGTTTCTCTCAAGAGATTTCGAGCGTTCGTGTAATGGCTAGCGCCATACGGCCCCAGCGCTTCGTTTCCGTTTCCAGTTGCCGGCGCCCCGCGCTGGTCAGCATGTAATATTTGGCGCGTCGGTTGTTTTCCGACTCTCTCCAAAAGGAGACCATCCACCCTCGTTCTTCCATGCGATGCAAAGCCGGAAAAAGCGAGCCAGGCTTGACTTGAAACGTTCCCTTGGTGATTTGCTCGATGCGGCGGGAGATACCCAAGCCGTGCATCTCTGCCAGGGCCAGCGATTTGAGGATCAACATGTCCAGTGTGCCCTGCAACAGGTTGGTCTGATCCGGCGCCAAGGGTCTCTCCTATAGATGTTCTGTAGGAAGATAGGGTCTTCGCTATAGAATGTCAATAGGAGCGAGCGTGAGCGATGATTTCCTCCCGTCCGGCCACGAAGCACCGCTCTGGGAAGCCAAGTCCCCTTTGGGGTCGGATTGTCGGCAACTATTTCGCCATCTCATAACGGAAGAGTTGCCATCCAGAAACGATCACCCTCTTTTTGGAGTTCTCCCTGAGTCAGCTCTGGGTCTGCCGAAGGGCATGCTCGATGCGCCGATCAGGAATTAGCCAGAGCAGCGCGACGAAGACGTAGATTGCCTGTGCCATCCAGGACGAAAAAAGACTGCTGAGTATCCCGGCCACGTACAATAGCGGCGAAACCTTTCCCTTCCAATCACGGCCAATCGCCTTGCGGAGCACCGAGGTTGGCCCCTGCGAGACAATGATGGCCTGCTGCAAGATGAAATAGGCGATGCCGGCCATCAGCAAGACAAAACCGTACAGTGCCGAGGGCGGAAGCGCAAAATGATTCTGGCCCATCCAACCGGTCGCAAATGGGAATAGTGACAGCCAGAACAGCAAGTGCAGATTAGCCCACAAAATCGATCCGGTGACGCGAGTCGTGGCGTGCAGCATGTGGTGGTGATTGTTCCAGTAGATGCCGACATACAAGAAGCTCAGCACATAGCTGAGGAAAA
>Ga0126381_100004822_pt1 | contig 14725 bp, 15 predicted proteins | sample PanSoiMetPlot_28_FD_96465 | JGI IMG/M metagenome (GOLD analysis project Ga0126381, IMG submission 96465) | Tropical forest soil microbial communities from Panama - MetaG Plot_28 | ecosystem: Environmental > Terrestrial > Soil > Tropical forest > Bulk soil | place: Panama | collected 2016-02-17
TCAAATAATCCCAGTTGCTGCGATCGAGATTGATGCGCGCCTGCGTGACGAATTCGTGCAGGTTCTGGAACCGGTCCTCGAGCGGCTCGGGCATGATCTTGTTGTTCCTCGCTGATTTGACGGCGCTCGCAACCTATCGCTACGATGCGGTCCTTGCCAACCAGGCGCGACAATCCCCCGAAGAGGAGACGCAAACATGCCCCGTATTCTGACCACCAGCACCCATTCCCAGGAGACGCTCGCGATCGCGTACGAGCTGCTGCCGACAGGCTGGGAGCTGAACACCGCCCCGCACGGCAGGCCCGAATTCTTCGAATTGCTGAAGGACACTGAATATTATATCGGCGCCGGTCAGTTCAAACACGGGCCGGAATTCTACCAAGCAGCGCCGAAGCTCCGGATCGTGCAGACGTTGAGCGCCGGCTACAACACCTATGACCTCGAAGCGGCCAGGGCGGCGGGCATACCAATCTGCAACAATGGCGGGGCCAATGCGACGGCGGTGGCCGAACATGCGATGCTGCTGATGCTGGCGGTCAGCCGCAAATTGATCTGGCTGCACGAAGGCGTGGCGTCGGGGCGGTGGCGCGGCAACGATTTTAATGCGACCAAGCTCTATGAGCTCGAGGACAAGACGTTGGGCATCGTGGGCCTCGGCAATATCGGCAAGAAGGTCGCCCGCCGCGCCAAGGCCTTCGACATGCAGATTAAATATTACGACATCCACCGGATGACGACCGATCAGGAGGACGCGCTGGGAGTCCGCTTTGCGCTGTTCCCCGAGCTGTTGAAGATCTCGGACATCGTGACGTTGCACCTGCCGCTCGACAGATCGACGCGCAATCTGATCGGCGAGCGCGAACTGGCAATGATGAAGCCGACCGCGATCCTGATCAACACCTGCCGCGGCCCAGTCATCGACGAGAAAGCGCTCTACATGGCGTTGCGCGACGAGAAGATCCTCGGGGCCGGGCTCGACGTCATGGCCGAGGAGCCGCCAAAGCCGGATCACGAGCTCTTTGCATTGAAGAACGTCGTCTTTTCGCCGCATGCTGCGGGGCCCACCTGGGACAATCACTGGAAGCGCTGGCGCAATGCGTTCGACAATTTCGAGCGCGTCGCGCGCGGCCAGAAGCCGTTCTGGATCGTCCCCGAACTACGCGATTGAATTTTCACCACAGAGAACACGGAGGGAAAATAGCTCTGTGTCCTCCGTGCCTCGGTGGTGAAATCCAATCAGATGGCGCTTTCGCGGCATCTGACCATGCGCAGCGGCGTGTAGGTCAGCGCCACGGCGCCGTCCTGCTTGACGACGCGAACGCGGCTGCGCAAGAGGCCGCGGTCCGAGCGGCTTCGGCTGCGCCGCGCCTCGATCACTTCGCATTCTGCGTGGATCGTGTCACCGGCAAATACCGGGTTCTCGACATTGAGCTCCATGTGCAGGAAGGCGAGCCCGGTGTGCTGCATCGTCGACTGCACCAAGAGGCCCTCAGCAAAGGCATAAACGAGCGCCGCCGGCGCCAGCCGCTGCTTGATGTCGGATTCGTGCGCGAGAAATTCGACGTTCGTGAATAACACCTCGACCATGCCGGTGCAGTTGACGAAATTCGTAATGTCGGCCTCGGTGACGGTGCGCCCGATCGTCTTGAACTGCCGGCCGACCGGCAAATCCTCGAAGCAGAAGCCGAGCCCTACCATTTCCATGCTTTCCCCACTTCCGTCATTGCGAGCGCAGCGACGCAATCTAGGACCCTTCGCGCTCGACCCAACGAGCAACTGTGTTGACCGAGGTTGGTGACGACCTCCTCCCGACCCTGGGGAGCATGGCGCCGTGCTCGCCGCGGTCAAGACCGCTGCGCGCCGGCTCCGCCGGTGGCCTGCGGCCAGTCTTGACCACGGCTGTGCGCGGCGCCCGTGGCGATATCGCAGGTCGGGACGGAGAAACGGGGCCCGGTCGAACAAAGAAACTGCGCTCAAGGGGTCGCCGTAGCGGCGAGCTGATCGCGCACCCGGCCATTGAGAATCACCAGCAGCTTGCGCATGCAGGCTACCAGAGCCACCTTCGCCGGCTTGCCGCCGCCCGACAGCCGGCGATAGAACTCCCGGATCGGGCCATTGCAGCGCACTGCGCTCAGCGTCGCTACGTAGAGCACGTTGCGCACCCGCCGGCGCCCGCCGGCAATGGCGCGATAACCGCGCCTGGCGCCGCTGTCGTGATTTAGCGGCGCCACCCCGATCAGCGCCGCCGCCTGATGCCGGGTCAGCGAACCCAGCTCGCGCATGTTGGCGATCAGGGTGCACGCCAATACCACGCCGACCCCCTTCAGCGAGACCAGGCAGGCAAACAGCGCCTTCTTTGCCGGATCGCTGTCGACGATCGCGCGCATCTCGCGCTCGATCTCTTTCACCTCGGCCTGCAAGGCGACATGTCGCCGTTCTGCGCGCTCCCGCAGGGCCGGCGTCTCGAGCCGCCGCAACTGGTGCTCAAGCGCGACGCTCTCATCCTGCAAGCTGCGCCGGTACAGCACATGCTCGCCCAGCCGATCGGCCACCAGATCGGGTTTGCCGATCGGCGGTGCAAACGTCTCGGCAAAATGCGCGATCACCTCGGCATCCAGCCGATCGGTCTTGGCCAGCCGCCCGGCGGCGCGAGCAAATTCGCGCACCTGCCGTGGGTGACCACCGCCGCGACCAGCCCTGCCGCGCTCAGCGCCAGCCACAGCGCCCGCTCGTAGCCGCCGGTCGCTTCCAGAACGATGCGTTTTACGCGCAACGGCCGCAGCCGCGCGATCACGGCGGCATGCCCGGCCGCCGCATTGCTCACCGAGAAACCAACCCCCAGCGGGCGCACATGCACGTCCAAACGATCCTTCGAGACGTCGATCCCGACAAACACCTCTTGCGACGCCATCATCCTATCCCCTTCTTGCGACTGCGGGCGAGAGCCCCGGCAACTGTTCGGGCGTGAGATGAGAGGCAGCGCCGGAGCCTTGCTCGAGACGGGGAAGACCCCACGATTGCTTACGGTCGCAGCGCCGCCGCAGCCCGGACCTTGGCCTCGGCCCGCGCTGCGCCGCGCACTATGGACGATGCCGCACAGACAAGATTGCTTCGTCGCGAGGTTCCTCGCAATGACGGGGAGGACCCAGGTTCCCGCAGTGCCGGCGTTACCTATCGGCGACGGGTGGCAGGCCGGCTTCGCGGCGGGTCTCGTTGATGATCTGCAAGACGCGCTGGCGGTACGGCAGATATTGGAGGCCGAACTCCTGGATCAGCCGGGTGTTGTCGATCAGGTAATTGCCGGAAGCTTCCTTGCCCCCCGTTTCGTGCTCGAAGCTGATCTGCGCATCCGGCAGGAACTCGCGCACGAGATCGGCAAGCTCGCCAAGACTGATCGGCGTACCGCCGGAATTGTACACAGCATGTCGCGGTTTGTCGGTCAGCAATACGCGCGCGAACACCTCGGCGATGTCGTCGACATGGACCGGGCAGCGCATTGCGTCCTCGTACGGGAACGAGATCGCCTCGCCGCGCGCCGGGAAAGTGATGCATTTGACGTGATCGACCGAGCCGACGATCTTGTCGGGGCCGGTCACATTGGCAGGGCGGATCGCAGTGATCTCCATCCCGTATTTTTCGCGATAGTCCTGCGCCTGCCATTCGTTGAAGATCTTATGCATCGCGTATTGCACGTGGCCGTGGCGGAAATCCTCCTCGGTGACCACACGCTCGCCATAGAATTTCTGTTCGCCGCTGACCGCCAATGAGCTCGCGAACACGACCCGGTTGACGCCGCACAGCCGCGCCGCCTCGAAGCAATTGTCCATGCCGACGATGTTCAGTTTCAGCGCCGCGTGCGGCGGATGCTCGCTGCCGAGATAGTAGGCGAGATTGACGATGCGCGTGGGCTTCGCCGCCACGGTGACCGCCATGACGTCGTCGAAGTGCGTGACGTCACCGCGCACGACGCGAACCTTGTCGCCCAATTGGGCATACGAAGCGGTTCCGGGATTGATGTCCATGCACACGATCTCTTCGCCGCGCTGCACGAGTAGCGGGACGAGGCGGCGGCCGATAAAGCCGGTGCCGCCGAGAACCAGGGTCGTCATCAGTCTCCCTCCCCAATAGCCGGCCGGATTGCCCGCGCGAACGTTAGCCCGCTTCCGCGGGAGGAGCAATCGGGCCTAATCTCCAGGCTGGCGCAGCACGCATGTCGGGAGGCGATGGCCATGGCCGCGATCATTTTTGCCAATTGCGCGGTGCTGGACGGTACGAGCAGAGAGCGTCGTGAAGACCATCACGTGCTCATCGAGGACGGCCGCATTAGCGAGGTCTCGGACCGGCCTATACCCTGCAGCGCCGCCGAGACCGTCGATCTCGAAGGCCGTACGCTGATGCCCGGGCTGATCGACGCGCATGTCCATGCCCTCGCCGTCGATGCGGCGCTCGCCCGCCTCTCGGACCGGCCCGTCACTTTGCTGACCCTGCAGGCCGCGCGGGTGCTCGAAGGAATGCTGCAGCGCGGCTTTACGACGATCCGCGATGCCGCCGGCGCCGATGGCGGGCTCGCCGAGGCGGTCGAGGCGGGCCTCGTACGCGGGCCGCGCATTTTTCCGTCGGGCATGGCGCTGAGCCAAACCGGCGGACATGGCGACGTCCGGCCGCGCACTCAGCGGGTCGATACTTGCGCCTGCTGTGCCTGGGGCCTGACCGGTTCGCGGATCGCCGACGGTGTTGCCGAGTGCCGCCGCGCCGCGCGCGACGAGCTGCGCAAAGGGGCGACACAGATCAAGATCATGTCCTCGGGCGGCGTCGCCTCGCCCTACGACCCGATCTGGAACCTGCAATACAGCGAAGAGGAGGTGCGCGCGATCGTCGAGGAGGCGCAGGCCTGGCGCACCTATGTGATGGCACATGCCTACACGCCCGAGGCGATCCGCCGCTCGATCGATTTCGGCGTGCGCTCGATCGAACACGCCAATCTGATCGACCTTGCGACCGCCGACCATGTCGCAGGCGCCGATGCCTTTGTCGTGCCGACACTCGTCACCTATGACGCATTGCACCGGCATGGCCGGGAGCTCGGCTTTCCCGAAGTGAGCATGGCGAAACTCGCCGAGGTGCGCGAGGCGGGGCTCGGCTCGCTCGAGATCCTGCGGCGCGCGGGCGTCAAGATCGGCTTCGGCACCGACCTGTTGGGCCCGATGCACCGCTACGAGTCGCGCGAATTCGTGATCCGTGGCGAGGCGATGGCGCCTTTCGACATCATCAGGTCGGCGACGATCGTCAATGCCGAGCTGTTGAACCGCGCAGGTGAGCTCGGCGTCATTGCCTCCGGCGCCCGCGCCGATCTGATCGCCGTCGACGGCAACCCGCTCGTCGACATCGCTCTGCTCGACGGCCAGGGAGAGCACCTGACCCACATCATGAAAGACGGCGTATTCTACAAGCGCCCCTAGCCGCAGAAGCGCGTTACCAGGCGGTCCAGCCGCCGTCGATGAGCAGGCTCGAACCGGTGACGAGCGCCGCCGCGGGGGAGGCGAGAAACACGACCGCGGCGGCGACTTCCTCCACCGTGCCGATGCGGCCGAGCGGGATGCGGCCGAGGATCCATTTGCGCGTCTCGGGGTCATCCAGAAAAGGCTTGGACAACGGCGTCTCGACGAAGGTCGGGGCTATCGAGACGGCGCGCACACCCTTGGGCGCGAGCTCGACCGCCATCGCCTTGGTCAACCCTTCGAGCGCGTGCTTGGTCATCACATAAACGGTACGGTTTAGTTCCGAGCCGACATGCCCCATCTGCGACGACATGTTGATAACGACGCCGCTGCCCTGTGCGACCATGAGCCGGGCGGCCGCCTGCGCGACAATGAACGCGGCGCGGACGTTGAGGCCTAGCAGCAGGTCGAGGGTCGGCTCGTCGACCTCGAGAAAGGGTTGCGGCCGGTTGACACCGGCATTGTTGACGAGAATGTCGAGACGGTCGAGACCGGCAAAGACGTCGCGAACCGCCCCCGGGCGCGTGACGTCCAGCGGCACCGGCCGCGCCTTGCCGCCAGCGCCGGCGATCTCGCGCGCGACTTCGTCCAATTCGCTTGGCGTGCGGCTGACCAGGAGCACCTCGGCTCCGGCAGCCGCGAGCGCCACTGCCGTGGCGCGCCCGATGCCGCGCCCGGCACCGGTCACCAGCGCCAGCTTGCCGTCGAGGCGAAAGGCGCTATCCGCCGATTTCGTCAGCATAAGATTCCAATAAACGCCATGTCGCCGGGCCAGCTCGTTCGCGCCAGCGGACGTAAAACGGCGCGAGCCTCGCCCGGAAGCTGTCGATATCGGCCACATTGACCGTCATGCCCCTGCGCGCGAGCTCCTCGGCCCCGGAGGCATTGACCTGCTCGACATCCTCGCGCTGCAACAGCGCGAATTTCTTGGCGTTGCGATCGATGACTTCTCGTATTTCGGGCGGCAACGCGCGCCATGCCGTGTCGTTGGCAAGAAGCGTGAAACCCGACCACCAATGCGCGGTCAAGCTCAAATAGCTCTGCACCTCGTTGAGCCGTAGCGACAACACGACGCCAAGCGGGTCGCTCTGCCCATCATAGCTGCGCGCCTTTAGCGCGTCGTACATCTGGCTGAACGGCACGTACCCCACCTCCGCCCCCAGCACAGCGAAGAAATCGCGCGCGATCGCCCCGCCCGGACTGCGGATCTTCAGCCCGGCGAGATCGGCGGCGGCGTGGATCGGCCGCGCGCTTGTCGTGAGATGATGAAATCCGTTCTGCAGACAGTGGCGGAAGGCATGCATGCCGTATTGCGCGAGCTCGCCACGGATCTGATCACCGAGCGCGCCGTCGAGCGCGGCGAACACCGCTTTCGAGTCGCGAAACGCGAAAGGCAGCAACGGCAACGCGCTAGTCGGCGCGACTTCTCCGAGGGTCGCGCCGGCTATGAAAAATTCGAGCGCACCGCTGCGCAAATCAGCGAACATTTTCGGGTCGGGCCCGAGCCGGCTCTCGGGAAACACGTCGATGACAAGTTCTCCACCCGTTTCCTGCCGGACGGCCTCGGCCATCTCAGCGATCCGTCCGACGGTGGGACTGCCGGCAGGCTGGTTCAGACCCAGGCGGCACTGAAATCTGGGCTTCGGATCGTTTGGCATTGCTGGAGCATAATCGACGCGGCTTGACAGGCGCCAGAGCGAGCGCTAGGAAACGCCGACCGTGGTGGATTTGAGCCGACCGGCTTGCGGCCACGTAAAAAAAGCGCTAAAAGGTCGGGAGTTCTGAAAGAGCCCTGGCCCGCGCGGGACCGGGGTTTTTTGATGCCCGGATCGGCGGGCCGCACATTGGAGGAGCCCGCCGATGACCAAGCCCGTTCTGCCCGCCGTCCTCGCCTGTGGCCTCGACCCCGCGACGATCCTCGTGCGCGGCGGCGCGACCCGCAGCGCGCATGACGAGACCTGCGAGGCGCTGTTCATGACCTCGGGCTTTGTCTACGCCAAGGCGGCTGCCGCCGAGCAGGCCTTTGCGCAGGAAGGCTCGCGCTTTGTCTATTCGCGGTACCGCAATCCGACCGTCGCGATGTTCGAAGAGCGGTTGCGGCTGCTCGAAGGCGCGGAGGCCTGTCGCGCGACCGCGAGCGGCATGGCGGCGGTATTCGCGGCGCTGTTGTGCCGGCTGCGCGCCGGCCAGCGCGTCGTGTCGAGCCGGGCGCTGTTCGGCTCGTGCCATTACATCGTTGCCGACCTGCTGCCGCGCTGGGGGATCGAAACGGTGCTCATCGATGGTCGCGATCTGGCGGCCTGGGAGCAGGCGCTTGCCGGCGGCGCCGCACTCGCCTTTTGCGAGAGCCCGTCCAACCCGACGATGGAAATCATCGACATCGTGGAGGTCGCGCGGCTGACCCACCGCGCCAGCGGGATTCTCGTCGTCGACAACGTCTTCGCGACGCCCTTGCTCCAGAAGCCTTTGGCGCTCGGCGCCGATGTCGTCGTCTATTCGGCGACCAAGCACATCGACGGGCAAGGCCGCTGTCTCGGCGGCGCGATCCTGGCTTCCGAAAAATTCGTCAAAGACGATCTCGGTTCGTTTTACCGGCATACCGGGCCGTCCTTGAGCCCGTTCAACGCATGGCTGCTGTTGAAGGGTCTCGAAACCCTCGAGCTGCGCGTCGACCGCCAGTGCCGAACCGCCGCTGCAATCGCGAGCTACCTCGAGAACCATCCGAAAGTCGAGCGCGTGATTTACCCCGGACTGCCCAGTCATCCGCAGTACGAACTCGCCTGCCGGCAGATGAAGCTGGGCGGCAGCATCGTTTCGTTCGATGTCGCGGGCGGCAAGGAAGCGTGTTTCCGCTTTCTCGATGCGCTGAGCCTGGTCGACATTTCGAACAATCTCGGCGATGCGAAGAGCCTCGTCACTCACCCGGCGACAACGACCCATTCCCGGCTCAAACCTGAGGAGCGTCAGGAGCTCGGTATTACCGACGGATTAGTACGCTTCTCAGCGGGGCTGGAATCCGAGGCCGACCTGCTAGCTGACATCGAGCGAGCGCTTAAATACATATAATAACAGTTCAATTATTCTAATTGACATAAACTGATAGCAGTTATTATGTGAACCACATCAGACGGCGGCATTATGCCGCTTGGCCTTGCGAAGGGCTGCGAATGGTTCAGATCGACACCGTTTCGAAGGCCGAGGCGGTCAAGCAACAGAGCCGCCAATTGCGCGGGCATATCGCCCGCGACCTCCCCGACGCCGAAAAGCCGTTCGACAATGAGGGCTATTCGCTACTCAAATTCCACGGAATTTACCAGGGCTATGACCGCGACAGCGCAACTGAGCGTAAGCAGCGTGGCGAGGACAAGCTCTGGCAATTCATGGTCCGCGTCCGGATTCCGGGCGGGCGGCTCACAGCCGAGCAATATCTCGCGCTGGATGCGCTCGCCGATCGGTACGCGAACGGCTCGCTGCGGGTCACGACCCGGCAGAGCATCCAATTCCACGGCGTCCTCAAAGCCGGGCTCAAATCGACGATCGCCGGGATCAACGCCGCGCTGCTGACGACGCTGGCCGCTTGCGGCGATGTGGTGCGCACCGTGACGACGACACCGGCGCCGATCCGCGACGCGGTGCATGACCGGCTTGCCGCCGAGGCGCGCCGGCTCTCCGGTCACCTTCTGCCGCGAACCGGCGCCTATCACGAGATCTGGGTCGAGGGCGCGCCGTGGCGCGAGGAAAGCGGCGCCGCCGAGGAGGTCGATCCGCTCTACGGCGAGCGCTATCTGCCGCGCAAATTCAAGATCGGCCTCGCCGTTCCCGAGGACAACACGATCGACGTCCTGACCAACGATCTAGCGATCGTAGCGCTGTTCGAACGGGCACACCTCACCGGCTACAATTTCCTGCTCGGCGGCGGCCACGGGATGACGCACAACAACCCGAAGACCTATCCGCGGCTCGCCAGTCCGGTCGCGTTTGTCGAGCCCGAGGATCTGGTTGATGCCGCCGCCGCCGTGGTCCGGCTGCACCGCGATTACGGCGACCGCGGCAATCGCCGACACGCGCGCCTCAAATATATAATCGCGGAGAACGGCGAAGACTGGGCGCGCGAACGGCTCTCGGAGTATCTCGGCAAACCGCTAACCCCATGCCGCGAGATGCGGCCGCTCGAGGTTCCCAACCATCTCGGCTGGCGCGAGCAGGGCGACGGGAATCTCTACCTCGGCATTCCCGTCTCGAGCGGGCGCATTGTCGACGATGAGCGCTCGCGAATTCGGACGGCGTTGCGCGAGATCGTCAGCCGCTTCGGCTGCGACCCGATTCTGATGCCGAGTCAGGATATTATTCTGAGCGAAATCCGCCCCGCGGATAGCGAGGCAATCGAGGCATTATTGCGGGGACACGGCGTGCGATTTGCCGTCGACATGCTGCCGGTCGAGCGCTGGGCGCTCGCCTGCCCGGCCTTGCCGAGCTGCGGGCTGGCCCTTACTGAAGCCGAGCGCGTCCGCAATGACATCGTCGCGGCGATCGCGGAGCGGTTGGAGCGTTATGGACTCGAGCACGAGCGGCTAAGCATACGCATCACCGGTTGCCCAAACGGCTGCGCCCGGCCCTATACCGGCGACATCGGTATAGTCGGACGCATGCCGGGCTTTTACGACGTGTTCGTCGGCGGCGATTTCGAGGGCACCCGGTTGAATGCACCGCTCGCCGATAAGGTGCCGCTCGACGGCATCGCCGAATTGCTCGATCCGTTATTCGAGCTATTTGCCGCGCAGCGTGCCGAAAGTGAAGGCTTTGGCGACTTTTGCCACCGCGCCGGCATGGCCGCTCTGCAGCAAGCCATCGCCGATCGGCAGAAGGACGTGGCCTGAGCCTCTTCCCAGCGCGCGCTTCGGCCGATACGTTGCGCGCCAAACACTTCCATTGGAGGTCGGCAATGGCTGTCATCGGGGTGATCGCGCAGGGCATGATGGGCGCCGGTGTCGGGCGCCGGCTGCAAGAGAGCGGGGCGGAGGTCCGCACTCTGCTCAGAGGGCGCAGCCAGGCGAGCGCCGAGCGCGCCCGAGCCGCCGGCATGGTCGCCGCGGCGGACGAGCGCGAACTGCTCGCCGACGCCGATTTCTTCCTGTCGATCTTGCCCCCAGGCGAGGCGGAGAACCTTGCCCGAAAGCTCGCGCCAACCCTCGCGGCGCTCGACAAGAAGCCGGTCTATATCGATTGCAATGCGGTAAGCCCGCAGACTGCGATGAGGATTGGCGACATCGTCGCGCCAATCGGCGCCGATTTCGTCGATGCGGGGATCATCGGCGGACCGCCGCGTCCGGGCTACAGCCCGACGATTTACGCCTCAGGCCCGACGGCGAGCCAGACCGCAGTGCTGCGCGATTGGGGGATCGATTGGCGCGTCATCGACGGGCCGATCGGCGCCGCCTCGGCGTTGAAGATGTCATATGCCGGGATCACCAAAGGGACGACAGCGATCGCCTCGGCAATGCTGCTCGGCGCCGCTCGTTTCGGCTGCGCCGAAGCGTTGACCGCCGAACTGACCGAAAGCCAGCCCGAGATGCTCGCGCGCTTTCGCGAAAGCATTCCGCGGATGTACGACAAGGCCTACCGCTGGGTCGCCGAGATGGAGGAGATCTCGGATTTCCTCGAGCAGAACCCTCCGTCTCGCGACATCTACGCCGCGGTGGCCCGCCTCTATGCCTACCTCGCCGAGGCGGAAGCGGAGAACGAGGCCAGTCCCGAGAACGCCGTGCGCACGCTCGACCGCGTGTTGAGAAAGGGCTGAGGCTCCAACCAGGTGCGGTCTCGCCATATCGGCCTGCGCCGGGACGACCGCACTATCGCGTCGTTATCCTTTCGCGACCTCGTGCTGGGCGAGGTGCTCGAGCACGCGCACGAGGCCGGAGTGGTCCCACCCCTTGCCGCCGAGGGCAGCGGCAGCGTTAAAAAGTTCCTGCGTCGTCGCTGTGTTGGGTAATGAGAGGCTGAGCGCACGGGCGCCCTGCAGAGCGAGGTTCAGGTCCTTTTGATGCAGTTCGATCCGGAACCCCGGATCGAAAGTACGCTTGATCATCCGCTCGCCGTGCACCTCGAGGATCCGTGACGACGCGAAGCCGCCCATCAGCGCCTGTCTGACCTTGGCAGGGTCGGCTCCGGCCCGCGACGCGAACAGCAACGCCTCGCCGACTGCCTCGATCGTCAAAGCGACGATGATCTGATTGGCGACCTTCGTGGTCTGTCCGTCGCCATTTCCGCCAACCAGCGTGATGTTCCTACCCATCAGCTCGAAGATCGGCTTGACCTTTTCGAAGGCCCTTTCGGGACCGCCCACCATAATCGTCAGCGAGGCGCCCTTGGCGCCGACTTCGCCGCCGGACACCGGCGCGTCGAGGTAGTCACAGCCCTTCTTGTCGATCTCGGCGGCAAAGAGCTTGGTCTCGATCGGCGAGATCGAGCTCATATCGACGACGATCTTGCCGGGTGAGAGCCCTTCGGCGACCCCGTCGGGATCGAACAGCGCGCTCTTCACATCGGGCGTGTCGGGGACCATCAGGATGACGGTTTCCGACAGCTCGGCGATTGCCCTCAAGGTGTCGCAAACCGTCGCGCCGGCATCGCGGACATCGGTCGGCAAGCGGCGCTTACCATAGACGAAGAGCTCGTGCCCGCCCTTGATCAGGTTGAGGGCCATCGGATGCCCCATGATCCCGAGCCCGACAAAACCGATCTTCATGACCCCTCCTCAGTGTGCGTTGCCGTGATGCGAGGGCCGCACACTGCAACAGGTTCGGCCGCTGCCTCAAGCCGCGCGCCAGGTGACGGCTGAACCATCTTGAGCCAGGCGTTTAGCCCTTTGTTAGAATGGCGGGGTATTTGGAGGCTCAGTGATGTCCCGCAACTCTGCCGGTTATGAGGAAGATTTCTACGCCTGGACCGTCGAACAGGCGCGCCTGCTGCGTTCGGGCAAGCTCTCCTCGATCGATATCGAAAACATAGCCGAGGAGATCGAAAGCTTGGGGCGCAGTGACAAGCGCGCGATCGAAAGCCGACTGACCCTGCTTTTGACGCATTTCCTGAAATGGCAAGCCCAGCCGCGTTTGCGCTCGACGAGTTGGTCGGGGACGATCCGTGAGCAGCGCCGTCGGATCGAGAAGCTCTTACGGGAATCGCCGAGCCTGAGACCCTTTGTCGGCGAGGTTCTTGCGGAGGCTTACGCCGATGCCCGCGAGGACGCCGCCGATGAGACGGGGCTGCCCGAGACCGATTTTCCCGCTGAGTGCCCGTTCAGCGCGGATGAGGTGATGTCGCGCTCGTTTCTGCCGGACTAACCGGATACGGGGGCCGGAGCAGGCTGGCCGGTGAGATCGTGAAAATCTCATAACCGGTCGCGGTCACCCCGATCGTGTGCTCGAACTGCGCCGACAATGAGCGGTCCTTCGTGACGGCGGTCCAGCCGTCGCTAAGGATTTTGACCTCGTAGCGGCCGGCATTGATCATCGGCTCGACCGTAAAGAACATGCCCTCCTGTAATACCGACCCTTCATCGGGATGGCCGTAATGCAGGATCGACGGCGCGTCGTGAAAGACTCGCCCGACGCCGTGCCCGCAGAAATCGCGCACGACCGAATAGCGGTGAGCCTCGGCATAGCGCTGGATCGCATCGCCGATGGCGCCGGTGCGGACGCCCGGCCGCACGACGGCGATGCCGCGCATCATCGCCTCATAAGTGACGTCGACCAGCCGCCTCGCTTTGACCGGGATGCGCTCGCCGACAAAGAACATGCGGCTCGTATCGCCGTGCCAGCCATCGAGGATCACGGTGACGTCGATGTTGAGGATGTCGCCCTCCATCAGCCGCCGGTCGCCCGGGATGCCGTGGCAGACGACATGATTGATCGAAGTGCAGATCGATTTCGGAAAGCCGCGATAGTTGAGCGGCGCCGGGATCGCATCATGGTCGACGATGAAACCGTGGCATAAGCGATCGAGTTCGCCCGTGGCGATGCCCGGGCGGACATAGGGGGTGATGAAGTCGAGCGTCTCGGCCGCCAGGGTTCCGGCCCGCCGCATCCCCTCGAATGCCTCCTGGCCGTGGATCTTGATGCGGCCGTCGCGCGCGTCGGAGGGCGCGAGCCCCATCATGACGTTCTGCCGCATGTCGGAAATCTTTCGCATCGCCGTCTCCGACGGAAGGTAAGGATTTCGCTGCCGTGCGGCAACCTCGTCCGGTTGTGCGGAGCCATGCATTTCCCTATGAAAGGATCATGCCAGCGGGCAAGCCCGAGGAGAGAATGACAAATCAACCCGCGCCCAGGGTCGTCAGCGCGTGTGTTTTGATTATCGGCAACGAGATCCTGTCCGGCCGTACGCAGGACGCCAACCTCGCCTTTCTCGCCAGCGGACTGAACGATGTCGGGATCCGGTTGCGGGAGGCGCGGGTCATCCCGGATGACCACGACGTGATCGTCGCCGCGGTCAACGAGGCGCGGCGCGCGTTTGGTTATGTGTTCACGACGGGCGGGATCGGCCCGACCCATGACGACATCACTGCCCAATGCGTGGCCGACGCCTTTGGCGTGGCGCTCATCGTCCACCCCGAGGCCAAACGCCTGCTCGAAACACATTATCCGCCTGGCCAGTTGAATGAAGCGCGTCTGCGCATGGCGATGGTGCCAGAGGGTGCGGCGCTGCTGCCCAACCCGATCTCGCGCGCGCCGGGGTTCCAGATCGCCAACGTTTTTGTCCTGCCCGGGGTGCCGAGCATCATGCAGGGCATTTTCGAGCAGCTGAAATATCGCCTCGTCGGCGGCGAAAAGCTGTTGAGCCGCAGCCTCAGCTGCCAGCTCGCCGAGGGTGCTCTTGCCAAAGATCTAGGCGAATTGCAGAAGCGTTATCCCGATGTCGAGATCGGCTCCTATCCCTATTTCCGAAGGGGCGATTTCGGCGTCACGCTGGTGTTGCGCGGCATCGACCGGGAACAGCTCGCCGCCGCGACCGAGGAGCTGAAGCGGCTGATCCGCGCGCTCGGCGGCGAGCCGCAAGAGGGGCTGCGCGAGGGCTGAGCGGACGTGGCGAAAAGGCAGACGCAGCAGACTTAAAATCTGCTCCGGGAAACCGGGTGCGGGTTCGAGTCCCGCCGTCCGCACCAACAAAACAAGCCGAGCAGCATTCCTGGTTATTCCCGTTGAAACGGGAATTTTTTCGTTTTGCCGGCA
>Ga0126381_100004823_pt1 | contig 14723 bp, 11 predicted proteins | sample PanSoiMetPlot_28_FD_96465 | JGI IMG/M metagenome (GOLD analysis project Ga0126381, IMG submission 96465) | Tropical forest soil microbial communities from Panama - MetaG Plot_28 | ecosystem: Environmental > Terrestrial > Soil > Tropical forest > Bulk soil | place: Panama | collected 2016-02-17
AACATGTTTGGTAATCGCGTGACGGCCATCGATCTTTAACCTACTACCGATCTGCCGCATCACAATAATCATCATCGTCTAAGACTCAGTCCACAAATACCGCTGTCATGTTCAGCGAAGCGCTGCAACGAAATGCGAAGCACGAGGCCAGGCTTTCAAACATCTCTGGTCTGTTTCCGATTCATGATCACTCCAAAAGTGATCCGAGATTGAAAGCCTGGCCTCGCTTCGAAACTTTTCGGGGCTGCGTTGCAGCTTCGCGCCGCTCAGAATGACATCAAGGCTAAAGTTAGCTCTGGGCAAATCGCAACTTGGTACACCGAGAGTTGTTCTACTCGGGTTATCAATTGTTAGTTTCGTGTTGTGCGCGTTTGCCGCCGCAGCACACTACTTGAAGTCGCCATGGGGAGATGTGTGGCAGCCAATCGGATGGCTGCTTAGCATCCTTTTTCTGTTGCTTGCTGTTCTGCCAAACCCAGGCGAACTAGCCAGGCGCGTAACGACGTTAATAACACCGAAAGCGGCATTCTTTCTGTTCTGGATCCTGTTCTTTGTAGTTTCGCACCTCTGGAATTTCCACACGGCCCCTTGGAACGGAGACTCACTCTTTGACGAGTCCGCTAATGACCTCTGGTATCTGAAAAGTCATATTATCGGTCATCCATATCAGGCGGCCTGGTTTCATGGCGTTATCTCGCGAGAAACTCTGTTTCACTATTACGTTTGGGGATTCCTCAAGTTATTCGGTTTTAACATTTTGTCCTATCAGGCGGCTCTTTTCGTTATTTGGCTAACCATCTTTGTATTTACTCTTCTTTTGGTTGATCTGTTTTTTGAGTCTTACGTCGTTACTTCTGTCACCGCTGTTATCCTGAATTTTCTTCCATTTGCATTCATCTACACTTTTGTTGGATATCGTTACCCGATGACGGCTGCATTAGCGGTCGTGTCTTTGTATTTTCTGCATCTCGGCTTCAGAACCACATCTCATTTTTATCTATCGCTCGGCGGGATCGCGGCGGGGCTTTGTTTAGCCAGCTCCATACCGGGCAAACAATATGTCTTGGCGCTTGTTATTGTTGCGCCATTGTACACCGTATTTTATTGGAAGAGCTTAAAGCGAACCGTCCCGTGGAGCGAGTTGACCCTTATCGTTTATAGCTTCTTGGCGGCTGCTACGCCAATTTTCTGTTACATCATCTTCAATTGGGGAAACTATACATATTATGAAGGCACGTACCTTCACCGGTTCTGGGACGCGGTGCGGGGAACCCCGAACCTTAATGCGAACCCTCTTGATGTCCATGATTTGCGATATTATGTGACGGGGCTCTGGAAGTGTTTTTTTGCTCCTCAGTACGCGCCTCGGCTTTTGTTTCCGGATTGTTTGCCTATTCCCTTGGCATATTACTGGCTTTTACTGCCCGGCTTTGTGCTAGCTCTTTGGCACAAGCGTTTTGAGGTTGTGCTGCTGGCAACGCTTCCAGTGATAGGAGTATTTGTTACAGGGGGACCTGCCATTGAGCAGCGGTTGTTGCTTGCCATCCCGTTTTGGGTCATCCTGATCAGCTTCACGATTGCCGGGCTGTTGAAGCTTCAGCGGTGGCCAGGCGTGCAAATTCTATTCTGCGCAATCGCAGCATTAATACTGCTCGGCGGCCTCATCCCGTCAGTTCGCTATATCTATACCAAGACAAAAACCCCGTTTGAAGTCGGTCAGTATGCGCAACATCAGGTCGCGGTATCCCGGTTTTTAAAACCTGTCGTAGCAGGCCAGGAGCATCCCGGTCCTCCTCACCTGGAACGCGACGAGTTCAACCGGATTAAGGGCGTTCCCGAAGCTCCTTACGATACGTTCATCTGCCAAAGTGATGCTTACTCAATCATTCACTTATTCCTGTACGATTATGATGCTAACAAGATCCTGTCCTTTTGCGCGGATTTGCCCTTCTGGTTTGTTATGACCGAGCAGCAGGTATGGGAGGCGAATAAACGTGCGATTCTCGCGTATGCTCCTGGGCTGAAGGATTTGAAGCTGATTTGGGAAAGGCACCCAAAGACAGAAAGGATAATCACGAGATTTCAATCGCTCCGTCAGCTCGGAACGGAAGACTCGATTTCATTTTCCTTCGGCGGGAGAACAAGGACGTTTTACGTCCTAAACATTCCTAACAGCCACATTCACCAATTTCAGAAGCGCGTTAAAGCGTTGCCTGCCAGGCCCGATACTTCCCTTGCGCAGTTAGCTGAAGTTGTGGCTAGCATGTTTACAGGCGGCAAGGGAACCGAGGACGGCGAGTTTGATTCGCCAACTGGAATTGCAGTGGATGGCAAGGGCAACTTTTTCGTGGCCGATACCGGTAACGGGCGCATTCAAAAATTCTCCCCAACCGGCAGTTTCGTTACGGGCATAGGACAGTTTGAAGGGCCCAATGGCATCACCATTGATCGGGAGGGCAACATTTATGTCGCGGAGACAGGCTCCAAGCACCGGGTGCAAAAACTGGCTCCCGACGGCAAACTTATAGCCCAGTGGAAAGGCGCGGACCCAGGCTTCTACGGACCGCGCCGGATAGCTATTGGCCCAGCTGACTCCGTTTATGTTGTCGATCAGGGGCACAACCGGATCATCAAGTTCAGTTCCGATGGTCAGGTTCTTGCGAGCTGGGGCACCGGCGGAACGGGCGATGGACAGTTCAACGATCCTACTTCCGTCGCCGTGGATACAAAAACCAACAGGGTTTATGTGGCCGATCCGCGTAATAGACGCATAGAAACGTTCGATTCTGAAGGGAACTTCATTGATAAATGGTCAGTCCCTGAATGGGGAGAAGCTGCTGGCTTCGAAGACTTGGCCGTCGATTCAAACACGCATCGGTTGTATGCGTCGAGCGCACATATGAACGCCGTGCTCATTTTTGATCTAAACGGAACCAGAATCGGCAGTCTGACGCCGAAGCCACCGGATAAACTCGACGGACCCTCTGCACTGGCTTTAACGGACCGCAAGCTCTACGTCCTAAACATGGGGGGGAATCGGGTGAGCGTAATTGATCTGTAAACCACCGGTAAGCGATCGGCTTCTGCTATCAACTCTCTGAAAAAATGTTCGCTCTGATTTATCTGGGATTGGCGATTGCTCTGGGCGACACGCTTTGCCGAAAGTTTTACCGGTTCGTGTCGGTGCCGCACCGCTATGCCGCCGCGATACTGGTTGGGCTCCTACTCAGCACATGGTTCACGTATCTGGCGGCGCTGGCTTTTCCCAAAACCGCTGAGCCTTTGCTCTCGGCAGACGTCTTGTTTTTCATTGTTGCGGCTGGCGCAATCTTCTGGCTGTCCAGAAAAGCTTCAAAGACGGACATGATTACGCCCCGCGCGCCGGGATCGTCAAACTGGGATTGGATTACTCTGGCAGGACTGTTTGTTGCGGCGTGCGTTCTGCTGATTGGAACACTCTATGTCACTAAACAGGGTCAACTGCGCCTCTCCGGGACGTCAACCAGTGATCTCGGTCCACAATTGGCATTTGCTCAAAGTTTCGGCCTTCGTCAGACCTTCCCGACAGGCTTCGCACATTCCGCTAGCCAGCCAACTCACGATCAGTTTCTATTCTACTTTCAGGCCGGCAATCTGGAGTTTCTTGGGCTAAACCTGGCTTGGAGTGTGGATGTCCTTAGCGTGCTCGGCCTCACGAGCATGCTCGCACTAGTGATGGTCTTCGGTCAGCTGCTCTTCAACTCTCGTGTTGTTGGGCGGCTGGGAGCCGTGCTCTTCTTTTTCCATGACTCACTGCGGCATTTAACTGCTTTTCTTACGTCAGCGAACTCCGATCAGGACAAGATCCGGACATTCTGGAACCAGACTGCGTTTCTGAACCAGCGACATCTGCCTTTCGCCACCGGGATATTCTTCCTTCTGTTGATCTTCCTGGTTGAGCAGTCTCGGCAAAGAACCACGCGCGCAAACGTTGGACCGACACGCGCAAAGAGTTTCGTTTTCTCAGGATTGCTACTGGCTGCTCTGCCACTCTCGAAGGCGGTGCTGTATATGAACGTGGTAGTGGCGCTCTGTTGCCTGCTTCTAGCCTGGGGTTGCTGGTCGTTGTTGAGGTTAAAGACTCCAGGCAAACTCGGCGGATTCCTGACCGGCACACTAGCGGCCTTTATCCTTGCCTTAGGAGTGATCGATCTCTTGGCCGTTTACAGTGGCTCGCACGTTGGAATTGACTATGACAGAAAGCCATTAGTCAAAGGGCTTCTTTTTCGCACTTCAGCGGTTTACAAAATTCCAGATTCCTCACCCCCGAGCCTTGTGCGCGAGGGGCTGCCAAACCCAGCAGTCACAGCTTTTGAAGGCGGCCAAGGCAGTGGAAAATGTCAGTTTGATCATCCTCGCGGCCTGGCAGTCGACCCTGGAGGAAACATTTTTGTCGCGGACACAAATAATGGGCGAATTCAGAAATTCTCGGCCAACGGAATCTTCATTGCCAGTATAGGACCATTTGAAGCGCCGAATGGAATCGCAATTGATCGCGCAGGCAACATTTACGTCGCGGAGGTAGACTCCAAGCACCGCGTTGAGAAAGTCGGACCTGACGGAAGTTTCATCGCTGCGTGGGCGCCTGCATTATACGGGCCGCGAAGGATCGCCATTGGGCCTGATAATGCAATTTATGTCGTCGATCAGGGACACAACCGGATCATCAAGTTCAGCCCCGATGGCGAGGTGCTTACGACGTGGGGCAGTAGCGGAAGTGGCGACGGTCAGTTTGACGATCATACTTCGGTCGCCGTTGATACAAAAACCAACAGGGTTTATGTGGCCGATCCGATAAACAGCCGGATACAGGTCTTTGAATCAAACGGTAAGTCCCTAACTAAATGGTCGATTCCGGAATGGGGACAGTCAATCGGCTTTGAAGACCTGGCCATCGATCCAAGCCGGGGCCGGTTGTACGCGTCGAGCGCGCATATGAGCGCCATTCTCGTTTTTGATCTTCAGGGAAACAGACTCGGGACCGTAACGCCGGCGCCCCCGGATAAACTCGATGGCCCATCGGCGATTGCGCTGGCAAAAGACAAGCTGTTTGTTCTAAACACCGATTCTGCGCGAGTGTCAGTGATCGTTCTGCAGAACAAGTAACCCCAACTTGATGCGCCTCAGACTAACAAACATGCTCTGGAGACAAACCACTCCGAGCGTGGCTCAAAAGAGCCTGCGAATTTTGCTGTGCATCGCTGCCCTGGCCCTGCTGTTTGGCTTGTACACCTGGGGCATCTCACGCAATCCACCACAGTTCTACCTCGACGAATCAATGACAGCCTACAACGCTTATCTCGTGTCTCGAACTGGGGCTGGCGAATTCGGGCCGCGCTTTCCCATACTCCTCCAAGCGTACGCAGTTAATAACGCAAATTATGTTAACCCGCTCACGATCTATTTGATGGCAATCGTGTTCCGATTCGTTCACCCGAGTATTACCGTGGCACGATGCTTCGCTGCTTTCTGGATGTTCATGGCGTGTCTGCTGCTTGGCGTGTTGGCAAAGCGCATTTCTGGCCAGCATAAGATCGGGATGATTGTCGCGGGAACTGCTCTACTGACGCCCTGGTTTTTCGAAATTGGCCGATTGGTCTGGGATGCGCATTTCTCTGCTTTTACCGTTGTCCTGTTCCTCCTCGCCGCCTACCGCATTCAATCGCGAGAAACATGGAAGTGGCCAGATCTAGTGATGGTCGTCGGCAGTCTCGCGGTAATAACGTACGGTTATTATAGCGGGCGTGTCCTGGCGCCTTTGTACGCATTAGGACTACTCCTCTTCGCGACGACGAAGCACCGTTTGATTGGCATAGCCAAGGCATGGATGGCCTATGCCGCTACGCTGTTGCCACTGGTTCTGTTCAATCGATTGCATTCTGGCGTGCTAACAAGGCGGCTTTGGAATGTTACGTACATCAGGCCTGACTTACCTTGGAAAGAAATCCCGTCTGAGTTTATTGAGTTTGTCAGGTGCTACTTGCAGGATCAGGGTTTAACGTCCTTGCTTATGATGGGAGATTCTCAGGGCCGCCATCACGTCCAAGGTTCAGGCGGAGCAATACTCTTTGCGACATTCATTCTGGCGATGATTGGTCTGGGGCTGATCATTACCCGACGGTGGCGTGAGCCTTGGTGGCGTTTTGTGCTTTATGGACTTGCTGCTTCCATTGTGCCAGGCGCGATCACGGACTGGCCTTTTCATGAACTGCGGTTGGCGGGTTATGCGGTCTTTCTAGTGGTGCTTACAGTTCCGGCACTTGAGTGGCTACTTGCTCCCACTGAATCAAAGCCGAGCGCATCCATCACAAGCAGGGAGTTGGACCGTTCCGACTCGCATCGGGCCACAGTGGCTACGCAAGGCCTGTCCCGCCCAATCCGACTCGCCTTTCTTGGACTGTTGCTAGCAGCGACCGTTGCACAAGCTGTCGATTTCCAAATCACTTTCTGGCGGGAAGGACCAAAGCGCCTGTATGAGTTCGACGCTCCGTACAAGCCGCTCTATGACAGAGCAGTCGCACAGCCAGAGCGGCCAGTCTATCTAGAGAACGGGCAGTGGGGCCCCGCTTACATGCATGCGTATTGGTATGCCACTGTTGAACGCAGGCCTTTATCCGAGTTTGTTCGTCTCCCCGATGGAGCGAAACCTCCATTGGGTGCAATTGTTCTAAGCTCCAATTCAGAATGTCAGAACTGCCAACCTATCCAAAAAAGCGGGGTATATCTGCTTTACAGGGCAAAGTAACAGACACGAACGGAGAAGGCATTGGTCCTCCTGCCGAATAGTGAACTTTTGTGAGCATCGCGACGCGCGATCTCATTACGAATCAGGTTCGATCGATTCACTCACTATGTAACGCGGGCGCCCCTTCACCTCTTCATAGATTCGCGCCAGATATTCGCCAATGATACCAAGGCTGATCATCAATAGGCTGCCGATGATGAGCTCCAGTAGAATTACTGTGGCGAAACCGGTAAAAGCGCGGCCGGCTAGTTTCAGGTACAGTGTTTGGATGCCTAACCCAACGGCGAAGACAAAGAAGATTACTCCTGCGAAAGTCACAAAGTGCAGCGGGAAGGATGAGAAAGTAGTTATTCCGATTAATGCAAGCTTAGCTCGTGTCAGGTACGACCAATGCGAAGTACCGGCACGGCGAGCCGGTACTTCGAATGGTATTTGAACTGCATTAAAGCCCATCCATGCAGTCATACCGCGAAAAAAAACATTCCTTTCGCGCATCACAAGCCACGTATCCAATACCTTACTATTTATCAGCTTAAAGTCCGAGGCGCCTTTTAGTTCGAAGCCGGAAAGCTTGTTCAAGATCACGTAAAATAGAAAGGCGCCAGCCTTGCTCGTTACGGATTCGCGGCCACGCTTGACCTTCACCGCTTGCACGATGTCGGCTCCGCAGGTTCTCCACTTCTCAATCATGGTTGGCAATAGCGAAGGCGGGTGTTGCCCGTCGCCGTCCATGACTATTATCGCCTCGCCACGCGCGCGCTCCAGACCTGCGCAAAGCGCCAATTCCTTGCCAAAATTCCTGCTTAGGCGCATGGCCCGCAACATTGGAAGAGCCTTTGCTTCGTCTTGGATTCGCGCCCAAGTGTCGTCGGTCGAGCCATCATCAATAACAACGATCTCAAAACGACATCCGCTTTCTTCCAACGCCTCCCTCAGATCAAATACCAGCTGCCTCAAATGCGAGCCTTCGTTGTAAAACGGAATGACCACTGAAATCAGCGGTGCAGTCGGAGTGACTTTATCCATTGGGGCAGAATATCGTTCCTTCCGGCGGACAGCAATCCTGCTCCCTTGGAGCATTTTTCAGTCAACAAATGGCGGCCTCACACGTGCTAAACCTGGCTTTGCGTCGGGGCCGAACATGAAATCCTTTTGGCCGACGGATCGCAAATATAGCACTTCCATTAAACTGCGTGATCTGGGCATCGATTCGCACTTGCGCGCAACGTTGGAAACGCCTATTAGCTTTACCCTCATGGTTCACCATATCGTTCTCTACAAATTGAAGCACGAGATCACCCCGGCCCGCGTGGAGGAGATGATGATGAACACGCGGATGCAGCTGCTCAAAATCCCGGAGGTTCTGAGCATCAAGTGCGGAAAGCGAATTGACCCGGAAGTCGACTGGCCATTCTTCATCGCCATCGATTTCGAGTCGATGGACAAATACTCCATCTTCTGCGAAGACCCGATCTATGTGAAATTCACGGAGGAAGTGATCAAGCCAAACACAGAGGATTCGCTGGTGCTGGATTTTGAGATGGATCCCGGCAAAGACGTGCGGTTTTCGTAGGAGCAGAAATCCTCGAACATCGAACGCACAACATCCAACGCTGAATCCAGACGAAGCGATTCTTCGGGACGTTGCGAGTTGACCGTTGTTGAACCATTTCGATAGCGACATGGAAGCGAAATCCAATCGGCAATCGCCAATCGGCAATCGCCAATTCTAGGCTGTGCGTCTCGGTTATCTGTATTCGCGCTACCCAGTAATCTCGCAAACGTTTTGCGACGCGGAGATGCTGGCGCTTGAGCGACGGGACGTCGAACTCGTGATCGGTTCCGTGTATCCGCCGCTCAGCAGTTTGCGCCATGAATACATTGCCAGGTTACGCGCGCCACTTCATTACGCGCCGCCGCAGGAGATTCTAAAGATACTTGAGCGGAATGCGAAAACTGACGGCAAATGGCCGCGCAATCTTGTCGAGCAGCACGAGGGCAGATACGGGCCACTGGTGAAGGCAGAACAGCGCGCGCGCAATGGCTTGTACTTCGCCGAGTTGTTTGCCAGCAGCGGCGTGGATCATGTGCACGTGCATTTTGCAAATCGTGCAGCGTACACCGCAGTTTTCTTGAAGGAAATTTCAGGAATTCCGTTCAGCGTCACGGCGCACGGGCAGGATTTTATGAAGGACCTCGGCAATGACGATTTGCTCCGAGAGATCTGCGTCGCAGCAGAATTCGTCGCAGCCGAAACCGATTACAGCCGCGACATGCTCCGCCAGCGTTGTCCCAATTCCGCTGCGAAAATTCACAGGGTTTACAATGGCATCGATCTGAAACGTTTTCCGGCGCCTCGTTCGGCGCACAATCCCGTCCCCCAGATCGTGAGCGTCGGCCGGCTGGTTGCATTCAAAGGTTTCGACGACCTCATCGAGGCTTGCGCCGAACTCGCACGACGGGGAATCGATTTTGTCTGCGACATTATTGGCGACGGTCCGCTGCGCGAGACGCTTCAGGCGAAAATCGAGCAACTGGATCTGTCGTCGCGAGTAAGTTTGCTCGGTTCATTATCACAGGGCGCGGTCTTGGAAAAGCTCCGAGCCGCTGACGTTTTCGCGTTGGCTTCAACTACCGACGCGCAGGGAGCCACCGACGTCTTTCCCACTGTGATTCTCGAAGCCATGGCCTCGGCGCGGCCGGTCGTTTCAACTCATCTGGCCGGAATTCCCGAATTAGTCGTCCACGGCCAGACCGGAATATTAGCTCTGCCCGGCGATTTTACTGCACTTGCTCGAGCACTTGAACAGTTGCTGCGCGATCCCGAACTGCGATTGCGCTTCGGGCGTGCCGGGCGAGAGCGGATCGAGCAGCATTTCCTGATTGAGCAGACGGTCACGCCGCTGATGGAGATGCTCGAGCGAAGTTGTAGCCGTCGCTCCGTGGGCGACGCAACCGTTGTGCAATCAGCACTGGGTGCGACCGAATCCAGTCGTCCTTGCGCTTCGCACACCGAAACAGCTACAAAAATCGCGTACCTAATAGATCGATGGCCTGACCCCGAATTGCCGCTCCTCGAACGTGAGGTTGAGGAAATGGAAAACCGGGACGTGCCTGTTCTCCCGTTGGTCTGTGAATTGAATTCCAGTGCAAAGCTCAACGGCGCCATGGAACGAGTCGCGCTGTCACTCGAATTCTTACCGGATGCGATGGTGTTAGAAGCCGAATGGCGCTCAAATCCGGCTTTGGCGCAAAAGCTGGAAGAAGACCGCGCACACCAGAGCAGCCGAGCCCCAGGAGCAATTTTCCTCCGGCAGGCGCGGTTTGCGATTGCACTGCGGAAACTAATTCAAGAGAAAAACATATCGCACATTCACGCTACGAGTTCCCATGCGCTGGTTTGCGCGCTCATGCTAAAGAAACTCTTCGGTGTGACAGTAAGCGCAACGATCGAGCCACGACCGGAATTATCACACGAGTGGATCCAGAACGCTTTGTCCCAATGTGCGGGCGGTCGTTTGAGCAGCCGGAAATTGGTCGAGCAACTCGGAGGTGCGTTTTTCCTGGACAAAACAACGTTCCGTTCTGTTCCGAAGAAAACGCTTGGGCAAATCAGTCAAAAGACTCATATCGATTTGACGACAGGCTCGGGTTTTTGGCGGCAATGGGCGGAGCTGCTTTTGCGCTGGGGCTGTGAACAGCCGGAATGAAACTGATGCTATTGTTAACCGCGAATCACGCGAATTGACGCGAATGAAATGACAGAAATCATTTACAAGAAAGAAAGCTACGCCATTATTGGCGCCTGCTTTGAGGTATACAACGAGAAGGGCTGCGGCTTTCTTGAACCCGTCTATCAAGAGTGCATGGCCATCGAATTTGAATACCAGCGGATTCCGTCGATTGCTAAACCATCGCTCGTTCCCAGCTATCGTGGTCGAATATTGAAGCAAACTTACGAACCGGACTACGTTTGCTTTGAGAAAATTATCCTGGAATTGAAAGCTGTCTCGGCTCTGGCCAATGAGCATCGCGCGCAACTTTTGAATTATCTGCACGCAACCGGTTTCGAGATCGGCCTTCTAGTAAATTTTGGACATTATCCGGGCTTGGAATACGAACGTATTGCGAGGACTCAGCCCCTGAAGGCGAAGACTGACTTTTCGGATGTCTGTCTTTAATCTATTCGCGTCAATTCGCGTGATTCGCGGCCTATCGAAGGAATGAAAAAGGCTATTCTCCTCGCCGGCGGTGCTGGGACCCGTCTTTATCCGCTGACAAAAATCGTCTGCAAACAGCTGCTGCCGATTTACGACAAGCCGATGATTTGTTATCCGCTGGCGACGCTGATGCTCGGCGGTCTGCGCGAGGTCCTGATTATTTCCACGCCAAAAGATTTGCCGATGCTCCAGGATTATCTAGGCAATGGCGCGCAGCTCGGAATTCGCATCGATTACGCCGAGCAAGCGAAGCCGGAAGGAATCGCCCAGGCATTTCTGATCGGCGCGAGATTTGTCGGCGACTCCGGTGCGTCGCTGATTTTAGGCGACAACATTTTCTACGGAAAACTCGATTTCTATCGCGACGCGCTCGCGATCGAGCGTGGCGCGTGCGTTTTCGGCTATCAAGTTCGCGATCCTGAGCGGTATGGCGTGGTCGAGTTCGACAGTAACGGCAGAGTCATCAGCCTTGAAGAAAAACCAAAGCAACCGAAAAGCTCTTTTGCTGTCCCGGGCCTTTATGTTTATGACAACCAGGTCGTTGATCTTTGTCGGACATTGCGGCCATCAGCGCGTAACGAACTGGAAATCACCGATCTGAATTTGCTTTACCTCAAGCAGAACCAGCTGCACGTGAAACTGCTCAGCCGCGGCATGGCGTGGCTTGATACTGGAACTACAACGACACTACTCGAGGCTGGCAATTACATCGCCACCATCGAGCATCGGCAGGGGTTGAAGATCGCATGTCTCGAGGAGATCGCTCTGCGTATGGGCTTCATTGGCCAAGCCGACCTTGAAAAGATTATCGATGGACTGCCGAAGAACGAGTACCGCGATTATCTCCGCACGGTTTGCGATGAGGGGCCCAGTGCCGGGCCCGAGCCGGTAGGTTAGCTGTAGCCGGGGTCGCTGACCCCGGTGCCGCGATCAACGATCACGGCTACAATCATTATTTCGGTTGCTCGCGCAGCAAATGGTTGGTGTCAGCAACCAGTTTGGTTATCGCGTCGGGTTCTGTCGCGTCGTAATAGCCTCGAATTTGACCGTGTCGATCCACCAAGACCATTCGCGTGCTGTGCACTGGAAGTCCCTGCGCATCGCTTCCGTCTAACACCGCAAGTTTGAATCCGTCATGCGAAAGTTTGTAGATCGCGGACTTTGGTCCGGTCAGAAAATCCCAGCGTCCCGGCTCGGCTTGTAATTTCGCCGCATACCCACGCAAAACCTCCGGTGTGTCCTTCTCCGGATCGACACTGAACGAAACCAGGTGCACATCGCCTTTTTCCAGTGGCTTTTGCAGTTCGCTCATACGGCTGCTGATCATCGGACACGGCCCGGGGCACGTTGTGTAGATAAAGTCGGCGATCCAAATCTTACCGGACAACTGCCCTGACCCAAACGACTGTCCGTTTTGATTCGTAAGCTGAAAACCGGGTACCGTGCCGTACGAAGAAACCGTGCGCTGACGCAGCGCTGAAATTTCGAGATTTCGCAACCAAAGCAATATCCCCAGTGTGATTAGCGGGATCAGGATCAGTGTCACTTTCCAAGCGATACCGCTACGTGATGGCAGACGATTCATCGTGGCAGAAGTCGTGTTCATAATTTCGTCAGAACCAAAGCCGCCAGTAACAGCGGAAGATATGCTATCGACGCGAAAAACAGTAAACGCGCGGCGCTCAGCGTTCGCAGTCGCAGAAACCGCATCGCGACAGCGACAAACAAACCTCCGAGCACAAGCTCAATTGGCTGATAGACGTAACTGGCAATTCCAACAAATGCGGGCAGACCGGCGAGGATCAAAAGCAGAATGCAAAAAAACACACTCTGACTGGCGCTGCGTTCGCCGCTGGAATCATCCCTTGAAATCATGCGGAACCCTGCGCGCGAATAATCTTCGCGGCATATCCACGCAATGGCGAAAAAGTGCGGCATCTGCCACAAAAACACGATAATGAAAAGACTCCACGCTCCCGGACCGATGTCTCCGCGCGCAGCAGCCCAGCCGATCATAGGCGGAATCGCGCCCGGAATTGCGCCGACAGCTGTGTTGGCGGTGCTGGTGCGCTTCAGCGGTGTGTAGGCAAAAATATAAATCACGATGGTGATTGCCGTCAGTACCGCGCTCAGTGGGTTGCAAATGATCGCCAGATAGACGACGCCGAAAATCGACAACGCGGCCCCGAGCACGAGCGCGTGAAACGGCGCCATGCGCCCCGCTGGAATCGGCCGTGTATTTGTTCGCTGCATCAGCGCGTCCGCTCGCCGTTCCCACCATTGATTCAGCGCGGCTGCGCCTGCTGCTGCCGCTGCCGTCCCAAAAACCGTGTGAAAGAGCGCCTTATAATCCACTGGCGGTTCCGATCCGAGATAAAAGCCGACCGCGGTTGTTAGCAAAACAAGGAGCGTGAGTCTCGCTTTGACGAGTTCAGCGAGATCGCTCACAAAACCGTGACGCGGAGCCGCAATGCTTGGAGTTTCAGCGGCAGCCGTTTTCATGCGGGTTGTTGCGTGTGGTAAGGACGCCCCGCTTGGGCCTCTGGACAACGCCGCGCGCTGTCCCTACCAGAAATCCGCCAGCAAATCGCGCTAATGCTCACTCCAAAAGATAGCATTACCGCGCCGACCGCGACATGCGCGGTGGCAATATCGGCCGCTTTATTGCTCCAAATAACCCAGGCGCCGAGCGTAATCTGGCCGAAGACCAAAACGACCCAAAGGAGTGATAATCGCTTGAGAGCGCTGAAGCCCCACGCGTCTCTCCAGACGCGGGCGCAAAACGCGATTATTGCAATCGCGATGATTACTGCAACAAACCGGTGCACCATTTGCAGCCAGATTTGAAATGCGCTCACCTCCGATAACGCACGCGCATCGCGCCACGCGTTAATCTTTGCCAAGGCCGCCGCGCTGGTATCCGGAATCCACGCACCATTTGCAGTCGGAAAATCCAGAATCGACAGATCGCGATGTTGATGCCGCATCGTTGCTCCAAGCGCCAGCTGCACGTAAATCGTCACCGTAATTGCAATTGCGAGCGCCTTAATTCGCGCGAGCCGAATCATTAATGGAAAGGCGAGGTCCTTCGAGCCAGGGATTTGCCCTCGATCATCCAGCGAAGGCGCCGCGGGAGCTCCGCCCTCCACGGAAGGCGAGCCGTTCGCCGCCGACCGCCAGAACTTCGTCGTCACCAGAGCGATGAAAACAAGTAGTCCGAGAAAAGCTTGAGCGACGCCGGCGTGAAAAATGCCGATTTGATCCTTCATCATCGTGACGCGAAGGCCGCCCAGAATTCCCTGCAAAATCACACCTATAACCGCGATCACGCCGAGGCAACGGACCCATTGCCGGTCTTCGCGCAGCCAAAGCCACGCGGCGAGGACGATCGTGAGAAGTCCGACCAGCGAACCCGTCAGTCGATGCGTGTGCTCGAACAAAATTCCACCGACCCATTTCGAAATCGGAAACAAAAACATGTTGTAACCGAAGGTGGTCGGCCAATCGGGCACCGCGAGCCCGACGTTTTTGCTCGTCACCATTCCTCCGCTGCAAATCAGCAAGAGCGTGGCCACACATGTTAGCCATGCAAATCGGTTCAACCATTTCATTGAGGTCGCCGAAGGCATTCAATCTCAAATTAACCGCGGATTACGCGGATTTCGCAGATAATTTGTAGCCGTCGCCCTGCGGGCGACGTGCGCGCTTCGCACAGCGAA
>Ga0126381_100004824_pt1 | contig 14723 bp, 12 predicted proteins | sample PanSoiMetPlot_28_FD_96465 | JGI IMG/M metagenome (GOLD analysis project Ga0126381, IMG submission 96465) | Tropical forest soil microbial communities from Panama - MetaG Plot_28 | ecosystem: Environmental > Terrestrial > Soil > Tropical forest > Bulk soil | place: Panama | collected 2016-02-17
GGCGATGTACTTGGTCTCAGTGAACTCAAGCAAGCCCTCGTGGCCGCCCTCACGACCGAGACCGGACTGCTTGACTCCGCCGAACGGCGCGGCTGGGTCGCTCACCATGCCCCGGTTGATGCCCACCATGCCGCACTCGAGCGCCTCGGCTACCTGCATCGCCCGCCGCAGGTCGGCCGAGTACAGGTAGGAGACCAGGCCGTACTCGGTGTTGTTGGCCATCGCGATCGCCTGATCGGTGTCGGCGAATCTGACGATCGGAGCGACCGGGCCGAAGATTTCCTCATCGAGGATCGCCGCGGTCGGCGGCACGTCGTCGAGTACTGTTGGCGTGTAGAAGTACCCGCGCCGCTCGGGCGCCTGCCCGCCGGTGACCACGCGCCCGCCGTCCTTGGATGCCTCATCGACCAGGGTGGCGACCTTGGTCCTGGTGTCCTCGTTGACCAGCGGGCCGAGCTCGGTCCCGTCTTCCAGCCCTGGCCCGATCTTGAGCGCGCTCAGCCGGGCGGCGAACTTGCGCGAGAACTCATCGGCGACCGACTCGTGCACGTAGAACCTGTTCGCCGCGGTGCACGCTTCGCCGCCGTTGCGCATCTTGGCGATCATCGCGCCGTCGACGGCCGCATCCACGTCCGCGTCGCCGAAGATCAGGAACGGCGCGTTTCCGCCGAGCTCCATCGAGCAGTTGGTGACGGTGTCCGCCGCGGTGCGCAGCAGGATCTTGCCCACATCTGTCGAGCCGGTGAATGACAGCTTGCGCACCCGCGGGTCGGCGAGCATCGCGCTCACGACCGGGCCGGGTGAGGTCGTCGGCAGCACGTTCACCACTCCGCCTGGCACCCCGGCCTCTGCCAGGATCGCCGCCACGGCCAGCGCCGACAGCGGCGTCTCCTTCGCGGGCTTGAGCACAACCGTGCAGCCGGCCGCCAGCGCAGGCCCGATCTTGCGCGTGGCCATCGCAGCAGGGAAATTCCACGGCGTGACGAGCACGGACACGCCGACCGGCTGGTGCTGCACGAGAATCCGATTCGTGCCCGCCGGCGCCCTGGTGACCATTCCGTCGATGCGAACGGCCTCCTCGGCGAACCAGCGGAAGAACTCGGCCGCGTAGGCAATCTCGGCCCTGGCGTCTCGCAGTGCCTTGCCGTTCTCCATCACCATCAGCTTCGCGAGTGACTCGGCATCTGCGATCATCAGCTCGTAGGCCCGCCGCAGGCATTCGCCCCGCACGCGGGGCGGCGTGGCCGCCCAGCCGGGCAGCGCCTGGTGTGCGGCGGCGACGGCGTCGAGTGCGTCCTCGGGCGTCGCGCTGGCCACCTCGGCAATCGGATCTTCTGTTGACGGATCGATGACCGGCAGCACGCCGGCCCGGCCGGTCCCCCATTGTCCGCCGATCAGCAGCCCAGTGGGTGCATTCATACCGGTGATCGTTGCCAGGTCGGCGGCCATGGCCCCTCCAAAAATCATGCGGTCACGGGCCAATCGACCCGCCATGCCCGACACTACCAACGGCTCGAGTCATACCCCGTCATGGTCGAGGCCAACTGCGCTGCTCGGGTGGATGCCACACGTGAACCGTCAACTCGCTGTCACGGCGCACCTTGGCGGGCGGCCGCGGTGTCTGATCGACGACGAGACCGTCGACGGGCATCGGGTGCTCGGTCAGCCTGACCGCCGTGAGGCGAAGATCAAGCCGGCCGATAACTTCGAGGCACACGCTGTAGAAGAGGCCACGCACGTCGGGTACCACGAGCCTGCTCGGCTGGCGCTGACGTGGGGTCAGCCAGTCAGTCAGCTCCATCAGCACACCAAGAGCGGCCGCGGCTGGTGGCCCGGCGACGTAGGCGGCGTCCGCCAGGTCCCAGCCAGGTTCTGATGCGTAGCTCTCGGGCGGTGCCAGCCCTCCTCCGCTGCGCCTAACGCCCACGGCGTCGTCGTAGCGCTTCCGGCTCACCGGGTCGCCGAGAAGGCTCAGGGCCGCGTCGAGCATCTGCTGCGCCCGCGAGGCCGCCGTGATCACTGCCGATGGCGCGCCGCTCAATACCTGAGGCCGCAGCTGGCTGACCTTTGCGTCATACGCGCTCTTGATCTGATCCGGAGAGCAGCCCGGCAGCACGCCGAGGACGTTATACCAGCTAATGCCAAGGTCCATCACATCTAATGGTATGAGTTACCGATACAAGTCAATATTGCGTATCGTCTGGCCTGGCCTCGCGAACCGGAGACGCGCTAACGCCGCGAAGCCATCCGCAGCGTGCGCACATTGCTGCTGCTCTAACAGCAACGGGCCCTCGCCGCTGGCCGCCTACGGCGCATCGCCGCACGGCGGGTCAGGTAACTCCGGCTGGCGCTCCTGCTTGTCTTGGGCGCCTGGGTCCTGCTTTCCGGCGGGCTGCTGGTCAGAACTCTCCTGCTCCGGGCTCTGCTGAACCTGGCTCTTGGCGGGTTCGGCCTCAGCGAGCAGGCCCTCGAGCCGGGCGCCTGTCAGCCGGCGGAACGTGCGGTGGTCGCGGCTGCGGTCGAGCACGGCCACCTCAAGTTGCGTCGCCGCGATCTCCATCCTGTCGCCGTTCGCCTGCGCGGCGAGGCCCGCGATCGCGGCCGCGAGCGCGCCGTGCAGGCTCAGATTGTCCGCGTACTGTTCCTTCAGCACGGTGGCGATGGCCTCGGCCTGGCCGCCCATGGCCACATAGCCGTGCTCGTCGTTGACGGACCCGTCGAACGTGATCCGGTAGATCTGGTCCTCGGCAGGCGCCTCGGCGACTTCCGCCACCACGATCTCGACCTCGAAGGGCTTGGGGCTGTCTGTGAAGATCGTGCCGAGCGTCTGCGCGTACCAGTTCGCGAGCCCGCGCGCGGTGACGTCCTGCCTGTCGTACTGGTAGCCGGTCATGTCCGCGTATCGGACGCCGGCCTTGCGCAGGATCTCGTACTCGTTGTAGCGACCGACCGCGGCGAAGGCGATCCGGTCGTAGATCTCGCTGATCTTGTGCAGGGCTCGGGAGGGGTTTGGTGCCACGAACAAGATGCCGGCGTCGTACTGGATCACGACGCCGCTGCGACCGCGCGCGATTCCCTTGCGCGCATAGTCCGCCTTGTCCTTCATCGCCTGTTCAGGCGACACGTAGAACGGCATAGTCACCGCTGATGCTTCCCTTACTCGAGTTGTCGGCGCTGGCTGGCGGGGCTACCTGGCCGGCCTGGTTTAGTCGATGGCCTTCGGCCCGCGCTGCAGCGCGGTCGGGCCGTCGGGCTCGCTCATGCGATCGGCGATCACAGATTGCGCGTAGGAGCCGGTCTCCTCTTCCGTCAGCCGGCGATAGCCGTCCGCGGTCACGGTTGCGACGATCGGATAGATACGCCTGGTCATGTCCGGGCCGCCAGTGGCCGAGTCGTCGTCGGCCGCGTCGTAGAGCGCCTGCATGCAGGCGAGAACGGCGTCCGAGGAGTCCATGCCGTCCATGTACAGCTTCTTCAGCGCGCCACGCGCGAACACCGAGCCGGAGCCGATCGAGTGGAACCGCTGCTCTTCGTAACGTCCGCCGGCGACGTCGTAGCTGAAGATCCGGCCGACGCCCTCGTCGGTGTCGTAGCCCGCGAAGATCGGCACGACGACCAGCCCTTGCATCGCGCCGCCGAGGTTGGCCCGTACGATGCCGGCCAGCCGATTGGCCTTGCCTTCCAACGACAGCGCCCTGCCCTCGATCTTCTCGTAATGCTCGAGCTCGACCTGAAATAGCCGGACAAGGTCCACGCCGATCCCGGCCACGCCGGCGATCCCGATACAGGAGTACTCGTCGCTGCGGAAGACCTTCTCGATATCCCGCTGCGAAATCATGTTGCCGGCGATCGCCCGCCGGTCGCCGACCATCACCACGCCGCCGTTGAACGCGGCAGCGACGATCGTCGTGCCGTGCGGAAGCTGCGTGGCCAGGTCGCTTGGCATGGCCAGGCCTGGCGCGCCTGGCAGAAGCTCTGGCGCGGCTGAGGCGAGCAATTCGCTGAACGAGGAGGTCCGGGCGCTGAGGTAGGCCGCGCTCATCAACCTGGCTGGAGAGTCAGAACCCAACGGAGTCCTTTCCTGGTGCACACAGGTACGCCACCGACCCTACTGCCACCGCGCGGTCCGCGGTATCAGGGCTACTGGCCGCCCTTCTGCACGTACGACCGGACGAACTCCTCGGCATTCTCCTCGAGTACCTCATCGATCTCGTCGAGGATCGCGTCGACGTCATCGGTCAGCTTCTCCCGGCGCTCCCTTCCCTCCTCGGTGCCCTGTTCCTGGGCCTCCTCCTCGTCCTGCCCACGCCGCGTGGTATGCCGCTGGCCTCCGGTGTCCTTGGTCGCCATCCTGAACCTCCGTATCGCGCCTCTCGTGCCGAGCTTAAAGCTATCCTCGCCGCTGGGCACTCTTACTAACCCCGGCCGAGGCGGGTCCCCCCTGATCTGTGTCTGCTGGCTGGCCCGCCGGTCGGGAACGAATGGGAACGTCCAAGCCACGGGGGCCGACAAACCCCCGAGGACTCTTCACCCCGCTCACATCTTGTGGATCCCGGTCGTCAACGTCGGCCCGAGCGACGGAGGACTCCGTATCCTGCAAAACGGCGTCATGGCCGTTTCAATAACCAAGCGAACGCGGCTACCTTCACAGCGCTGTCAGGAATTTCCTATCCGGTCAACTCCAAGCGGTTAGCCCCGGTGTAGCCGACCGCTGCCCAGCTTTAACCTGTGAGCGCCGCGACCAGCTCGGCAGCGGTCTGGCACCGATCGAGCAGCGCCCCGACGTGCGCCTTGGTCCCGCGCAGCGGCTCCAGGGTGGGGACTCGCTGCAGCGATTCTCTGCCGGGAATGTCGAAGATGACCGAATCCCATGAGGCCGCGGCGACTGAGTCCGGATATTGCTGGAGGCAGCGGCCGCGGAAGTACGCCCTCGTGTCTTCTGGCGGGTTGGTGACCGCCGCGCGAATGTCTCGCTCGTCGAGCAGGTGCTCGATCCGGCCGGCCGCGGCCAGCTTGTTGTACAGGCCGCGGCCCAATCTGACGTCGGAGTACTGGAGGTCGACGAGCTGCAGGCGCGGGTGATTCCAGCCGATGCCGTCGCGGAGCCGGTACCCCTCCATCAGCTGCAGCTTGGCCACCCAGTCGAGCTGGCCGGCCATTCTCAGCGGGTCGTCGGCGAGCGTGACCAGGGCGGACTCCCATCGATCGAGCACATCAGAGGTCATATCGTCGACGTCGCCGCCGAACCGCTCCTGGGTGTACTTACGGGCAAGTTCGAGGTACTCCATCTGGATCTGGACCGCTGTCAGCTTCCTGCCGTCGCGGAGCTGGATCGGGTGGCGGCAGGTCGGATCGTGGGAAACCTCTCGAAGTTCCGCTACCGCCCCGTCGATGCCCAGGTCGTTCGTCAGGAAGCGGTCCTCGATCATGGACAGGACCAACGCCGTCGTGCCGAGCTTGAGGTACGTGGAGATCTCGCTCATGTTGGCGTCGCCGATAATCACGTGCAGGCGGCGATACTTCTCCGGGTCGGCGTGCGGCTCATCTCGGGTGTTGATGATCGGCCGCTTGAGCGTGGTCTCCAGGCCAACCTCGACCTCGAAGAAGTCGGCCCGCTGGCTGATCTGAAAGCCATCTTCGCGGCCGTCAGCGCCGATGCCCACCCGGCCCGCGCCGCAGATGACCTGCCTGGTGACGAAAAACGGCGTGAGGTACCTGACGATCTCCGCGAAGGGTGTCGAACGGCTCATCAGGTAATTTTCATGACAGCCGTAGGATGCGCCCTTGTTATCCGTATTATTCTTGTATAGCTGGATTGGTGCGGTTCCCGGAATCGCGGTGGCCGCCGACGCGGCCTCTTCCATGACGCGTTCGCCCGCCTTGTCCCACAGGGCTGCCGCCAGCGGGTCGGTGCACTCCGGGCCCGAATACTCGGGGTGCGCGTGATCGACGTACAGCCTGGCGCCATTGGTCAAGATGACGTTCGCCAGCCCGAGATCCTCGTCGGTCAGTTGGCTGGCGTCGGCGGTATCCCTGGACAGGTCGAAGCCGCGGGCGTCACGTAGCGGGTTCTCCTCTTCGAAATCCCACCGCGTCCGCCTCGCTTTCGCGGAGGTCGCCGAGTGGTAAGCGTTGACGACTTGCGACGAGGTGACCATCGCGTTCGCGCCTGGCTGACCGGGTACGGAGATGCCGTACTCGGTCTCGATGCCCATCACCCGGCGAACGCTCATAGGTCACACAGTAGTGCCGGCCGACGACCTGCCCCGGTGCCGAGCACGCACGCACTCGCTCGTGTCGTTCACTTCGCTGCTCGCTCGGGCGGCTTCCGTCACAGGTACTGGCCGGTATTGGCCACGGTGTCGATCGACCTGCCTGCTTCGTTCCCGCTCTTGCCGGAGACCAGCGTCCTGATGTAGACGATCCGCTCGCCCTTCTTGCCGGAGATTCTGGCCCAATCGTCGGGATTCGTGGTGTTGGGCAGGTCCTCGTTCTCGCTGAACTCGTCGACGCAGGCCGACAGCAGGTGAGCGACCCGCAGGCCCTTCCTGCCGGTCTCGAGGAACTCCTTGATCGCTATCTTCTTGGCCCGGTCGACGATGTTCTCGATCATCGCGCCTGAGTTGAAATCCTTGAAGTACAGCACCTCCTTGTCGCCGTTGGCGTAGGTGACCTCAAGGAATCTGTTCTCCTGCGTCTCGCTGTACATCCGCTCGACGACGCGCTGGATCATCTCGGCCACCGTTGCCTCAGCGGAGCCTCCGTGCTCGGCGACGTCGTCAGGGTGCAGCGGCAGATCGGCGACCACGTACTTGGAGAAGATGTCCCTGGCCGCCTCGGCGTCCGGACGCTCGATCTTGATCTTGTGGTCCAGGCGGCCTGGCCGCAGGATGGCCGGGTCGATCATGTCCTCGCGGTTGGAAGCTCCGATCACGATGACGTTCTCCAGGCCCTCCACCCCGTCGATCTCGCTCAGCAGCTGCGGGACGATCGTGTTTTCCACGTCGCTGGAGACGCCCGAGCCCCTGGTGCGGAATATCGAGTCCATCTCGTCGAAGAACACGATCACCGGCATACCCTCGCTGGCCTTCTCCCTAGCCCGCTGAAAGACCAGCCTTATGTGCCGCTCGGTCTCGCCGACGTACTTGTTCAGCAGTTCGGGGCCCTTGATGTTCAGGAAGAAACTCTTGCCTTCCTTCGACGACTCACCGTCAGCGCCCTGCTTCGCCAGTTCGGCGGTCCGCCGTGCGACCTGCTTGGCCAGCGAGTTGGCGACTGCCTTGGCGATCAGCGTCTTGCCGCAGCCCGGCGGGCCGTACAGCAGCACGCCCTTCGGTGCCCGCAGCTTGTGCTCCTTGAACAGGTCGGCGTGCAGGTACGGCAACTCGATCGCGTCCCTGATCTGCTCGATCTGCCGTGAAAGCCCGCCGATCAGCTCATAGGTGATATCCGGGACTTCCTCGAGTATGAGTTCCTCGACCTCGGCCTTGGGTATCCGCTCGTAGACGTAGCCGGACCGTGGCTCGAGCAGCAGCGAGTCGCCGGCCCTCAGCGGCCCGGCCAGCAGGGGCTCGGCCAGCCTGACGATGCGCTCCTCGTCGGCGTGCGATATCACCAGCGCCCGGTCGCCGCCTTCGAGCAGTTCCTTGAGCATGACGACCTCGCCGACCGTCTCGTAACCGAGCGCGATGACGACGTTCAGTGCCTCGTTCAGCACCAGTTCCTGGCCGGGACGCAACTCCTCGAGGTCAATGCTCGGGCTGACGGAGACCCGCATCTTCCTGCCGCCGGTGAAGACGTCGGCCGAGCCGTCGGAGTTGTTCTGCAAGAATACGCCGAAGCCCGAAGGCGGCTGGGCCAGCCGGTCTACCTCCTCCTTCAGCGCCACAATCTGGTCCCTGGCCTCGCGCAGGGTGGCGCTAAGACGCTCGTTCTGGCCGTTGAGGCCCGCGAGCGCCGCCTCGGTCTGGGCCAGCCGTTCCTCGACCAGTCGGGACGTGCGGGGCGTATCCGCGAGCTTGCCGCGCAGCGCGGCGATCTCCTCTTCGAGGAAGGAGACCTGGTCAGTGAGCACCTTGACTCTGGCCTCGTCATCATGGCGTGCGGCGCGTGCGCTGTCGTCACGAGCGGCCACTGCCCCTCACCCCCTCCTGAGAGCGGACTTACCTAGACCCTACCTACGCGCGGTCATTCCGTAACCTCGCGGCGGCCTCCAGAGTTGTCTTTTCTGCCGATACGATCCGGTCTCGCCGTGGCATCGTTACCCATCAGCTACCGCCTAGTCCAGCATGCGTGAGAGGTCAGGTATCGCCTTTCCGTTATGCGCAGATTATCCTTGCGGGTCGCCGTCGCCCGGCAGCGGGTAGGCGCCCTTCGCAGGCCGGCGCCGCCGCGGCGGCGCCGTCACACCCCGTGCGAGCTTGCGTGCCGTTACCAGGAACCCGGTATGGCCGACCATCTTGTGCTCGGGCCGCACTGCCAGGCCCTCCGCATGCCACTCCCTCTGCATGGTCTCCCAGGCTGACGGCTCCGTGTAGCCGCCATGTTCCCTGAGGGCTTCGGTGACCCGCGACAGTTGCGTGGTGGTCGCCACGTAGCAGCAGATCAGCCCGCCAGGGACGAGCCAGTCGGCGGCCGCGGCCACGTGCTCCCAGGGCGCCAGCAGGTCAAGCACTACCCGGTCAAAGTCGGTCAACTCGGGCTCGTCGGGCCTGCTGCTAGGCAGGTCACCGACCATGAGCCGCCAGGCTGGGTGGGGGCCGCCGAAGTAGCCCTCGACATTGTCGCGCGCGACGGCCGCGAAATCGGCCCTTCGCTCATAGGAAACCAGGTGGCCTTCCTCGCCGACGGCGCGCAGCAGCCAGCACGATAGCGCGCCTGAGCCGGCTCCGGCCTCAAGCACCCTGGCGCCGGGATAGATGTCGCCGAGCCCCAGGATCTGCGCCGCGTCTTTCGGATAGACCACCGTCGCGCCGCGCGCCATCGAGACCGTGTAGTCGGCGAGCAGTGGCCGCAGGGCGATGTAGGGGGTACCGCCCGAGGCGCGCACGACGCTTCCCTCATCGACGCCGATCAGGTCGTCGTGCGCGATCGACCCGCGGTGCGTATGGAAGGACCGCCCGGCGGCGAGCACCAGCCTGTGCTTGCGCCCCTTCTCATCGGTCAGTTGCACCTGATCCCCTGGCGCGAATGGCCCGCGGCGCTTGATGATCACGACGCTCAGGCTAGCGCCGCCTGCCCCGCGGCGCCGCCGTCACACCCCGGCGAACGCGAGATCCAGATCGGCCGCGGCGAGGACGCCGTAGACCTGCCCGGACGGCTCGATCAGCAGGTACTCGCTGGCAGGTGCCTGCTGCACCGCCTTGACCAGGTCCATGCCTGACAAGTTGGCGGAGAGCACTAGCTCCGGGCTCAGAGTCCTGGCCAGCGACCCGACTTCGATCCATGGCCTGCGCTCTTCCGGGGTAGCCTGCACCGCGGCCTCGCTGACGATGGCGGTCGGAGTGTTCTGGTGGTCCACGATCACTAGCGCCCGCGCGCCGGCCACCTGTGCCCGCCTGACGGCCTCGGCGAGCGGCAGGTTCGCCGACACGGGGATCGCGCGCCTGCCGAGCGTCCGCGCGCTGACCGCAGGCAGCCGCTCCCTGATCCGAGCGGCCCTGATCGCCTGGGTCGACTGGATCCAGATGAAGCCGCCTATTACCAGCAGCCAGAGCCAGGTCAGGCTGAAGACGGAGTTGCTGTGCGGGCTGAACAGCGCAAGCCCGACCAGCACGATCGCCAGCACGCGCCCAGCCCATGCCGCGGTGATCGTGGCGACCATCTGCCGCCCCGTGATCTTCCATACGCCCGCGCGGAAAATTCGGCCGCCGTCCAGCGGCAGCCCGGGGAGCAGGTTGAAGATGCCGACAACTAGGTTGGCGAAGAACAACTGGGCGATGAGCCGGTGCGCCATCCCCGGGGGAACTATCGAGGCCAGCCCGTAGCCGATGCCGGCGAGCGCGAGCGACACGATGGGTCCCGCTGCCGAGATCAATGCCTCGCGACCGGGCGACGTCGGCTCCTGCTCGATCTCGGAGTAACCGCCGAGCGGATACAGCAGCACCCGCTTGACCGGCAGACCGAATCCGCGGGCCACGACGCAGTGCGCGAGTTCGTGCACGAGCACCGAGAGGTACAGGAGGAGCACGAACGCCGCAGCCACCAGGTACCTGCCGCCGCTTGACGTATTTTGGGTCCCAGGGCCGTAGGCGTACGTGATGACCAACACCACGGCGAAGACGAGCCAGTATGGCGAGATATAGACCGGAATCCCGAACGGCCTGGCGACCACGAGCCCCAGCCGGGGATCTCTCCGGGGCGGGCGATCAGGTCTTCCCGGCTCCCGGGTACTGCGGTCCGGCGTGCTTGTTGCCACAATGCGATGCTACGTGGTTTGGCGCGCCGATGCTGTCCCGCTCGGCGGGGCGCTGGCCGGTAATCGCGGGCCCGCTGTCGGTGTCATCCCCTACTCTGCCAAGTGTGGAGGAGACCAGCACGATTCTGGCCAGCCCCGCTATACCGGGCCAGCCGGATCTCGGCTCCCAGGACGACGAGTGCGGCCGGTCGCTGTCGCCATCCCGCGCTGCCGACTTCCTCAGCTGCCCGCTGCTCTACCGTTTCCGCGTCATCGACCGCCTGCCCGAGGCACCGAGCCCCGCCATGGCCAGGGGGACGCTCGTCCATGCCGTGCTTGAGCGGCTGTTCGACGAGCCCGCATCGAGCCGCAACCCGCAGGCGGCTGCGCGCCTCATCGAGCCCGAGTGGGACAGGCTCGTCGCCAGCGAACCCGGGCTTGCCGGGCTATTCGCCGACGATGCGGAGCGCGACGACTGGCTCGTGCAGGCCCGTACGATGATCGACCGCTATTTCACCCTGGAAGACCCCACCAGGCTCGAGCCAGCGCACAGGGAACTGCGCGTCGGGGCTGTGCTCAGCTCGGGCTTGCGGTTGCGCGGCTATATCGACAGGATCGATGTCTCGCCCGGCGGCGAGGTCAGGATCGTGGATTACAAGACGGGGACCGCGCCGCGGGCAGACTTCGAGGCTCGGGCGATGTTCCAGATGAGGTTCTACGCGCTCGTGCTCTGGCGCACGAGCGGCACCGTACCGAGGCTGCTCCAGCTGATCTACCTGGGCAACGGCGAGATCATGCGGTACGCGCCCGACGAGGCAGATCTGCTGGCCACCGAGCGCAAGATCGAGGCGCTGTGGCGGGCGATCGAGCGCGCGCGAGCGGCGGGTGACTGGCGCCCGCGGCCGAGCAAGCTCTGCGACTGGTGCGCTCACCAGGCGATCTGCCCGTCGTTCGGCGGCACACCGCCGCCGCTGCCTGGCTCGGATGACGAAGCCGAGGCTCAGATGCACGCACAAGCAGGGCATCCTGGCGGGCCGGAAGGGCCCGTTGCCGGTCGGGCGGATCGCTCGTCGCTCGCCGCGACGGCGCTGGACCGGGACCGTGACCATGAACTCTGATCTCTCCGACCTCGCCGTCCCCTTCGAGGTCACCGTCGCGTGGTCTGCGGCCGGGTTCGCGCCCACGTTTTGAGTCGGCCTTATCGAGATATTACTTGAAGGAGTTCGAGATACTACGTAAGATGAGCGCGGAACGGCCGACTCGGGCGGAGGAATCGTCAGTGATCATCGAGGCTCAAGGGCTGGCGCGGACGTTCAGGAGCCGCAGGCGGTCGGTCGAGGCGGTGCGCGGCGTCGACCTGACCGTCAAAGCGGGCGAGATCGTCGGCTTCCTCGGCCCGAACGGCGCAGGAAAGACGACCACGCTGCGGATGCTGAACACGCTGCTGAGGCCGACCGCAGGCACGGCCACGGTGGCGGGCTGCGACCTGCTGCGCGATCCGGTCGGCGTGCGCAGGCGGATCGGGTACGTCCCGCAGGCGATCGGCGCCACGGCCGGTGGGACGGATCCGAACTGCCTGGTCAGCGAGGAACTGGCAATTCAGGGCCGGGTGTACAGGCTGAGCGCGGATCAAACGGCCGAGCGTTCTGAACTGCTGAGCCGCCAGCTTGAGCTGTCCGGGCTGGAGAACAGGCTGTGCAAGACGCTCTCAGGCGGCCAGCGCCGCCGACTCGACATCGCGCTCGGGCTCGTGCACTCCCCCCTTGTCGTGTTCCTCGACGAGCCGACTACCGGTCTTGACCCGCAAAGCCGCAGCAACCTCTGGGATCACATCCGCGGGCTGCGCGAGCGGCTCGGCACCACGGTGTTTTTGACCACGCACTACCTCGAGGAAGCGGACGCACTGTGCGATCGGGTGCTGGTGATCGACAACGGCAAGATCATCGCCGAAGGCGTACCTGACGAGCTGAAGCGCAGGATCTCAGGCGACGTGGTGACGCTGAACGTGACCGCGGACCCGGCGAAGGCCCAGCGCACACTGGCCGGCTACCAGGGTGTGCAGGAAATCGCCACCGACGGCCGCGCGATCAGGATGACGGTCGAACATGGCGAGCAGGCGCTGCCAGGCATGCTCCGCGCCCTCGACGCCGAGGGCATCACCATGGAGTCGATTCAGCTCGCGCGGCCGACGCTGGACGACGTGTTTCTCACCCTGACCGGGCGCTCGCTGCGCGACGACTCGCCGGTTTCTGGCCAGGCCGGCCCGCCGGCGGACAGGGAGGAGGTTCGCTGACGTGACCGCCACGACGACGACAGTCACTGCACCAGGACTCGACGAACGGTACGGTTCGCGCGCGCTTACCTTCTTCAGCGACACGATGCTGATCTTCAGGCGCCAGCTGAGGCTGTCCGTGCGCAATCCCGCCTGGGTGATCATCGGCCTGATCCAGCCGATCCTGTACCTGGCCTTCTTCGGCCCGCTGCTTGCGAAGATCGCGGCCGGCGGCGTGCTCGGCGTGCCGTCGAACAACCCGTACCGCTTCTTCGTTCCCGGGCTGCTTATCCAGCTTGGCCTCTTCGGCGCCGCGTTCGTGGGATTCACGATCATCGCGGACTGGCGGGCTGGCGTCATCGAGCGGTTCAGGGTCACCCCGGTCAGCAGGATGGCGCTGCTGGCCGGTCGGGTGCTCAGGGACGTCCTCACGCTTACGGTCCAGGCGGTCGTGCTCGTCCTTGCTGGGCTGGCCTTCGGCATGCGCGCTCCGCTGGCTGGCGTGCTCATCGGCCTGTGCCTCGTCGCCGTTGTCGCGGTCAGCCTGGCCGCCGTGTCCTACGCCGTCGGTCTGCTGCTGAAGAGCGAGGACGCGCTGGCGCCGCTGCTCAACATGGTCATGGTTCCGCTGATGCTGCTGTCAGGGATCATGCTGCCGATGACGCTCGGTCCTACCTGGCTCAAGGACGCGGCGAAGGCGACGCCTTTCGGTTACATCATCAACGCGATGCGAGACGTATTCGCCGGTCGTTACCTGAATGGCGTCGTCGTCGAGGGCGTCGCGGTGGCCGTCGGCCTGGCGCTCGTGTGCCTGGCGCTCGCGGGTCGCGCCTTCGCCAAGGAGAACGCTTAGGCTAGGCAACCAGCGACTGCAGCAAGTCCAGGTCAAGATGCGCCAGCGACCGGGCGATGATCCGGCCGGGGCGCTCGCCTATCGGCGCGATCCCTGGCACCGCGACCGTGACACAGCCCGCCGCCTCGGCCGCCGCGATGCCGTTGGGAGAGTCTTCCAGAGCCACGCAGAACTTCGGCTCGGCGCCGAGCAGCGCGCTGGCCCTCAGGTACGGCTCGGGGTGCGGCTTGGGGTGACTCACGTCCTGGCCGCATACCGTTACCGAGAACGCGATGTCGTGCTTGGCGAGGCTTGCGAGCACGGCCTCCATGATGACCCGCTCGGACGAGGTGACCAGCGCGGTCGGAATCCCCGCGGCTCGCACCTCAGCGAGCAGGTCGAGTGCGCCTGGCATGGCCTCGATCTCGCGCTCGGCCAGCAGATCGGCCATGCCGCCGATCAGCCAGCCGGCGACCTGGTCGCGGCTGGCCTGGCGGGCGGCCCGGCCGAGTAGGTAATCGACGCTGCGGTAGAGCGAACCGCCGACCAGCGCCCGCTGGTCGTGCTCGGTCCAGTCGCCGCCGAGCTTGGTCATGACGGCGTGCTCGACCTCGAACCACAGCGGCTCGGTGTCGACAAGCAGGCCGTCCATGTCGAAGAGGACGGCCTGGAGCTGGCCACTGGCGTGAGCGTCGCGCATCAGGTACTGAAGTACTTCGCCTCGCGGTGGTGCGCGATCAGGGCGTCGGTGGACTGCTCGGGCGCGAGCTGGAACTCCTCCGAGAGCGTCACCCCGATCCGCTCAGGTTCGAGCAGCCGCATGACCTTGGCCCGGTCCTCGAGGTCCGGGCAGGCCGGGTAGCCGAACGAGTAACGGCAGCCCTGATAGCCGACTCGCAGGATCCCGTCCAGGTCAGCAGGGTCGGCGCCGCTGATGCCCAGCGCCCCCCTGGTTCTCGCGTGCCAGTACTCGGCCAGCGCCTCGGCGAGTTGTACCGACAGACCATGTAGCTCCAGGTAGTCACGGTATGCATGCTTGGCGAACAGCTCGGCGGTAGCCTCGCTGATCCGTGGCCCGATGGTCACGAGCTGGAACGCGACAACGTCGACCTGGCCGCAAGAGCGAGGCCTGAAGAAGTCGGCGAGGCAGAGCCTTCGGTCCCTGCGCTGCCGCGGGAAGGTGAACCGCTCACGGTCCGTGCCGTCGTCGTTCAGCACGATCA
>Ga0126381_100004825_pt1 | contig 14721 bp, 15 predicted proteins | sample PanSoiMetPlot_28_FD_96465 | JGI IMG/M metagenome (GOLD analysis project Ga0126381, IMG submission 96465) | Tropical forest soil microbial communities from Panama - MetaG Plot_28 | ecosystem: Environmental > Terrestrial > Soil > Tropical forest > Bulk soil | place: Panama | collected 2016-02-17
ACCGTCATTCCCTCATCTCAAGTCGATGCCCGCGCCCCTCAAAGTAGAACGCGTTCATTGCCATCTGCTCAGCTTTCCGTTTGAGCAGCCGCTTCGCCTGCCCTTTCACGGCGGCGAGCGGACCATTGTCAAACGCGACGCGATGCTGATCCGGGTGGACGCTACCGGCCCGAACATCGGATACGCGCCTGGGCCTGGCAGTGAACGCGTACGCGATCTGATCGTCAACGTGGTCGCGCCATTTCTCGAAGGCATGACCCTCGCCGATCCCGACGCTCTGCGTGTCAAGTTTGAAGAAGGACCGGGCGCGGGAAATCCCGAGCTTGTGAAAGCCTACAGCGCGGTTGAAATCGCTCTCTGGGATCTTTTTGCGAAGTCCTTCCGCGTCCCGCTTTCTGAAGTGATCGGCGGACGCGAACGTGACCGCATCAAGCTTTATGGCAGCGCAGGGATGTATCAGCCTCCTGACCAATATGCCGCGGAAGCGGCGGGCATCGTAAGCCAGGGCTTTCGCGCATACAAGATGCGTCCCGGCCTCGGACCCGACGAAGACCTGCGCGCAGTGGAACAAATCAGGGAAGCCATCGGTCCCTCGATCGACCTCATGATCGACGCGCATACCTGGTGGCGGATGGGGGATCGCTCCTATTCGCCCGAAACCGTCGAGCGCCTCGCGGATTCCATGGCTGACTACGATCCGCTCTGGCTTGAAGAACCTCTCCCACCCGCTAATCACGCCGCCTATGCCGCGCTTAAAGAAAAAGAGCTGATCCCCCTCGCCGCCGGTGAGCACGAACCCGACGAACAAGGCTACCTCGATCTCATCGACGCCGACGCCGTCGATTACGTCCAGATGGACGTCTGCTGCCAAGGCGGATTCGCTTTGGGACGCCGCCTGTTCGGCGCTCTCGCGCGGCGCAATCTCCGCTTCGCTTTCCACAGTTGGGGAACCGACCTCGAAGTCCTGGCTGCCGCACACCTCGGCATTTGCTGGCCAGACACAACGGTCGAATGGCTCGAATATCCCTGTTACGCAAACGGCGGCAAGTCGGGCATGTATCCGTTCCCGCTCGCATCCGAAATTCTCAAGGAACACCTCTCCATCGAGCGCGGCGAACTGATCGTGCCGCGCGAACCGGGTCTCGGCATCGAGATCAATGAAAAAGTGATTGACGATTATCCCTGGATTCCCGGTCCGTGGTCGTTCTTCCGGATCGATTCCCCGCCCCAAACGCTGGCGGTCGTAGGCGACCACTCCGTGCCCTGGGAGGATCGCTGATTTGGAGCGACGCTATCGTTACCTGGACCTGCTGATCACGATTTTCGTTGTCATCCTGATCGTTTCGAATCTGATTGCGCCGAAGTTTGTCGCGGTGGGCTGGTTCCGCTTCAGCGCCGCGCAACTGCTCTTCCCCATTACCTACATTTTTGGCGATGTGTTCACGGAGGTATACGGCTATAGCGCGTCGCGCAAAGCCATCTGGACCGGTTTCCTTGGCAGCTTGATTATGACGGCATTCGGCTTATTCGCCATCTGGCTGCCGCCCGCGCCGGAATTCAAGAATCAGCAGGCCTTCGAAATCATTTTCGGAGTCGTTCCGCGCAATGTCGCGGGAAGCCTTATCGCTTACTGGGCCGGAGAGTTCGCGAACTCTCTGACCGTCGCCAAGATGAAGCTTTGGACCGGCGGGCGCTGGCTCTGGACGCGAACGGTAGGCTCGACCATTGTTGGCCAATTCGTCGATACCACCATCGTCATCTTCTTCATCTTCTGGGGAGAGCCATTGGGCGTAATGGCGCAATTGATCGTCTCGGGCTACCTTTTCAAGGTTGCCTACGAAGTGCTGGCGACGCCTCTGACCTACCTGATCGTGAACTTCCTCAAGCGCGAAGAAGGGGTCGATTTCTTCGATCGCCATACCAATTTCAATCCGTTCGCTACCGGACGCTAACCAGTCCATTTGTGTCCGGCGGAACAATTCAGCATCGCAAAGCTTCACTTTGCGGCATTATGCTCAGATCATGCCGTGCCTGCTTGTGCTGGTCGTTCTGCTCTTTCCGCGAATCGTTCTGGTCCTGATGTGGCTTTTCTCGACGATGCTCGACAGGGCTTATCACGGTCTCGTGATCCCCTTACTAGGTTTCATCTTTCTACCCATTACAACGATCGTCTACGCATGGCTCGTAGCCAACGGACTTCCAATCGAAGGATTCAATCTGATCCTGGTTATTGTCGCGGTGTTGCTTGATGTGGGCTCGCACGGCGGCGGTTACAGCTACTCGCGCCGCAGATAGCGATTCATTCCCGGCAGATTCCGCGCTTGCTGGACCGGATAAATCGCACGAGTTGACTGGTCTCGCCCGATGGCAGTTCAGCTTCGATTCGCTCCAGAGCGTCTTCGAGTTTCAGTCCGGAACGATAGAGCATCCGGTACGCGTTCTTGAGATTCGTAACCTGCGCCATCGTAAATCCGGCGCGCTTGAGCCCCACCAGATTCAGACCCTTGGCCACCACATCGAAGCCTGTGTAAAGGAAGAACGGCGGAAGATCGCTGTTGACCCGCGTATTCCCGCCCACCATCGCTAATCGCCCGATCTTCGAATACTGATGGACTACCACGCCGCCCGAAATGAACGCCTGATCCTCGACTTCGACATGGCCAGCGATCAGCGCGCAGCTTGCGACCACTACGTTGTTGCCAATCGCGCAGTTGTGCGCGATATGGCCGGACGTCATGATGTAGTTGTCGTCGCCGATCAGCGTGATCGATTCGGGCTGCGTACCGCGCGAGATCGTGTAGTGCTCGCGGATCTTATTGCCCGACCCGATCCGCAGATAGCTCCGATCGCCTTTGAAATTCTTGTCCAGCGGGTCCGTCCCCAACACCGTCCCGGCTGAGACTTCGTTGCGGTCGCCCATCGTTGTCCATCGCTTAATGAAGACGTAGGGTTCGATGAGACAATCCGCGCCAATCGAGACATCCTGTTCGATGACACAGAAATCGGCGATCCGACTTCGCGCTCCGATAACCGCGTCAGGGTGAATTCGGGCCGTCGGAGAAATGACGGCAGAGGGGTCGGCTGGCAATCCTCATGATAGCCACCAGCAGACCCCTGACCACGTTCGCCGCCTCCACCGTAGCAAGCCGGGCCGGGACTGGCCGCAATCGTGCTTTAACTCTCGTGCGCGACTGCAATGCACGCGATTCTTCACACTCTGGCCCACTTCTTTTTCTCGTTGGGAGGAATCGGACTGCTTCTTCTCGGCGTGCTGGATTCCTCATTCCTGATGCTGCCGCTCGGGAACGACCTTTTAGTAACCGTTCTCACCGCCCGAAATCCAGATCACCTCTGGTATTACGTCGCGATGGCCACTACGGGCTCGACGCTGGGCGTCACTCTCCTGCATACCGCGTCGAGCCGCATGGGACGCAAAATCATCGAGGGCAACAAAAAAAGCCGGCGAGTCGCGTTTGTGGAGCGAAAAATCGAGCAATACGGTGGAATCGCGATCGCTGTTGCCGCTCTTGCGCCGCCGGGGTTCCCCTTTACGCCGTTCATCGTAATGCCGGCCGTTCTCCAGTACCCGCTGAAAAAAATGGCGGTGATCATCGCCGTCTGCCGTGTGATCCGCTTCAGTGTCGAAGGAATGCTTGCGCGCGTTTACGGAAAACGGCTGATCGAGTTGGCCAACTCCCCGCTGCTACAAAAGTTCGTGCTGGCACTGATCGTGGTTTCGGTTATCGGCAGCGCGATATCCGTCTGGGAGTGGATTCAGAAAGGTAAAGCCAGCCGCGCGGCCGGACGCCACGCCGTCGAAATGGGCAGACCCTGAATCATGCTGCCGCCGAATCAGGCCGCCGAGGTAGCGTGCCCTGCGGCCGCAGCAGCCGCCGCGGTTGCAGTCGCTGTCGCTGCGCGGGCGCTCTTGCGTTCGGGCTCCCGCCACGCCTGCCACAATCCTTCGAGCTTCAGCACGTGCGTGCGCGGTCTTTCCGAGTACAACTCTCCCGCCGCCTTCAGCGCCCTTCCCCAGAGATCCTTTTCCAGTTCGTCGATGAGTTGGGCAATGCCATCCGTTGCCGCTTCCGGACGCTCGCGCAGTACCGCAAGATTGTGCGCGTCGCCCAGCGTTTCCTGCAGTTCCCGCAAGGCGCTCTCGGGCGACTCCCCCTCCGGCCACATGCCTTCAAGCAGTCGCACCTGATACCAGTAATCCTTCACCCGCTTGCGAAGCTCATGCAGATTCCGGGCGGTCGGAATCCTCGTCGCGCGCGCGGCGGCCCGCCTGCCCCGCCGGTAGGTGACCCTTAACCCCGGAGCCATGGTTAGAAAGTCGGCCCCGATATTCCACTGGTTCAATTGCCGCCGCAGCGACCGGAGTGTGAGAACGCCCTTTTCGACGTCTACCCCCGCATCGGCCTGGCGCCGGATCGCATTTCTTCTGCGAACCATCGCGGACCGAAGCTGGACCAGCTTCGCAGCCGCGGAACTATCCGAATATCTTTTCACCAGAAGGTCTACCGTCTCGACGATCGCCGCCGCATCTCTCACTGGCGAAAGCGTTCGGCCCAGATCGCGGAGCGCCGCATTCTCACGTCTCCCCGCATCGCCCAACTCGGGTGTGAGCAGCCGCACAAGACCGCGCAATTTCTTTATACTCTTACGCGCCTCATGTACGGATTCGTCCCGTTTCGATGCCGCCTTTACGCGAAGGTGCGCTACTGCCGAATCAATTTCCTCCCGCGCGACCCGCCGTAATCCTCGCGGCGCAGATTCGTCGTGACTAAGCCGGAAGAGCATCGGAATTAAGTATGACAGACCAGTTACTAAATCGTTCTCAGCAGATAATCCTCTTACGCACTGCATAGAGAATCAAATCCGCTGTGCTGTGCAGAGCCAGTTTTTGGAGAATATGGCCCCGATGCGTCTCCACGGTGGTAAGGCTGATATTCAACAAATTCGCCACTTCCTTGTTCGCCTTCCCCTCCGCGAGCAACTGAAGAATCTCCCGCTCTCGGCCTGTAAGCAATTCGTAACTGTCTTCCAGGCCCTTCGACTGCAGCTCTCGCACGTAATCTTCCTGAAGCATCCGGCTTACTTTGCGCGTCAGAAAAGATCGGCCCGCGGCGGCCGCGCGTATCGCTTCCAGCACGTCCTCGCGCGGAGAATCCTTGAGCAGGTATCCTTTCGCGCCAGCCTTCAGGGAGCGCAGCACGTAGCTCTCGTCCTGATGCATGCTGAGCATGACGATGCCTGTGTCGGGACTCGCGGTAAGAATCCGCCGCGCAGCTTCGATACCATTCATGACCGGCATCGCGACGTCCATCAGCACAACGTTCGGACCGTGCGCCTCCGCCATTTGAACGCACTCGCGCCCATCCGCCGCTTCGGCAATCACCTCCATATCCGGTTGGCGTTCCAGCAGGGCGCGAAGCCCGTCGCGCACCACGGTATGGTCGTCAGCTAACAGGATGCGGATCGGCCGCCGCATGCGCCTCCGTCGCTATCGTTTCCGAAAGAGGAAGTTCGGCTGAGATCGTCGTGCCTCGCCCGGGCTGCGATTCGATCTTCAATCTTCCGCCGAGGCTGCGCACGCGCTCTTCCATCCCCAGCAGTCCGAGTCCCCTCACCACTTTCTTATCGAAGCCGGCGCCGTCATCCCTCACCGTGAACAACACCCGGTCACCTGCCGCCCGAACGGTGATGCGCACCGACCGCGCCGCCGCGTGACGCGCGGCGTTGTTCAGCGCCTCCTGCGCCATGCGGTAGATGCAGGTGCGGTGCTCTTCCGGCAGGCTGTCGCAATCCTCGCCGGCCTCGACCGCAATATTCAGCCCCGTTCGCTTGCCCATCTCGCGCGCCTGCCAGTTGAGCGCGGGAACGAGCCCGAAATCGTCCAGCATCGACGGACGCAGCAGGAGCGCGAGGTCACGCACCTCGCTCAGCGTCTTTTCGGCCATGTTCGCGATTGCTCTCAGACGTTCGCGCATTTCGTGGGGATTATCCGCGAACTCCGCGTTACCCGCCTCCATCATGATGGCCGAGAGCGACTGCCCCACTTCATCGTGAAGCTCGCGCGCCAAGCTGCGGCGCTCTTCTTCCTGCGTTCGAACGAGCCGCGCGGAAAGATCTTCCAGGTCAGCGCGCGCACGCGCGTTCTCGCGCTCCAGCCGAAGCGTCAGCGCAATTGCGCCGACCGCCAGCAGAAGACCACCCGCCAGCGCCACTCCGAACATCGCCAGCAGCGAAATGCGCAGGTTATCGGCCGACTCGGTCATTCGCTGCTCGGCGCGCGTGAGACCACGCTGGTGAATTCCCTCGATCGCATCGGCGATCTGCAGCATGGTCGTTCGCCGCGGCACAAGCTGTTCGTAGAAAAACGTGAATCGCAGCCGGTTCCTTTGTCGGGGGGTCCAGTCGAACGTGGTGTGAAGAACGTTCCAGTAATTCGCGATTTCATTGCGCAGTGCCTCGAACGCGTCGCGTTCCCCAGGCTCCAGACCTTTCGCGTAATGGTTGAGGACTTCCTGGCTTTCTTCTTCGATCGAGGCGAGTCTCGCGCGCTGCGCGTCCGCCCCGCCGCTGTCCGGCGAGAGCAGATAATCGCGTACGTAAGTTCCCGAAAGATAAATCTGCGCGCGAATGCGTTCCAGCGCGCCGAGCCGCTCTACGAATGTTTGCCGGAAGCGTTGATCGTCATTGCGGACACGCGCCAGCATGTAGAATGTCACGCCTGCGGACGCCAGCAGAAACGCCAGCAACCCGCCAAAGCCCGCAAACAACACCGTCCGGGGGCGCAAACCCCTCTTTTTTTGGATTGATGGACCGATGCCGTCAGTGTACGTGACGGTTTCGGAACCGTCAAAATCCTGTCCGGACAGGATGGTTTCGAACGCCCCTAACCGTCACAATTCAAATCAGGAAAGAAATTCCGTGAATAGAAGCTTACCCATCAACATTGCCGCCGCGGTCGCGCTCAGTGTCTTCGCCGGCGCGTGCGCTAAAAAGACTGTGGCCGTCAAGACGCCTCCGGCGCCCCCAGCGGCTACGGCTCCGGCTCCGGCGCCTGAGCAGCGCGCTGCGGCTCCCGCTGCCGCGCCGGCCAGGACTCCCGCGCCCGCCGCCGCGCCGTCCCGTTATCCTAACGCCCAGACGAGAGCCCGCATTGACGAACTCCTGTCGCACATCGAGGACGCGTACTTCGACTATGACCGTCACACGCTGCGCGAGGATGCGGTGAAGGCCCTCAATGCGGATTCGAAAGAATTGGCCACGATCATGAGCCAGTATCCGGACTATAAGCTCCAGGTTCAGGGCTTCTGTGACGAACGAGGTTCGGCTGAATACAATATGGCCCTCGGCGAAGCCCGCGCCAAGTCCGCGAAGGATTATCTTGTCTCGGTGGGTGTTTCCTCGAATCAGCTTTCGACCATCAGCTTTGGCAAGGAGAAGCAGCTCTGTGATGAGCATGACGAAGCTTGCTGGGCAAAAAACCGGCGCGTCCACATCGTGGCGTTGCCGAATCAGGGCTGAACGAACGCAGCGGCCCCGGTCACCGCGCTCCGCTCCTCCCTGCGGAGCGCGGCTTTTTATTTCCGTGCGCGTTTCTTAGCGCGATGGAAAATCCCGTGCTGTCTCGACCGTCATGGTCGAGATCATTGACGACGCTGCCGGTCTGAGTGATTTTCACGCGGAATGGTCGCAATTCGCGACAAGCGTGCCGGACGCCACGCCCTTTCAGATGCCGGATTGGCTCGCCACATGGTGGTCTCATCTGGGAAGCGGCGCGCTGCGCACCATGGTTTTCCGCGAGCACGGAGATCTTACAGGCGTGCTTCCCCTCTTCCTTCATGAGTGGCAGGAACGTCGTCAATTGACCCTTCTCGGCTCGGGGGTCAGCGACTACCTCGATCCCCTGTTCAACCGCGAACGTATCCCGGAAATCGTGAGGGAGATTCGCGTCTGCCTGAACGCGTGGACCGATTGGGATCTCTGCGACTGGCAGGACCTCGGCCATAACACTCCGCTCTCCGCATTTGGCGAAACCGTGGAAGATACCCCATGCAGCGCGGTCTCCCTGCCGGCGTCATTCGAGAAATTCCTCAACCAGCGGCCGCCTGACCTGAAGCGCAATCTTCGCCGATACCGAGCCAAGTCGATTGAGATCGGCCCGGCGATCTTCGAAGTCTCCGATTCAGCCGATCCAGCGCTTCTCGATGTGCTCGTCGCTTTGCACGAGAAACGCTGGCAACGAGCAGGAGAACCCGGCATGATCCAGTCCAACCGCTCGGAGGCGTTCGTTCGTGACGTGGCCGCGCGATTTGCCGGCACGGGCTCGCTGTTCATACTTACTTTGCGATTCGGCAAGACGCCTGTTGCCGTAATTCTCGCCCTCCGCGCCGGCGCCACGATCTTTGGATACCTGAGCGCCTTCGATCCCGACTATGAAAAGCTCGGCGTGGGGCGCGAACTCCTAGCTCGCTCGCTCCGCTACGCCCACCAGCACGGTTATCGGAGATGGGACTTCCTGCGCGGTGAGGAGCCCTATAAATTCTCCTGGGGGGCGCAGCGCATTCCCAAACGCCGGGTTCGGATCTTCCGGTAGAGCGTAAGGTAACTTTCAATCATTCGATGCGCATCGAAGCGTTTCACAGCCTGCTCGCGGCAGCGGCTCCGGGGGATGCAATCGGTACGCATCACGGCCTGCGCCATTTCGTCCGCGGTGTCGACAATGAAGCCAGTCGCGCCGTCCTCTACGATCTCCGGAAGCGCGCCGATCCGAAATGCCACAACGGGCGTGCCTGCGCTCAACGCCTCCATAGCCACGAGGGAACTGGTCTCAGCCACCAGACTTGAGACCAGGAGACATCTCGCGCCGGCTAGCAGAGATCGCTTTGTCGCGCCCTCAACCGGGCCCGCATAGGTCCGTTTCGCGTCGAGCCGCGGTTTAACGAAGCAATCAAAATACTCCTGATGCTCGGGAAACGGATGAACAGATCCGGCGACGATCATGCGCGCCCCGAGCCGATGCGCCACATCGAGCGCGATATGCGGGCCCTTCTCCGGGCAGATACGTCCGAGCCAAACAAGGTAGCCCCGGTCACGCGCGGCATACTGCCCGGGCGGAACACCGTTCGGAATGACAGGAAGTGATCGGGAAACATCCGCTGACGCCGCCTGGCTCTCCGAAACGCAATTCAGATTCGGCCATCGCGCACCCCGAGCGTCGAACACCGAGGAGGGATAGTAGGAAACCGGCAGGTGCAGCGTCGCCAGCATGGCCGCGCCGCACTGTGGCACGAAGTGGTGAAAATCAAGCCCATGGAAATGAATGAAATCGAACGGGACCTCGGCCACCGCCCTTCCAATTACCGCTTTGGCGTCGGACCGCGGCGCCTCAATGAGCATGCCCGCCACTCTGGAACCCGGGGCCGCAACCACGAAGGATTGATGACCGCGCTGAACCAGCCCGCGATCGAGAATCGATAGGATTTCTTCTGCCCCGCCGGCCCGCCCATTCCCCACCTGCATGCCGCAGAACGCCACGCTCAGCACACGCATGGCACACCCATGCTCTCGAATGCGCTTCGCGCCAGGTCGCGCCACCGCGACGGAGTCACGCCCCAGGGAAAGCGCTCGTAGTAGAGCGTCCCTTGATGCGGCGAGACCGCGAAGTTATAGGCCGGAGCCATGCGCAACGGTTCGTTTTTGAGCGGAAACTGACTGAGCACATCCGCCTGGCTGGCATAGAGATTCAGGATCCGCCGTTTCCAAAGGCTCTGTTGTTCACTAAGCGGTCTTTCCAGCACTATTGTGCGGTCGTCACGAAAACATTCGCGCTCGATTCCACCTTCAGCGGCGTGATAACCGGCGAATTCAATGATCCTGAGCCGCTGCTCGTGCAGCCACGCCGCTGCATGAACCGAAGCCGCCGCTGCGTCATGATCGGGATGTCCGCCTTCATACGAATGTGTGAGTACAAACAAAGGGCGAATTTGATCGAAGATTGCAATAAGATCCGCGACATTTTCAGCGATGCGGTGCGTCGCCTGCTGATCCGGGCAATTCAATCGAAAAACGGCCGCATTGCCCGCGCCCGCGGCGGCCAGCGCCGCCCGGGACTCGCGCTCCCGCAACTGTGCGTAATCCTGCCATGTCGGGCATCCGGCGTTTCGCGCATCCTCCCCTGACCGGGGAGCTCCGTCGGTGAGATAGATGACCGCCAGTGACGCGCCCAGAGCCGGCAGCAAGAGGGCCGCCCCGAGGACTTCATCGTCCGGATGGGCAGCCACAATAGCGAATTTCACGGGCTTAGTCTCTGCAAGTACCCGGCCTGAGACATTCCCCGTACAATGGCGCGCAGTTTGCGGGACATACCCGCCTTCCACGCGATCAGTATTCGTTGAAGAACTTCTGGATTTGTTGCGGGTCTTTCGTTTTGGTCAGCGCCAGGCGTAACAGGACTCGCGCCTTCGGAGGATTCAGTTCTTCCGAAGCGACAAAATGCAATTCATCGTCGTTCACTTCTACATTCCGGCCCACAAATCCGGTAGGAACACGCGACGCGCGGACCACGACAACGCCATTCTGCGCCGCTCGGCTTAAGGCATCCATCACCGCTTTCGGCATATTTCCGTTGCCCACGCCTGCGGTGACAATCCCTTTGGCCCCCGCGTTGACCGCTGCATTCACCAGGTCCGCCGGCATGTCCTCGTAGATGTACAGAATGTCCACCCGCGGGAGCTGCATAAGTCCATCCACGCTGAATTCTGACTCTGTGGTGTTCTTCTTGAACGGTTCCCGATAAAACTGGTTCACGCCGTAACTGCTGGCGCCGATCAGCCCTCGATACGGCGACATGAACGTTTCGACCGAAGTTGTATTCATCTTCGTAAGGTCATGCGCGCTGTGGATCTGATCATTGATCGCAACCAGCACGCCGCGTCCGGCGGCTGAGGGATCGCCCGCAATCGCGACGGCATTGTAAATATTCAGAGGCCCGTCCGCGCTTAGTGCGCTCGATGGCCGCATCGACCCTGTCAGCACAACCGGCTTCTGAGTCTTCGCCACCAGATGAAGGAAATACGCCGTCTCCTCCAGGGTGTCCGTCCCGTGCGTAATCACGATTCCGTCTACATCGGGCGATTTGGCCAGTTCATTGACGCGCTTTGCGAGCTTGAGCCAGATCGCGTCCGACATGTCCTGGCTGCCGACATTCGAAATCTGCTCGCCCGTCACCTTGGCGATCTTGCCGAGTGTCGGCACGGCTTTGATGAGCGTCTCCACACCCACCTGCCCGGATGTATACCCAGCCTGCGTGGAGGTGGCCGCATCGCCGGCAATCGTTCCGCCCGTTGCGATGATCGTGATGTTGGGCAGTTTCTTCGCCGGCTGCCCGTAAACGCTCGCAGCAAGAGCGAACATGGCCAACCCCGCAAAACTTCTTCGCATCATAATGTCTGCCTCTAAACTCCGTAAATAATCCGCGCGATGGCGAACCCCACCGCAAGAGACACAATCGTGACCACCAAACCCGGCCTCATGAAACTGTGGTTGAGAACCCATCGGCCCACGTGCGTAGTGCCGGTCGTGTCGAACTGAATCGCGGCCACCATCGTGGCGTACGTGGGAAGGAAGAAAAAGCCGTTGCAGGCCGGAAACATTGCAATCAGCAACGGCGGCTTGATGCCCAACTGCAGCCCGACTCCCATCAATGCCGCCACAGTGGCCGCCTGACTGTAAAGCAAAATCGAAAGCAGAAACAAAGCCACCGAGAACAGCCACGAATACTGCCGCAGGTAACCCGAAATCCCACCCAGGATCTGAGCCTTATGGCCTTCGAAGAAGGTGGATCCCAGCCAGGCGATCCCCAGAATCGAGATGATGGCGATTACTCCGGAGCGCATGACGGGCGTCACAACCACTGTCTCCGGCTTGATCTTCGACACGATCAGCATCACAGCCGTCGCGCTGAGCGTCACGAGAGCGATGGAATCGACCATGCTCAGGTTTTCGGTGTTGCCGTTTACTGCGAACTGAGGCCTGGCGCTGGGAATCAGACCGAGAAGCGTGATCAGCAGCGCTGCCGCAATGAACAGTCCCACTGACGATTTCGCGCCCGGAGGCGCAATCGCCGCCGTCGTTTCCTCGTCACGATCGACAGGTAGTTGCCCCTTTTCGAGTCGCTCCAGGAACACCGGATCTTTTTCCAGTTCGACGCCCATCTTCAGGACCGACACCGCGCCCGCCATCAGTCCGATGAGTGTCGCCGGGACGCACACAATCAGGACATCTTTCAGCCCGAAGTTCCCAGCCTTCGAGAAAAGGGCGACCATGCCCGCCGTGGCTGCCGACAACGGGCTCGCGGTCACCGCGAATTGGGATGCGATCACCGAAATGGACATCGGCCGCTCAGGCCGTTCGTTAACCTTTCGGGAAACCTCCGCAATGATCGGAAGTAAGGAATACGAGACGTGGCCGGTGCCGCACACAAAAGTGAAGAGATAGGAGATCAGCGGGGCGAGGATCGTGATCCGCCCGGGATGCCGGCGTAATAACTTTTCCGCGAGCGACACCATCAATTCCAGACCGCCGGCCGCCTGCAGCGCGGCCGCGGCGGTGACCACGCAAAGAACAATCAGCAGGACCTCTCCCGGAAAGCTGCCCGGAGGGCGGCCGAAACCAAAGACGATCACCGAAAGGCCGAGTGCGGCGACTGTCCCTAAACCGATTCCCCCCAGCCGCGCTCCGATCAGAATGCACGTCAGGAGGATTGCAAAGTCTACCCAAACCATTACAAAGCGGCTTCAGGACGGCTGGCGCACGCCGGTCATCGCGGCCGGATCGAGAATCGTCTGGATCTGTTTCTCGCTCAAAATCCCTTTCTCCCGGACCAACTCCACGATGCCCTTGCCAGTTCTGAGCGCCTCGGCGGCAAGTTCGGTCGATTTGTCATATCCGATCACCGGGTTGAGCGCCGTCACGGTTCCGATACTTCTCTCGAGCAGCATCCGGAGCACGTTCTCATTCGCTGTAATGCCATCGACGCAATGCTCACGCAGCGTCTGCGCAGCGTTGCGCAGCAGCGTCTGGCCTTCCAGCAGGCAGGCGGCGATGACGGGTTCCATCACGTTCAGTTGCAGTTGCCCGGCTTCCGCCGCCATCGTGACGGTGAGATCGCTGCCGATCACGCGATAGCAGACCTGATTGACGACCTCGGGAATCACAGGATTCACCTTGCCCGGCATGATCGAGGAGCCTGGCTGCATGGCAGGCAGATTAATCTCGTGGAATCCCGCTCGCGGCCCGGATGAGAGCAGGCGCAGATCGTTGCAGATTTTCGAAGCTTTGATTGCCAGGCTCTTGAGCACCGAGGAATACAAAACGAACGCCTGCGTATCCTGTGTCGCCTCGACAAGGTTCGGCGCCAAATGAATCGGCATTCCGGTAACGTCTGCAAGGTGTTGGGAGCACTTTTCGGAGAATCCTGCGGGCGCGTTCAGTCCCGTGCCGATCGCAGTGCCGCCCATGTTCACCTCGTGGAGGACCGATTCCACGCGACCCAGCGCGTCGATCTCGTCTTCCAGGCTGCGAGCAAAAACCTCGAATTCCTGTCCGAGCGTCATGGGCACGGCATCCTGAAGCTGCGTACGGCCCATTTTCACGATGTGGCTGAACTGCTTTCCCTTCTTGCGGAACGACTCGGACAGGAGCCGCAGCTCGGCCATCAGCTTTCTGTTGCCGAGAGCAAGCGCGATATGTAAGGCGGAGGGATACGCATCATTCGTCGATTGCGAAGCGTTGACGTGATCGTGCGGGTCGCAAAATTGATACTCGCCCTTGCGCTTGCCCATCAGTTCCAGAGCGCGGTTGCCAATCACTTCGTTGGCGTTCATGTTCGTTGAAGTGCCGGCGCCGCCCTGAAATACATCCACCTGAAACTGTTCGTGGAGCTTACCGTCGATCAATTCCCTGCAAGCGCCCTCGATTCCCTTGAGAATCTCCGCGCTGAACTGACCGCACTCGAAATTGGCCCTCGCCGCAGCCATCTTCACCATGCCGAGGGCCTGCACCAGCTCCGGGTAGTGACAGAGCGGCACCCCTGAAATCCTGAAGTTTTCTAAAGCTCGCAATGTTTGAACGCCGTAGTACGCCCCGGCGGGGACTTCTTTCTTACCTAAAAGATCGTGTTCAATACGGACGGCTGCCGATGCCATTGTCCTCCTCGTTTGCTCTGGTGGGTGGGATCACAACGACCCACAGCATGGATGGAAACGAGCCGTCAACCGATGTACTTTTTTCGCCGCCGTTCCGCCCGTTCGCAGCTTTCTCGGATCTTTATCTTGGCTCTATTCAGAAACTTCGCGCCGCTCCGGCCCTGAACTGACACCTGCGTGCCCCATCATCCAGGCATGAATACCTTTCTCACCGTTTTCAACGCGTTTCCCGCGATTCTCGGAGCCGTCCAGGCCGTCGAAACCGCCATCCCGATTCCGCAATCCGGCCAGACCAAGCTGAACCTCGTGCTCGGGGCTGCGGCAGCCGCCTGGCAAGCCAGCCAGATCGAACAGCAGATCTCCAAAAGCGCAACCCTGAACGCGGTCACGGCTATCGCCAATCTCAGCGTCGCGGAACTCAACGCCGCCGGCGTGTTTCAGCGCTCCACGTCCGTCGCGCCTGTATCATCGAATTAATGTCGGTCGCCATAGAAGACGTCGC
>Ga0126381_100004826_pt1 | contig 14720 bp, 12 predicted proteins | sample PanSoiMetPlot_28_FD_96465 | JGI IMG/M metagenome (GOLD analysis project Ga0126381, IMG submission 96465) | Tropical forest soil microbial communities from Panama - MetaG Plot_28 | ecosystem: Environmental > Terrestrial > Soil > Tropical forest > Bulk soil | place: Panama | collected 2016-02-17
GCGGGAATCCGCCCGGGGCATCGTGGCCTACTCGGCCGACGCCGCGGGCGCCGCGGCGGTGTTCGCGCTCTCGGGCCGCCTGTTCGTGTGCGACCTCGCGACCGGCGACACCCGGGCGGTGCCGGCCGCCGGGCCGTGCGTGGACCCGCAGATCGACCCGGCCGGCACCGCGGTCGCCTACACCCGCGACCGCGCGCTGCGGGTGGTCACGACGGACGGGGAGGTGCTCACCGAGCTGTCGGACGCCGACCCGGAGGTGAGCTACGGCGCCGCCGAGTTCGCCGCGGCCGAGGAGCTGAGCCGCCATCACGGCTTCTGGTGGAGCCCCGATGGCCGGCAGCTGCTCGTGGCCAGGGTCGACACCCGGGACGTGACCTCGTGCTGGCTCAGCGATCCCACCTACAACGAACAGCCGCCGGTCCGGCAGCGCTATCCGCGCGCCGGGACCGCGAACGCCGTCGTGCGCCTGGTCCTCGCCGGGCGGGACGGCGCCGTCGTCGCGGTCGCCGGGGCCCCGGACGAGCGGCTGCCGTACCTGATGTCGGCCCGCTGGGAGCGCGGCAGCGCGCCGACGCTCGCGCTGCTCGCCCGGGACCAGCACCGGGCCGAGATCCGGACCGTCCACCCGGTCACCGGCCAGACCTTGCTCGTGCACGCCGACACCGACCCGGCCTGGCTTCAGCTCATGCCGGGGACGCCGCGCTGGCTGCCCGACGACCGGCTGCTGCGGTGCGCTATCTCCGAGGACACCTACCGGCTCTTCGTCGGCAGCCAGCCGTGCACGCCGCCGGGGCTGCAGGTCCTCGGCGTGGTCGCGGCCGGGGAGCGGACGGTGTTCCGGGCGACGACGGAGCCGGCCGAGCGGCACCTGTACGCGCTCGACCACGCCACCGGCGCGATCGAGCAGCTCACGTCGGAGCCGGGCGTGCACGACGGCGTCGTCGCGGGGAACCTGCTCGCGGTCACGTCGGAGACGCTCGACAGCGACGGCGTCACCGTGCGGGTGTACGAAGACGGCCGCCTGCTGGCCACCATGGAGTCCCTGGCCCAGCCGCGGTCGACTGCCCCGCAGGTCACGCTGATCCGGGCCGGCCAGCGTGAGCTTCGCACCGCGGTGGTCCTGCCGCGGGACGGCCTCCGCCCGGCGGGGCCGCTGCCGGTCATCATGGCCCCGTACGGCGGGCCGAGCCAGCAGGTGCTCCAGGCGCGCCGGCTGTTCTACGAGCCGCAGTGGCTGGCCGACCAGGGGTTCGCGGTGGTCGTGGCCGACGGCCGGGGCTCGCCGGGCCGGGGCCCGGGCTGGGAGCGCGCGTTCTACCTGGACGTGGCCACGCCAGCGCTGGACGACCAGGTCGCCGCGCTGGAGCACGTTATGGATCGCTATCCGGGAGAATTTGACGCCGAACGGGTCGGCATCCGGGGCTGGTCGTTCGGCGGATACCTGTCGGCCCTGGCCGTGCTGCGCCGGCCCGACGTGTTCCGCGCGGCGGTCGCCGGGGCGCCGGTCAGCGACTGGCGCTACTACGACACCGCGGCCACCGAGCGCTGGCTCGGCCACCCGGGCACCCATCCCGACGCGTACGAGCGGACGTCACTGCTGCCGCTGGCCGCGGGCCTGAGCAGGCCGCTGCTGCTCATCCACGGCCTGGCCGACGACAACGTCCACCCGCGGCACACGCTGCTGCTGGCCGCCGAACTGCTCGCGGCGTCGCGCCCGCACCGGCTGCTCATGCTGCCCGGGGTGACGCACATGGTCTGGCAGCCGCCGGCCATCGAGGCGATGCTCCGCGCCCAGGCCGGTTTCTTCGGCCGCTGGCTCGCCCCGGGCGCCTGACCGCATCGCGTCGCGGACGGACTTCGCCGGCCGGCCGCGGAGAATGCACACCATGCGCACTCCCGTTCGGGTCGCGGCGGGCCTATCCTCTCAATCGGCAGCCCGCTGAGTAGGAAGGATCCGGTCCATGCCGACCCCGGCGCGTACTCAGGTCGCGATCGTCGGTGCCGGGCCGGCCGGGCTGCTGCTGTCCCACCTGCTTCACCTGCGCGGCATCGAGTCGGTGGTACTCGAGGCCCGCAGCCGCGAGTACGTCGAGCACCGGGTGCGGGCGGGCGTGCTGGAGCAGGGCACCGTGGACACGCTGGTCAGCTCGGGCGCGGGGGAGCGGCTGCTGCGCGAGGGCCTGGTGCACCACGGGATCGAGCTGCGGTTCGGCGGGCAGCGCCACCGGATCGCGTTCGAGAAGCTCGTGCCCGGGCGGGCGATCACCGTGTACGGCCAGCAGGAGGTGGTCAAGGACCTGATCGCGGCGCGGCTGGCGGCGGGCGGGCAGATCCTCTTCGAGGTCGGCGACGTGGTGCCGGAGGGGATCGAGGGCCCGCGCCCGCAGGTGTCGTTCACCCACGGCTCGCAGCGCCGGGTCATCCAGGCGGACTTCATCGCGGGCTGTGACGGGTTCCACGGGGTCTGCCGGGACGCCATCCCGCCGGGAGTGCTGCAGTTCTTCGACAAGGAATACCCGTTCGGCTGGCTCGGGGTGCTCGCCGCGGTGGCGCCGTCCTCGGAGGAGCTGATCTACTCGAGCAACGACCGGGGGTTCGCCCTGCACAGCATGCGCAGCCCGCAGCTGAGCCGGTTCTACCTGCAGGTGGCCCCGGACGAGGACATCGCGGCCTGGCCGGACGAGCGGATCTGGGCCGAGCTCGCGGCGCGGCTGGAGACCGTGCCCGGGTGGAGCCTGGCCGCCGGCCCGGTGATGGAGAAGGGCATCACCGCGATGCGCAGCTTCGTGGCCGAGCCGATGCAGTTCGGGCGGCTGTTCCTGGCCGGGGACGCGGCCCACATCGTGCCGCCCACCGGCGCCAAGGGCCTGAACCTGGCGGCCTTCGACGTCACCGTGCTGACCGAGGCGTTCGCCGCCTGGTACGCGTCCGGCGACGCGGCGCTGCTCGACGGGTACTCCCGGGCCTGCCTGCGCCGGGTGTGGCGGGCCCAGCACTTCTCCTGGTGGATGACCACGCTGCTGCACTCGTTCGACAGCTACGACGCCTACGACCGCCGGCTGCAGCACTCGTACCTGGACTACGTGTGCACCTCCGAGGCGGCCTCGACCTCGCTGGCGGAGAACTACGTCGGCCTGGGCCGGGGCTGACCCGGCCCGCTGCGCGCCGCGGGGCCGCGCGTCATCCCCGGGACTGATGCGCTCCGGCCGTGCGCTGGTTACCGTCGGTGGTGTGTCTGGTGACTCCCTGGCTAAGGGCCCGCCGCCGGGGCCCGTTCCTGCTGCATTGAGCGAGCGCCAGTGGCTGGCCCCCGTGGTGCTCGGGGCCGGCATGGTGCTGGCCGTGCTGGTCCTGGCGCTCCTGCCGGGTCCCCACGTCCGCGGGCAGCCGGCCATCCTCGCGATGATCATGGTGTGCGCCCCGATCGTGTTGCTGCGGCACTGGCCGCTGCCGGCGCTCGCGGTCGCGGCCGCGGCGACCGGTCTGGCCGTGGCCTCGGGGAGAGCCCCCCTGCCGCTGGGCATCATGATCGGGCTCGCGCTGTACTTTGCCGCCTCGCGCCTGCCCAGGCGGGTGTCGATCCTGGTCGCCGTGGCCGCGGCCGCGGTCCTGGGCGCAGCGCTCGGATACGCCGCGTTCTCGGGCAGCACGGCATCGCTCACGGCCGACGCCGTGGTGGGCTTCTCGCCGCTGGCGGCGGGGTGGTTCGTCGGGGACAGCGTCGCCGCGCGCCGGCGATACCTGGCCGGACTGGCGGAGCAGAGGGAGCGGGAGCGGGCCGCTGAGGTGGAACGCGCCCGCCAGGAGGTCCGGGAGGAGCGGGTGCGCATCGCCCGCGAGCTGCACGACGTCGTCGCGCACACGCTCACGGTGATCACCGTCCAGGCCGGGGTGGGCCGGCGTCTCATGACCAAGCGCCCGGAGGAGGCGGGCACCGCGCTCGAGTCGATCGAGCTGATCGGCCGGACCGCCCAGGACGAGCTGCGCGTGGTGCTCGGGCTGCTGCGCGACGACCAGGCCGGGGCGGCCGAGCTGGCGCCGGCGCCCGGGCTCGTCGACGTGAAGGAGCTCGCCGAGCACGTGCGGGCCTCGGGGACGCCGGTGGAGCTGCGGATGTCGGGCGCCGACCGCCAGCTCTCCCCGGCCCTGGAACTGTCGGTCTACCGGGTTGTCCAGGAGGCGCTGACCAACGTCGTGAAGCACGCGCCGGGCGCCCGCGCCACGGTTGACCTGGCCGTCTCGGACAGGCAGGTTCGCATCGAGGTCGCCGACGACGGAGGGCCCGCCGGGCGCCCGGCGGGTGACGACGCGCGGCTGGCCAGCCCGGGCACGGGTCACGGCGTCGTCGGGATGCGTGAGCGGATCGGCGCGTTCGGTGGCTGGCTCGTAGCCGAGCCGCTCGCCGACCGCGGCTTTCACGTGCTCGCCGAGGTCCCGATCGAGGGCGCGGTGTGACGACCCGCGTCCTCGTCGTGGACGACCAGGAGCTGCTGCGCACCGCGTTCTCGTCGCTGATCGACGCGGAGGACGACCTGGACGTCGTGGGCGGGGCGGCCGACGGGCGGCAGGCCGTCGAGCTCGCGGCGAGCCTCGCGCCGGACGTCGTCGTCATGGATGTCCGGATGCCGGTGATGGACGGGATCGAGGCGACGCGGCAGATCACCTCGGACCGGAGCGCGGACGCGCCGCGGGTGCTCATCCTCACCACATTCGACCTGGACGAGTACGTCTTCGAGGCGCTGCGGGCCGGAGCGAGCGGCTTCGCGCTGAAGAGCCGCCCGCTGGAGGAACTGCTGAGCGCCATCCGCACCGTCGCCGCCGGCGACGCGCTGCTGGCCCCGAGCGTCACGCGCCGGCTCATCGCCCATTTCACCGCCGGGGCCCGGGCGCCGTCGAGAGCCCCGCGCGGCCTGGACGAGCTCACCGAGCGCGAGCGCGAGGTGCTGGCCCTGGTCGCCCAGGGGCTGTCGAACGCCGAGCTCGCCGAGAGGCTGCGGGTGAGCCTGCCCACGGCCAAGACGCACGTGAGCCGGATCCTGACCAAGCTCGATGCCCGCGACCGCACCCAGCTGGTCATTCTTGCCTACCAGTCGGGGATCGCCACCGCGGTGTGAGCGGCCGCCCGCCAGCAGCCCGGCCGGGCGCCTCGCCTGCTCCGCGTCGGTCTCGGGAATGACGCAGAGGTGATCCTCGCGCACGATGACAGCGCCTCGCCGTTCGTTCGACGATAGCGGCGATGAACGCCATCGACCCGCGAGCGACCTCGCACTACCTGGCAGGCCCGGCCGCCGCTGCCGCCCCGCACGGCGGGGGCGCGGGCATTCACGCCCCCGTGATCCTTCTCGGGCTCGTGGCGATCGGGGCGCTGGTCTACGGCGTGTCGCGCGCGCACCGCGGGCACGCCAGGCAGCACGACGATGACTGGGGCCGCCGGGAGCCGCCGCCCGCTCAGCCTGCCCTGCCCGGCCCGCCCTCACCGTCCGGGCCGGCCGAACCCACCCGGCCCCCCGGACCACCCGTGGTGGCCGGGTCGCCCGCGACGCCCGGCGCGGTGCCGAACGGTGACACGAGCCCCGCGCCACCGCGGGCGGCCCGCGCCGTCTCCTTCGACCGCCCAACCGGGGGCTGGGCGGTCGAGACCCACGGGCTGACCAAGCGGTTCGGCAGCAACGTCGCGGTCAACGACGTCGACCTGCTCGTCCCGCGCGGGTGCGCGTTCGGCTACCTCGGGCCGAACGGCGCGGGCAAGACCACGCTGATCCGCACCCTGCTCGGCCTGACCCGGGCCAACGGCGGCGCGATGTCGCTGCTCGGCATCCCGGTCCCGGCCGAGCGGAGCCGGGCCCTGGCCCGGGTCGGGGCGATCGTGGATGAGCCCCTGTTCCATCCCCACCTGACCGGCCGCGACAACCTCCGCCTGCTGGCCGCGGCCCGGGGCGGCGATGCGGCCAGGCGGATCGCCCCGGCGCTGGAGCGGGTCGGCCTGGCCGAGCGCGCCGACGACAAGGTCGCCAGGTACTCGCTGGGCATGCGCCAGCGCCTCGGGGTGGCCTCCTGCCTGCTCGGTGACCCGGAACTGCTGGTCCTGGACGAGCCGATGAACGGCCTGGACCCGGCGGGCATGCACCAGATGCGGACGATGATCACGGACCTGGTCGACGAGGGCCGGACCGTGGTGCTGTCGTCGCACCTGCTGGATGAGGTGGAGCGGACCTGCGACGCGGTGGCGATCGTGGACCGCGGCCGGGTCATCCGCCAGGGCCCGATCGACGAGCTGATCCGCGGCGCGGGCACGCTATCGGTACAGGTGGACTGCCTGGACCCGGCCCGGGCCGCGCGGCTCATCGACGAGGCGGGCATCGCCGCGGGTACCTCCCTGTCCGACGCCGGGCTGACGGTCACCCTGCCCGCCGGGTCCTCGCGCGAGCTGGTCGCCGACCTCAACCGGCGGCTGGTCGGCGCGGGTATCTCCGTGTACGGCCTCCAGGAGGTCCGCGCCTCGCTGGAGGAGTGGTTCCTGTCCGTGACGACCCGACTGGGAGAGCACCCGTGACCAGCCCCGCCCCCGCGGCCGAGCCGCTGCTGTCTGGAGGGCCATCCCCGGCGCGGCCCGTCCGCACGCCGCTCCCGCGGCGGCTCGGCGCCTCGCTGCCGACCTGGGATCTCATCGCCACCAAGCACCTGGAGCTGCGCAAGCGCCGCGGCCTGATGATCACCGTGCTGGTGATGACCATCGCGCCGACGGTACTGATCCTGGGCCTGCGGCTGGCGTTCCACCTCTTCGACCCGGCCCACTACGGGCCGGCCGGCGCCCCGGACGCGTTCGCCGCCGTGGCCAACCTGACGGCGGAGTTCGGGTTCATCATCGCCGCCGTGGTCGGGGCGGCGGCCGGGACCACGGACCTTAACGACGGCGTGTTCCGCTACCTGGTGATCACCGGCCGGTCGCGCCTGGCCCTCTACCTGGCCCGCATCCCGGCCGGCCTGGCGATCCTGCTCCCGGCGCTCGCCCTAGCGTTCACCATGCTCTGCCTGGTGACGAGCTACGAGAGCACCCCGCAGCCGGCGTCCGTCAGCATGAACAGCAACATCCCGGTCCCGCCGTACCTCGACCAGGCCCAGCTGCAGACCTGGATCCGGCAGCATCCGCGGCAGGCGGCGCAGGCGTTCCCGCCCGGCATGGTCAGCGACAGCGCCGGCCCGGTCCCTGCCGGGGCCAAACCCGGCATCGCCACCGACTACGCCAGCTACATCGGGTCTGAGGACCAGCAGTTCGAGCCGGCGGCCAACGAGATGTTCAAGATCGGGCTGTGGCTGTCGCTCGAGGCCGGGATCGGGTTCCTGGTCGGGCTCGGGCTGGGCTCGCTCACCGGGCAGCGCACGCTGTCGACCATCTTGCTGATCGGGCTCGAGATCATCGTGACCCCGATCTTCGCCCGCACGCCGATCCCTTACTTCCTGGACGGCCAGCGGCTCGACGTCGGCGTGGCGATGGACCAGCTTCGCCCCGCGGGGCTAGCCCCGACCGGCGGCGGCCCGTTGTTCGGCGGGCGGGGATCCCTTGGCATACCGCCGATGCCGACCTGGGCCATGATCTCGGTGATCGTCGGCTGGATCGCGGTCTGGTCGGTCGCCGGGGCGTGGCGGATGATGACCCGCGACGCCTGACCCGTGCGCCCGCCCTTACCTGAACAGGCCGCTGTAGGCATTGAGCGCGGGCTGCCCGCCGAGGTGGGCGTAGAGCACCGTGGAGTCGCTGCCGATCTCGCCGCTGCGCACCAGGTCGATCAGCCCGGCCATGGACTTGCCCTCGTAGACCGGGTCGATGATCACGCCTTCCAGGCTTCCGGTCAGCCGGATAGCGTCGAGCGTGGACGGCACCGGGATGCCGTAGCGGTCGCCGGCCCAGCCCGGCAGGACGGTGATCTCGTCGTCACGCAGGTCCCGGCCCAGGCCGATGAGCGCGGCGGTATTGCGGGCGATCTTCTCGACCTGGGCGCGGGTCTCGTCGAGCCTGGCCGACGCGTCGATGCCGATCACCCGGCGCGGCCGGTCCTGGCCCGCGAAGCCGGCGATCATGCCGGCCTGGGTGGAGCCGGTGACGCTGCAGACGATGATGGTGTCGAAGAACACCCCGAGCCGGTCCTCCTGCTGCTGGACCTCGTAGGCCCAGTTCGCGAAGCCGAGGCCGCCGAGGGGGTGGTCGGAGGCCCCGGCCGGGATGGCATACGGGGTGCCCCCCGCGGCGCGGACGTCCTCGAGCGCCTGCTCCCAGCTGTTCTTGAAGCCGATGCCGAAGCCGGCGTCGACCAGGCGCACGTCCGCGCCCATGATCCGGGACAGCAGGATGTTGCCGACCCGGTCGTTGACCGGGTCGGGCCAGTCGACCCAGCTCTCCTGGACGAGCCGGGCCCTCAGGCCGAGCCGGGCGGCGACCGCGGCGACCTGCCGGGTGTGGTTGGACTGCACCCCGCCGATCGAGACCAGCGTGTCGGCGCCCTGGGCCAGCGCGTCGGGAACCAGGTACTCCAGCTTGCGGGTCTTGTTGCCGCCGAAGGCGAGCCCGGAGTTGCAGTCCTCTCGCTTGGCCCAGATCTTCGCACCGCCGAGATGGCCGGACAGCCGCTCCAGCGGGTGGACCGGGCTGGGACCGAACAGAAGCGGATAACGCGGGAACTCATCCAGGGACACCGGACCTCCACTCCAGCAAACCTTGGCTTCTGCTCGGCGGCACGGGGGTTGCGCTCACCGAAACCGAGGCCTTATCCAGGGAGCACAGGCGGAGCCTGCACCAAGATGTTTGCCCGGAAGATGCCAGGATAGGCACCATGACCGACCCGGGCGGGGACGTCCGGGGAATGAGACGTAGAACGCACAAGTGTGCACATGGCGGCGGTTTGTAGTTATCGTTTCGGTGAAGACGGCTAGCGGGAGGCGGGTACGGCGTGGCGGAGATCGTGTCGCTGGCCGAGGCCATCGCCGACGCCGTCCACGACGGCGACACGGTGGCCATGGAGGGCTTCACCCACCTGATCCCGCACGCCGCCGGGCGCGAGGTGATCCGGCAGGGACGGCGCGGCCTCACCCTGGTCCGGATGACCCCGGACGTGATCTACGACCAGATGATCGGGGCCGGGTGCGCCCGCAAGCTCGTCTTCTCCTGGGGCGGAAACCCCGGCGTGGGGTCGCTGCACCGGTTCCGGGACGCGGTCGAGCACTCCTGGCCCGGCCCGCTGGAGCTCGAGGAGCACAGCCACGCCGGGATGGCCAACCGCTACGTGGCCGGCGCGTCCGGGCTGCCGTTCGCGGTGCTGCGCGGGTACAGCGGGACCGGGCTGGCCGACCACGGGGCGAACATCGCCGAGATCATCTGCCCGTTCACCGGCGACACGCTGACGGCGGTGGCGGCCCTGCGGCCGGACGTGACGGTGATTCACGCGCAGCGGGCCGACCGGGCCGGCAACGTGCAGTTCTGGGGCATCACCGGGGTGCAGAAGGAGGCGGTGCTGGCCGCGGCGCGGTCGGTGGTCACCGTCGAGGAGATCGTCGACGTGCTGGACCCGCGGCCCGGGGCCGTGGTGCTGCCGGCCTGGGTGGTCGGCTTTGTAGCGCTGGCCCCGGGAGGCGCGCACCCTTCCTACGCGCTGGGCTACTCGGTCCGCGACAACGACTTCTACCTGGCCTGGGACGCGATCAGCCGCGACCGGGAGACGTTCGGGCGGTGGCTCGACGAGCACGTGAGCGGGAGAGGCGACCGGTGACCGGCGAGGGCGGCTACTCGGCGGACGAGATCATGACGGTCACGGCGGCGCGCGCGCTCCGCGAGGGGATGACCTGCTTCGTCGGTATCGGCCGGCCCAGCGAGGCCGCCAACCTGGCCCGCGCCACGCACGCCCCGAACCTGGTGCTGATCTACGAGTCGGGCACGATCGGGGCCAAGCCGGGCTGGCTGCCGCTGTCCATCGGCGACGGCATCCTCGCCGAGACGGCCGACGCCGTGGTCAGCGTGCCCGAGATCTTCAACTACTGGCTGCAGCCCGGGCGGATCGACATCGGCTTCCTCGGCGCGGCCCAGATCGACAGGTTCGGCAACATCAACACCACGGTGATCGGCGCGGACTACGCCGAGCCGAAGGTCAGGCTGCCCGGCGCGGGCGGCGCGCCGGAGATCGCCGCGTGCTGCCGGGAAGTGATCGTGATCGTGCGGCAGAACCGCCGGACCTTCCTCGAGCGGGTGGACTTCGTCACCTCGCTCGGCTTCGGCGACGGCCCGGGCAGCCGGCAGTACCTGGGGCTGCCCGGCGCGGGCCCGCGCAAGATCATCACGGACCTGGGCGTCCTGGAACCCGATCCCGCGACCTGCGAGCTGGTGCTGACGGCGGTGTACCCCGGGGTAGCCGTTCCCGAGGTCAGGGAGCGGACCGGCTGGGATCTGCGGGTAGCCGCGGACCTCGGCGAGATCCCGCCGCCGCGCCCGTCGGAGCTGGCGGTCCTGCGCGGCCTGCTCGCCGCCGGGCCGGCCGCCGCGGAAGCACCGCGGTGACCAGCGCCCGCCCGGCCGCCGGGCCAGCGGCCGGCCACCCGCCGGAGAGGAGAACACTCACGTGGCGCTAGTTGTGCGGAACACCCCCCGGACAGATCTCGAGGTCGTCGACGGCCTGGCGGCCGCGGGGGTGGCGACAGTGCACGAGGCGCAGGGCCGCACCGGGCTGCTGCGCGCCGACATCCGCCCGGTCTTCCGGCCCGCGCGTATCGCCGGCAACGCGCTGACCTGCGAGGTCGCCCCGGGCGACAACTGGTCAATCCATATCGCCGTGGAGCAGGCGCAGGCCGGCGACATCCTCGTGGTCACCCCGACGAGCCCGTGCGACGACGGGTACGTGGGCGACCTGCTCGCGGGGAGCCTGCGGGCGCGCGGCGTCCGGGGCGTGGTCATCGACGCCGGGGTGCGGGACGTCGCGACGCTGACCGAGATGGGCTTCCCGGTCTGGTCGAAGGCGATCTCCGCCAAGGGCACGGTCAAGGAGACGCCGGGGAACGTGCAGACCCCGATCGTGTGCGCCGGCGCGTACGTCCGGCCCGGTGACGTGGTCGTCGCCGACGACGACGGCGTCGTGGTCGTGCCGCGCGAGGAGGCCGCCACGGTGCTCAAGGCGGCCAGGGACCGGGAGGCCAGCGAGGCGGCCAAGCGACCGCGGCTGGCCGCGGGCGAGCTCGGCCTCGACCTCTACAACATGCGCGGCCGGCTCGCCGACAAGGGACTGCGCTACGTCGACTACACGGATCCGCCATGACCATGACCCAGACCGCCATCTCCTGTGCCGCCATGCGCGGCGGCACGTCCAAGGGCCTGGTGTTCCTGGCTGACGACCTGCCGGGCGACCGGGCGACGCGCGACGCCGTGCTGCTCGCGGCCATGGGATCCCCGGACCCGCGCGAGATCGACGGCATGGGCGGCAGTCACCCGCTGACGTCCAAGATCGCCGTGGTGAGCTTGTCCCCCCGCGACAACGCGGATGTCGAGTACCTGTTCCTCCAGGTCTGGCCCGACCGGCCGGAGGTCTCCGACGGCCAGAACTGTGGCAACATGCTGGCCGCGGTCGGGCCGTTCGCGATCGAGCAGGGGCTGGTGCCCGCGGGCGACCCCGTGACGCCGGTCCGCATCTGGATGCGTAACACCGAGACCCTGGCCACCGCGCTCGTGGAGACGCCGGGCGGGCGCGTCCGCTACGACGGGGCCGCGCGCATCGACGGCGTGCCCGGCACCCACGCGCCCATCCCCATCGAGTTCGCCGACGTCGCCGGGTCCTCGTGCGGCGCGCTGCTGCCCACCGGCCACGTCACCGACGTCATCGAGGGCCTGAAGGTCACCTGCATCGACAACGGCATGCCGGTCGTCTGCCTGGCCGCCGCCGACCTCGGCCTGTCCGGGCAGGAGTCGCCGGCGGAACTCGAGGGTAACGCCGAGGTGACCCGGCGGGTCGAGGCGGTCCGGCTCGCCGCCGGGCCGCGGATGAACCTCGGCGACGTCAGCGGCAAGACCGTGCCGAAGATGAGCCTGGTGTCGCCCCCGGCGCACGGCGGGACGCTGTCGACCCGGACGTTCATCCCGCACCGGGTGCACGAGGCGATCGGGGTGCTGGGTGCGGTGTCGGTGGCCACGGCGTGCGTGCTGCCCGGCTCGGTGGCGCACGAGGTCGCGGTCGGCGGCGCGAAGGCCGAGGGCTCGGTCGACATCGAGGTCGAGCACCCCACGGGCTTCTTCACCGTCACCATCGAGGTGAAAGCGGGCGACGGCGCGCCGGCCGTGACGCGGTCGGCCCTGCTGCGCACCGCCCGGCTGCTCATGCGGGGCGAGGTCTTCGTGCCGTCGTCGGTGTGGGGCGGCCCGGCCCGCCCGGGGAGCCTGCGGTGATCATCGACTGCCACGGGCACTACACCACCGCGCCGCCTCAGCACGACGCATGGCGCAAGAGCCAGCTCGCGGCGTTCCGCGAGGGCAGCCTGCCGCCCGGTTACCCCGCCATCTCCGACGACGAGATCCGCGAGTCGATCGAGCAGAACCAGCTCCGGCTGCTCCGCGAGCGCGGCGCCGACATGACCATCTTCTCGCCGCGGGCGTCCGCCATGGCCCATCACGAGGGCGACGAGCGGGTCAGCATCGAGTGGCCGCGAGCCTGCAATGACCTGATCGCGCGCGTCGTCGGGCTGTTCCCCGAGACGTTCATCGGCGTGTGCCAGCTGCCGCAGTCACCCGGTGCCGAGCTGAAAGCCTCCGTGGCCGAGCTGGAACGCTGCGTCCAGATGGGCTTCGTCGGCTGCAACCTCAACCCGGACCCGAGCGGAGGCCGGTGGACCTCCCCGCCGCTCACCGACCGGTACTGGTATCCGGTCTTCGAGAAGATGACCGAGCTCGACGTGCCGGCCATGGTGCACGTGTCGGCCAGCTGCAACCCGGTCTTCCACGCCACGGGCGCGCACTACATCAACGCCGACACCACCGCGTTCATGCAGCTCATCCAAGGCGACCTGTTCGCCGACTTCCCCGGCCTGCGGCTGGTGATCCCGCATGGCGGCGGCGCAGTGCCCTACCACTGGGGCCGCTACCGCGGCCTCGCGGACATGCTGCACAAGCCGCCGCTGAGCGAGCACGTCATGAACAACGTGTTCTTCGACACGTGCGTCTACCACCAGCCCGGCATCGACCTGCTCTTCCGCGTCATCGACGCCGGCAACGTCCTGTTCGGGTCCGAGATGGTGGGCGCCGTCCGCGGCATCGACCCGGAGACCGGGCATTACTTCGACGACACCAAGCGGTACGTCGACGCGGCCGGCCTGACCGACGCCGACCGCGCCAGGGTGTACTCGGGCAACGCCCGGCGGGTCTACCCGCGCCTCGACCGCGCGCTGCGCGCCCAGGGACGGTAGATGACTGGCCAGCGCCCCGCCCTCCCGCCCCTGCCCGACGCCGACTGGCTCGCGTACGACCCGGACCCGAGCAAGCCGCGCTACGTCCCGCCCCCCGGAGCGGTCGACGCCCACTGCCACGTGTTCGGCCCCGGCGAGAAGTTCCCCTACGCGCCCGAGCGGAAGTACACCCCGGCCGACGCCGGCAAGGAGCAGCTGTTCGCGCTGCGCGACTTCCTCGGCTTTGACCGCAACGTCATCGTCCAGGCCACCTGCCACGGCGCTGACAACAGCGCCCTGGTGGACGCGCTGCTCGCGGCCGGGGACCGGGCCCGCGGGGTGGTGACCGTGCGGCCCGGGGTCTCCCGGGCCGAGCTGGCCGACCTGCACGCCGCGGGCGTGCGCGGCATCCGGTTCAACTTCGTCCGGCGCCTGGCCGACCCCCAGCCGGATGACTACTACCTCGGCCTGGCCGACCTGGTGGCCGAGCTGGGCTGGCACATCGTCGTGTACTTCGAGGCCCCCGACCTGGCCGAGCGCTGGGACCTGTTCACCAGCCTGCCCACGCCGGTCGTGGTTGACCACATGGGCCGGCCCGATGTGACGCAGCCGGTCGACGGCCCCGATTTCGCGCAGTTCCTGCGCTTCATGACCTCCCGCGAGAACGTCTGGTCCAAGGTCAGCGGCCCGGAGCGGCTGTCGAAGTCCGGCCCGCCGCAGTACGCCGACGTGATCCCGTTCGGCCGCCGCCTGGTCGAGACCTTCCCCGACCGCGTGCTGTGGGGAACCGACTGGCCGCACCCGAACATGAAGAGCCACATGCCCGACGACGGCGCCCTGGTCGACGTGATCCCGCGGATCGCCCGCACCGGCGACCTGCAGCGCCGGCTCCTGGTCGACAACCCCTTGCGCCTGTACTGGGAGGCCCGATGACGGAATACACCTCAGAGTTCGATGACATCCCCGGCACCCGGGTGTTCACGGCGCAGCGCGCCAAGCAGGGCTACCACCTGAACCAGTTCTGCATGAGCCTGATGAAGCCGGAGAACCGGGAGCGGTTCAAGGCCGACGAGCGGGCCTACCTCGACGAGTGGCCGATGACCGAGGCCCAGAAGCAGGCCGTGCTGGACCGCGACTACAACGCCATGCTCGAGCAGGGCGGCAACATCTACTTCCTGGCAAAGATCTTCGCCACCGACGGGCTCAGTTACCTGCAGGCCGTGTCCACGATGACCGGCATGAACATCGACGACTACCAGCAGATGATGCTGTCCGGCGGGCGGTCGCCCGAAGGCTGGCGCTCGGTGAAGGAC
>Ga0126381_100004827_pt1 | contig 14720 bp, 10 predicted proteins | sample PanSoiMetPlot_28_FD_96465 | JGI IMG/M metagenome (GOLD analysis project Ga0126381, IMG submission 96465) | Tropical forest soil microbial communities from Panama - MetaG Plot_28 | ecosystem: Environmental > Terrestrial > Soil > Tropical forest > Bulk soil | place: Panama | collected 2016-02-17
GACATGGAAATCAAGTTGGAGGAGGCGGCTTTCGGCGCAGAAAAGACGATTGAGATTGAGAAGCTTGATGCCTGCGACAAATGCCACGGCAGCGGCGCCGAGCCAGGCTCGCGCAAAACAACTTGTCCGACATGCGCTGGACGCGGGCAAGTGATCAGTTCGCGTGGGTTCTTTCATGTCTCGCAAACATGTCCACGCTGTCACGGTGCCGGTGAAATCATCGAAAAGCCATGTCAGACATGCCGCGGCGAAGGACGCGTCGAGAAGCTAAGCCGAATCAAGCTGAAGATTCCTGCGGGAATCCGGGAGGGAACTCGATTACGTTCGCCGGGAAACGGCGAGGCCGGCATCGGCGGCGGTGCAGCGGGTGACCTTTACGTGGTGGTCCACATCAGGGAGCATAAAATCTTTCATCGCGAAGCCGACGATTTGTATTGCGACGTGCCGATCCCGTTTTCTGTTGCGGCATTGAGCGGCGAAATCGACGTGCCGACACTCGAGGGCAAGGCGCATGTTAAAGTCCCAGCAGGCACGCAAAGCGGACAAATGTTCAAGCTTCGTGGCAAAGGCATAACAAACGTGAACGGCCGCAGTCATGGCGATTTATTCGCGCGGTTGATTGTGGAGGTGCCGTCGCGCCTGAATTCAGAGCAACGCCGCAAGCTAGAGGAGTTCGCCGCACTTTGCGGCGAGGAAAACACTCCGATGCGCAAAAGTTTCTTCGACCGCGCAAAGGAGTTCTTCAAATAAGGGTCGCAATTTCGTGCTTCGCGACGTCGTCACGCTGATCGAATGCCCACGCGACGCGTGGCAAGGTCTCGGCCGGCAAATTCCGACCGAGCTGAAAACCCGGTACCTGCGCGCCTTGATTGACGCGGGGTTCAAGCACATCGACGCGATCAGCTTTGTTTCTCCCAAAGCCGTTCCGCAAATGGCCGACAGCGAAAAAGTGCTGGAACAAATTGATCTGCCTAACGACGTCGAGATCATCGGGATCGTGGTGAACGAAAAAGGCGCTGAACGTGCCGTAGCGACTAGAGCAGTTTCGACTCTTGGTTTCCCATGCTCCATCTCTGAGACCTTTCTGCGCAAAAACCAGAAACAGACACTGGACGAATGCTACAAAATTTTGGAATCGATCAAACGAAAAACAGACGACGCGGGGCTGAGCACTGTCGTTTACATTTCAATGGCGTTTGGAAACCCATATGGCGATCCGTGGGATGAGACGAAGATTAACGAGGCGCTCAATCACCTCGTCGGAATCGGTATACGATCCTTTTCGCTTGCTGACACCGTCGGCATGGCAGGTCCCGATTTGATTCGCAGTGTATTTGAATCAGTGACAAGTCAGTACGCCGACTGTGACATCGGCGTGCATCTGCACAGCGCGCCCGCTCAAGCTCAATCGAAAGTACTCGCTGCGTATGACACCGGCTGCCGGCGTTTTGATTCAGCCATCGGCGGCCTCGGTGGCTGCCCATTCGCGCAGGATGCGCTGGTTGGAAACATTCCTACAGAATGCCTGCTCGCCGCTTTGAAACAACGCGGCATAGAGCTGCCGATCAGCCATGCACTCCCAGACGTGTTGTCGCTAAACTCGCGGATCGCAGCTGACTACTCGTAGGTCGGATTCAATCCATCCCGCCATGCATCGCTTCTACATGGAACCTGCGAACTGGGACCTTCGGGAACTCGTTTTGAGTGGTTCCGAGGCTCGCCACGCGGGCAAGGTCCTGCGCATGCAAGCGGGAGACAAGCTTGTCTTATTCAACGGAAAAGGCCGCGAACTCACAGCGGAGATCGCGACTATTGCCGATGATGAGATTCGGCTTCGAAAATTGCACGAAGCAGAAACGGCGCCGCTGCGCTGCAGGATTGTTTTGGGGCAGGCAATTCCCAAAAAGAAAAATATGGACCTCATTGTGCAGAAGGCCGTCGAGATTGGTGCAGCCGAAATTGCGCCGATCATTTCCGATCGCACCGTTGTGCAGCTGGATTCGGAAACCGCAGCGCAAAAACAATCGAAATGGCAGCAGATCGCTGTCGAAGCGGCCAAACAATGCGGCCAGAATTGGCTGCCGCGCCTGCACGCGCCAAAAAAATTAGCAGAATTTTTTTCCGCTTCGGACCAGCCATTCGATCTCCGGTTAATCGGATCACTCCAGCCCGATGCGCAGCACTTAAAGAAAATTCTGGAAACCTATTCGAAGGAGCAGGGGAACCGTCCGCGAAGCGTACTGATGCTTGTTGGACCGGAAGGCGACTTCACACCTGCCGAGCTTGCGCTTGCGCGTCGCAACGGCTGTCAGCCGATCACGCTAGGCCCAATTATTTTGCGCGTAGAAACCGCGGCTATCTATTGCCTGAGCGTTCTTTCTTACGAATTGCTGATCTGAAGCGAAAATTACAACCGCTTCTGTTCGCAAAGTTCTTCGAACGCCGGATCACGGCGCAAATCATCCCACAGGGGATCGAGGTGTAGGAAAGCAGCGGTAAGCGGCGCCGGCCCGTAAAGCTGGCTTTGACACGGTGTTTGTAACAGCCGTTTGAGGGTCGAGATCGCGCGGGTACGCTCGCCGAACATCGCCTGAACTAACGCCAGGTTCTCTTCGCCACCAGGTCCATCCACTGCATCCTTAGCACTCGGTAGAAGCGTGATAGCACGTTCGGCTTCCTTTATGGCCAGATCTTTTTCGCCCAAGGCGGCATAAGCCCGAGCCAGCCACTCCGCAAAGTTGGGGTTATTTGGTTGATGTTGAGCCAGCGGCTCCAGGGTGTTGCGGGCCTCTTCAGCGCTCGCTTTTGCTCCGGTAAAATCGCCGGCAAGACGCCGGACAAAAGCCAGGTGAATCTCAGCAGCGCCCTTGTAGTACTCAGAAGTAAACTGGGATTTGGCTAGTCGGGCTTGGATGAAGCGAATGGCTTCAGTGTAATTTCGTTCCAGTCTCAATTGAAGCGCCTTGATAAAAAAAGCACCCTCAAATGGAGTGTCCGCAGTTACATCTGATAAGAATTTACTGGCTTGTTCAATGTTACCCTGGGCCTGACAAATACTGGCCTGTCCGGACAACATGTCCGCATCAGACGCAACGATGTCTAGTGCTCGCTCGTAGAGTTTGAGTGCTGTCGGAAATTGTCGCAGCATTTCGTAAGTCCATGCTGCGGTCGTCATTAACTCACCGTTGCGCGGATCCAGCGCGAGGCCTCGCTCCACCCAAGCAAGACTTTCATTCCACTGGCCCAGGCGGCGGTTCACCGCGCTGAGGGCCCATGCCACCTCACTGTTGCTTGGCGATAGCTTGTTAGCGAGGTGGAACGTAGCTTGGGCGAGGTTGTAATCACCAAGCACGTAATATTGATAATAACCTAGGGCCAGAACAGTTTCGGCGGAGTTTGGCTGAAGTTTCTGCGCTTGCTCCAACGCATCTTGAGCTACATCGGGACGAGCCGTGTCAATGTGCTGAAAATAGAGATATGAGTGTGCGCGAGAAAGGCGCGCCCAGGCCGCCGCGAAATTCGGGTCAAGCTGCACCGCGCGTTCGAAATAAGCAATTGCTTTCAACAGGAGGAGGTCCGAGCTATGGACGCGTCCTTGAAATACTATACCGCGCAAATACGCGTCATACGCCTCCGCGTTGTTTGTCGGTTTAGTTCTCAGCGCTTGCTCCTCGCGACCGCTGAGTTTCGCTTGCAACGACTCAGCGATTCCTTTGGCGATCTCGCTTTCGACGCCAAAAACGTCGATCAGTTCCCGGTCGTAGCTCTCGGCCCAGAGATGAGAATCGGTTCGCGGGTTGATCAACTGTGCATTGACTCGCACCTGATTAGCTACTTTTTGGACGCTACCCTCGACGATGTTCGCAACCCCAAGCTGCCCGGCGATCTCTGAGAGGTTGCCGGGCTTGCTTCGGTATCGCTGGGTGGAAGTACGCGAAATCACCTTTAGGTCGGCGATCTTGGTCAGGCGCGTCAGGATCTCCTCCTGAATGCCGTCGGCTAGATAAGCATCGTCCGGGTTGTGGCTTAGGTTTTCAAATGGTAGGACGGCGACACTCCTTTCTGGAGCCGCCTTTGTGGTCGCCGTTCGCTGTAAATAAAGTCCCAACGAAACAGCTAGGGCACCAGATAGCAGGATGGACAATGCGATAGCTGGCTTTCGTAACCAGCTGCTCCGGGGCCGCTGAACCTCCCTGCCTATACCTAGCCGTGAGAGGTCATTCGTAAGCTCGCCGGCTGTCTGGTAGCGTTTACGAGAATCGTTCTCGCACGCCTTGAGGATGATCGAGTTAAGCTTAAGAAAAGCTTCGCGCTCCCTCATCATGTCGAAATCCGCCGGTAAATCCGGATAGTCGAGCCGATCAGTGCCGGTGCTCGCTTCGTAAAGTACCTTGCCGAGGCTATAGATGTCGGCCTGCGGTTTCCCTGGACCCTCAGGTGGAATATAGCCAGATGTGCCGAGGCGCTCCTTCTGCCCAGTCCGCGCGACTAACCCGATGTCCGCCAGCTTTGCATGGCCTTTGACAAAGATGATGTTGGAAGGCTTGACATCACGGTGCACTAAGCCGCGGCGATGCAGCTCCGCCAGGGCCTCACTGAGGGACAGCCCCAAGTCTACAGTTGCCGCAACCGATAGCTGACCACATCTTGCGAGCTCATTACTCAGAGTCCTCGGGACGTAGCTATCCGGATTAATCTCGCCGCCGTTTGCATCGTCGTCAGCCAGTTCCATAACATAGTAGAAGAAACCCGCCGTGTTATTGCGGCCGACGTGCAGCACCGCCACAAAAGCATCGTGCTCTCGTGAGACCGGTTCGAACCGCTGTAAACCTGAAAATTCTCTCTCGAACGCTTCCTCGTCTTCAAATGCTGCCCGACTGATGATCTTAACTGCCCGGTAGGTGCCCACAATGTTTCGCGCGAGCAACACCTCGCCATAAGCGCCACGGCCTATACAATGCAGTAACTCAAGGTCCGGAATCGTAGGAGTATCTCTCGCATCAATTCTCGCGTTCGCGCTCCTGCTCATATTCGAGCTACTCTCGTCTGTTGCTCTGGTGTGGGTTGTCAGAAGGTGACGCAGTCGAGCCCGCCAGGTCGTAGCTTTGCGAAGCCTCGCAACCAACGTAGTTTCACCGAGCCGGATGCTCATGTTAGATGTGACTCAGTGCCGAGACATGCTGCCACTTTCGGGGAGAGCGCTGACGTGCCCGCAGTCGATAAATTACTGTGCCGTGGCTGTGGCGAAGCCCCATCGCTTCTCCTCCTCCTTTTCGAGCCGAGCAACTTCGCGGCGCATCAACAAGGTAATTCTGTGCTTGGCCAGGCGCACCTGGCCGCTGCTGACACCGAGAGTCTGCGCGACTTTCTGCACAGGCCACTGCTTTACGGCGTGCAAATCGAACATCTGGTAATGCCGCGCATTGGCTTGCTGTTTCACACGCGACAAAGCAGCGGCGAACATTGTTTGCTGCCATTCCTCCTCCCATATTGCATCAAGAGCAATCGTTGCCGGATCAGGAACACGCTCCAGCGTGGCTGTTCCGGATGCCTCTGTCCAGGCGTGACGCACGCCAGATAGCTGGATTTGTTGCTGGCGCTTTCGAAACTGATCAGCAATGCGCCAGCGGACGATCGTCAAGAGCCACCCCTTAAATGTGCCAACGGTAGGATCGTACCGGAAGGACTTAATCTTATTGGCGACGGTGAGAACGGTTTCTTGCACCACTTCCTGCGCCTCAGAGTCGCTTAACCCTCCGCTGAGCGCCGCGGTATAGATCAAGCGCCAGTACGTGTCGAAAAACTCCCGCCAGCTCTCCTGCGCGTTCGATTGCTTGAGGCGACTAAGGAGACTGCGCCGTGTCGCCAGCGATGATGATTCAATGCGCCGTACTCCTGGATTCATCGCTCGCCTCCGATCATAACCCTCGCCAGTGTCAAGATCACGAAAGATTTTCTCGATTTTTTGAAACACCTGGTGGTCTCGAACCGTATTTAGCTTATGAAAAATCCAACTCACATATTCAAGACAGTTCTAGTCGGGTTCGCTTGCTTGGCACTTTTGCAGTTTGCCCCGAAAGTGTTCGGGGTTGTCCCACCGCCCGATGGCGGATACCCCAACTTCACCACCGCAGAAGGGCAAAACGCGCTCAAAACCCTTACCACCGGCGCTGGAAACACAGCAATTGGGTGGCATTCGCTTTTTAGCGCTAGCACCGCTGGTTTCAACACCGCGATCGGCGCGGGAACGCTTGCGCTAAACACGGCAAACTCGAATACGGCCACCGGTGCGGCAGCGCTTTTGAGCAACACCATTGGCGACGGCAACACTGCCAACGGAGCATTTGCGCTCTTAAGTAACAACGTCGGGGCCGATAACTCGGCCTTTGGAGAGCTTGCCCTCGAGAGCAACACTGCTGGAACATTCAATACCGCTCTCGGCCAGGGCGCTTTAGCGGCCAACACCCTTGGCAACAACAACACGGCCAGCGGCGCGGGGGCGCTCTTTTTAAACTTCATCGGTGTCAACAACACGGCGACGGGTTATCAAGCGCTCAATGACAACTCTGGTGGATCCCAAAACACCGCAGTTGGTTCTGAAGCGCTCTTGCACAGCACTGGAAACCTGAACGTCGCCTTGGGCTACAATGCAGGCTTCAACGTCACTTCAGCCAACAATGTTATTTCGATCGGATCCTTAGGTGAGAACATCAGTAACACGTGCTGGATACAAAATATTTTTGGTGTGACTACCCAAAGCGCTATGGTGGCGCCCGTCCTCGTGTCCAACGACGGCCAGCTGGGCACGCTCACCTCCTCACGGCGATTCAAGCATGACATTAAGCCGATGGACAAAGCCAGCGACGCAATCCTGGCGCTTAAGCCGGTTACGTTTCATTATAACAACGACAAAACAAACACGCCGCAATTTGGACTGGTCGCCGAAGACGTCGCTGAGGTGAACCCCGATTTGGTTGTGCGCGATAAGAAAGGCGATATCAACACCGTGCGTTACGACGCCGTGAACGCGATGTTGCTTAATGAATTTCTCAAAGAGCATCACAAAGTCGCAGAGCAAAGCGACAAATTAGAAAACCAAAGCCATAAGGTCCGGGAACAGGAATCGACGATCACTGAACTCAGGTCGATCGTCGCGCAGCAACAAAAAGGCATGGAAGTTCTGATGGCACAGGTCAAAGAGCAGGCCGCTCAACTCCGAAGGGTGAGCGATCGAATTGAACTGAGCAGACCTGAGCCACGAGTAGTTAAGGCTCCATAACGCTGCCGCCCAATTGTCCTCGGCTCCGAGCCACGCCTGGCGTCAACACGCCAGGCGTGTGCTCTCGGGGGGAGTCGGGGACTACATGCCCCACAGAACAAATAAGATTTTTCGATTCTTTGAAACAACTGGTGGTCTCGAACCGTATTTAGCTTGTGAAAAATCCAAGTCACATAATCAAGGCAGTTCTAATCGGGTTCGCTTGCTTGGGACTTTTGCAGCTTGTCCCGAAGGTTTTCGCGGTTGTCCCGCCACCGGACGGGGCCTATCCGAATTTCACCACGGCGGAAGGGCAAAACGCCCTGTTTAGCCTGACGACCGGCGTTGCCAACACGGCAATTGGCTGGTTGTCGCTCAAGAGCGTCACCACAGCCAGCTTCAACACGGGTGTTGGAACCGGAACGCTTGTGCTGAATACGGGTGATTCAAACACGGCCACTGGCGCTGCGGCGCTGTTACTGAATACGACAGGCACTAACAACACGGCAAATGGAACGGCCACGCTCGTTGAAAACTCAGCTGGCAATGACAACACGGCGGTGGGTGCCTTTGCGCTCAATAGCAACACCGCCAGCGACAATACAGCCGTTGGTTCTAATGCTCTTCTCAACAACAACGTCGGGGAGGGTAACACGGCTACGGGCGCATTCGCGCTGTCTGCTAACGGTGGTGGCGAATCCAACACAGCGAACGGTGGTAGCGCTCTCTCCAGCAACACAGGAGGTAGCGACAATACCGCCGTGGGCGGTGGAGCGCTCCTTCATAGTACGGTCGGCGACGGCAACACGGCCACTGGTTTTCAAGCACTGCTCGGCAATACCACCGGCAGCACTAACACAGCCGTCGGTAATTTTGCGCTTGTAAAAAACACCACTGGCAACAACAACACCGCCATCGGGGCTTCTGCACTTGCTGGTAGCACCGGTAGCGACAATATTGCCATAGGATTTCAGGCTGGATCGAAGATTGGATCGTCGGGCAACATCATTGCCATCGGCAGTCCGGGCGACAACGTGGACGGCGGATGCTACATAGGCAATATCCGCGACGTGTCCACAAGCGGCGATGCCATAGCAGTAGTGATCGACTCCAGCGGCAAACTCGGCACAACCGTCTCCTCGCGCAAGTTCAAAAAACGGATTAAGCCTATGGACAGTACTAGCGAGGCCATCCTCGCGCTCAAGCCGGTCACATTTCATTACAGGAACGACAAAACAAACACGCCGCAGTTTGGCTTGATTGCCGAGGATGTCGCAAATGTGAATCCGGATTTGGTGGTGCGCGATAAGAATGGTGAGATCTACACCGTTCGCTACGACGCAGTTAACGCGATGTTGCTCAATGAGTTTCTTAAAGCGCATCGCAGAATGAAAGAGCAACAAAACCAGATTGATACCCTAACGGTGCAGCTCAAAGTGCAAGCCGCACAGATTCAGAGGGTGAGCGCACAAGTTGAAGTGACCAGGCCCTCGTCTCAGAGGGTTGCCAATACTCGCTAGATAATTTGCTGCGACGGAACGCGGTCAAAGAAAAAAGGAAAAAACAATAACACAGGAGAAAACAGATGAGAACGAAAACAGAAATTGTAACCGCCCAGCTGGCGGCGCTCGCGCTTGCTTGTTTTGGGCTTTTGGACTTTGCCCCGAATGCTTTCGGGGTTGTGCCGGCGCCGGACGGCGGATACCCCGGGGCCAACACTGCGGAAGGGCAGAACGCCCTTTTTAGCCTCACCACCGGCGGTTTCAACACGGCCGACGGTTTCTTGTCGCTGAGAAACGTTACGGCCGGCAGTTTCAACACAGCCAGTGGCGCCGGGGCACTTGCGTTGAACACCGCCGATCAAAATACGGCTACAGGCGCGGGGGCACTTTTGCTTAACACCACGGGTATTGCCAACACGGCCGACGGAACCTTCGCGCTCCTGAACAACAGCACCGGCAGCGCCAATACCGCTACCGGCTTCAATGCGCTTTTTAGTAATACTACCGGTGCCAGAAACACAGCACATGGAGACTCGACGCTCAGCAACAACACTCTTGGCGACGACAATACCGGTACGGGTTTTAATGCGCTCAAACAGAATACGACAGGCTCAGGCAATACAGCCACCGGCGATTCGGCTCTCACTAGTAACACCGAAGGCTCCAGCAATACGGCCGACGGTGCTGATGCGCTTATTAGCAATACGCAGGGTAACGCCAATACAGCCAGCGGCGACGGCGCTCTCTTTAGCAATACCACCGGCTTGAACAACACGGCTGTCGGGCTTCAAGCCCTGTTCAACAATGTCACCGGCAACATCAACACGGCCGTTGGCGCCGAGGCTCTCGCTGGTGCTACGGGCAACGGAAACATCGGCGTCGGAGTTCAGGCTGGCAGTGGGGTAACAACGGCTGATAACGTTATCTGTATTGGAACCGCTGGCGCTAACCAGACCAATAGCTGCTATATCGGCAGCATTTTCGGTCAACCTGTAGCCGATGATGGCGTCCCAGTCCTCGTCGACTCGCTCGGCAAGCTCGGCGTTCAACTCTCTTCGAGCCGATTTAAGGAGGACATTCAACCGATGGATAGAGCCAGCGAAGCGATCCTCGCACTCAAACCGGTTACCTTCCACTACAAGCGCGACACTAAGAACACGCCGTGTTTTGGTCTGATCGCCGAGGAGGTGGCCAAGATAAATCCCGACCTTGTGGTTCGTGACCGGAATGGCGAAATTCTCACTGTTCGCTACGATCAAGTGAACGCGATGTTACTGAATGAGTTCCTCAAAGAGCATGCGACGGTGCAGGAGCTTAAGAAAGAAATCGCAGCTTTGAAGATGGGTCTCCAGGAGGTGAGCGATCAGATTAATGTGAATAGGAGTGCGCCTCGAGTGGCCGCAAACCAACCGTAAAGCGCTTGAGGTGGCTGAATTCCGGGGAGCGCACGCGTCTCGCGGGCTGGCGAGCACGTCCTCGCGATCGCGAACTTTCTTCCCGGTTAAGCCAAAAATGTGATTCGCAGCTAGAGCAAAGCCTGTTTGGGCGGGACGTCAAAACCAGCACGCGAGGCGCGTGCGCTCCCCGGATGTCGGGGGATCACTCCGCTATCGCTGGTTCGGCGGTAGACTCGCTCAGAGGAATGGACGCAGGCTCCGTCCGGTCCGGCGGTGCCGGCTCGATGGAAACGATCGTGAGCTGGGCGGTGTTGTCCTCAGTATTTAAGGAAACCGTTTCGCCGACTTCATGGCCGAGCAACGCCTGGCCGATGGCGGTTTGGTACGAGATGACATGACGATCGGGATCGCCGTCCCAAGCACCGAGGATGGTGTAAGTCTCCTCAGTATTTGTCTTCTCATTGCGCAGCGTGACGATCGTGCCGATGGAAACACGCGACGTATCGGGGTTTTCAAATGACGTGCCCCTTGCATCGTGCAGCATCACCTCCAACTCGGCTTTGCGCCGCATCAACACGCTTTGCATTTGCTTCGCCGCTTTGAACTCAAAATTCTCGCTCAGATCGCCGTAAGACCGGGCAATCGCGATCTCCTTCGTGTTCTCGGGAATTTTTACCTTTACGATCTCTTCGTACTCAGCTCTGCGTTTTTCCAAACTGCTCCAAGACACAATGAGCGGCGCAGTTTTTTCCTGCGGTTCTGCCCCGGCAATCATGCTTTCTAATTCGGGGTAAACTTTGACCATTCGTGCGAGCAGAGATCGTTTCGTCAGCTCATCGAACAGTGGCGTTAACTGAAGACGGCGCATCGCATCGCGTGCCAGGCCGACATCGACTTTCTTGAAGATTTCGCCAAGCAGTTCCCGGTCATCAGCCAATGCCCTCTGCAATTTGCTGGCGCGACCGGGAGAATGATGCTGCTCGCGCTCGAGTGCGGCGAGGATCGCCCACAGCAAATCAGGGGTAATCAGGTCGCCCCAATTCTTCTTTTCGCCGCACAACCAAATAAGCATTTCGCTCGTGGCTGAATGTTCGCGAATGCTTCGCTCCAACATCGTCTGAAGTTCGGCGTGTTGCCCGGCTTCAGTTAAGATGCGCGGAATTTGCGCCACCATTCGACCGTGGCTGGCTTCCATAAGATGCAGGGCCCGCTCTGTCCACCCAGCTCCCAGCGCTTCCGGCAACGCCTGCAAAACACGTTTCTCTTTTGCCGCCGGCAGGTTTGGCAGGATCAACGCCAGACGCTTTTCATCTTCCACAATCAATTTGGAAAGTGTCAGACCGACATGTGTCATGTGCAGCGATGGAACGCGCGCGAGCAAATCATCCCGCGCAATGATGAGTTCAAACGCCAGTTCGGGATGCAGTTTCTGGTTACGCGCCGCAGCGTTTTCGATCGCCACCACAACCGATTGAAGTTGTTTTTCAGGTTCCTTGAATTGCTCGTGAGATTTTATGATCTGCTCGACTGCCGCGATTTGCTGCTTCGGCTGCCTGGCCTTGTTGAATGCCGCCAGCAGCTCGTCGGCGTGCGACACTCCTTCGCCGCGGATTTGGACGGGCTCCGTCTTTCTTGCAGGGATCGAAAACCGGCCGCTTGCCTTAAGCGCTTTCCTGGTTGATTCCCACCAGCGTTTCCATTCCGCTTCGGTAAAGACATCACCAATGAGCCATTCTCCGATTTGCTGCGCACTGGCTTTGCCGTCCAAACTTTCCAGAATGTTTTGCACCAGCGCGACCGGATCTTCCTTCGTCAGGTTTTTAACTGATGCGATGTCGGTTGCCTTTCGAACTAAAAAATGTTCCGGCGCCAGCGGCGTCAGATTTTCTGCCGCGTATTGCGCCTGCATCGGATGGAACTTCTTGGTTGCAAAATCGATGACGACTTGATTTAGCAACAGGTTCCATTCGCGGACGCGACCGAAACCCCACCTCTTGTGCAGGCAAAATGTACCAGGTCTTAACTTTTCCAGCTGGCCTGCGGATTTTGTAGTGAGTTTGCCAGCTTCGACCAGTTTTTCTAATTCAGCATCCATTGGTGGGGACAAATATGTCTCCGTGACGTATAGGTCGCATCCGCGTGTAGTGCAATTTGCGATTGCCGCACAGCTTTGCGCATGAAACCCTCCCCCGAGTGACGACGAGCATCTGGTTCTGGGTCGCCTTTCACGTTGGCGTGTTCGTCGCCATCGGAATCGATCTTTTCACTTTTCGCCTACGCGGTCGGGAATTGAGCATGGCAGCGGCGGCGCGCCGCAGCCTCGTGTGGGTAGTCGTCTCGCTCGCCTTTAACGGGGTCGTCTGGCGTATAAAAGGGCCACATCACGGTGTCGATTTTCTTACCGGCTATCTCATCGAGTACTCCCTGAGCATGGACAACATTTTCGTGTTCGTGCTCATCTTCACGCATTTCCGGGTTCCGCCCCGAGCACAACACCGGGTATTGGTCTGGGGAATTATTGGCGCCCTGATCATGCGCGGCACCATGATCCTGTTCGGCATCGCTTTGGTGCGCCGGTTTCATTTCGTTCTGTACATCTTCGGTCTTTTCCTGCTGATCACCGCAGTGCGCATGCTTTTCGGGAAATATTCGGGGCACGATTTCAGGGAGACACGCGTGATGAAGTTTTGTCGCCGGATTCTTCCGATCACCAAGGAATTTCACAACCAGGACTTCAGGGTGCGCATTGACGGGCGATGGATGTTAACGCCGCTTGCGCTGACCATGATTGTGATTGAAATCACGGACCTGGCCTTTGCGGTGGATTCGATCCCGGCGATCTTCGCGATCACTCAAGACCCATTCATTGTTTATACGTCGAATATCTGCGCGATCCTAGGCTTGCGATCGCTTTACTTTCTGCTGGCAGGTTTGATGAACCGTTTCATCTATCTCAGGACCGGATTGGCATTGGTGCTTGGATTCGTGGGCCTGAAAATGATCACCGCAGAAATCCTGCCGTTTCCCCGAGTAGTCTCGCTGGGAATCATTGTTCTTATTTTGGGAGTTACCATATGGCTTTCCATGTTGAAAACGAGGAACGGCGCTGCGCGCGAACACCCAAAATAAAGTATTGCCTTTGCTCTTCAGAATCCCTTAACTGGTAGCGAGCCCCTATGAAAACTATTCTTGCCTTCGCTGCGGTCGTCGGCCTTGCCATCGGAGCGTTCGCCGATATTCAAGATCCTCCCGGGAACGATTATGGTCCCACGCGCAAACTGGGTCGCGGTATCGCGAACCTTATCATTGCTCCGACTGAGTTCTTTGTAACCGTCAATCAAATCAACCAAACGGAAGGTAATTCTGCCGGAGCTAGCTATGGAGTTTGGAAGGGAGCGGCACGTACCGCGGCTCGCCAAGGGGCCGGTCTGGTTGAGATCCTGACCTTTCCGTTTCCAATTTGGCACAACAGCTATCAGCCGTTGCTGCCGTCCGAGATTCCTTATATCCATGGCGGTTACGCGGAATTTCCGCCTGAGGTCGGTAACGAATCGAAATATCCGTACGTGCGCGACACGCACCACGATTTCAACTAACGCCCCTTGCAGAGACGGCGAAATCTGTTGATCACCTAAGCGTGGCAGCCCGGTCACATGCAGTGCCGACGTGCGAGCCTTCACGTCGTCGCTTGTGATTCATAAAGAACGGGCAACCGTTCCGCAAAGTTCGGACGAATCAAAGCGTTGATCTGCCTTGTCGTCAGGAGCAAAATCGCCGACGCTAAGGCGTTGGGACCATGGAATTGCGAAGTTCCTCTCGGCTGCTGCTCATCAGCATCGTAACTCTCATTTACTTCGTCGTTGGCAAACTCGGTTTGATGCTCGCTTCGTTGCATGCGAGCGCATCGCCGGTCTGGCCGTCTGCGGGAATCGCGTTGGCAGCAATACTCGTTCTCGGGTATCGCGTGTGGCCAGCCATCTTTGTTGGCGCCTTCCTTGTCAACATAACGAATGCAGGAGACGTCGCGACATCACTTGCAATTGCGACGGGCAATACACTAGAGGCGCTGGCGGGCGCATGGTTAGTAATCCGCCTCGCGCGCGGGAAGAATTTCTGTGATCGTCCCCAAGACGTATTCAAGTTTGCGCTGGTAGCAGCAACGAGCACTGTCATCAGCGCGTCATTTGGTGTTACAAGTCTCGCTCTCGCTGGCTTCGCTGATTGGACGCGCTACGGCGCGATCTGGCTGACCTGGTGGCTGGGGGATGTAACCGGTGATCTCGTTTTCACTCCGCTCGTGGTACTCTGGAGTGTTGGCTCACAACGAAGCTGGAGGAAGAAGGAAGGTACCGAAGTCGGCGTGCTTTTTTTGTTGCTGGTGCTGCTCAGTAGCGTCGTTTTTGGCGGATGGCTTCAAATTTCCTCCCGGAATTATCCCATTACCTTCATTTGCGGCCCAATCGTGATTTGGATGGCCTTTCGCTTCAGACCACTCGAAACGGCCACCGGCATTTTCATATTGTCCGCGATCGCGGTTTGGGGAACGCTGCATGGCTTCGGGCC
>Ga0126381_100004828_pt1 | contig 14717 bp, 9 predicted proteins | sample PanSoiMetPlot_28_FD_96465 | JGI IMG/M metagenome (GOLD analysis project Ga0126381, IMG submission 96465) | Tropical forest soil microbial communities from Panama - MetaG Plot_28 | ecosystem: Environmental > Terrestrial > Soil > Tropical forest > Bulk soil | place: Panama | collected 2016-02-17
CCGTCCTCTTCCCGCTTGTACATCGCACCGGACGGGCAGGAGGCGACGCAGGACGGGTTCAGGCAGTGCTCGCAGATCCGCGGCAGGTAGAACATGAACGTCTGCTCGAAGGCCAGCTTGACCTGGTCTTCCAGGCCGGACAGGTCCGGGTCGGCGGCGGCGTGCGCCGGACCGCCCGCGAGGTCGTCGTCCCAGTTGCTGCCCCAGGACACCTTCATGTCCTTGCCGGTCAGCGCGGAGATGGAGTGCGCGCTCGGGGTCAGCTTGCCCGGCGGCGCGGTCAGGAGCGTCTGGTAGTCGTACGTCCACGGGTCGCCGTAGTCGTCGATCTCCGGCAGGTCGGGGTTGTAGAAGATCGACAGCAGCCGCCGCAGCCGGCTGCCGCCGCGCAGCTGGAGCCGGCCTTTCCTGTCCAGCGTCCAGCCGCCCTTCCACCGCTCCTGATCTTCATAACGGCGGGGGTATCCCGTCCCGGGCTTGGTCTCGACGTTGTTGAAGTAGACGTACTCGGTGCCGGGCCGGTTGGTCCAGGTCTGCTTGCAGGTCACCGAGCAGGTATGGCAGCCGATGCACTTGTCGAGGTTCATCACCATCGCCACCTGGGCCATCGGTCTCACTGGGTCGCTCCGCTCCCGTGCATCAGAACTCCACCTCCTGCGAGCGACGGCGTATGACGGCGATCTCGTCGCGCTGATTGCCCGTCGGGCCGTAGTAGTTGAATGCGAAGGACAGCTGGCCGTACCCGCCGATCAGGTGCGTGGGCTTGATCACGATCCGGGTCAGCGAGTTGTCAGAGCCGCCGTGCCAGCCGGAAATCTCGGACTTCGGGGTCATCAGGTGCCGGTCCTTGGCGTGGTACATGTACACCGTGCCCTTCGGCATGCGGTGGCTGACGACGGCCCGGCAGGTGACCACGCCGTTGCGGTTGTACGCCTCGATCCACTCGTTGTCGCTCACGCCGATCGCCGCCGCGTCCTGCGGCGACATCCAGATCACCGGGCCGCCGCGGAACAGCCGCAGCATGTGCAGGTTGTCCTGGTACTCGGAGTGAATCGACCACTTCGAGTGCGGGGTGAGGTACCTGACCGCGACCCCTTCTCCCTCCGGAGCCAGCAGCCGGGCGTAGCCGAGCGGCGGCCGGTACGCGGGCAGCGCCTCACCGTACTCCTGCATCCAGTCGTGGTCGAGGAAGAACTGCATCCGCCCGGTCAGGGTGTGCCACGGTTTCTTGCGCTCTACGTTGACCGTGAACGGCGAATAGCGGCGGCCTCCTGTCTCGCTGCCCGACCACTCCGGCGACGTGATGACCGCCCGGGGCTGCACCTGGGTGTCGGCGAACGTGATCCGGTCCCCGGCCCGCTCCTCAGCCAGGTCGGCCAGCGGCAGGCCCACCCGTTTCTCCAGCTCCCGCCACGCTGTCACGGCGACCTGCCCGTTGGTGGTGCCGGACAGGGCCAGGATCGCCTCGGCCAGGTGCGTGTCCCTGACCAGCGACGGGCGGCCATCCCCAGGACCGCCGCGCACCGTGCCGTTGGCCCGGCGCAGGTAGTCGATCGCCTCGGCGGGCACCCAGGTGACGCCCTTCACCGACGTGCCGGCCGTGCCGGTCAGCGGGCCGAGCGCGGCCATCTTCGCCGCCGTCGCGGGAAAGTCCCGCTCGATCGTGACCAGCTTCGGCATCGTGGCCGAAGCCGAAGGACCGCCCGCCAGCTCGTCCGGGGTGTCGTGCATCAGCGGGGCGGCGACCACGTCGGTGCGCGAGCCGAGGTGGTCCGCCGCCAGCCGGGAGAACTCGGTGGCGATCGCGGTGAACGCGGCGAAGTCGGTGCGGGTCTCCCAGGGCGGGGCGATGGCCGGGTTGAACGAGTGCACGAACGGGTGCATGTCCGTGCTGGACAGGTCGTGCTTCTCATACCAGGTGGCCGCGGGCAGCACCACGTCGGCGAACGTGCAGGTGCTGGTCATCCGGAAGTCGATGGCGGTGAGCAGGTCGAGCTTGCCGCGCGGCGCCTCCGGCCGCCAGGTGACCTCGGCCGGGCGTGCCCCTTGCGGCGACTCCTCCGCGCGGACCGCGTCGTGGGTGCCGAGCAGGTGCCGCATGAAGTACTCCATGCCCTTGCCCGAGGATCCGAGCAGGTTCGCCCGCCACACGGTCAGCACCCGCGGCCAGTTGGCCGGGTCATCAGGGTCTTCCGCGGCGAACCGCAGCCGCCCGGCGCGCAGCTCGGCTGCGATGTGCTCAGGAACTGGAACCCCCGCCCGTTCTGCTTCATCACAAAGATCAAGCGGGTTACGGCCGAACGCCGGGTGCGACGGGGTCCAGCCGAGGCGGGAAGCCTGGACCAGGCAGTCCGCGAAGGACTGTCCCGCGGACAGGCCGCGGCCGAGCGGGCTGGCCAGCTCGCCGGCGCCAAACTTCTCATAGCGCCACTGATCGCTGTGCAGGTAGAAGAACGACGTTCCTGCCATGTGCCGCGGCGGCCGCTGCCAGTCCAGGGCGAAGGCGACCTGCTGCCAGCCGGTCAGCGGCCTTACTTTTTCCTGCCCTACGTAGTGTGCCCAGCCGCCGCCGTTCACGCCCTGGCAGCCGCACAGCATGATCAGCGTGAAGAACGTGCGGTAGATCTGGTCCGAGTGATACCAGTGGTTGGTGCCCGCCCCCATCGCGATCATCGAGCGGCCCTTGGACAGCTCCGCGTTGCGGGCGAACTCCCTGGCCACCCGGGCCGCCGCCGCGGCCGGGACGGACGTGATGGCCTCCTGCCAGGCCGGGGTGCCGTAGCCGTCCGCCCAGTCCCCGGGCAGACCGTCCCGCGCCACCGAGTACTGCGCCATCAGCAGGTCGAAGACCGTGGTCACCAGGCGGCCGTCGATCCGGATGGCCGGGACGCCGCGGCGGACCGAGGCGCCGCCCTCGGTGGGGCCGGTGTCGAACCGCGGCAGGTCCACCGGTACCGCTTCCGTGTGCCGGCCGTACAGGGTCAGCACCGGGCTGATCTCGCCGAGGTCAAGGTTCCACTGGCCCGCGCCGGATTCTCCGAACCGGTATCCCAGCGAGCCATTCGGCGCCACCGGCTGGCCCGTGGCGCAGTCCAGAACGACGGGCTTGTGCGGCTCGGCGGTCAGGAAGCGGTCAGGGACGTAGGCATCCTCGCGCTCGCGCAGCGTCACGAGGAACGGCGCGTCGGTGTAGGTCGTGACGTAGTCGGTGAAGTACGGCACCTGCCGGTCGCGGAAGAACTCGGTGAGGACCACGTGCCCCATCGCCATCGCCAGCGCTCCGTCGGTGCCGGGCGCGGCCGGCAGCCAGTCGTCGGCGAACTTGGTGTGATCGGAGTAGTCGGGGCTGACCACCACGACCTTCTGCCCCCGGTAGCGGGCCTCGGTCATGAAGTGCGCATCCGGGGTGCGGGTGATCGGCAGGTTCGTGCCCCAGATGATCAGGTACGAGGAGTTCCACCAGTCGCCCGACTCCGGCACGTCGGTCTGGTCCCCGAACACCTGCGGCGACGCGATCGGCATGTCGGCGTACCAGTCGTAGAACGACAAGATCGTCCCGCCGATCAGCGACAGGAACCGGGTGCCCGCCGAATAGGAGACCATCGACATCGCGGGAATGGGCGAGAAACCCACGACCCGGTCCGGCCCGTACGCCTTGACCGTGTGCACATGCGCGGCGGCGATCAGCTCGGTCACCTCGGGCCAGGTCGAGCGCACGAACCCGCCCTTGCCCCTGGCCTGCTTGTATGCGGGGTCTCCGGCGATCTCGGACCAGGCCCGCACGGGATCGCCCAGGCGCTGTTTCGCCGCACGCCACAGTTCCAGCAGCTCCCCCCGCACGTAGGGGTACCGCACCCGCGACGGCGAGTAGGTGTACCAGGAGAACGAAGCGCCGCGCGGGCAGCCCCGCGGCTCGTACTCGGGGGAGTCGGGACCCGTCGAGGGATAGTCGGTCTGCTGGGTCTCCCAGGTGATGATGCCGTCCTTGACGTACACCTTCCACGAGCACGAGCCGGTGCAGTTCACCCCGTGCGTGGACCGGACCACCTTGTCGTGCCGCCAGCGTTCCCGGTAGAACTCCTCCGCACCCCGGCCGCCCCGCCGGTGCACCTCGCGGAAGTCGGCGCTCGGCGTGCCGCCCGGCACGAAGAACTGCACCTTGCGCAGCAGCGACTCGACTGGTTCCCCGGCGGGAAGCAGCGGCGCTAGCGGGTCGCTCATGGGGCTCCTCTCTGTGCTGTCCGGGCGGAGGCTGTTCGCGCGAGCAGTGGTGCGCCCCTATGCCTACCCCCGTTGCTCTTGCGTCACTCCCGGTGATAAGGAGGCTCATGTGTTTCCGCGATAATGGCGGCAGCTCACTGGGGAAAGGCGTGAACGTGAGATCGTGGTGGCTGCGCGCGCAGGCCGGGATACGCGGCCTGAACCCGGCGTACTTCGCTATGGTAATGGCCACCGGCATCGTCTCCCAGGCCATGCTCCTGGACGGGGCGGACACGCTGTCGGGCCTGCTGCTGGGCGCCGGGATCGCCGCTTACCTGATCCTCGCGGTGCTGTACATCGCGCGATTCCTCCGGTTCCGCGGGGAGTTCCTGGCCGACGCGGCGGAGCCGCGGCGGGCGTTCGGGTTCTTCACGTTCACCGCCGCCTCCGACGTGCTGTCCTCGCGGCTGGCCGGCGACGGCCACCAGCTGGCGGCGGCCATCCTGCTTGGCCTCGGCGGCGCCGGCTGGCTGCTGCTCAGCTACAGCGTGCCGCCGCGCCTGGCCACCAGGAACGGCACCCAGCCCACCTTGGCGGGCGCCAACGGGACGTGGTTCCTGTGCGTGGTCGGCACCCAGTCCGTCGCCGTGGCGGCCGCCTCGGTGCGCACGCCCGCGCCCGAGGCGCTGGCCGCCCTGGCCATCTGCTGCTGGGCCATCGGCGTGGTGCTCTACCTGATCGTCGCGGTCGTGGTGACGACCGCGCTGATGCACTACCCGGTCCGTGCCGCCGAGCTGGGCCCGCCGTACTGGGTGTTCATGGGCGCGACCGCGATCAGCGTGCTGGCCGCGGCCCAGATCCTCAAGCTCCCCGCCGCGCCGCTGCCAGCGTCCGTGCACGGTGCCGTGTCGGGCGTCTCGATCATGTTGTGGGCCTTCGGCACCTGGCTCATCCCGATGCTGCTCGTGGCGGGAGTGTGGCGGCACCTGATGCAACGGGTTCCGCTGCGATATGACCCCGGCCTGTGGAGCATCGTGTTCCCGCTGGGTATGTACGGCGTCGCCAGCCGGCAGATCGGGGCCGCACTCCACGTGTCCTGGCTGGTGACGCTGGGGCGGTACGAGGCATGGCTGGCGCTGGCCGCATGGGCGGCCGTCGCGCTGGCGCTGGGGGTGTCGCTGACCCGGCCGGCGGCGGAGTGAACCTAGGGGAGGAACAATGACGTACAGCAAGGAAACCGGCGAGGTCAGCGCGCGTTACCGGGCCGGGGGTGAGGTGACGTCGGTGCGGTACCCATCGGGCACCCACATCCGGTTCACCGCTCCCGGCACGGTCACCAACGGGCAGTACGGCCTGTTCGAGTGGAACATGGACGGCACCCCGGGCGGTGCCAACCCGCACTTCCACAAGACGTTCTCCGAGTCCTTCTACATCACCGAGGGCACCGTCCGCCTGTTCAACGGGGAAGCCTGGATCGACGCGGTGAAGGGCGACTTCCTCTACGTCCCGCCGGGCGGCATCCACGCCTTCAGCAACGAGAGCGGCGCGCCGGCCCGGATGCTGCTGCTGTTCGCCCCCGGCCCGCCCCGTGAGGACTACTTCAGCGAGCTCGCCGCGATCCGCTCGTCCGGCCGCACCCTGACCCAGGACGAGTGGATCGCCCTCTGGGCCCGCCACGACCAGTACCCCGCGTAACGGGTCAGATGGTGCGGTCCTGGGCGGTCCAGTAAGGTTCGCGGAGGGCGCGCTTGAGGACCTTGCCGGTGGCGTTGCGGGGCAGGTCCGTGACGATGTCGACCGAGGTCGGGCACTGGTAGTGGCCCAGCCGTTCGCGGCAGAAGGCGATGATCTCATCCGGCTCGAGCCGCGCGCCGGGGGCGGGGACGACGACGGCCTTGACGGTCTCGCCCCAGCGCTCGTCGGGGACGCCGATGACCGCGCCTTCGGCCACGCCCGGGCAGGCGCTGAGTACGCTCTCCACCTCGGGGCCGTAGACGTTCTCGCCGCCGCTGATGATCATGTCCTTGAGCCGGTCCAGGATATACACGAAGCCGTCGGCGTCGGTGCGGCCGATGTCGCCGGTACGGATCCAGCCGTCGGCGGTCTTGGTCTCGGCGGTGGCCTCGGGCCGGTTGAGGTAGCCGCGCATCACCTGAGCCGTGCGGACCCAGATCTCTCCCGTCGTCCCCGGTTTGGCTTCCTCCAGCGTCGCCGGGTCGACGACGCAGATTTCCACGCCAGGCAGCGGCAGCCCGGCCGAGGCCAGCCGCTCCTGGCGGTCGTCGTCGCGGTGCGCCTCCGGGGTGAGCATGGTGACCGCGCCGGACAGCTCGGTCATCCCGTAGACCTGGACGAACCCCATCGCCGGCCAGGTGCCAAGTGCCTTGCGGAGCATGGGCAGCGGCATCGGGGAGGCGCCATAGGAAACCTTCTTGAGGCCGCCGAAGGCGGCGGTGGCCTGCTCTCCCGCGGCGAGGACGCCGCCGATGACGGTCGGCACGACGAAGGCATGGCTCGCCCCGGCGGCGATCGCACCGAACAGCGCGGCCGGAGTGGGTTCGCGCAGCAGGATCGTGCGCGCGCCGGCCTGGATGCCGATCTGGGCCGAGCACGAGCCGCCCACGTGAAACAGCGGCATCGCGACCAGGTGAACGTCACCGGTCCCCATCTCGTAGATGGCGTTGCAGGCCTGGCTGTGCGCGGTGATGCCGCGGTGGGTGAGCTGGGCGCCCTTGGGCCGGCCGGTGGTGCCTGAGGTGTACATGACCAGGCAGACGTCTTCCGGATCGGCGCGGGCCGGCTCGTCGGGCGGCCCGGCCGCGAGGAAGCGTTCGTAATCGTCGTCGATGACGACATTGCGGGTACCGGCGGCCTCGGCGAACTGCGCCCCGCGGAACAAGAGCACCGGCCGGGAGTCCTCGAGGACGTAACGGACCTGGTCAGGGCTCGACCGGAAGTTCAGCACCGCGGTGGCGGCGCCGAGCGAGGACGCGGCCAGCGTGAGCTCGACCGTGGCGAGGTGGTTGAGGTCGAGCACGGCCACCCGGTCGCCGGTGCCCACCCCGGCGTCCCGCAGCGCCCCGGCCAGGCGCAGGATCCGCTCCCGCCACTGCCCCCAGGTGAAGGCCTGGTCGCCGTAGGTGATCGCGGCGGCGTCGGGGCGTTCGCTGGCCCAGTGGTCGAGGGCGTCGCGGAGCAAGGTGGTCGTCATGACTGGCCCTTCCTGAAAAACGCGGCGAAGTGCGCTTGGGCCACCGGGGAGGCGAACAGCCGCGCGGACAGCGCGGTCATGGCGGCGCCCTCGTCGTCGAGTGCGCGGAGCCGGTCGCGGGTGGTGAGCGGCCGGGTCTCGCGCAGGCCCTGGCGGTCGGCCCGGCGGAAGCCGTCAAGCACCTGCTCGACGTCATCCCCGGTGGCGGTGACGAGGCCGATCTGGACGGCGGTGGCCGCGTCGAAGGTCTCGCCGGTGAGGAAATAGCGGGAAGCTGCCCGCGCGGTGAGCAGCGGGCGCAGCGGAAGAGAGATAACGGCGGGGGCTAGGCCGAGCCGGACTTCGGTGAACGCGAACGTCGAGCGGCTGGAGGCCAGCACGACGTCGCACGCGCCGAGCAGGCCGAGACCGCCCGCCCTGGTGGCGCCGTCCACCCGGGCGACCACCGGGATCGGCAGGGTGAGCAGCCGCCGGAAGATCGCCAGCAGGTCCCCCGTCCCCCTGGCGGTATCGCCGTCACGCATCTCATCGAGAGCGGCACCGCTGCAGAATGCCGGACCGGTGTGCGTGAGCAGGACCGCGTGCGCGGTCTCGCCGGCCGCCGCGCCGCTCAGCGCGTCGCCAAGCTCGGCGACCAGGCCCCGGGACAGCGCGTTCCTGTTGGCCGGCGAGTCGAGCGTGATCGTCACCACGCGATCGCCTGGCTCGCTGCGCACGAACTCGGGCATCTCGGCGTCCCCTAGTACGACTTGGGCAGGCCGAGCGAGTGCTGGGCGACGAAGTTGAGTATCATCTCCCGGCTGACCGGGGCGACGCGGGCGACCCGGGCCGCGCCGAGCATCATGGCCAGGCCATAATCGGCGGCGAGCCCGTTGCCGCCGTGGCACTGGATGGCCTGGTCGAGGGCCCGGATGCTGGCCTCCGCCGCCGCGTACTTGGCCATGTTGGCGGCCTCGCCGGCCGCCTTGTCGTCGCCCTCGTCGTACAAGGTGGCGGCCTTGGCCAGCATGAGGCGGCTGAGCTCTACCTCGATGTGGCACTGGGCGAGGGGGTGGGCCAGGCCCTGGTGGGCCCCGATGGGAACGCCCCAGACGTTTCGTTCCAGCAGGTAGCGCCGCGCCTTGCCGATCGCGAACCGGCCGGTGCCCGCGGCCAGGGCCGCGCCCATGATGCGTTCGGGGTTGAGGCCGGCGAACAGTGCCTCGAGCGGCGCGTCGTCCACGCCTACCAGCGCCCCCGCGGGCAGTCGCACGTCGTCGAAGTAGAGCTGGCATTGCCGTTCTGTCTCGGCGATGTCCATCTCGATCGGGTGGTAGGTGAACCCCGGGGTCTGCCTGGGCAGGAGGAACATGGCCGGGCGCAGCCGCGCCGTGTCCTGTATCCGGCCGACGATCAGGACGGCGTCCGCGTTCGGGACCCCGGTCACGAACGTCTTGTGGCCGTTGAGTATCCAGTCCGTGCCGTCCCGCCGTGCGGTCGTCGCGAGGTTGTGCGAGTTGCTGCCGGCGTCCGGCTCGGTGATGCCGAAGGCGACCACCGTGCTGCCGTCGGCGATTCCCGGCAGCCAGTCCCGCCGCTGCTCCGGTGTTCCGTACCGGGCCAGCACGGTGCCCACGATGGCCGGGGAGACGACCATCATGATGAGCGGCGCGCCTTCGGCGCTGACCTCCTCGACCGCGATGGCGAGCTCGTACATGCCGGCCCCTCCGCCGCCGTACTCCTCGGGCAGGTTCACGCCGAGGAACCCGGCCGCGCCCATGGCCTGCCACAGCTCGGTCAGCGGCTCGCGGCGGCGGGCTCGCTCAGTGGCGTACTCGATGCCGAACTTCCGCGCCACCTGCCGGACGGATTCGCGCAGGGCCTGCCGCTCCGGGGATTCGGTAAAGGTCATATGATCACCGCCAGTGTCGCGCCAACGTCTACTGTCTGCCCGGCCGATACCGATAGCGACTCGACCCGGCCGGCCCGGTCGGCGCGCACGACGTGCTGCATCTTCATGGCCTCGATGACCAGCAGTTCCTGGCCCTCCGCTACCTCGTCGCCGATCGCGACGCGCAGGTCGGTGACCGTCCCGGGCATCGGGGCGCGCAGCGAGCCCGCCGCGTCACCGGCCTGCGCGGGCTCGGCGAAGCGCGGAACCCGCGTGAACGTCACCGACCCGGTGTCGCCGTCCGCGAACAGGCGGTCGTCGCCGGGATAGCGGGCGACGTGCCAGCGCCGCAGCAAGCCGCCGGCTTCCAGCACCACCACGTCTGGGGTCACCTCGACCACCCGGACGCCCTCAGCCGACAACCCCCGGTACTCGACCTGGTGCTCGCCGGACGGGCCGGTCAGCACGGTGCGCTGCGGGTCAGCCGGCACGTTGCGCCAGCCGCTGGGCAGGGCGCCCAGCACGGTGGCCGCGGCCCGGCGGTGAGCGGCATCGGCCAGGGCGGCGGCCACCGCGGCCAGCCGCTCGTCTTCCTGGCCCACCAGCGGGGTCACGACGTCGAGACGGTCAAGGAAGGCCGTGTCGGTCTCTCCGGCCGCGAACGCCGGGTCGCGCAGGACGCGGACCAGCAGGTCACGGTTGGTGCGGGGACCGTGGATGCGGGCGCGGACCAGGGTGCGGGCCAGCGCCGCGACGGCCTGTTCCCTGCTGGGCGCCCAGGCGATCACCTTGGCCAGCATGGGGTCGTAGTGGACGCCGATCAAGGCGCCTGCAGTGTTCGATTGGTCTGGGCCTCCGGCCGCGACGCCGGCGTCCAGCCGCACGCCGCGCGGTGCGAGGTCGAGCACCGGAGCGGTGAACGCGGGCTGGCTGGCCGCGATGTCCAGGCGGTACAGGGTGCCGGTCGCGGGCTGCCAGCCCGCGGCCGGGTCCTCGGCGTACAGGCGGACCTCGATGGCGGCACCGCGGGGGGCCGGCGCCCGCTCCGGCAGCCGGCCGCCGGCCGCGACCAGGAGCTGCTGCTCGACCACGTCCAGCCCGGTCGTGCACTCGGTCACGGGGTGCTCGACCTGGAGACGGGTGTTCATCTCCAGGAACCAGAAGCGCCCGTCGGGCGCGGCGAGGAACTCGACCGTGCCGGCGCCGGTGTAGCCGATGCCGCGGGCCACCGCGATCGCGGCCGCGTACAGCCGGTCGCGCAGCCCCGGCGTCCGCTCGGCCAGCGGCGAGGGTGACTCCTCGACGACCTTCTGGTGGCGGCGCTGGATCGAGCACTCACGTTCCCCCAGCGCCAGCACCGTGCCGTGCTGGTCGGCCATCACCTGCACCTCGACATGGTGACCGCGCTCGACGAAAGGCTCGACGAACACCGCGGGATCGCCGAACGCCGCCGCCGCCTCGTCCTGGGCCACCTTGATCTCGGCCGGCAGGTCGTCGAGGCGGCGGACGACCCGCATGCCGCGCCCGCCGCCGCCAGCGGACGCCTTGACCAGCACGGGAAGATCACCGGCCGCCACCGCGTCCGGGTCCAGTGCGGCCAGCACCGGCACGCCGGCCGCCGCGGCCAGCCGCTTGGCCTCGACCTTGCCGCCCATCGCCGCGATGGCTTGCGCGGACGGCCCGATCCAGGTGAGGCCGGCGTCGACGACGGCGCGAGCAAAATCGGCGTTTTCCGACAGGAAGCCGTAGCCGGGGTGGACAGCGTCGGCGCCCGCCCGCAGCGCGGCCTCCACGAGCAGGCCGGCCCGCAGGTAGGTGTCCGCGCTCCTGGCCCCGGGCAGCCGCACCGCGAGGTCCGCCTCCCGCACGTGCGGCGCGTCGAGGTCAGGATCGGAGCACACCGCCACGGCCTCAATCCCCAGCCGATGGCAGGTCGCGATAACCCGCCGCGCGATCTCCCCCCGGTTCGCCATCAATACTCGCACGGGGTCACATCCTGAAGACCCCGAAACCCGCTGGGGCGGGGTCGGGGGCGTTGGCGATGACGGACAGGGCTAGTCCCAGGACGGTGCGGGTGTCGCGGGGGTCGATGATCCCGTCGTCGTAGATCCGGCCGGACAGGAACATGGGCAGCGACTCGGCGTCGATCTGCTGCTCGACCGCCGCGCGCATGGCGGCGTCCGCGTCCTCGTCGAAGGGGCGTTTCGCGGCCTCCGCGGCGGCGCGCGAGACGATCGAGAGCACGCCCGCGAGCTGCTGGGCTCCCATGACCGCGGACCGTGCCGACGGCCACGCGAACAGGAACCTCGGGTCGAAGGCCCGCCCGCACATGCCGTAGTTCCCGGCCCCGTACGAGGCGCCCATGAGCACGGTCAGGTGCGGGACCGACGAGTTGGCCACCGCGTTGATCATCAGGGCGCCGTGCTTGATGATGCCTGCCTGCTCGTACTCGGTGCCGACCATGTAGCCGGTCGTGTTGTGCAGGAACAGCAGCGGCGTGCGTGATGAGTTCGCCAGCTGGATGAACTGCGCGGCCTTCTGCGATTCGGCCGAGAACAGCACGCCGCGGGAGTTGGCCAGCACGCCGATCGGATAGCCGTGCAGCCGGGCCCACCCGGTGACCAGGCTCGTCCCGTACAACGGCTTGAACTCGTCGAAGTCGCTGTCGTCCACGACGCGGGCCAGGACCTCGCGCGGGTCGAACGGCTGCTTCAGGTCGGCGGGCACGATGCCGAGCAGATCGTCGGCGTCGAACCGCGGCGGGCTGGAGACCGGCGGGCGGCCCGGCTTGCGGTGGTTGAGCCGGGCCACGATCCGGCGGCCGAGGCGTATCGCGTCGGCCTCGTCGGTCGCGTAATAGTCGGCCAGCCCCGAGGTGCGGGCGTGCATGTCCGCGCCGCCCAGCGACTCGTCGTCGGCGATCTCGCCGGTCGCCATCCGCACCAGCGGCGGCCCGGCCAGGAAGACCTTGGACCTCTCTTTGATCATAACGACGTGGTCGCTCATGCCCGGAACGTAAGCGCCGCCAGCGGTGGAATTGCCGAACACCAGCGCGACGGTCGGGATACCCGCGGCGGACAGCCGGGTCAGGTCGCGGAAAGTCCGTCCGCCCGGGATGAAGATCTCCTTCTGCGTCGGCAGATCGGCACCGCCGGATTCGACCAGGGAGATCAGCGGCAGCCGGTTCTCCCGCGCGATGTCATGGGCGCGGAAGCTCTTCCGCACCGTCCACGGGTTGCTGGCCCCGCCGCGCACGGTCGGGTCGCTCGCCGAGATCACGCACTCGACGCCCTCGACCACGCCGATGCCGGTGACCAGGCTGGCGCCCAGCGGATACTCGGTGCCCCAGGCCGCCAGCGGGGACAGCTCGAGGAACGGCGCATCCCGGTCGAGGAGCAGCTCGATCCGCTCGCGCGGCAGCAGCTTGCCCCGGGCGCGGTGCCTGGCCACGGCCCTGGCCCCGCCCGCCTCGGGGAGCTTGGCGTACTCGGCGTCCAGCTCGGCCAGCTTGGCCAGCATCGCGTCCCGGTTCTGGAGCGCCTGCGCCGAGGCGGGATCGAAAACCGAACGCAGCACGGTCACAGCAGGTCCTCCGGGATGTCCGCGAACCGGGAGCGGAGCAGCTCGCCGAGGGCCTTGGCCTGCGGATCGAACCTCGCGTGGTAGGCGACACCCTCGCCGAGCAGGCCGCGGACGACCACGTTGACCGCACGGAGGTTCGGCAGCAGGTGCCGTTCCAGCTCGAGGCCGGCGGTCTCCGGCAGCAGCGTGCGCAGCCGGTCAACGGTGAGGAAATCCGCCAGCCACGGCCACGCGCGGTCGTCCTCCACCCAGGCGCCGAGGTTGGCGTCGCCGCCCTTGTCCCCGCTGCGCGCGCCGACCAGCCGGCCTAGCGGTGCCCGGACGGTAGCACCCCGTCGTTCTGATTCAGGGAGCGGCGGTTGCGGTACGGACGCCAGCGCCTGTGCGGCGGGGACCGCGCGCGGCGAGTGGAGCAGTTCGATCCGGCTGCCGTCCGGCAGGACGGCGACGTGCGGGACCTCGTACGCGGACACGGACGCGGAACGGAAGATCCCGTACGGCGAGGCGGCGCCGGGCGGCGCGGTGAGATGGAAGCCGGGATAGCTGCCCAGGGCGAGATGCACCGCCGCGTCGGAAAAGCGCCGGCCGACGAGGTCCGGGTCGGTGCCGCGGGCGACGCAGTGCAGCAGCGCGCTGGCCGCCTCCGTGGTGGCGGCGTCCGAGTGGTCGGTGCGGGCCAGGGTCCACGTCAGGTCGCCCGGCATCTGGCGTCTGACCAGGTCGGCCTTGGCTTCGATGTCGAGGCCGGTGAGCACGAAGGTCACCTCGTTGCGGTATCCGCCGAGCGCGTTGACGCCGACCTTGAGCGTGTCCGGCGGCGGCTCGCCGCGGACGCCGCTGATCCGCACCCGGTTTTCGCCGTCGGGTTCGAGGCGGACGGAGTCCAGCCTGAGCACGGCGTCGGGGCCGGGGTAGCGGGCGCCGGTCACCTCGTAGAGGAGCTGGGCGGTGACCGTGCCCGTGGTCACCGCGCCGCCGCTGTCCTTCGGCTTGGTGATGACGGACGTGCCGTCGGCCTCGACCTCGGCGATCGGGAAGCCGGGGTGGTCGAGGTCTTTGATCGTGCGGAAGAAGGCGTAGTTGCCGCCGGTGGCCTGGGTGCCGCACTCGATCACGTGGCCGGCGGCCATGGCGCCCGCGATCTCGTCGAGGTCCCCGCGGGACCAGTCGAAGTGCGCGGCGGCGGGCCCGACGACGAGGGACGCGTCGGTGACCCGGCCGGTCACGACCACGTCCGCGCCTCTCCTGAGGCACTCCGCGATGCCGAACGCACCCAGGTAGGCGTTCACGGCCAGCGGGTTGCCGAGCTTGAGCTCCGCGGCCCGGTGGGTCAGGTCGTCGCCCTCGACGTGGGCTATCCGGAGCCGGGGAGTCAGCTCGCGGAGCCGGGCGGCGAGCCCGCCGGGATTGAGCCCGCCGGCGTTGACGACCAGGCGCACCCCGCGCTCGGCGGCCAGCCCGGCGCAGTCCTCGAACTGGGCCAGGAAGGTGCGGGCATAGCCGAGCGAGGCGTCCCTGGCCCTGTCGCGCGCGAGGATCAGCATGGTCAGCTCGGCGAGGTAGTCGCCGGTGAGGACGTCGACCTCCCCGGCCTCGAGCAGCTCACGGAAAGCGGACGGCCGGTCCCCGTAGAACCCGGAGGCGTTCCCGATGCGGATCGTCAACTAGGGCTCACCTCCGGGTACCTCGGCCGGACAAGTATGTTCCCGCCGCGCAGCGAAAACAAGCGGCAGTGACGCTTTTTTTCGCGGGCGTCATGCGTCAGGATGGATCGGTGCATCAGGCCCTGAGCTTGCCGAAGCAGGACCGCAGCCGCGCTACGCGCGACCGCCTCCTGGAGGCCGCCGTGGCCTC
>Ga0126381_100004829_pt1 | contig 14717 bp, 19 predicted proteins | sample PanSoiMetPlot_28_FD_96465 | JGI IMG/M metagenome (GOLD analysis project Ga0126381, IMG submission 96465) | Tropical forest soil microbial communities from Panama - MetaG Plot_28 | ecosystem: Environmental > Terrestrial > Soil > Tropical forest > Bulk soil | place: Panama | collected 2016-02-17
CTCCTAACTCAGCGTCGGCAGCAGCGCCGCGAGCTCTTCGAGGCTGCTCAGGTCGTGACCGGACAGGGTCAGGTCGATGTGCGGGGCGGCCGCCATCATCCCCAGCGTGCTCGGCCGGAAGTCCGGGTTATCGCCCTTGTGCGGGTTCATCCACACCACCTTGTGGCTGAGCCGGGAGAGCCGTTCCATGGCCGCGGCCAGGACCTCGGGGTCGCCGCGGTCCAGGCCGTCGGAGCAGATCACCACGATCCCGCCCCGGCACAGGCCGCGCCGCCCCCATTCCCGGACGAACGCGTCCAGCGAGGCGCCGATCCTGGTGCCACCCTCCCAGTCAAACACCGTGCGCGCGGCCAGTTCCAGGGCGTCGTCGGGACGGCGGTGATCCAGCGCCCTGGTGATCCGGGTGAGCCGGGTGCCGAAGCAGAACACCTCGACCCGGTCGGCGGCACGCCGGGCGGAGTAGCCGAACTGCAGCAGGTGGCGCGAGTAGTCGGCCATCGAGCCGGAGACGTCGAGGATCAGGATCAGCGGCCGCAGCCGGACCCGGCGGCGGCGCCAGAACAGCTCGGCGGGCTCGCCGTGCATGCGCAGCGACTCGCGCACCGTGCGGCGCAGGTCGGGGACGCGGCCCGAGGGCGCGCGCCGGGTGCGCCGGGTGCGCCGCCTCGGCGGCGTCAGCCGGATCCTGGCCATGATCCGCCGCACCGCCGCGAGCTCCTCAGAGGTGCAGGCCGCGAACGACTTGTGCCGGAGCGTCTCGGCGTCGGACGCCATCAGGCCGAGCGTCGTCTCCTGCTCCTGCGGGCCGTCGCCGTCCCGGTCGGCCGCCGGGACCTCCAGCACGGCCTCGGCCTGCGCGGTCACCTGGGGCCTGAGCGTGAGCACGTCCCGGACCGGGTCGCCGCCGCCGAGGAAGAACCGGCGGAACACCCGGTCGTAGACGGGAATGCTGTCGCGCCGGGTGACCAGCGTGGCGCGCCCGGCCCAGTACAGGTCCACCAGGTCGGACGGGTCCAGCGGGGCCATGGCCGAGCAGTAGTCCAGGATGTCGCCCGAGCCGACGGCCAGCCCGGCCGCGCGCAGCTCGCGGGAGAACGCCACGAGCACGCCGACCAGGGGCGCCCGGTCCCGGTCAGCCACCGGACGTGATCTCCTCCAGGTTGTCCCGGACCAGGTCGAGGTCGTCGCGTTCCTTGACCACGGCGCCGAGCGTGTCCTCGGCGTTCTGCGGGTCGAGATCGGCCGCGCCCAGGAAGTCGAGGGTGCGCACCCAATCGATGGTCTCGGCCACCCCGGGCGGCTTGGCCAGGTCCATCTCGCGCAGCCGGTTGACCGCGGCGACGACCTTGCGGGTCAGCGCCTCGGACACGCCGGGCTCCCGGACCAGCACGATCTCCACCTCGCGCTCGGCGGGCGGGTAGCCGATCCAGTGGTACAGGCAGCGCCGCTTGAGCGCGTCGTGCAGTTCCCGGGTGCGGTTCGAGGTGAGCACCGCCAGCGGCGGGCTCTGCGCCTTGATCGTGCCGATCTCGGGGATGCTGATCTGGAAGTCGGAGAGCAGTTCCAGCAGGAAGGCCTCGAACTCGTCGTCGGCGCGGTCCACCTCGTCGATCAGCAGCACCGCCTGGTCGCCGGCCCGGACCGCCTCCAGCAGCGGGCGCTCCAGCAGGAACCGGGGGCCGAACAGCTTGTCGACCGCGTCGCCGTCGGCGATCTGGCGCTCGGACAGCGCCCGGATGTGCAGCATCTGGCGGGCGTAGTCCCATTCGTAGAGCGCCTGGTTGGTGTCGATGCCCTCGTAGCACTGCAGCCGGATCAGCTTGCGGCCGAAGACCGAGGCGAGCACCTTGGCCACCTCGGTCTTGCCCACCCCGACCTCGCCTTCCAGCAGGATCGGGCGCTGCAGCGACAGCGCGACGAACAGCGCCGTGGCCAGCCCGCGGTCGGCCAGGTAACCGCCGTGCCGCAAGATCTCGGTGAGCTCACCGACGGTTTCCGGACGCTCCATGCAGCGCTCTCCTCGCCGTCGGCGTTCGCGTCATCGGCTGGTGGGCGGGGCCGGCGCTGGTCAGCGGGGCTGCGCCGGGCCGAGGACCAGGTCCCGGACGCTGCCGCCCTCGGGATTCAGCTTGCCCTCGCGGCGCAGCTGGTCCCGCCACGCGGCGCGCAGGTCGCCGCCCGGGCCGCTGGCCTGCCCGGCGCCTGCGGCGGCGTCGGCCAGGCCGTCGAAGCCGACGTCCGCCATCTTCTTGCAGGACTTCGTCTCGCCGCAGGCCTCGTCGAGATCCGCGCTGGTCTGCCCCTGGGCGCTCCAGACCTCGCGGAGCACTTCGAGGGCGTCGTCCGGCTGACCACTCATCTACGGGTACCTTTCGGCCAGTGCTGCGGTCCTGCCCTTGACTCTAATTCCTGCTGCCGGTCCCGGCGACCGCGGATTAAGGGTTCTCTTATGACCGGGCCGGCGGCCGGAACCGCAGGTGGCGGCGCGGCGGGCGGTCGGCCAGGAGGCGGGCGAGAGCCGCGCGCGTCGAGGGTCACTTTGCCCGGTTAGTTCACTGGTTTCACCATCATCACCCCTGTCACGCCTGCTACATTTGACTAAACCTTTCTCATCCGTCGAGTTCGCGCTCAGAGCAGGTGGGAGTCGCGGGGACGAAAAAGGGTTCGCTCCCTAGGGTTTCGGGTCAGGGGGGAGAATGCCGACGACCCATCGGCGCACGACCACCCGCACGCTTACCCGGCGCGGCCGTTACGGGGCCTGCGCCGCTGTGGCCGTGCTGGCGCTAGGGGGCGCCGGGGCGGCACTCGCGTGGCAGACGCTGCCGACCGGGAAGACGCACGCGGCCCGTACCCGGGCTGACGCCGCCTACTGCGGTCTCGTCGCCTGCGCGGTCCTGCATTCCGACGGCACTGCCACGGCCACCTCGCCGCCGGGCGTTCCGGTCACCAGTGCGCGTCCGGCCACATCCTCAACCCCGGCCGCGTCACCCGCGGCCACGCCGGACCCGGCGCCGGCACCCGCGCCCGCGCCGGACCCGGCGCCGGCACCCGGGCCCTCGCCGTCGCCGGCACCGCCGCCGTCGCCCGCCGGCGCGGCCGTGACCGTCTCCTACTCGACGCTCCGGCAGTGGGACCGCGGCTTCCTGGGCCAGTTCGAGATCGTCAACCAGGGCGTTTCGGCCGTGACCGGCTGGCAGATGATGATCACCTTGCGCGACGTCCGGGTGCAGGACGTCTGGAACGCCGACTGGCAGCCGGACGGCTGGGACAGCGTGATCATGACGCCCATGTCCGGCGATCAGGTGATCGAGCCCGGGGCCTCGGTATCGGTGAGGTTCGTCGCCCGGGGTGATCCGGCCGAGCCCACGGACTGCACCTTCAATGGTTTCCCGTGCCTTCAACACCACCGTTTCTAGCGCGGCCGCCCGCCGGGCGGGCCACCCTGATCAGCCGATGTGAATATGAGATGTGAAGTTTAGTCTTGGGGGCTTTACATGGGGGATCGCATACCGGAAGAGCAATGGAGTGACTCGGCTGAGCCGCCGCCGGGGTCAGAACCGGCACTGACAGGCCGGAATACCCGGCCTGCTGTGCGCGGGCGGTACCCGGTGGTGTGGGCCGCCGCCGGGCTGCTCCTGCTCGGCGGCGGCGCCGCAGGGATCGTCCTGCTGCACGAATCCAGCGGGCAGCCTCCTGCGCAGGCGGTCTTCTGCGGTCTCGTCGAGTGCAGTGTGCTGCACTCGGAGGCGGCCGCGGCTACCGTGCCGCCCGGGAATCCGGCCCCGTCGCCCGTGGCCCCGTCGCGGGCGGTCCCGGCCCCTACGCCGGCTCTGGCGCCACAGCCGGCGCCGCCCGCGCCCACCCCGGCACCAGTATCAGCGCCCGGCGTGACCCCGACGCCCGTCACCTCGCCGGAGCCGACGCCCACGCCGGATCCGGCACGCACGCCGCCGGGCCCGCCCGCGATCTCGCCGGGCCGGCCCTGGACGTGGCCGCCCCCGGGGCCACCGCGGTGGCCTTCGGCGGGCGAGGGCTGGTCTCATCACCGGTCACCCTGGTGGGAGGGCTGGCCCTTTCGCCAGCGTCACCAGTGGTGACGAAAGCCGTCGACAGCACCGTCGCGCACCCGGCCCGCAAGCCCCAGACGGGGCCGGAACCGCGCTGGCTATGCTGGTCCGGGATCATCCGGGACGCGGCGCTCAAGGAGGAGACATGGCGGGCAAGTTCGTGCTGAAGAAGGGCTCCAGCGGCAAGTACCACTTCAATCTCATCGCTGGCAACGGACAGGTGATCGCCACCAGCGAGACCTACGAGCGCAAGCAGTCCGCCCTGCACGGAATCGAGTCCGTCAAGGAGAACGCCCCCGGCGCGGAGGTCGACGACCAGACGGGCGAGTAGAACTCGCTTCAGGCCAGCCGCTGTTCCAGCAGGGCGCGCTCGGCGGGGTTGGCGGTCAGGCCGAGCGCACGCTCGTCCGCCTGGCGGGCCCGGGCCGGGTGGCCGAGCTCGCGCAGGAACTCGGCGCGGGTGGCGTGGTAGAGGTGATATCGGTCCAGGTCGCAGGCCAGGGCGTCGGTCTCGTCGAGCGCGGCCTGGGGCCCGAGCACCTGGCCGAGGACGATGGCCCGGTGCAGCCGGATCACGGGCGAGGGCTGGTGGCGGAGCAGCGCGTCGTAGAGCAGCAGGATCTGCGGCCAGTCGGTGGCCGCCCAGCTCGGCGCCTCGGCGTGGCAGGCGACGATGGCCGCCTGGATCTGGTACGGCCCCGGCCGCCGCTTCTGGGCGGCGCGGACGACGAGGTCAGCCGCCGCCGCTATCCCGGCGTGGTCCCACCGGGCCCGGTCCTGGTCGCGCAACAGCACAAGGCGGCCTTCGGCGTCGAAGCGCGTCACCGCGCGAGCCCGGTGCAGCCGGATCAGGGCGAGCAGGCCGAGGACTTCGGGCTCGGCGGGCATCAGCCTGGCCAGCAGCGCGGCCAGCCACTCGGCATCGTCGGTCAGGTCACGCCGCTGCGGGGTGTCACCCGCGCTGCACAGGTACCCCTCGTTGAACAGCAGGTAGATCACGGCGAGTACGCCGGCCAGCCGCTGGCCGAGCTCGTCGTCGGCCGGCACGCGGTAGGGGATGCCCGCGGTCGCTATCTTGCGGCGGGCCCGGGTGAGCCGCTGGATGATCGCCGCCTCCGAGACCAGGAACGCGCTGGCGATTTCCCCGGTGCTCAGGCCGCAGACGGTGCGGAGCGTCAGCGCCACCTGCGTTTCCTGCGACAGCGCCGGATGGCAGCAGGTGAAGATGAGCATCAGCCGGTCGTCCTCGCCGGCCTGCTCGGCCGGGAACGACAGGGCCGGGACGCGCTCCCGGTACCGCACGTTGCGGCGCAGCACGTCGATCGCCCGGCGGCGGGCTGCCGTCCACAGCCACGCACCGGGACGTTCGGGGATCCCGTCGGACGGCCATTGCCGCCAGGCGGCCAGCAGCGCGTCCTGGACGACCTCCTCGGCGGCCTCGAAGTCGCCCAGGATGCGCGTCACCGATGCGGCGAGACGGCCGGCTTCCTCGCGGAAGACCGCGCTCAGCGCGTCCCGCGCCGCGTTCAGTGCCCCGTCGTCACGGGGCGGATCTCTACCGTCCCCCGCCCGGGCCATGTCTTAGCCATCCGCAGCGCCTCGTCCAGGTCGGCCACCTCGATCTCGGCGTAGCCTCCGATGCTTTCCTTGCCCTCCAGGTAGGGCCCGTCGGTCACCACCGGCGGCCCGTGCGGCCCGAAGCGCACCGAGGTGGCCGTCGCCGGTCCTTGCAGCTGGTTGGTCCCGCCGATCTTCGCCTTGTGCTGGGCGAACCACCCGGCGACCTGCGCGTACCTGGCCCGCAGCTCGTCGGGCGTCATCGCCTCGAAGGCCGCGGCGTCCTCGGCGCTACCGCAGAACAACAGCACGTATTTCATGCTTCACCTCCACCCGTAGCGTCGAACAACCAGGTCCCTAACTCGACATCTTGCCCCGCGACTTGAGCCGGTGACGGTGGATGAGCCGGCGCGCGGGTAGCTCGGGCAGCCTGTCCGCATCCGCGCCGACGGTGGCGGACGCGAGCTCGGGCCCGTAGCGGCGGGCCAGCGGATCGGCCGTCGCGCCGTGCACGAGGACGCTGAGCAGCACCGTGATCGCGATAACCGAGACCGCGGGCGCGGCTCCGGGCTCGCCGAGATCCTCCAGCGCGATCAGGGCAAACACCACCGAGGCCAGGCCGCGGGGACCGAACCAGCCCACGAACGCCACGGCCGTGCGGCTGAGCCCGCTGCCGATCAGGGACAACGCCACGGGCGCCATCCGGATCACCGTCAGGCTGAGCACGGCGTAGACGACCGTCTGCCAGTTCAGGCGCTGCAGCGCGGGAACCACCTCGACCGCCCCGAACGCCAGCCAGACCAGCAGCGACACCAACCCCGCCGTCTCCTCGACGAACGGCACGAGTCCCTCGCCGCTCCGGCCGCCGACGGCGCCGAACGCCAGCCCGCCCACGAAGGCCGCGATGAACCCGTTGCCGTGCAGCGCGAGCGAGGAGGCGTAGGCGCACGCGGCCAGCGCCAGCACCGCCGAGCCCGCGAAGCCCTCCGCGACCCAGCCGCGGCCGCGCGCGGTCTTCACCACGAAGCCGCCCACGCCGCCCACGACCGCGCCGATCAGCACGCCCAGCGCCAGTTCGGCGATGGCCTGGCCCGGGCCGATGCCGGAAGCGTGCTCAGCCGTCCCGGCTCCGGCCACCGCGACCAGCACGAACGGCGTGGCGATCCCGTCGTTGAGCCCGCTCTCCACGTTGATCAGCCGCCTGATCCGCGCCGGCACGGCCGGATTGATCATCATCCCCGCGCCCAGCGCCGCATCCGTGGGGGCCAGGGCGGCCCCGACGATCAGCGCGACCCACGCGTTCATGCCGGTGAACAGGGCCAGCGCCAGCAACGTCCCCAGGCCGATCGTCAGCGGCAGCCCGACCCCGAGCAGCCGCACGCACAGGCCCATGTCCGAACGCAGGTCCCGCAGGCCGACCCGGGACGCGTCCGAGAACAGCACCAGCACCAGGGTGAACTCCGCCAGCCCCTTGACGGTCTCGTGGGACGGCGCGAAACCCAGGGGCGCCAGCGGCCCGTGGGTCAGCACCACCCCCGCCACGACGAACGTGATCGGCGCGGTGACGTCAAACCGCTCCAGCCGCGCGGACAGTGCCCCCCAGGCAAAGATCAGCGCCGCCACGATGGCCAGATCGGAGGCGCTCACGGGATCGGCTGTCGGAAGCCGCGCTCAGGCCGATACCACGATCACCACGGTATGCCCGATCTTGATCTTGTCGCCCTTCTTCAGCGCCTGGGCTGCGTGGATACGGCGCCCGTTGAGCCAGGTGCCGTTGGTGGAGCCGAGGTCTTTGACGTACCAGAGGCCGTGCGCCATCTGGAAGCGGGCGTGCTGGTTGGAGGCGAACTCGTCGGCCACGGCCAGGGCGCCCTGGCGGCCCGCGACGAAGTCGCCATGGAAAGTGTGGCGCTTATCTCCGGCCTGGACGAGCAGCGACTGGGTGGCCGGGACGGCCGCGACGTCGGCGAGGGTGACGCCGGTCTGGCCGGCGACGGCGGATACGGCGGCCTTCCAGGCCTGCTGCTCCTCCTCGTTGGTGTCTTCCCAGGGCGGAAGGGATCCGGAATGGACGCCACGGTGGGCTTCGTAGGCGGTCCGCGCGAGGTGTTCAAGGCCGATGCTGGTCACGCATCGATGATGCCAGAGAGCTGCCCTAATCCGGCAGTACGGCGACCTGCACCCGGCGCAGCCGGTCCGGATCGGCGATCACGTCGATGGCGGTGATCCGGCGCGCCGCGCTGACCGTCAGGGCCAGCACGACCTGCAGCCGGCCCGCTGGGGCCCAGACGATGCCCACGGACCCGTTGACCAGGGCCAGCTGGGAATGCCCGGCCCGGGTGGAGGCCAGGACCGCGCCCCGGGCGACCAGGTCCGCGCCCTGGAGCACGGCTGGCCTGCCCGCCGGGACAGAAGCGGCGTCGGCGGTCAGCGTGACCTCGGAGTCCAGCAGCGCGACGAGGGCCGAGATGTCGCCGCCGCGGGCGGCGGTGAGGAACGCGCCGGCCACCTCCCGCTGCCGGGCGAGGTCGGCCGCGCGGTCCGGGCTGGGCGCGCCGCGCACCCGGCGCCGGGCCCGGCTGGCGAGCTGCCGCGTTGCGTCGGTCGAGCGCCCGAGCACGGCCGCCACCTCGGTGAACGGCATAGCGAACATGTCGTGCAGCACGAACGCGAGCCGCTCGGCCGGCGTGAGCGTGTCGAGCACGACCAGCAAGGCGAGGCCGACCGAGTCGGCGAGCACCGCCTCGTCCTCCGGATCGCCGGCCGGGCCGGCCGGGCCCGCCCGGCCGGGGGCGGCCGCCGCGCCGGCCCTGGCCGCCGCCTCCACCGCACCCGGCCAGGAGTCACCGACCGGTTCCTCGTTCCGGTACCGGCGGGACCGGAGCATGTTGAGGGCCACCCGCGCGACCACGGTCGTCAGCCAGGCGCCGAGATTCTCGACCTCGCTGGTATCCGCGCCCGTCAGCCGCAGCCAGGTGTCCTGGACCGCGTCGTCGGCGTCGGTCATCGAGCCGAGCAGGCGGTAGGCGACCGCCCGCAGGTGATCGCGATGTTCCTCGAAGGCCTCGGCCAGCAGGTCGCTGTCGGTCATCTGTCACGTTCTCTCGTCGCCGGTGTCACCACACTGACACCCGGCGCCGCGCCGGCGTGACACGGGTGCCCGGCCGCCGGATGCCGGCCGCATGCGGCCTGCAGGCCACCGGAGCCGGTTCGCCCTCAGGGACGCTGCCCGGCCTCGTCGACGATCGCGACCCCGAGCACGGCGGAACCGAAGCTGAGCTGGCGCCCGGCCAGGTCGGTGCTGCCGAGGTAGGCGAAGGTCTTCGGGTCGAAGATCCACATGGCGGTGAACCCGTCGGTGGTCAGGCTGACGCCCACGCCCGGGCGGCCGATGTAGTCCCGGGCATGGGGGACGACTTTCAGGCCGGGGATGGTCACGAAGAACTCGTAGAGCGCGGCCCGCTGGGCGGGCAGCAGGTAGTCCTGATCGAGCAGGGCTTCGGTCACCTTCTGCGCCGCGGCGGCGTCACGCAGGCCAAACCCGAATTTCCTGGCCAGGTAGCTGCGCAGTTCGCTGGCCCGGGCCGGCATGCCCGGCAGGTAGGCGGGGTCGGCGCTGCAGCGCTGGGTGATCGATTCGAGCCCGCTCCCGGGGTCCGGGCGCACGGTCTGCCAGCCGCCATGGCATCCCCAGAGGATGGTCTTGTTACCGCCGGAGAGAGCGAACCCGTTGCGTGCCCCGTTGACGGAGCGCCAGATTTCGGCCGCCCCGTTGCCGGAATTGACCGTGTTCCAGAAGACGAACTGGTCAGGACGCGGGATGACCGCCGGCTGGGCCAGCGCTGAGACCGCGGCGCGGTCCAGGACCCCGGCCGCCGTAAGCTGAGCGGCCTGGACCGCGCCTGTCCCCGGCCGGTGCGGGCGGGCGGGAGCGGGCCCGCTGCTGAGCGCGACCACCAGGCCGACGGCCAGCCCGGCCGCGGTCGCGGTCGCGACCAGCCCGCGCCTCAGCCGGCGCGCCCGCGCCCTTTTCCTGGCCCGTTCGGCGGCCCCGGCCGGAGCCCGTACCGTCGCGGCCTCATCATCCAGGGCGGCGCTTAGTTCGCTGACGAGCTGGGCTTCGTTCACTGGTACTCCTTCGGGCTGACCGGCATGACATCGGGCTGAAGCTCGGCGCGCAGCTTGCCGAGCGCGCGGCTGGCCTGGCTCTTGACCGTGCCGACCGAGTTCCCGAGGATCCGGGCGATCTCCGGTTCCGGCAACTGATGCCAGTACCGCAGCACGATCACGGCGCGCTGGCCGTGCGGAAGGCGGCGCAGCGCACGGACCAGCCGGTCCCTTTCGGCGACCTGTTCGTCAACCAGCCCGGGCTCGTCCGGCGGCTGCAGCCGCGCGGCCAGCCGCTCCCGGCGCTCACGGCGGCCGGACCGGCGCCCGTGGTCGTTCGTCGCGTTGACCACGCAGCGCCGCGCATACGGCAGCGGGTCATCGATCCGTCCCCACCGCAGGTACAGGCGGGTCAGCGCCTCCTGCGTCGCGTCCTCCGCCCGCCCGCGGTCGCCGCAGAGCACATACGCCAGCCTGATGAGGGCATCACCGTGCACCCGAACGAACTCGTCAAAAGCCGTCCAGGAGTTCCGGCGCACAGCCACCTCCGCAGTCTCTTGCGATTTCTACTCCTTGCACGCTGCCCGGGCCGCCAACGGTTGTCAGCCCGCGGCGCACAATCGGCACGAGCTGGCTTTCATCACTGGCCCCTATCCGTGACAGGTTTCGGGTCCGGGCTGCGGGTAGTCCGTCTCTAGGGTTGAAGGAAGTGATGGCATGCGCCGGTATCTGCTCGTCCTGGACATGGACCTGCTGGCGATGGACGAGGAACACGACCTGGAACCGATCAACTACCTCGTCGCCGGGCAAGAACGAGAACCCTGCGAGGTGGTGGTGCTGTCGCTGGTCGACACGAGCCAGGCCAAGCTGCCCGCCATGGAACTCGCGCTCGGCGCCCAGGCGGGCAAGTTCCCGGTCGCGCCCCGGCCAGATCACGACATCAGCGCCGCCGCCGAGCACCGGATGAACCTGGCCGTACACCACTTGCAGGCGATCGGCTGCCAGGCCAGCGGCGTGATCAGCGACCAGGATCTCGTCAGGGCGGTGCGCGCGGAGACCGCCGGTCACGACTACGACGAGATCATCCTGGCGACCGGCAGGCAACGCAGTTCCTGGCTGGGTCACGTCACCGGGCGCGACCCGGTTCAGCGGCTGCGGCGGCAGTGGGGCGAGCGGCTGATCGTATTCCCGGGCGGTTCCCGTCGAAGCTGAGCAGCACCCCGCCATCACGGATGCGGGCCGCGCGCAGCCACGCATCCCCCGAGTTGATCGCTTCGGTGGACACCACGCGCCGTCTGGTTTCCGGCGCCCGGCCGCGAACGTGACGGTGCGGATGCCGGCCGCCGGCGGCTGGCGGGCGCGCCGGCGAGGCTTCGCCTTCGGCCTGTTCGCAGTGCTGGGGCTCATCGCGCTGGGCGCGTGCGGCTCCGCACCGGGCCTGGCGCCGGGAACGGCCTCGGTGGTGTCGGCGCCGGTGCGGATCGCTCACACCAGGCTCGGCGCCGTCGAGTACCGGGTCGTCGGGAGCGGCCCTCCGCTGGTCTTGATCATGGGCTGGGGCTGGACCATGGACGGCTGGGATCCGCGGCTGGTGCACGCCCTCGCCCGGCACAACCGGGTCGTGATGTTCGACAACTCCGGGGTCGGCCGCACCCAGCTGCTGCCCCTGCCGCTCACCATCGACGCCATGGCCGGCCAGACCAGCGCGCTCATCGCTGCCCTCGGCCTGGGCAGGCCGGACGTGCTGGGCTGGTCGATGGGCGGCATGATCGCCCAGGCCCTCGCGGTCCTGCACCCGGCCCAGGTCCGCCGGCTGGTGCTGTGCGCCACCTACCCCGGGACCGGCACGGCCGCGCTGCCCTCGGCGGCGGCCATCCGGGCCGGTGACATCTTTCCTGCTAACCAGGCCGACGCCTTCGACGCGTTCAAGGCGGCGATCGCGGAGTACCCGGCCGCCCCCGCGACGCCGGCCGCGGCACCGGCCGCCACGAAGCTGGCCCAGACGGACGCCGACGTCGCTTGGTGGGACGGCGCCGATGCCGCCGGGCGCAAGACCACCACGACCTCCGTGCCCACGCTGATCGCCGACGGCGCCGACGACCAGCTCGACCCGGTTGCCAATGACCACATCCTCGCCCGCCTCATCCCCCGGGCCAGACTGGTGCTCTACCCCGATGCCGGGCACGGGTTCTTGTTCCAGGACGGAACGCCGTTCGCCTCGCTCATCGAATCGTTCCTGACCGGGCACCCGGGCCCTTGATGGCTGCCGCGTTGCTGCTTCCTGCCGTGTCGGGGCAGGATAGACAGATGCAGAACGAGCCGTGCCCGTCGTGGGACTACTTCCCGCTGAACCCATGAGCGCCGACATCGACGAGCTGCGCCGGTTGCGCCGGGCCCGCGACCGGATGGACCGCGAGTACGCGCAGCCGCTCGACGTCCCGGCGCTCGCCCGCACGGCGCTGATGTCGCCGGGGCACTTCAGCCGCCGCTTCCGCGAGGCGTACTCCGAGACCCCGTACTCCTACCTCATGACCCGGCGCATCGAGCGGGCGAAGGCGCTGCTGCGCCGCGGCGACCTGAGCGTGACGGATGTCTGCTTCGCGGTCGGCTGTACCAGCCTCGGCTCCTTCTCCGCCCGCTTCACTGAGCTCGTCGGCGAGACGCCGTCCATGTACCGCGCCCGCAATCACGATGAGGTTCGCGGCATGTCCCCCTGCCAGGCGATGGTGACGACCCGGCCGCGCAGGGCGGGGGCCGGGGGCGCGCCGAACAGAGCAGTTTCGGAGAAGCATTCCGCCGCCGCACCTGCCTAGCATCGGTGCCATGACCATTTCACTCAGCGGCGTGCACGTCACCGTCGACGACCTCGACGCCGCCCTTGTGTTCTACCGCGACGTCCTAGGCATGACGGTGCGCAACGAGGTCGCCAACGGCGGCTTCCGCTGGGTCACCCTCGTCACCGACAGCCAGCCCGAGATCCAGATCGTGTTCTCGCAGCCGCATGCGGGCCGCTCTCAGGAGGACGGGGACGCGCTCGCGGCCTTGCTCGCCAAGGGCGCGCTGCCCATGATCCAGATCCGCTGCGATAACCTCGACGCGACCTTCGACAAGGTCGCCGGAGCGCCCGGCGTCGAGGTGCTACAGGAGCCCGCCAGCCAGTTCTGGGGCGTCCGCGACTTCGCCGTGCGCGACCCCGCGGGCAACATGGTCCGCGTCGAGCAGGCCTAGAACCGGCACGCATACAGACCAGGCCGGCCGGTTGCCGGGCTACCTGGACCGAGAAGGCGGGCACCGCGATCTGATGCGAGCGTTCATGGCGTCCAGGGAACTGGCCGGCCGGTGAATGCCGCCAGCCGGTCGATGGCGGGTGCGTCGTCGCCGATCGGCTGCGGATCGGCGAATCGTCCGGCCCGCGGCTGCCCGGGCAGCTGGGCCCGGACGAACGTGAGCGCCTGCTCGGCGAGATCGCCGGGCAGTTCGGCCATAACACCGGTGGCCTGGACAAGGTCCCACCCGTGCACGAGCAGGTCCACGATGCGCCACTGCAGCCGCTCGGCGCCGGTGGCCACGCCCACCGGCGTCGCCTGGCTTCGCTCCAGAACCCCGGGCCGGGCCGCGGCGGCCTGCAACGCCGCGGCGGATCGGCGGTAGGCCCCGGCCGGATCGGTGCCGAGGCGGTCGGCCCCGCGTTCGGGCATCGGGCTCCCCTCGAACATCGCCACGAACACGAGGTTCATCCCGACGAGATGATTGACCAGATCTCGCACGTTCCACTCCGTGCACGGGGTTGGTGCCGTCCACTGGCCGGCAGCTATACGGTCGATCAGGTCACCCGTGACCGCGGATGCGCGTGCGAGACCATCGGCGATCGCAGAGTTGGTCACCCGGCGAGGCTACGACACGACCCACCCGGACGCCGCACTGGTGTTCAAGCGACCGGGGCCAGGAGGTGCCTCGGTCCACCGGTGACTCGTCGCGACTGCCGCAGCGCTCGCGCTCCTCACCCCGGGTCAGTGCTCTCGGTGCGCGGGAACACGGCGCGGCGTGGTATCGACCCCCGCGGGTACTCCGGCTCGCCGCGGCCCGATGGGTGCTGACGCTGCTGTCCTGGCTGGCTCTCGTATCCTGCTGACCGTGCCAGTCGCCTTCCCGGACCCGCCGCTGGCGGCTGCGGGTCTTGTCCTTCGCCGCCCGGACGCCGATGACGTTGCCTGGATCACCGCGGCGTGCAGCGACCGCGAGCTGAGCCGGTTCATCCCCGGGATTCCTTATCCCTACTCGCAGTCGGATGCTCGTGCCTTCATCGAGCACGCCGGCCAGGGCTGGGCTGAGGGAACCGGCGCCGCCTTCGTGATCGCGGACACGGCGACCGGCGGTGGCTGGGGAACGATCGGGCTGCATCTCTACCCTGCCGACCCGGAGCTGGCCGAGGTCGGCTACTGGCTGTGCCGCGAGGCCCGCGGGCAGGGCGCAGCGACGACCGCAGTACGGCTGGTCTCGGGCTGGGCCTTCGCGGAGCTGGGCATCAGGCGGCTGAACCTGATCACGGTGCCGGAGAACGCAGCCTCCCAGCGCGTCGCCGAACGCGCGGGATTCACCCGCGAGGGCCTGCTGCGGGCCTGGCTGCCGACCTCCGCCGGCCGGCGGGACAGCGTAATGTACTCCCTGCTGCCGGACGACCCGCCCGCCGGGCCCTTGTAGATCATCGCCAGGTCATGTCGATCTGGCGCTCGAAGATGACGTAACCGGCCTGATCCACGTCCCGGCGCGGTTGCGGATCGTCGCGACGCTGGCGGCGCTGCCCGACGGCGATATGCTCTCCCTCACGCGCCTGCCGGACATGACCTGCTGCTTAGGCCGAGTTCGTATCGGACGTCATCTGGCCATCCCTCATTCGCCGGGCTTCGCCTCGATCGCCTCGAGGTCCCGTACGGCGTAGCGGTGGTGCTCCCACTCCTCCTCGAGGATCACGTGCAGGCAAGAGAG
>Ga0126381_100004830_pt1 | contig 14717 bp, 14 predicted proteins | sample PanSoiMetPlot_28_FD_96465 | JGI IMG/M metagenome (GOLD analysis project Ga0126381, IMG submission 96465) | Tropical forest soil microbial communities from Panama - MetaG Plot_28 | ecosystem: Environmental > Terrestrial > Soil > Tropical forest > Bulk soil | place: Panama | collected 2016-02-17
CGGCGGCAGCGTGCCGAGCACGTTCGCGCTCGACCCCGCCGACGAGAACCGCTTAGCCGCGCCCTGCAGGTGCACGATCCCCGACCCATCGATATACCAGCCCGGGCTCCGCGACCCGAACCCAGCCGCCGGCGTCCAGTTCACCAAGTTCACCGAGATCGCGTGAACCGTGATATGCGGGGCGCGCGGGATGCTAGGTACGCCAGTCGCATGGGCTGGACCGGCCACGCCGGCCATCAGGCCGCCCAGCACAACGGCGGCAGCGCTAAATCTCAAGGCCAGGTTGACGAACGGGCGGCGCCGCTCACCCCCGCCGTTACTGATATTGGTTGTGGACATGGACGCCGCTCTCGCGGACGTTCCCTGGCCGCTCCTGGCGGCGGCCTCCTCGGTAAGGCTGTTCTCGGTCATCGCCGTGACTCCTTCACCTAATCGGCGGTCAATGGCCCAAGCGATCCCGAGTCTTAGCCTGAGCACTTGCGACTCGCTTGTGAATGGCTTGTGCCCCTGTTCACGGACTCAGACGGGAGCCCGGCACGCCGATTGCGATCTCACGCGCTCGCCGAGCTGATCATCGGCGGCAGGCTGACCTCAGTTCGGCTGGTCACCGACCAGGGCGCCGATCCGGGGTGGCTTCGTTTGCGGAACTGGGATCTGGCCCCTATTTCGTGAAGGCATCAGCCCTGCCCCGAGCATCGATGTGAGCATCTATATACGTGTGAAATGAGAGGACTCCTGGTAGTCCGGCGGTTGTCTAGGCCTGCCGTTCCTCCAGGAGTCCGTGTTGTCATTGTCGCAAGGCGACGGGTGCTTGTCATGCCCTTGTACCGCCGTTGATCTGGGAATTCTCCTGCCCACCTGACCGGGGCGGTTATCGACAGGGTGGTTACGGCCGCCGGGCTGGTGCTCATTCTGGCCAGGTCAGCGGCCATCGAAGCTGCGTGCCCCGGGTGCGGGGCCGTGTCCCGGCGGGTGCACAGCCGTTACGCCAGGCGGCTGGCCGACGCCCCGTCCGCCGGGCGCCGGACGGTGATCCGCCTGACCGTGCGGCGGTTCTTCTGCCCGGTCCCGGCCTGCGGGCGCAGGACGTTCGCCGAGCAGGTCCCGGGTCTGACCGTCCGGTACGGGCGCAAGACCGCGCCGCTGGCCGGTGCGCTGCGGGACATCGCCGTCGCGCTGGCTGGCCGGGCGGGCTCCCGTCTCGGCGCCGTGCTGGGCATGCCCGCGAGCCGGCAGGTGCTGCTGCGGCTGGTCATGGCAGCCCCGGACCCCGCAGCGGCGTCCCCGCGGGTCGTCGGTGTCGATGACTTCGCCACACGGCGCGGCCAGAACTACGGCACGGTCATCATCGACTGCGAGACCGGCGCGCCGCTGGACCTGCTGGAAGGCCGCGACGCCCGGCCCCTGGCGGACTGGCTGGCCGCCCATCCCGGCGTCGAGATCATCTGCAGGGACCGCTCGGGTTCGTATGCCGACGGGGCCCGCACCGGGGCACCTGACGCGATCCAGGTCGCCGACCGGTTCCACCTGTGGCAGAACCTCGCCAAAGCGGTCGAGAAGTGCGTCGCCGCGCACCGCTCCTGCCTGCCCGAGCCGGCCGCGGAAGCCTGCGAAGACCCGGCGCCGCTGCCGGCAGGACCCGCAGCCGAGGCGGCACCAGAGCCCACGGGGAAGTTCGCCGAGCGCACCAAGCGCAACCATGCCCTGGTCCACGGCCTGCGGGCCGAGGGACGAGGCCTCCGGGAGATCGCCCGCCACCTGGGCTGGGGACTGCACACCGTCCAGCGCCTCGACCGAGCCGCCACCTGGCAGGAACTCGTCGACGGCCGCTGGACGGCACCCCGCCCCAGCAAGCTCGACCCGTTCAAGCCCTACCTCGACCAGCATGCCGGCGAGGGCCGCGGCAGCATCACCCGCCTGTTCCGCGAGATCACCGAACTGGGCTACGACGGCAGCTACCCCGTCGTCCGCGACTACCTCAGTCGCCAGCACCCGGCCAGGAAACCGCTGGCTGCGTCCCCGCCGACCGTCCGGGACGTCACGAACTGGCTCACCCGCCGACCAGACACCCTGACCGGGGACGAGAAGCCCCGGCTCCAGGCCATACTGGACCGCTGCCCCGAACTGCAGGCGGCATCGGACCAGGTCCGCGCGTTCGCCGCCATGCTCACCCAGCTCACCGGGCAGAACCTCCCGCAGTGGATGGCCAGTGCCCGCGCCACCGGGCTGCCCGGCATCTCCTCCTTCGCCAACGGCCTGCAGCAGGACATCGACGCCGTCACCAACGGCCTGACCATGACCTGGAACTCCGGCTCTGTCGAGGGCCGCGTAAATCACATCAAGATGGTCAAGCGCCAGATGTTCGGACGCGCCGGGCTCCCGCTCCTCCGCAAGCGCGTCCTGCTCACCGCCCAGCGCTAACCGCTGCCGAGACGTTCACGAAATGGGGGCCAGATCCCGGAACTGACCGCGGTTGTTCGTGAGTTCTGACCGCACTGGGCGGCTGGAGCGGTGGTAAATGTTCGCGAGTTCTGACCGCACCGCGTGGGATGCGCGCGTGTCGGTGAGCTGTCTGTCTGGACACCCGGCGAGGCATCGGGCGGTTGTCGCAGCCTGTCGTTCGCTTACGGCGGATGCGGGGGGGCAACCGGTTCCACTCAGGTGAATAGCCTCTGCCACGGGCCGGGGATTGCCGTGTAGACGGATTCAAGGTCTGTGCGTGTCTGTCCGGCGGCGATCAGCCAGCAGTACGGTCCCCGTCCGTCCATGCGCAGCAATTTCCCGGGCGCGGCGAACCAGCGGCTGGTGGTCGCGGTGTCATACCACAACGGGTACTCCGGCACGGTCACCTGCCGGTACGCGGATTCAGCGGCGCCGATCAGCTCCGTGGGCAGATCGCACATGTCCATGAACTTCGCGCCGAGCAGGGCCTTGCTCAGCACCATCTCCGCGCACGCCAGCGACATCCTGGTGGCGAACGGCTCCCACGGCCTGTTATCTCGCCGCCGCCGTACGTACACCGGAGGATCCTCGGCGTTCCAGGGATCTGTCGCGGCCACGCCCCACTCCGCGCAGTGCTCATTCTCGCGGCGGAACATGATGACTGCCTCGGCGTGATCGACGCGAAGGTGGTCCGGGGACACCAGCGGGTCCTGGCATGCGGTCAGGTCCTCGCGCCTGCCGAACAGCAGGTAAGCCTCGCGCAACGCAGCTGGAAGCCGCACGCCCAGGCGCTCTCCTGCCGCCCACAGAACATCTTCGCTGTACCCCTCACCCGATGCCAGCGGTTGCGTCCAAGCCGCGACGAACTCGGTGATGAAGTCCCACGTTCGCTGCCGGTCCCCGAGCCCGGCACCCACCGCCTGGCTCACATCGAAGCCGTTGGCCATGACCGCCAGCCTAACCACCAAGACCCCGGCAGCCCGAAGTCCCCGTTCTGCGCATCGCCCCACCGATGCCCCAGGCTGGCACCCAGGGGCGTACCGAACGGCGGATCAGGCATCCGTACTCAGCCGCATCGGCCTCCGAGAAGCAGGGGCGAGCGATGCCGGTCACGGCACCGCACCCTCTGGGTGGGGCCACATCAAATAACGCCGTCACAGCCATGCGCCTGTCCGCGGACGACTTGGCCCTGCTCGGTTGGCCGTCCCGGCAGCCCCAGGCGCATGCTCTCGCGCTGGGGCTGCCGGTGCGTTGAGGGTGGATGAACTAAATCGGTGCTGGCTTGCGCCTGTCTCAAAGCAGCCCGCAGACCTTATACGGCGGGTTTGTTCCTCCAGCCGGTCCACGAGCCGACGGGGCCTCCGAGTCGAGTGTCGTACCACCAGTTGTCGTCTGTGCCCAGGACTTGGACGGCCCACTCCCACCCGTTGGCATCGACGATATTGACACTTTGCGCTATGGGTATGGTCTTGCCGCCGAGCGACACCCAGGGGCTCAGGCCGTTAGAACTGTTCCAGCGAGTCCACACCGCTGTGTCGGTTCCGTCCGCGAAGGTCTCCCAGTAGCCGTTGGGCATCTGGTACCAGGCGTAGGCGCCGCAGAAGAAGCTGCCTCCCCAGCCGTTGTTGAAGTGGCACCAGCCGTCGTTTCCGAGGTACTGGGTCGCGGGTGGCGAGGCGGCGGAGGCGGTACCGCCGCCTGCCGTGATGAGGCCGAAGGCGAGCGTGGTCGCGGCGAGCGCTGCCAGGAGGCTGGCTCGCCTAGGTCGCCTACGGGTACCGAGAGTGGTCGGTGGCGTCATGGCGGGGGTTTCCTTTCCGTGAATAGGGTGACGGGCGAGCCGGGCAGTGTGGTACCGGGACGGGAAGGGCCCGGGACCCCCTCTGGACCCGTGCGGTAGCAACCATGCTGGCGGCGCGGCGGGGCATCCCAGGGGCACAGGCGGGGCATCCCAGGGGCACAGGCGGGGCATCGAGCGGGGCGCGCGGCTCGTTGACCGCTGGGAGCTCGCTATCTTGACGGGCGGGACATCGAGATCATCGCCGGGGACATCGCGCGGACCTGCCGCCGGCTGGAAGGGGAAGACCTGGTGCTCACCTTCATCGACACCGACAACTACACCCCCGCCAGGGCGGCGATCGAGGTGGCGCGCGAGCGGACGGTGCCGGGCGGCGCGATCGTCTTCGACCACTTCACCGGCACCAGCAGGTTCCGCTACACCCTCGGAGAAAGGATCGCCGGTCGCGTGCTGCTAGATGATCCCCGCTGGTTCCACCTGCACGGCACCGGCGTCTTCTACCGCCAGGAGACCAGCCGGTGAAGCGCCCGCCCGTGCCCCGGCCCCGCATCTATGACCTGTACTGGTACTTCGCCTCCGAGCGGCAGCGCATGTTCGAGCGCCGCGTGGCGGGCGAGCCAGGGCCGTGGACCGGGGACCGGATCCTGCGCGAGTACAAGTTCTGCAACGTGTTCCGCGCCTCCGACCGGGGTCGGTGTACGCGGCGACGGAGTACGCGGTCCCGTTCCTCGCCCGGATGGCAGCGGCCGGCCTGGCACCGCGTGATCTTGCCCATCTGCTCGGGTGCATTGCCGGAAGCGACGACTACCGGTCGGCTGCGCCGGGTGGCGCCCGGGCGGCGGTCGCCGGGCAGGTGAACCTGCTCGCTCCGTTGCTCGACTCGCCTGACAGCCACGTCCGCACGGCGGTCGGGCGGGCACTGGCGCAGTCCGGGCCGGCCGCGGGAGTATTCCCGGCCTTGTGCGCGCGCTGGGACGGCGAAGGCGATCCCCCGGTACGGGCGGCACTGCTGCGGGCAATGTCCGAACTCGACCCGCTGCAGGCGCTCAGCACGGCGGACCGGGTGCTGGCCTCCGGCACTCCGGGCGAGCGGTTCGTCGCCGCCTGGGCCCGGGTGACGGCGGGGCTGCCGTGGACCAGGGACGACAGCCAGGCCGCGGCCGCCTGGTTCGCTGCGGGCCTGGACCTGCAGCCCGGCTGGTGGCCCGGCCAGGACGGCGTGCCGCTGGAGGGCCTGCTGATGGATCTGGCCGGCCGCGGCGACCTCGACGCCGCCACCGCATGCGGCCTTGAGTGCCTGGCCCAGGCCGACAGCTCCGCGGCCCGCGCCGCCGCCGTCTGGGCGCTGGACCGGCTCGCCGAGCGGTACCGGGTTCCCGGCCCTGAACTGGCGGCCGCCCTGGTACCAGCGGTGGCCGACGAGGCGTCCCGCCGGAACGCGCTGCGGCTGCTGCGCATGCTCGACCTCGCAGCCGCTGCCCGCGCCGGGTCCTTCCGTGCCCTCGCGGACGCGCTGTTCGCCGCGGCCGACACGCGGCAACCCGATCTGGCCGCCAACGATGCCCTGGCCTGCCTGCTGGACCTGGGCGACCCCGAGGCGCCCGGGCTGCTCGCCTGCGACCTGCGGCACCGGGCCGAGGTGCTCGCCACGGGCTGCATCGCGGAATCGTCGAGGCCCTGGATGGCCGTGGACTTCGATCCGGGCCTGCTCGACGCGATCCGCGGTGTCCTCGGCGACCATGATGACACTGACGCCCTTATGCCCGGCCGGCCCCGTCACGCCAGGCGCAACGCCATCGCTTGCCTGCTCGGCCTGCTGGCCTCCTGGGGACCGGCGGCCGCCGTGGCCGCGCCCGAGATCATCGCCGTCCTGCCCGCCGCGCCGGCGGCCGCGGCCCGCGCCCTGGCGGCCGTCGCGGGCCCGCTGCCAGAGGCGGCTCGCGCGCTGCGCGCGGCGGCGGACTCGACGGCGAACGGTACCGCGCAAAGGATCCTGGTCGCCGGCACGCTGCATGACCTCACCGGGGAGACCGGGCCGTTGCTGGCGGCGATCCGCGACGGCCTCGGCCAGCCGCGCGAAGTTCCCTTCGCCGCCCGGGCGGCTAGGAGCATCCAGGACCCGCCGCCCTGGCTCATCCCCGCCCTCGAGGCGGCGCTCGCCGCCAGCGGCAAGAACCAGTCCGCGCGGGGAGAGGTCTCCAGGACGCTCTGCCAGTTCGCCGCTGACAAGGCAGACGTCGTGCCGGCCCTGGGCGAGCTCCTGGCGCCGGGACACGGCGTGCTCGGCGGCCCGGCCGGCGGGTACGCCGCCCTGGAGGCAGCCTGCGACCTGGGGCCAGCGGCACGGCCGCTCATCCCGGCCCTGACCCCGTTCCTGGCTCACCCCGCCTTCTGCCCGCCCGCAGCCGAGGCGATCCTGCGCGCTGGGCTGGGCGGCGTCAGCCTGGCAACGCTGGCCAGCCATCTGGTGACGGCTGTCGGGGCCGACGGCGGGCGCCGCCACGAGCACGCCCTGGACCTGCTGCGCAAGATCCAAAGCCGCGACCAGCAAGCCGTCTCCCCCCGCCATGCTCGCACAGCTCCGTGACATCGCCGAGCGCCCCGCCCGCGTCATCCGCAGCGGTCTCGCGGACAACGTCATCCGGCAGGACGAGGCACTCCGCGCGCTGATCCGTGACTTCATCGGGGCTCCCGCAGCCGCGCCACGGCCCGCCGGGGCTTCCTAAACGGCCCGGTCAGAAGGCGGTTGCGGTGCCCGCCATCGGTTCCGCCGAGGTTGACAGCAGCACAGCGGCTGGCCCGGGGACGACCCCCGCGGGTGTTCACCAGCCCGGGGTTAGGACGGAGCAGACGTCGCGAACACGACTTGCGCGATGGCCAGCGGGCCGGCCCCAGCCGACAGAACCCGCGAGCCGTCCGGGCAACAGGCACCCAGGAAGCGGTACACGGCCCCTTCCGGCTTGCCGGCCGCCACCGAGCAGGCCGTCAGAGGCCTGCGCTAATCGCCGAGTCGGCTCGCACGATCGATGGCCAGCCGTGACTGCACCTGCAGGTTCAGATCGGCCAGTTCAGCGCAGAGGGGGCAGCGGTCTCGAGCCTTGTGCGCCTTTGGGCCGGCACAGGAAACTGATGCCATGGACGCCATGGACGCTCTTGATACCGTCGGCGAGCGCAATGTGCAGCTGGTCCGGCAAGTCGGGCCCGATCAGTGGGATGACGCCACGCCGTGCACCGAATGGGATGTCAGGTCACTGGTCGGTCACGTGATCACGGGCAGGCACGTGTACCGCGGCTTGCTTGAGGGCGTCCCGGTGGCGGGCCTGCGGCTGATGCTGCAGCGACAGGGCGATGCGGTCGGAAATGACCCTGTCGCGGCGTGCGAGAGCGCTGTCCGCTCGATCCGCGCGGCGTTCGCGCAGCCCGGGGCGCTGGAGCGGACCGTGCACCACACCATCGGCGACATGCCGGGCAGGCAGCTGCTGGTCCAGCTGGTGGCCGACTGCGTTGTCCACTCCTGGGACCTGGCCACTGCCATCGGCGCGGACCCGGGACTCGATGAGCAGCTCATCGAGCTCAGTTATGAGTTCTACGTGCCGCTGATGCAGCAGGACGCCGTGTATGGCTACGGCTGGTTCAAGCCGCCCGCGAGCCCGCTCCCCGACGGCGCCACTCCCCTGGAGCGGCTCCTTCATCTCCTCGGCCGCTGACATCCTTTCCGCTAACAACCGCTAGCGAGCGGGCCGGCTGGGCCTTCCGGGCTGCACGGGCCGCGGTCCCCTTCGCCCAGAACGCCTGTTCTGCCGGACCACTATGACACCAGGCTCGCGAGCAGGGACCGCCCCGAACGGCAGATCTCGCGCGGCGGGTTCTGGGCCACCGGCACTGTCCGTGACATGCGTCATACGAGCTTCTCCCTGCCATGGAATAGCCCAGCTATGCCATGACCTGTAACGACATCTTCAATCAGTGCAGGTTAGGCGCGCATGGGGCAAAAGTCATGGCTCTGCTTCCGGGTCGTCCCGTTCGGGCTGAGCAACCAGTTGGCGTGCACCATATTGCTGTGGTCCGTCGGCCGGGTCTTGCTCGCCTTCTTCTGGTTCAGGCTTGCCGACGGCTGTGGTTTGCACAGACTCTGGCCCGGGCTCGGCTGGGTTGCCCGGCTGGGCCTCCCGGGCGCTCCGCGGCCAGGTGGCAAACCGTTCCCGCAGCCTGGTGACATCGGGGAGGCTGAGCCCCAGCTCGGCAAACGCGCGGTCGTCCATCTGGTCCAGCCGCACACCGGCATCGGCGAAGTCCTGCCCGGCCAGGCCCGGATCCAGGCGGCGCGCAAGGCCTATCAGCTGGGCCGGGCTGTACCGCTCCAGCGCCGCGGCCACATCGGCGTAGTCCCTGGGCTCGACCCGGCTGGCCAGCGCGCACACCTTCCCGCCCACGACATCTTCCAGGTCCAGCACCGGTCCGATCCCCGCGATCGCCACCGGATCACGGCCCCGGTCGAAGTACGCCAACTGCAACAGCATCTGCTCCCCGCCAGGAGCGGTCACGATCCACTCCGCGAGCTCCTCGCCCATGCCAGGGAAGATGTCATCCAGTCCGGCGACCTGATCCTGCCGCTCGGGCTCGAACCCCGCTGCGCGCAGCGCGGCCTCGACCGCGTCGGCGGCCGCCTGCACCCCCTGCTCCTGATCGGTGAACAGGTCCACATCCTGGGTAGGCCGGGAGATCACCCCGTAGGCCAGCAGCGCATTGCCGCCGCCGAGCGCGAACCCGTGCTCTCCCGCGGCGGCCAGGGCAACCGCGGCCACCTGGCGGTGCAGGTCGCTGACCGGCATCAGGCTGCCCCGGCCGCCGCGGATCGCAGCTGCGGATGAATTTCCTCCCAGGCCTGCCGCACGCCCCGGGGCAGGAACAGCTCCGGCCACAGCGCGATCAGCAGGTCCCGGTCCAGGTAGCCGGTCAGGTCCTCTGGGCGGCTGGCCTCGCGCAGCACGATCTCATACAGCCACCGGCGCAGGTACGGCTCAGCCAGTTCGAAGACCGGGCTGCGGCCGCTCCAGTACAGCCGCAACGGCAGCTCCACGCTGCCCCGCGACGGCCCGCGCAGGCTGGCCAGGTCCGTTACCACGATCGCCCGGCGCCCCGGCCGCGCCAGGTACCGGGTCCGCACCGCTACCGCATGATCCGCGTCCATGCCTGTCAGGATAACCTTTCAAGGCGGAACTGTGTTCTAACGCCTACGGCTTGGCCGGGTGACGCGGTAACGCGCTCCTCGCCCGGCGAGCGGGCACGGCCCGGCCGGGCAGTCATCAGCCCGCGAGATCCGCATCCGGCGCGCAGCCGTGGATGCGCACCCGCGGCTGTAGATCGGCTCGACCTCGTCACGGGCAAGCTCAGCGCGCGATGACCGACAGACAGCGTTCGCATGGTTTTGCTCGTCGGCGGCCCGTTACTTTGGGGCGCAACCGCGCCGGTATCTCAGCCGGGTACTGCGGCCCGTGCGCAGCCCGACGACGGCGCCCTGAGCGACCGCGCCGAGGCGATACACTCGTCGTGGCCACGAGTTGTAGCGAAGTTTGGCTACGGTGGCGTGGACGGGCTGTAGCGCAGCTTGGCTAGCGCGCGTGCTTTGGGTGCACGAGGTCGCGGGTTCGAGTCCCGCCAGCCCGACACATGGAGTTCGCTGCGTCCGCGGTTTGCCCCGGTTGCTGATCACCGCGGTTCTGCTTGCTTTGAGCGACGCCGGTATGTGGCCACGTGCTGGAGTGCCATGTTCAGGGCGAGTTCCAGCGGGCGACCGCTTCGCATTGCCTGGGCCATGAGCAGGCCACCTTGCAGCGCGCACAGGATCGTCAGCGCGAGATCGGCCGGGTCGGCTTTCGCAGCGAGTTCGCCGTTGTCGCGCATGGCCGTGAATCCCTCGCACAGATAGGACTCCCATTCTGCAAAGCACTGCGCGAGCACGCGCCGGGCGGGCTCGGACTGGTCAGCCAGTTCGCCCACGAGCGAGCCGAGCGGGCAGCCCCCGGCACCTTGGGTTGCCCAGGTGGCCGTCACGAAGTGGTGGCACCACCGCTGCAGGGCTTCCCACGACGAGACCTCGTGCAGGCCTGCTGCCTCTTGCGCGGCCATGATCCGGCCGAGCTGGGCCTTGATCACCTCGCGGATGAGCGCGTCCTTGTCGGCGAAGTAGTGGTAAAGCTGCGATTTGCTCGTACCTGTTGCCGCCATGACGTCGTCCAGGCTCGTGCCGGCGAACCCTCGCTCGTAGACGAGCGAGGCCGCCGCGGTGACGATCCGGGCTCTGGTCGCCGCACCACGAGCCGTTAGTCGCGCAGGAGTGTTTGCCCTCTTGACCACGTGTGCAGCGTAGTCTAATTGGACTTGCGAGTCCAGTTTCTTCTTGGCAGGGTGGACTAAAAGGTCCACTTACCGGAAGGAATGCCGATGTCCCGACTGCGCAACGGTCAGCCGTTCCCCTCCCTTGAAGTCGCCGCTGTTGGCGGCGGCACGATCTCGCTGCCAGACGATCTCGCCGGCTCCTACGGCGTCGTCCTGATCTACCGCGGGTCCTGGTGCCCGTACTGCAACGCACAGCTCGCCGGGTTTTCGCGCGCGGCCGACGCGCTTACCGAACTCGGCGTCAAGGTCGTCGCGCTGTCCGTCGACGACGAGCAGAGCTCCGCCGCGCTCGTCGCCAAGCACAAGCTGCGCTTCCCCGTCGGGCATAGCGCGGACGCCGGCAAGGTCGCCGTTACAACCGGCGCGTACGTCAACGATGACCCGCACTACCTGCAATCGACTGGATTCGTCCTGGCGCCGGACGGGACGGTGCGGGTCGCCGTGTACTCGAGTGAGGCCATCGGGCGGCTCGTCGCCGACGACGTGGCCGGCTACATCCGCTATCTGATCGAGCACGCAGCCTGACGTGGAGCCACGGTGAGCATGGCCGCGGTGGGATCCCCACTCCCCCAACCCCCGCCGCGGCCATGGGGCACGAGCGCGCCGGCCGCCGAATGCGAAGGAGCAGCGTGACATCGATTACCGATCCGGAAATACCTACAGCAAATCCGCCAAGGCCAGGGCGCTGGCCCGCGATCCGCGAGTCACGCTGTGCACGGACCTGGAGGAACCGCCATACGCCTTCGTACAGGTGCAAGGTGAAGCCGAACTGTCAGAAGATCCCGGCGAGCTCCTCCGCATCGCGACGTTGATCGCCGCGCGCTACATGGGGCCAGACCGGGCCGAGGAGTTCGGGAAGCGGAACGGCGTGCCCGGCGAGCTTATAGTCCGGCTTCGCCCTACCAAGGTGCTGGCCAGATTCAACTTGACCGGCTGAGTAGCCGCTCCATCTGGGCACGACTTCAGTTCTCGGAGCGGTCGTACCTTGATACCAGGATCAGCGCCGCGACGAAGACCGCGATCATTCCGATCAGCAAGGTGAGTTCCGCCGTGCTCGCGGTGGTCTCGCTGCTGAGCACGAACAGGATCTTCCTGATCACCGCGACCAGGCCGACGGCAAGCAGTGGCTGCGTGACCAGGTGATGGGCACGCAGCGACAGCACCACGGTGTGCATGATCTCCACCAGGATCAGCACGAGCAGCACCCGGTTGAGCAGGTTGACCGCGGCTGTCTCCACCGAGCCGTGCAGCGTGTCACGGAAGAAGTCGACGATGCCGAGCAGGAGCACCACGGCGGCCATGCCGACGAGCAGCACGCCGACGATGACCGAGATCAGGTCCTGCGCGTGCTCCAGTGCCCAGATCGTGCCTGCCACCCCGGGCGGGTGCGCTTTCCCGGCCGCCTCCGGCGCCTTCTGCTCAGCTACCTCGGACACGTCTGGTTCCCTTCGGCCACTGGGGTAGCGCGATGGTAGCAGGTAGGACTTGTCCTGGTACCGGATGAATGTCCCATTGATGCGGCCAGAGGGAACGGCCGGGCAGGCGGCTGGCTACCCGATGATGGGCAGGGCGGCGCCGTCGCGCAGGAACAGCGGGATCTGGCTGAGCGGCGCGGCGGTGTCCACCTCCGATCCGCCGGGAAACGTCTCGCCGGTCCAGGCGTTGGTCCACTGGCTGCCCGCGGGGAGGTAGACCTGGCGTCGGCGGGAGCCATAGCTGGCTACGGGGGCCACCAGCAGGTCGGGCCCGAACATGTAAGCGTCGTCGACCTGCCAGGCCCGGTGATCCCCGGGGAAATCGACGAACAGCGGGCGCATCGGCGGGAGTCCCGACTCATGCGCCGCGTGCATCTGCGCCATGATGTACGGGCGCAGTCGCTCTCGCAGGAACATCACCGCGGCGATGTGCTCGTAGGCGTCGCGGCCGTAGGACCACGCTTCGTTCGGCCCGCCTGTCTGATTCAGGCCGAACGGCATCGTCGGTTCCCGGTGCCCGTGCAGCCGGAACAGCGGGCAGAACGCCCCGAACTGGAACCAGCGCACGACGAGTTCCCGGTACTGCGGGTCGTCGGGGTCGCCGCCGTGGAAGCCCCCTATGTCGGTGGTCCACCACGGAATGCCGCTGACCGCCACGTTCAGTCCGGACCGGATCTGCGCGCGCAGGCTGGCGAACGTGGACGGGATATCCCCGGACCACAGTGCCGCGCCGTACCGCTGGCTGCCCGCCCATGCCGAACGGACCAGGCTGACTGTCTCCGGCTGTCCCTCCGCCGCCATGCCCTCATAGAATGTGCGGGCGTTCTCGCGTGGATACATGTTGCCCACTTCAAGCCCCGGCCCCGCGTGGTACCGCAGGTTCGCCTGGAACCCTGGACGCAGTTCCGGCTCGCACGCATCCAGCCACCACACATCTATCCCGTAGCGGCGCAGATAGTTGTCGCGGACCCGGCCCCAGACGAACTCCCGTGCCCGCGGGTTGGTGGCATCGTAGAACGAGACGTCTACGGGAACGCTGATGCCCTTGTCCGGCCAGGTCGCCTGTGCGAGCGGGCCGTACTCCGTCCCGATGAGCAGGCCGTCGTCGCGCATTCGCTGGAAGTTCTCGCTCGCCGGAGAGACTGACGGCCAGACCGAGACCATGAGCTTGACGCCCAGGTCGCGCAGTTCGGTGGTCAGCGCTCCCGGGTCGGGCCACTCGGCCGGGTCGAATTTCCAGTCGCCGAGATGCGTCCAGTGGAAGTAGTCCACCACTATGACGGCGAGCGGCAGACCGCGCTTGACGTACTCGCGGGCTACCTCGAGCAGTTCGTCCTGCGTGCGGTAGCGGAGTTTGGACTGCCAGAAACCGCTGGCCCACTGGGGCAGCATCGGGACATGGCCGGTCACGTCCGCGTACCGGCCAAGGATCTGCGCGGGCGTTCCCGCGGTGATCCAGTAGTCGATCTGACGCGCGCTGTCGGCCACCCAGCGAGTGCCGGTCGAGGCTAGTTCAACCCGGCCGATCGCGGGGCTGTTCCACAGCAGGCCGTAGCCGCGGCTGGAAAGCAGAAACGGGATGCTGACCTCGCCGTTGCGCTGAACCAGGTCAAGCACCGCGCCCTTCTGGTCGAGCAGCCCATGCCCGTGCTGGCCGAGCCCGTACAGCCGCTCGTCCTCGTAGTCGCGAAAGGACTGCTCCAGCCGGTGGTAGCCGTTGCCCATCGGGGTGAACAGCCGTGGCCCTGGCCACCACCAGTGGATGGGCTGCTCGGCGAGAAGTTCCTCCTCCGTTTCGGTGCTGACGAACCGGAGCACCGCCTGTCCGTGATCATCGCCTGTCAGCGACAGGTGCGCGGTGATCTGCCCGTTGACGAGCGACGCCGCCGTGTCGCTGATCTTGGTCCGCGCGTCCTGCGCGTCCCGCGTGTCCTGCTCGTCCGTTAGTGCACCAGGCAGGCCGTCGAGAACCGGGCCGAGGGCGGCACGGACCCGGATGCCGTCCTGTCCCCACGGCTCAACGCGGAGGGTTTCCTGGCCCGAGGACCATTCGAAACCAGCCGCGCCTGAGCCAATCTCGATGACACTGCTCACTAGTGCTCCTCCTCATGTCATGGGGGTGAAGGTGCCGGCTGTCATAGTTGAAAGGTCCCGGCTCCCGGGGGTTAAGGTGCCGACTGCCGCGGCTGCCGTGACCCCCGTGATCGCGTGCTGGCGGGTGCCGCGGCCGCGGTGCTGCCGCGAACGATCAGGGACGGCGGGATGAGCTGAACCTCACCGGCGTTGCCGTCGGCCATCCGCCGCACCAGCAGCTCGACCGCCCGGGTGCCGAGCTCGGCGGCGGGGATGTTCACGGACGTCAGCTTCGGCGCGGTCTGCTCGGCGATGTGATCGGGGCACAAGGCGACGATCGACACGTCTTCAGGCACGGTTCGCCCGGTCGTGCGCAGCAGGGACATCAGCGGCGGGATGATGACCTCGTTTTGCACGATGAGCCCGGTGGTCTGCGGACGCTCCTCGAGGATCCGTCCGAGCACGCCGGCCGCCGCCTCGTAGCTTCCATCGCATGGCCGGTGCACAAGGTCCACGCCCAGGGCCGCGGC
>Ga0126381_100004832_pt1 | contig 14716 bp, 11 predicted proteins | sample PanSoiMetPlot_28_FD_96465 | JGI IMG/M metagenome (GOLD analysis project Ga0126381, IMG submission 96465) | Tropical forest soil microbial communities from Panama - MetaG Plot_28 | ecosystem: Environmental > Terrestrial > Soil > Tropical forest > Bulk soil | place: Panama | collected 2016-02-17
CTGGAGTTCGTTGATGGCGTCTTCTTCTTCAAGGACACGGTTGGCTAAGGCATCGTCCGATTCCAAAACGGCGTGAACGGCTTGATGCACGGAGCGCTCGGCAAGGCTGCCCATCCACAGCAAGCGCTCCTTGAGGATGTTCATATCTTTTTCGAAATGGCGTTCCATCAGAGCCTTTCTTTGAATACCCCTCTACGGCAAGAAACGGCAAAGCTTTTGCGCGTCGCTAGGAAATCGGCGGGTCTCTCCCAACTCACCCGAACCGCCCGGTGATGTAGGCCTCCGTCCGCGGATCGCCGGGAGTGGTGAACAGCTGTGGCGTCGGGCTGAATTCGATAAGCTGGCCGATCAGCAGAAAGGCGGTGAAATCGCTGACGCGCGCTGCCTGCTGCATGTTGTGCGTAACGGTAACGATGGTGCAAAACTCCTTCAATTGCACGAGGAGCTCTTCGATTTTTGCGGTGCTGATTGGATCGAGCGCCGAGCAAGGCTCGTCGAGAAGCAGCACCTCCGGGTCGACGGCCAGGGCGCGCGCGATGCACAGGCGCTGCTGCTGTCCGCCGGAGAGTTCGTAGGCGGACTTGTGCAGGTGGTCCTTCACTTCATCCCACAGCGCCGCGCGCCGCAGGCTCTTTTCCACGGATTCGGAGATGGGGTTTTTCGAGCCGTTAATTCTCAGCCCGTAAGCCACGTTCTCGAAGATGGACTTAGGGAAAGGGTTGGGCCGCTGGAAGACCATGCCAACGCGGCGACGTAGCGAAGTGACATCCTGCGTGAGGATGCTCTTTTCATCGAGAAGAATCTCGCCCTCGAGGCGCGCGCCGCGAACCGTCTCGTGCATGCGGTTGAGAGTGCGAAGAAGCGTGGACTTTCCGCAACCGGAGGGACCGATCAGAGCGGTGACTTTGTTCGTGGCAATTCCCATGCTGATGTCAAAGAGCGTCTGCTTGTCGCCATAGAAGAAATTGACCTTTGAAACGGTCATGCGCATAGAGAGGGCCGCGGTGGACTCGCGCGGCCCGGCATTGGTCACGGTTGGTGGAATGTTTACGGGCAAGGCGGGCCTCACAGAAGCATGCATGGGTCAAGACCTCGAAACTGAAATACCTCGCGAAAGGATCCCTCGCGCAACAATATTAATGACCAGAATCAGACCGAGCAAGACAAGGCCCCCGGCCCACGCTTGACGATGCCAATCTTCATAAGGTGAGAGGGCATAATTATAGATTGTAACAGGGAGAGAAGCAGTAGGCTGAGTCCAGCCGGGACTCCAAAAACTATTGCCTAACGCGGTGAAGATGAGGGGAGCGGTTTCACCGGCAACCCGAGCGAACGCCAGCAAAATCGCGGTCAAAATCCCGCGGTAAGCCGCGGGAACGATCACCGTGGCAATCATCTTCCACTTGCTTGCACCGAGCGCCATCGCCCCTTCGCGCAAGCTGTTGGGCACGGCACACAGGAAATCCTCGGTGCTGCGAAGCGTGATCGGAATCATCATCACGCCGAGGGCAAATCCGCCTGCTAGCGTGGAGAACTTCTTGAAGGGCAAAACGGCAACACTGTAGGCGAATACACCGATGACGATAGAGGGAACGCCATTGAGAAGGTCGGCAGAATAGCGAACGATAAAGGCCGTCCGATGTCCGCTGAATTCGGCAAGGTAGATAGCGCCGAGGAACCCGATGGGCACACCAAAGAGCGTGGCCAGTAGGAGCAGCTTTCCGCTGCCGACAATGGCGTTGGCCATACCTCCGCCGACCTCCCCGACCGGGGCAGGCAACTTGGTGAAAAAGTCCCAATTGATGGAGGCCCCGCCGCGGACGACGAGATAGCCGAGAATGAGAAAGAGAGCAGAAACGGAGACGGCGGCGCAGACCCCGGTCATGGTCAGCATGAAGCCGCTTACAAATTTGCGCCATCGCAGATGGGCGTTCACGCGCGCACCGATCCGGCGCCGCGCTGCGAGGTGACGACAATGAGGATGCGGGCGAGCCCGTTCAGGACAAACGTCAAAAGGAAGAGTACGAGTCCCAGCTCAATAAGCGATTGGGTGTGAAGTTCGCTGGTAGCTTCAGCGAGCTCATTGGCAATGACAGCCGCGATGGAGTAGCCGGCAGAAAACAGAGAGGCACTAATCTTGGGGTTGTTGCCGATAACCATGGCGACAGCCATGGTCTCGCCTAGAGACCGGGCGAGAGCGAGAAACACGGAGCCAAGGATCCCGGTTCGGGCGAAAGGAACAACAACCTTCCAAGTCGATTCCCAGTGAGTGGCGCCGAGGGCGAGCGCAGCTTCGCGTTGATCGCGTGGGACCGAGAGGAGCACTTCCCGCGATACGGAAATGATGTACGGGATCACCATGATGGCCAGAACGATCCCGGCGGTAAGAAAACCGAGGCCGTACGCCGGGCCCTGAAATAGCGGAACAAAGCCGAGTATACTCTTTAGCGAGGGATCGACGTATCGGCGCATCAGCGGCACTACGATGAAGACGCCGAGGAGGCCATAGATAACGCTCGGAACGGCAGCCAGCAAGTCAATGAAGAACTCAAGAGTGTCAGAAAGACGGGCCGGCGCGAGTTCCGCGAGGAAGATCGCGGCTCCAATGCCCAGCGGCACCGCAATCAGCAAGGCCACGGTCGCCGTGACGATCGTTCCATAAATGAAGGCCAGTGCGCCAAAATGCTCCGCAATCGGGTCCCAGGTGGAGCTGCCGAAAAATTCGAAGCCAAACTTATGCCGAGCGAGCACGGATTGCTGCCAAAGTTCGAAAACGAGCAGGATGGTCAGCAGGACAACTGAGGCGGCAAAAATGAGCGTAGCGAGCCGAGCGATTTCGTCGCCGTCGCGCAGACGGGATAGAAACGAACGCGAGCCCGCCCGGGGGCCCGCGCTCGGCACGCTAGTAGTTGACGCTGCCACTTTCGTTTGAATGCAGCCGGTCTTACTGGATCTTATTGATGGCCTTCAGTTCCTTGGCCACAACTTCCTTGGGAAGCTTTGCATAAGACAGGCTTTCGGCGTAATTCTGTCCGTCACCCAGAGCCCACTTGACAAAGCCTTTCAATGCATCGCGCTTGGCGGCGTCGGAAAACTTCTCTGGAATCAAAAGCCAAGTGAAGGTTGAGATCGGATAAGAGGTTTTGCCAGGTGCGTTGGTGATGGAAACGCGGAAGTCGTCCGGCATGTCCTTGGCCGCTCCAGCGGCCGCGGCACTTACTGCCCCCAGACTCGCCTTCACGAATATTCCGTCGGCGTTCTGTACCTCTCCGTACGCTATTTTGTTCGCCTCGGCGTAGATGAGTTCGACATAGGTGATGGAGTTCGGGGTGTTCTTGACGGTGCCGGTAACGCCTTCGCTCCCCTTGCCGCCGAGACCGACCGGCCAGCTGACAGAAGTGCCTTTGCCCACCTTGTCCTTCCACTCCGGGCTGACTTTAGAGAGATAGTCAGTCCAACAATAGGTGGTACCGCTACCGTCCGCGCGGTGGACAACGACGATGTCCTCGGCGGGAAGGTTAACGCCTTTGTTTGGCCCGGCAATCAGCGGATCGTTCCACTTCGTCACTTTGCCCAGGAAAATCCCAGCAAGAGCCGCAGGCGTGAATTTCAACGACGCGTCTACTCCGGGAATATTGTACGTTGGGACGACGGCGCCTAGCACAGTGGGGAAATGCAGAATGCTTGATTTATGCTTCTCCTCGTAGGCTTTTATTTGTTCGTCGTTCATGGGGCCATCGGTCCCGCCGAAATCGACGGTGCCTTCAGTGACCTGCTTGATGCCGCCACCAGAACCGATGGGCTGATAGTTGATTTGAAGCTTGGCATCTTTTTTGTGGTACTCGTCAAACCACTTTGAATAAATAGGAAAAGGAAAAGTCGCGCCCGCGCCGTTGATGGACAGCGCGTCCGCCCACAGAACAGCTGTAACTCCGAGCAAAACCAGAGCAATTCCTGCTATGCGCTTCATGCGTATCTCCGGAGGTGAATTTGGTTATTATCAGAAGCTTGGCGTCCGAATGTTACAGAATTGTTACAATCCTGAGAGAGTTGTTTAAATCGCCTTTTTGGGGAAGTCTGATGCGATTTGTGCTGAGTCGCGGACGGTTTAGACGTAACCGTCAAAATCAGCAAAACCGTGCTGATGGGCAGTGCCTCGGGAGGTAATTTGCAGGGAATAGGAGTGAATGTGACCGGTTTCGCGGCATAGGCGCGTGTGTTAGACTTGGGTAGTTCCGCAGGGGTTTGCGGTTCACCGTAGAGTTCCGCGCTGGTGTCGTTTCCTTTGCGCGACCGTGTATGGGCGGTTTGGTGCGACGCCATTGCGGCGCGAAATTTCATTTGATCGATGGCCCAGGCCAGAGCCGGGTCAAGCGAAAGAACGAGGATTTATCATGTCCGGGCATTCCAAATGGGCCACCATCAAGCATAAGAAAGCGGCCACCGACGCCAAACGCGGCCGCGTGTTCACAAGAATCATTCGAGAAATCACGATTGCCGCGCGCATCGGCGGAGGCGATGCAAACTCGAATCCGCGCTTGCGCACCGCGATTGCCGCGGCGAAAAACGAGAACATGCCGAACGAAAACATCGAGCGCGCCATCCTTCGCGGCACAGGCCAGCTCGAAGGCGAGCAATATGAAGAAGTGACCTTTGAAGGGTACGGACCGGGCGGCGTGGGCATGCTGATTCAAGCAGTTACCACCAATCGAAACCGGTTGGTTGGCGAGTTCCGCCACTTGATGAGCAAGAACGGCGGGAACCTGGCAGAAGCGGGCGCGGTGGGTTGGATGTTCCATCGCAAAGGCGAAATTTCCGTTCCCAAAGAAGCGGCGAGCGAAGACAAGCTGCTCGACCTGGTCCTCGATGCGGGCGGGGAAGATTTGAAGGATGACGGTTCTTCCTGGTACATCGTGACGCCGCCGGAAGCGCTCGACAAGGTGAAGGACGCGCTGAGCAAAGCGGGAATCAAGCCAGCATCGGCGGAAATCGCCATGGTGCCGCAGAACTACATCAAGCTGACCGGTCCGCAGGCCATGCAGATGGTGCGGTTGGTAGAGGCGCTCGAAGAGCACGACGACGTGCAGCACGTCTACGCCAACTTCGACATTGATGAGTCGGAGATTCAAGCGGCGGTAAGTGCGAACTAGCGTAGATCGAACCTTACCCGATGCGCCGTAACCCTCGTTCTTGAGAACGCGGATAGGGGGCGCAGGCTTTGGTGTATAGTTTCTTGTCGCGAGACATAGGGCCGGGCAAGCCCGATCCTGAAGCCGGCGGAGATGCGGCGCAGTGGGGCCGATCGATGAAACAGGAACCCGCCGAAGGTGCTCTGGCCAAAACCAAAGCAGACCTCGCCGGTAATCCTCGCCCTTTTCTGAGGGCGGGGAGGATGTCCAGGATGTCAACCATCCGTGCATTCCTCGTAGCGGCCATTGCCAAAAGGCAATGGCCGCCCTTGTTTTTGAAGCGTCCGGCGACACGCGCCGCAGGCTTAAGCTGCGGCGGCAGCTGGCGCCCGGGATAGGGCGAATTCTCCGGGTCAGAGCAGGCAGCGAAAGCGCTTGGACAGAACGCGAGGCGACTACAAAGGGGTGGCCAGCGAGACCTCGTTCGCCGTAAGATTGTGGCCCATGATGCGAGCCGCGGCTTCGCGCGAAAACGGACCGAGGAAGGGTTGGATGCGCGTCCTCGGAATCGACCCGGCCGCGGCGGGACCGACCGGCTACGGAATCGTGGAGGGCGACGGGCGGCAGTTCCGGATGCTTCATTACGGGGCACTGAACGTCAGGAGCGGCAAAAACCGCGAAGGGGCAGCACTCGAAGAGGTGCACAGCCTGCTGTGCGAGCTTATCGAAGAGTTTGCTCCGGACGTGATGGCCGTGGAAAGCATTTTTTCCGCACTAAATGTGAGAACCGCGCTGCGCCTGGCGGAGGTGCGCGGTGTGGTCTTGCTGGCCGCGGCGCAGCATGGCCTCGAAGTTCACAGCTATGCGCCGCGGGAAGTGAAGGCCAGCATCGCCGGCAGAGGGCAAGCGGACAAGCGGCAGATCCAAATCATGGTGCGCGCCATGCTCTCGTTGGATGCCGTTCCCGAACCGCCGGACGCTGCCGACGCCTTGGCGGTAGCCTTGTGCCACTTGCAAATGGAGCAAGCGCGGCGATGCTTCCGATTGCCGCTTGAGGCAAACACGCATTCCGCCGGTCGAGGGACTTCCATTCGAATGGGCCGCGCAACGGTGGCGGGTCGCCACGCATCCTAACGGTTTAGTGAGCGATTTGCAGACGTGATGATGAGAACTTTTTTCTTGCGCTCCTTGCTGATCATTGGGGCAATCTGTCTGATGGCCAGTTCGGCGCTTCCCGCGCCCGCGGGTTGCGCAGCCAAGATTACCTTTCGACGGGTTTTCAAAGGCAGCTCTCCGGAATTCATCGAGATCAGCGTACACGAGGACGCGGACCTGGCCTCGTATGAAATCCGCCAGCTGGACGAAGACCCCGGGGCCTCCCCGTTCCAGGTCGGGGCGCCGTTGCGCGGCAAGATGTTTGCGCTCTCTGCCGAGTTGAAACATTTTCAGGGGCAGGACCTCGACGTTCACCGCAAGATTGCTTACCTTGGACAAAAAACATTTCGCTGGGAGTGCGGCACGGAAGTCCATGAAACAAAATTCAATTACACGATGAACCCCGCCGCTTCTCAATTGCTCCAAATTTTCGAGGGCCTGGCACGACAGCAGGAAGACGCCGACCTGATTTCCCGGCGGATGAAGTACGACCGCCTGGGCGTCAATGATGCCCTGCTGCAATTTGAATCGGACCTGAATCGCAGCCTGCTTCCGGAACCCAAGCGCCTGCTGCCTATGCTCGAGCAAATCGCCGCGGATGCGAAGTTTGTGGACATCGCCAGGCAGCGCTCTCGCTCGCTGGCAGAACGAATACGCCATCAGAGTTGAGGCGCAGATTCGGAAATCCGCCTAAGTCGGATCTCGCATGCATCGATTCAGACTGAATTGGGCGTGCCACAACAGGAGAGCATCTCTCAGCGTTGTGGCAATACTGGCAAGCGCCCTTTGCTGTTTTCAACCGTCCGCCCTTTGCCAGAAAAAGCAGAAGCTGGAAAAAGATTATCGCGAGTGGCTCGAGCGAGACGTCACTTACATCATCACGAAAGACGAAAAAGATGCGTTCTTGCGGCTCACCACAAACGAAGCTCGGGACAAGTTCATCGAAGACTTTTGGGCCATCCGAAATCCCAATCCTGGATCGCCATCCAACTCCTTCAAGGACGAAATCTACCAGCGCATCGCCTTTGCCAACGCGCGTTTCGGCATTGGCTCGGGCGTAGAGGGCTGGCGCAGCGATCGCGGGCGCACGTACATCACGCTGGGCCCCCCGCAGCAAAAGGAGATATTCCGCAATTCCGCGAACCTGTACCCCATGGAGATCTGGTTCTACAGCAGCCCGAATCCGGCACTGCCTCCCTTCTTTTACGTGATGTTTTATCAGCGCGAAGGGAGCGGGGACTACCGCTTTTATAGCCCCTATACCGATGGTCCGGATAAGCTGGTCACCGGCGTAGAGGCCATCAATTCCCGGTCCGCGGCTCTCAGGATGATCAGGGATTCGGCCGGGCCCGAGGTGGCTCGTGTTTCGTTGACTCTCCTGCCGGACGAGCCCGTGGATGAGACTACTGGAACGGTCAGCTTGGAATCTGACATCCTGCTAAATGCCATCAAGAACCTCGCCAATTTGCCGGTCAACCGCGATGAAATACTTCGCAGGAGAACTCAGAAGGAAAATGTCAGCTCGCGCCTGCTTCTGGAAGGCCGGAATCTGGACATCGTAACTTTCCCGGCCCGCGATTCGCGCGGACTTACGAGATTGGACTACGCGGTTCGCCTTCACAATCCGAAAGATTTGAGCGTGACAGGGAAGCCGGACGGACGGTACAGCTATGCCGTCGAAGTGCGTGTAGTCGTGTTCGGGAAAGACAACCGGCCTATCTTCACGCAAGAGAAAAAACTCACGGATTCCATTACAAAAGCCCAGTTCGACACAGTGAAAGACAAAGTGTTTGGTTATGAAGGAATCCTTCCACTGCCCCCCGGAAAATATCATTTGGATTTCCAGTTTACAGACTGGACCCAGAAAGCCTCCTACCATGCCAACCGGGAAGTAGAAGTTCCGGCGCCGCCAAAAGAAGGCGTTATTGTTCCAAGTGTGCTTGCGTTCCAGACCGCGGAAGATGCAGAACCCAGTCTGGCTGACGCGACCCCGTTTGCGATTGGCGGCGTTCAATTTAGGCCGCTCGCTGAGAAGAATCCCACCTTTGGACCCGGAACGAATCTTCAAGTGATGTATCAAATCTGGGCTCCTGCGAAGGACCCCCGTAAGAATCTCGGAAAGAAACTAGAGGTGGAGTACGCCCTCGGGAGACCCGCCGTACCTGGTAGCGTGAAGGAAATCAGGGAAGAAGTCGACATGGACCAGTTCGACGCCGCCGGGTCTCTGGCCACAGGAAAAAAGCTCTCTCTCGACCAGCCGAATGGCAACTATATCCTTACCGTGTCTGTCAACGGCTCTGAGCAGAGACAGAGCGGCTTCGGGACTCTAAACTTCAAAATCTTCGATATCCCTCCCGCTCCAGAGCCTTGGGACGTGTTCGAGCCTGGAATTGCCCAGGACGCCGTAACGGGCATTCTTGATCAGCAGCGGGGTCTTTGTTATTGGTCCATGGGTCAATTCGATGAAGCTCGTGTCTGGTTCCGTCGAGCACTGAAAACGGATCACTCCAACGAGATTGCGCGCGCACGGCTTGTAGATGCCTATTACTCAAAGAAGGATTACGCTGCCGTCGCAAGCCTCTACTCCGATGCAGGGGTCACGGAACGCACGGACTCGGAAACCATCCTCCGCATAGCAACCAGCCTGGATAAGAACGGAAAAACACGGCAAGCCATTTCGCTCCTTGAGGAAGCCGTAGCATCTCATCCAGACCAGGGTCCCCTCTACTTGGCTCTTGCCCGATACTACATGGAGATCGGGAGTACTGGGAGAGCAGCGGAACTGACTCAAAAGGCCAAGTCATTAAGGACTTCCAACCCGTAGTTCTAGAACTATATGTTCGGTTAAGAATACATATTTATGAATAACTATATGATAAATGGGACAACGCCCCGCCAAACTGCTCGCGCATTGGAAACCCGTGCGTGCAGGCTGATGAATCAAAACTCTTTAGCACAAGTCGCTTTCTCCTGAACTTTGGCGGATTCTGTGCATACTTCCGGGGGGATTTGCTCGATGTGGGAGAGATTTGAGCAGTTTCCACGAACTTGTTCGCGGGTCTTCCATTGATAGTCCTGTTCTCAATTTCTTCTTGAACCGCTCTCGCGAAAGGAGTACCTGGCCTCATGAAGAAGTGGTGGCTTTGCTTCGTCGCAGTCTTGATCCTCGGGGGAGCCGTCCATCCCTTAGCCTCTGCACAAGACCAAAGTTCAGCCCGCGGCAATCTTGGCGGCTTGGTCTACGACGCAACGAAGGCTGTGGTCCCGGGCGCCCAAGTCACGATCACTGGCCCCATCGGCAGCCTGACCCAGACAACTACGGAAGAAGGGTCCTTTCTGTTTTCAACTCTGATCCCGGGTATGTATTCCATCAAAGTGCAAAAGTCCGGCTTCAAACTTGCGAATATCAAAAGCGCTGAAGTTCTCATCAATAAGACCACCAGCGTCGAGGTAACCCTCGAGGCCGGTGAAGTTACGCAAACCGTGGAAGTCAGCGCCGCGACGGTGACTGTGGATACGAGCTCCTCGTCGGTTAACACCGGTATTGCGGACTCCTTTTATCAAAATATTCCTGTGCAAAGAAACGTTGCCGGGCTGTTCTACCTTGCCCCCGGTGCGGTAGATGGACAGGGGACGGGCGGGAACAACCCTTCGATTTCCGGCTCAACCGGTCTTGAGAACGCCTACATTGCCGACGGAGTTTCGATCAGCGATCCGGCATTCGGCGGACTTGGCGTGTGGTCGCGTTCTTATGGCGCGCTTGGTTCCGGAATCAACCTGTCATTTGTCAAAGAAGTACAGGTGAAGTCGGGAGGATTCGAGCCACAGTACGGCCATGCCAGCGGCGGCATCGTACAAATTGTCACCAAGTCTGGCGGCACGGAGACTCACGGTGTCGTGGGCGGTTTCTATCGCGGGAAGTGGCAGCAAGCACTGCAGGCGAACGGTGATGACTTCGGGTTGGTAAATCAGTTTGGCCGCTTCACCAGAGACGCAGCCTACGAAGGAGACTTTGAGCTGGGTGGTTACATCCCGCTTGCAAAATTGAAGAACAAGCTTTTTTACTTTGGCACCTTTAACCCGAGCTGGGCCCACCACTATGTTGCCCCTGCCGCGGGAGACCCGAATACGGGCGCTGTAACTTCTGGGTTATTCACCATTTACAAAGGCAGCTTGGACCGCCAAATCACCTCCTACGATTACGCCGGCAAGTTGACCTACCGCCTCAGTAGTGCCCACACCTTGGAGAGTTCGGTATTTGGCGATCCATCGCACACAAACTCCGTCCCCTGGGCTACGTTAAATGCACCCGACACCACGGTAAACTCCAAGTGGGATTTTGGCACCCGCAACTTGGCCGCGCGCTATGACGGTGCCTTTGGCTCAAGCTTAATCGTGGATGCCGCCTTCACTTACTCTTGGAACCATTTTACGGAGACTCCTCAATCCGATGTAACCCAGATCATTGACAGCTCATTTGCGGTGCAACCTGGAACCTTCACCGCGCAGGGCTTTGGCCTTCGGGAGCCGTACGATTCCAACACCAAGGGCGTGACAGGCGACGTCTCCAAAACAGCACGGATTTTCGGACTGAGCCACACATTTACCGCCGGCTACACTTGGCAGTTCCCGACCTACAACGACATCACCCACTTTTCGGGTGGATATTTCACAATTCCTTCAGCCAACGCAACCGGCGGCGATCCCGGTTACTTGAACTGCCCCTCGAACCCCACCTGCGGAGTCCAGGTTGCCGGGAAGCAGGTCGACGCGGCGCTCACTTTGTTGCAGGCTTCATCACCCGCGCCTCCGACCGCGGCGGATACTGCTGCGGGTTGGACCAGTTCCTGCCATCTTTGTCCGTTCCTGAACGGCCAGCAAGTCGTACTGCAGCAGGGGCGGGGGCGATTCGACGGAGGCGTGACGCGGAGCAGCGGAAAATATCACGCTGCCTATATCAACGACGCTTGGTCCATGGGCAAACATGCGACACTGAACCTCGGAGTGCGCTGGGAACAGCAGCGTTTGGTCGGCAACAAAGCTTCTAAAGTATTCAATGACATGTGGTCGCCGCGTGTCGGATTCACCGTGGATCCGAAGGGCGATAGGAAGTCCAAGATTTACGCAAACTTTGGACGGTATGCGTTCGTGCTTCCACTCGACGCAGCGGTACGCGAACTCAGCTCCGAATATGACTTCCTGAACCCATTTTGGGCACCCGCTTCTGGGTCATGCACGGGTTCGGAACCAGCTGGCGCAACTTGTATTGCCACGACAAATGCAACGCCGGATTACAGCACCATGTTTGTCCCCGACCAAAACCACCTGCTAAACCTGGCGACCGGTGGTATCGCCAAGGCCCCAACCATTGCTATTAGCGGCGGCGAACCGTTTCAACCCGGCGTCCGCATGGAATACACCGACGAATTCGTAGTGGGAGCAGAGCACGAATTTAGGGGGGGGATCATTGCCAGCGCCCGCTATATCGACCGTCGCCTGAAGAGGGTCATCGAAGACGAAGGTGGCATTTCTGTGGAGCAGTTTATTGCACTGGCCAACAACGGCGGTGGCTTGAATTACTTCATCGGAAATCCGAACTCGCAGTCTGATATCTTCGTTAACCCGAACGAAATCACCTTCAGCAAAGGTGCAACGTTCACCGCTCCAGCAGACAGTGCGGGCCAGACGCTACCACTAAACGCGGCGAATCGGGCGGCTTACGAGGCGGCGGGAATGCCCGCGGCGTGTTTTGACTCGAATGGGAATCCCACTCCCTATGTTGCGTTCAACGTGTTGGTCCCGACATTCCCGCAAACTCCGGCCGGAAGCACATGCTTCCCCGCAGTTAATACACATAGTTGGATCGATTCGTCCGGCAACCTTCTTCCGACTTGCTCAAGCCTGGCGCAGAGCAAGCAGCCCGGAGCCTGCGCGGCATTCGGTGGCGAATTTTACGCCGACGGCAAGCCGGACACTTATAAGGATCCCAAGCGCGAATATCAAGCTGTCGAATTCGAAGTTAACAAGTCCTTCAGCCATAACTGGGCATTGGTCACCAATTGGCGAATCGCTCGCTTGCAGGGAAATTATGAAGGTGCCTTTCGAAACGACAACACTCAGGCGGACCCGGGGATCAGCTCCTTGTTCGATTTGACCGAGGGTGCTTTCGGGTTGCTCGCGCAGCAGCAGGGACTTGGCGCACTCAACACAGACCGCAGGCACGTGGTCAATGTGTATTCAACCTACGTGCTCGATCGTACTCCACTGAAAGGCCTGACACTGGGCAGCGGCTTTCGCCTCCAGTCGGGCGTGCCATTGACGACCCTCTTCGCCCAGTATGCCTACCAGAACGCCGGCGAAGTACCTTGGTTTGGCCGAGGCGACCTGGGACGCGCCCCTGTTGTGGGGACGGTGGATGCTCATGCCGAATACCCGTGGAAGTTGACAGAGAGAATGACCCTGAAATTCGGTTTCGACGCATTCAACATCGGAAACACCAAGCGCTCGACCCTCATCAACCAATTTGGCGACCAGGGGTTCGGCATTTCCAATGCCGACTTCACGAAGCCCGGCGGAGGAGCAGCCTTCTCACCTGATTTGTTGGCCGGTCATTTCTTTACCTACCCCTTCAACTCGAGGTTCAGCCTGCGCCTGGTTTTCTAAACGCAGCTCCTTTCCCGAGGGGGCGCTGCCAAGCGCCCCCACTTTTTCGTTTTGACCTTCGATGGTGAAGAGCTCTTCCTTTCTGATGCAACCCGGCCGGCCAAGTAGGATTCGCCGCTTGTCGGTTGCGCGTCTCCTGCATAGACTTTGAAGCACACTCCTAAATGCGTCCATCGACTCAATCGCTTCCATCACGGATCGGCTACGAATTTTTCTGCGCATTTGCGATGCCGTTGCGTTCGCGCACGCCCACGGCGTGCTGCATCGCGACCTCAAGCCGCAAACATCATGCTCGGATCGTTCGGCGAAAGTTCCCGGCCGGACAGCAAGGGCAGGCCAAAGTGCCTGCCCTTTGTGTTTGTGACCCGTGTAGAATGCCCCGCATCAAAAGAGCGGCCGCGTTTTGATTGCGCGGCACAAGGACGAGGCGATGGGATTCGCAGCTTTTGCGGGGCAGAGATATCTGAATCTCGAAACCTTCAAAAAGAACGGCCAGGGCGTGAAGACTCCGGTGTGGTTTGCGGCCGAGCCATCACTAAGGCTCGATTCGAGCGAGGCAAGGCTTTACGTTTACACCATCGGCATTTCGGGCAAGGTGAAGCGCATTCGCAACAATCCGGGCGTGAACGTCGCGCCTTGTGACATGCGCGGCGAACTAAAAGGTGCGTGGGTCCCGGCGCGAGCGGAGATCCTGTCCGGCACGGAAGCGCAGTACGGCATGCAGTTGTTGAACAAAAAATATGCGCCCTGGAAACAACTCTTGGATTTCTTCGCGATGTTTCGCAAGCGCGACCGCACGGTTTTCGCGATTCGCCCGAATTGATTCGGGCCTCCCTCGAGCAAGGCAACCTTGGGCTTAGTAGCGCGCAGGCAGGGGCCCCGCGTGGCCTTGCGCGGTTCTCCCCTTGGTTCGGGAGTAGGGAAGCGGTCGACCGCCACTAGCGGAAATTGCTCATCAGAACGACATCCGTCTCGTGCTGGCCGCGCGAGAAAGCCAGATGCTTGCCGTCCCTCGACCAGTCAAAGCCGAACATTTCTCCACTGCTGAACTGGGTCAGTTGCTTGGGAGCACTCTCCTTAAGACCCTGTATCCAGATGTTGGTTGCGTGGTCGCGGGTCAGCAAGAATGCGATGGCCTTGCTGTCGGGAGTGAACCGCGGGAAGCGCATCCCATAAGGAGTGTCCAAGGCATAAAGAACGGTCTTCGGGTCGTTGGCCTGGGTAACCAAAAACTTCGCGTGCATGGCGCCGCCTTCGACCTTTTGTGAGTGGTAAAACATCAGCTTGCCGTCAGGCGAATAGGAAAATTCGCTAAACGGCATGTCCAGTCTCTCCGCCGTCCCGCCGGTAATGGGAACGCGCCAAATCGCACCGTCGGCGGCGTAAATCACCGATTTCGCGTCCGGCGTGCATGTGCCCGCAACGAATCCCAGGACCACCTGGGGGCTCAACTTCACTGCATTAGACCCATCGGCTTCGCTGGCCCAAAGTTCAAACCTTCCGTTGCGCCACGTGCTGTAAACCAAATGCTTGTCGTCGGCGCAAACCGATAACTGCGGATGAGGATCCCGATCATTCATCATGGGCGCGCCATTGCTCCCGTCAGGATTCCCGATAGACCATTGCCATCTCGAGTTGGCAGCGGCGAACCCCCCCCCCCCCCCACCCCCCCCCCACCCCCCCCCCCCCCCCCCCCCGTTTTGTTGCGGGGTCCCCCTAATTTTCCTTTTCCCCCCCCCCCCCACCCAAAGCATATTTTTTTGTGGGAC
>Ga0126381_100004833_pt1 | contig 14714 bp, 6 predicted proteins | sample PanSoiMetPlot_28_FD_96465 | JGI IMG/M metagenome (GOLD analysis project Ga0126381, IMG submission 96465) | Tropical forest soil microbial communities from Panama - MetaG Plot_28 | ecosystem: Environmental > Terrestrial > Soil > Tropical forest > Bulk soil | place: Panama | collected 2016-02-17
CAATCCGTTCGTCATGTATTCGCAACCATGGTCGCCGACACCTTCGACGACGGCGGTTGAGCCGGAGTTACGAACGGCGAAGCGTTCTCCGGCAACACCGTTGAAGAACGCTTCGCCACTCGTGGCGCCGTAGAGTGCAACGTTTCCGATGATGATATTTTCCTCGGGCGCGAAGGTGGATTCCTTCGGCGCGGAAACGATGATGCGACCACCCGACAGCCCCTTGCCGACGTAGTCGTTCGCGTCGCCATCAAGCCTGAGCGTGACTCCTTTGGCCAGAAAAGCCCCGAGGCTCTGGCCTGCTGAACCGGAGAGGTGAATGCGAATTGTGTCGTCGGGAAGACCAGCGGAACCGTAACGGCGCGCGATTTCACCGCTCAAGATCGTGCCGACGGAGCGGTGAATGTTGCGCACGGGCAGATTGATCTCGACGGAATTCAAACTCAGCAGAGCATCGAGGGAGTGTTCGACTAATTGGTGATCGAGTGCGCCTTGGAGGCCGTGATCTTGGGTTTGGACGCAGCGACGAGCAACACGCGAAGGCACCGGCGGATTGTAGAGGATTGCCGAAAAATCGAGGCCGCGCGCTTTCCAGTGCTCGATGGCGTCTTTCGCGTCGAGCAGATCAACCCGGCCGACCATGTCGTCGAGTTTGCGGAAGCCCATGTCTGCCATGTATTGGCGAACCTGCTCGGCGATGAAGAAAAAGAAATTGATAACGTGCTCGGGCTGTCCCTGGAACTGCTTGCGGAGTTCCGGATCTTGCGTGGCAATGCCGACCGAGCAGGTGTTCAGATGGCACTTACGCATCATGATGCAGCCCATGGCGATGAGCGGAGTCGTCGCGAAACCGAATTCCTCCGCGCCGAGCAGAGCTGCGATGATGACATCGCGGCCGGTTTGCAGCTTGCCGTCGGTCTGAACTCGGATGCGGCTGCGAAGATCGTTGAGCAGCAGAACCTGTTGCGTCTCGGCCAGCCCGAGTTCCCAAGGAATGCCGGCATGCTTGATGGAGCTGAGACTCGACGCGCCTGTTCCACCGGTATCTCCGCTGATGAGAACTACGTCTGCATGTGCTTTTGCCACTCCTGCTGCGACTGTGCCAACTCCGACTTCGGCCACCAGCTTCACGGCAATGCGAGCCGTAGGATTTATGTTCTTGAGGTCGTAGATCAACTGTGCCAGATCTTCGATTGAATAAATGTCGTGATGCGGCGGTGGCGAGATCAGGCCGACGCCCGGGATAGAATGCCGCAAGCGCGCGATAACCTCGTCCACCTTATGACCGGGAAGCTGGCCTCCTTCGCCGGGCTTTGCGCCTTGGGCCATCTTGATCTGGAGTTCGTCTGCGTTGACGAGATAGTTTGCGGTCACGCCGAAGCGGGCCGAAGCAACTTGTTTTACTGCGCTGCGCCGCAGGTCGCCGTTCGGATCGGGCTTGAACCGTTCCTCGTCTTCCCCACCCTCGCCTGTGTTCGACTTGCCGCCGATGCGGTTCATGGCGATGGCAAGCGTCTCGTGAGCTTCCTTGCTGATCGAACCGAACGACATAGCGCCAGTCGTGAAACGCTTAACGATTTCCTGGGCAGGCTCGACTTCTTCGAGTGGAATCGGTGTGTCGCTCTTGTTCAACTTCATCAGACCGCGCAGCGTGCAAAGGCTTGCGCTCTGGTTGTCGATGAGGTCGGTATATTCCTGGAAGGTCTGGAAGCTTTCTTGCCGGACCGCTTGCTGCAGCTTGCTGATCGTTTGCGGATTGAGCAGGTGATATTCGCCATTCACGCGCTGGTGATAACTGCCGCCGACTGCAAGCTCCGTCTCGGAGTCGGTCAATGGACGGAAGGCGTATTCGTGTTTAAGCAACGCTTCGGAGGCGAGAACCGAGAGTCCGACTCCTTCCAGTCGCGACGTCGTACCAGCGAAATAAGTATCGACCAGCTCGTTGTTCAGGCCGATCGCTTCGAAGACCTGCGCACCCTGATAGCTCTGGAGCGTAGAGATCCCCATCTTGGAGAACGTTTTCAGCAGGCCTTTCTTGATTGCCTTCAGGAAGTGCTTCACTGCGACTTCGGGAATGACGTCGTCACCCAACTCGCCGCGAAATGCGAGGTTCTCGACGCTCTCGAGCGCAAGATAAGGATTGATTGCGCTGGCTCCGTATCCGCTGAGCAGGGCGAAATGCATGACTTCACGCGGTTCGCCCGACTCGCTGATCAAAGCAACTTGGGTCCGCGTCTCTTCTCTAACCAGCAAATTGTGGACGGCAGCCAGTGCTAACAGGCACGGGATCGGAGCATAGTCTTTGTCGACACCGCGGTCGGAGAGAATCAGCAGCGAGTATCCAGCTTTCACAGCTAGTGACGCGCGTTGGCAAAGTTCATCGAGAGCGCGCTTAAGTCCGGCCTCGCCGTCGCTCGCGCGAAACAGTGCGGGCAACGTGGTGGCCAGCAAGTCACGGTTTGATACGCGGCGCAGCTTCTCGAGATCACGATTGGTCAGCAGCGGATGCGAGAGCTTCAGCATGTGGCAGTTCTCGGGAACTTCCTCGAGAATGTTGCGCTCGCTGCCGATGTAGCTGATGAGTGACATCACCATCTCTTCGCGGATCGGATCGATCGGAGGATTGGTGACCTGCGCGAAGAGCTGCTTGAAGTAATTGAAGAGGGATTGCGGTTTGTTCGAAAGACACGCGAGCGGTGTGTCAGTGCCCATCGAGCCAACCGGCTCTTCGCCCTTCGTGGCCATCGGGCTGAGAATCATCCGCAAGTCTTCGTCGCTGTAGCCGAAAGCACGCTGTCGCCGCAGGAGGGTTTCTGCGTCGGGAAAGTGCATGCGCGTCGGCTCGGGCAACTGATCGATCGTAATTTGATTGTCAGCCACCCACTGCGCGTACGGTTGCTGGGACGCGAGGGTCTGCTTGATCTCTTTGTCGGAGATGATGCGGCCCGCGACCGTGTCGACTAGAAACATCTTGCCCGGTTGCAGGCGGCCTTTCTGCTTCACCTGCGCGGGAGCGACATCGAGCACCCCGGCTTCGGAGGCCATGACGACGAAGCCATCATGAGTGACGACGTAGCGCCCAGGACGCAGACCGTTGCGGTCGAGAGTGGCGCCAATGACTCGGCCGTCCGTGAAAGCGATTGCGGCCGGACCGTCCCACGGTTCCATCACGCAGGCGTGATATTCGTAGAACGCGCGCTTGTCCGAGTTCATGTGCGGATTACCCGCCCATGCTTCCGGAATCAGCATGGCCATCACGTGCGGAAGACTGCGCCCACCCTGCAGGAGCAACTCGACCGCGTTGTCGAAGTTTGCAGAGTCGCTGCCGTTGGGAGCGATGATGGGATAAAGCTTCTTGATGTCATCGCCGAACAACGACGAATTCAGCAACGACTGGCGAGCGTGCATCCAATTGACGTTGCCGCGAAGTGTATTGATCTCGCCGTTATGCGCGATGTAGCGGTAAGGATGCGCGCGGTCCCAACTCGGAAACGTATTGGTGGAAAAGCGCTGGTGCACCAGACACAAGGCGCTGACCACGTCGGGATCAGCAAGCTCGCGGTAAAAGTTCTCGATTTGCTGCGCGAGAAGCAGGCCCTTGTAGACAATCGTGCGACACGAGAGCGACGGGATGTAGAACATCTCGGCGTCTTCGATCCCGGATTCGCGGACTTCATTTTCGGCACGCTTGCGCACGACGTAGAGTTTGCGCTCGAAGGCGTCTTCGTCCATGCCGTGAGCGCAATGCACGAAGACCTGTTGAATATAAGGTTGGGAGGCACGCGCGACGCGGCCGATCGCCGAGGCATAGACAGGAGTGTCGCGCCAGCCGAGCAGCGTTAGCCCTTCTTCCTTGATGATCCGCTCGAGAATTCCTTCGCATTGAAGGCGCTGGTGCTTTTCGACCGGAAGGAAGGTCATGCCGACGGCGTAGGTTCCCGGACTCGGCAGCGTGAAGCCGAGCTTCCCGCATTCACGGGCGAAGAACTTGTGTGGAATTTGAATCAGGACGCCGGCGCCGTCGCCGGTTTCCGGGTCGCAGCCGCAGGCTCCGCGGTGCGCGAGGTTCAGGAGGACCTGGATTCCCTTTCGAATGATGTCGTGACTTTGCTCGCCGCTGATGCTCGCAACAAATCCGATTCCGCAGGCGTCATGCTCGTGAGCCGGGTGGTACAGACCTTGCGCGGGAGGCAGGCCATGAGTCGGTTTGAGACGCGTCGTCTTGGACTCCGTCACCGGGACTGAATTCCTTTCGAATTCGTTGTTTCTGGGCGAGGCTTGCGAGGTGGTCGAGCATACACACGTCCGCTCAGGAACAGCCGTTGCAACCTTCATTTAATAACGTGTCACTGCCATCAAAGTACAATCCAGAATTTCGATGGGACGCATAAAAAATTCCGGAGGTCCGGTAACGCGCTGGATTCCGCCTAATTAACCGCGAAATGAACCGAGTCCGCTATAATCTCGCTCAATCCCATGGACTTCGATCAGCTGATCACTTTTCTGGAAGTGGCGAGACAGGGCAGTTTTTCGCGGGCGGGCGAGAAGGTTTTTCGCTCGCAATCGGCGGTGAGCGCGCAGATCCGGCAACTGGAGCAGGAGTACGGAGATCGGCTGCTCGATCGCTCCGGCAAGACCGTCAAGCTGACGCCGGCGGGCCAGGTTTTCTACGAGTACGCCGAGAAACTGAAGGCGTTGCGGGACGAGTCGTTGACGGCAGTGGCCGATCACAGCGGGACGCCACGCGGCACGCTGCGCGTGGGCGCCAATGAAGCAACCTGCTTATACGTTCTGCCGGAAGTGTTTGCGGAATATTGCCGGCGCCACCCACCCGTTCAAATCAGCATTTACCGCAATTTTAGCTACAAGATCGTCGAGAAGCTGGAAAACGGGCAGGTGGAAGTGGGCATTTTGACCCTACCGATCCAGTCGCCGAGCCTGAAAATTCAGCCAATTTTTCGCGATAAATTGATGCTGATGGTGAGCCCGAAGAACCCGCTGGCCAAGCATAAGGTTGTTCCGGTCAGCGAGATTGTGAAGCACCCCCTACTGTTTCCGAAGACTGGGCACACGCGAAGGCTGCTGGACAAGCTGTTCCGGCCGCATAACTCTGAGCTGCAGGTTCGAATGGAACTGCCAAGTATTGGGATGATCAAGAGCTTTGTGGCGGCGGATTTAGGAGTTTCGTTAATTAGCGCGTCGTTTGCCAGGGATGAAGTCGATGCGGGCCGGGTTAAGCTTATCGACCTGCAAGACGCGGAACTCTATCGCGAACTGGGGCTTGCGTACCGGCGCGACCGGACGCTCTCGGTGGCGTCGACGGCCTTTGTAGGCCTTCTGCGTCAGTTCGCGACGCACATGAAGAAGTCGGAAGCCTAGGTTTAACGCACTCGAAATTTCGATATCTTCTAGCGGAATTTTGAATTTCTCCTTTTTCGTTATCTCCCGATATGCTTATGGTGAGCTCTTAAGTAGTTTCCGCAGCTTTTCATGACTACCGCTATCCAGAAGGCGAAGCGAATTACATCGACAGGCACAGGCATGTCGACACGAATTAAGTGTCTTCTGGAGGACGGGAACGGATGAAGTAAGACTGATAGAAACGAAATCACCCGAACCCACCGCCAGAAGCGATCTGGCGGTGGGTTTTTCTTTGCGGCCAAAGCGAGAAGAAGGACATATGAGCGCACAGCGACAAAGCAGATTTGAGCAGGGCGATGATGTAGTGGTGATGAAGTTTGGAGGCACCTCGGTTGAGGATGCGGTAGCGATCCGACGCCTGATTGAAATCGTACAAAGCCGGTTGGAACAGCAGCTGGTAGTCGTGGTCAGCGCGCTCGCGCGAGTCACGGACCAACTGCTTGAGGCCGGCAAGGCAGCGGCGAATGGACATCTAGGAGCCGCACTTGCCACCGTACGGACCATCTATGTGCGGCATGAGCAATTGGCAGATTCGCTAGTGACCGGTTCCGCTTACGGCTCACTTGATCGCCCGCTGCGCCTCGAATTTCGGGCTCTGGAAGCGCTGTTGCATGCACTGGAGACTTCGCGCGAGCTCGATCTGAAACAACAGGACCGACTGCTTGGTTTCGGGGAGTCCTTCTCCAGCAGGTTGGTAAGCGAGGCGCTCGCGGAGGCGGGGATCCAATCTGCTCATGTTGACGCCCGACAGTGCATCGTAACCGACGAGCGCCACGGGCAGGCAAGTCCCGATTGGGAGGTCACGAATCAGCGATTACAGGACACGTTAGGTCCATTGCTGAGTTCAGGCATGGTTGCGGTGCTGGGTGGGTTCATTGCATCGACTGCCGATGGCGTTCCTACTACACTTGGACGCGGAGGTTCCGATTTCAGCGCTGCGATCGTTGGGGCTGCAATGGGCGCCGCTCGCGTAGAGATCTGGACTGATGTCGATGGGGTGATGACGACCGACCCGAAGCTGTGTCCGGATGCGCGCGTCATTCGCAGGATGAGTTTTGATGAGGCCGCCGAACTGGCGCACTGTGGAGCGAAGGTGCTGCATCCGGCGACGCTGGCGCCGGCAATGCGGGAAAACATTCCCGTTTACGTGTTGAACTCCCGGCGGCCCGAGGGCGAGGGTACCGAGATTGCGAGCCGTACCTCTAGCGGGAACCGTGTCAGCGCGATCACCGCGAAACGAAATATTGTCGCTGTTGAGATTTCGTCTGCTAAAGGAATTGATGCCTCGCTATTGAATCGCGTGTTTTCCGCGTTCGACGAACACTCGTCCACCGTGGATGTGATGGGAACGTCGGTGGGACGTGTCTCGCTGCTGGTGGCATCGTCAGCCGCTCTGCCCGCCATTGTCGCTGATCTGCAAGGCGCCGCCGATGTGCGCTGGGAGAATCACCGGGCCCTGGTTTGCCTGATCGGAGAAAACATTCGCCGGCAGCCCGAAGTGGCCAGCCGCGTTTTTGGAGCCGTGTCAGATATGGACGTTCGGGTGCAGTGCCAAGGAGCTTCTGATCGGACGATTTCCTTCCTCGTGGATGAATCGAAGGTCGAGGAGTCCGTGCAGCGGCTGCACCGGGCGTTCTTTCCGAAAGTGGAGCCGGTGCGCGATTGGGGCGGAATCTCGAGCGCCTTCTGCCAGGCCGGGTAGCGCGTCAGTTCCCCGCTTCGGCTGCCTTGGCAACGCTTACTTCGGTCGCTTTCTGCGCCGGCTCGATGATGTGCAGGCCGCATTCGGTCTTGGCAAATCCCGGCCAACGTCCGGCGCGCGGATCTTCTCCGGGGCGGACGGCACGCGTGCAGTGGGTACAGCCGATGCTGGGATAGTCCTGGTTATGCAGCTTGTTGTAAGGCACGTCCTGGTCGTGGATGTAACGCCACACCTGCTTCGATGTCCAGTCAACGATCGGATTGATCTTCACCAGGTCGAATTTGGCGTCCCACTCAATTCGTTTGGCACTGAAACGGGCTGAGGTCTGGTCACGGCGAATGCTGGTAATCCAGGCATGCAGCTCACTCAGCTTGCGGCGCAGAGGTTCGACCTTGCGCAGATTGCAGCACTGATCCGGGTTACGGCTCCACAATGCTTGGCCGTGAAGGCTCGCTTGTTCGTCGGGTGAAAGGGCCGAGTACACTCTCTCAATTGCAATTCCGTATTTCTCTTCGATCCTGTCCATGAGGTTGTAGGTTTCGGGGAACAGGAATTCGGTGTCGATGGTGAAGAGTTTGAAATCTTTGTGAACGCGTGAGGCCATATCGATCAACACCATCCCTTCCGCGCCGAAGGCCGACGAGATTGCCACGCTGTCCCCGAGAGTCTCGAATGCCCAGCTGAGAGTGTGTTGCGGAGTCCATGATTCAGCCGCATTCTGCACTTGCACGATTTGGAAGCTGTTGAGGGTATGAATCTTGGCTTGGGCTTGGTCTTTCACGGAATGGGCACCTCTTCGGGGCTTGGCGTTGAAGGTAGTTGTGAGAACAGGGAGACGGGTGCGAAAGATTGATCGCTCGTGCTTACTGCGAGGTGCTCCATCGATGAATCCGCGAATCGTGCGACCTCGCCTACGATCAACAATGTCGGAGCTGCCAAAGGCGGCGCTTGGTGCAGTTGGCCAATGGTGGTGCAATGAATCCGCTGCTGAGAGGTGGTGGCTCGCGAAACGATCGCGCACGGCGTGTCGATCGCGATGCCAGCGTTCTTCAATTTTGCCGAAGTTGCCTCGTAGTCTCGTCCTGGCATGTAAATCACGAGTGTCGCGCCGCTTCGAGCCAGAGTGCTCCAATCAGTGGATTCTCTCTCGGATGCACGATGAGCGGTGAGGAGCACGACGGCGGACGATTTCTGGCGGTGTGTGAGCGGAACTTGCGCGACCGCAGCGGCGCCAAGGGCGGAAGTCACACCTGGAACGATTTCGTACGCGATTCCGGCTCTGCGGAGCGATTCGATTTCTTCACCAGCGCGGCCAAAGATCAGTGGATCTCCGGACTTCAACCGCACGACTCGCAATCCGGCGTCGGCGAGGGCGATCATCAGGAAATTGATTTCCTCCTGCTGGATCTTTTTCTTGCCGCACCGTTTTCCGACATTGTGGCGTTGCGCCCTGGCAGGAATAAGATTGAGAATCTGGGGAGCGACCAAATCGTCATAGAGAACCGCGTCCGCGGATTGCAGCAGGCGAACGGCTTTCACTGTGAGTAAATCTGGATCTCCCGGCCCCGCGCCCACTAGATAAGCTTTCCCCTTCACGCGTGCTCTCCCTTGGCCGCAAGTTCGGTCGCCAGTTGGAGATGCTCAGCCAGTGCAGCTTCCACGGCTTCCCTGCTGGCCAGTGAATGCAACAGGTCAAGCTTGCGATCCTTATCGAGGTCGCTGGCGAGGATGAGCCGGCGCGCTTCTCCCAACTCGGCTACCCACGTCGCATATCCAGGACCGAACTGTCTCTCGAGTTGCTGACGAATCTTTTGCGCCAACGATGGGCTCTGCCCGGCCGTTGAGACCGCAATCTGCAGATCGCCACGACGGACAATGGACGGATAGAAGAAGTCACAGAGGTCGGGGACGTCGACGACATTGCACAACACGTTACGCTTCTGCGCTTCGTCGTAAGCACGTTCGTTCAATGTGCGAGACGAGGTGGCCACCACAGCCAGGAACGCGCCGTCCAAGTCGGTAGGAGCAAATAGGCGAAGTTCCAGCTCAATCTTTCCTTCCCGCGCCCAATCGCGAACGGCGGCGGTCGCCTCGCGGGCGATTACGCGAATGCGGGCGCCGGTCTCGAGCAGTCCGCCGATCTTCGCTTCACCGACGCTCCCTGCGCCGACAACAACGACTCGCTTGCCTTCGAGCTTGATGAACATTGGGAAAAGACTAGTCACCGATACCTCCTGAAACCTGAACGAGACTTTGTGGGGATGGCAGATCCCGGGCCACACCGGGAATCGGCTCGCCTGCCAAGAATTCGCGGAGCCGCGTATCGCTGTGGCGGGCGAAGAATTTGCGCAGATTTTCACCTGGCTCGCGGTCGGCTAAGTACCGGCCGAGCAGGCGTTCGAGCGCGTCCGGAACTTCGGTAGCCCGGCAGCGATAACCCACTGGGCGCGCGGTGGCCTGATGCAAGCCGAGCGCTCCGCCGACGCAGAAGTAATATGCATCGAGCATGCGGCCGTCGACCTTGAGCTTTTTGCCTTCGATACCGATGTCGGCGATCCAATGCTGCCCGCAACTGTTCGGGCATCCCGTGACATGCAGCTTCATGTGCTGATCGAAACCCGGGAGACGCTCATCGAGTTCATCGACGAGCCAGCGTGAAAAGCTCTTCGTTTCGGTTATGGCTAGCTTGCAGAATTCAGTTCCGCTGCAGGCAACCGTCCCACGAGCAAACGACGAACCGCCGACTTGAAGGCCGACGGCATTTAACTCTTGGGCCAACGAATCCACGTTGACGGCTGGCACATTTACGATGAGCAGGTTCTGCATGTTGGTGGCGCGCAGCTCGCCGCCAGCGAATGTTTCGGCGAGATCGGCTGCGGATTGCATCTGGTCAGCCGTGATTCTGCCGCGCAGAACCACCGCTCCCACGTAGGACAGACCCGGCTGCTTTTGTGCATGAACGCCGACATGATCGCGGTAGACATCGTTAGGCGGATGCTCTTCCGCGGCGGGGTCAAGCCGGTATCCAATGCGATCATGCAGTTCGGCGAGAAAACGCTCGGCCGTCCAGCCGTGTCGCAGAAACAGGAACTTCAGGCGCGCCCGCTCGCGGTGCTCGCGCAGCACATCGGAGTCGCGGAACAGTTCCGTAATTCCTTTGATGACGGGCAGGACCTGATTCCACTGGACGAAAGCGTTAAGCTTGGCTCCCAGGTAAGGATCTGCCGATAGGCCGCCCGCAACCCGCAAAGAGAAACCGGTCTCGATTCGTCCAGCAACTTTTCGCTCGATCGCGGTGAGCCCGATGTCATTGATCTCTGGGTAGGAGCACCAGGAGTGGCATCCAGCGATGGAGATTTTGAATTTGCGCGGCAGGTTATAGAACTCGGCGTTGCCTGCCAACAACCGCGACGTTTCGAGTACCAGCGGCGAAGCGTCTACGATTTCATCGGCATCGACACCGGCGACCGGGCAGCCAGTCACGTTGCGCACAACATCGCCGCAAGCGCCGGTGGTGTTAAGCCCGACCTGCCACAGACCATCGAGAATTTCGGGAAGGGATTCAATCGTAACCCAGTGCAGTTGAATGTTCTGGCGGACGGTGAGATCGGCGATTCCGTTGGCGTAGCGGCGAGTGAGGTCGGCGATGGTGCGGAGTTGGCGAGAGCTGATGAGGCCGTTGGGAATCCGGATGCGCACCATGAAGCGCTGCAGAGCCCGGCCCACGCCTCCCTGACCGCCGGTGACGCCTGCGCCATCGCCCTGGGTATATACGCCCCACCAGCGGAAGTAAGTGCCGATCCACTCGGCGGGAATCGAAGCGAACCCTGCGCGCGCGAAGCCCCGGATCTCCTCGAGGCCTTCCCAGGCGTTCTTGGTGCGTTTCAGGCGCTCGGCGCGCTGGGCTGTGGTCTCTTTTGTCGTCTTCGTGTTGGCTGTGCTCGTTGTCATCGTGATTGCCAAATAAAAAACCCACCGCCAGATTGCTCTGGCGGTGGGTTGATAAGTGCCTATCTTAAGAAAGTATTCTTAGGTCAGCAGCCTCCCCGCGCCAGTGCACACGCATGCACAACAACAACAAGTGCAACAACACACTGCGCGAAGATTGAAGCTTTCCGACATTGGCCTAGATTCTATGTGGGCCGCTTGCGCCCGTCAACTATCCTCAGGTAACAACTTCGATTCAAACTTTGGATAGAAGGAATCAAAAATTTTCGCCATCACAGCTCGCGAGTCGCGGGGCGCTGTAAAATCAGCAACTTAGCTTCTCCCACAAATGTTCAGTGATAAGCTTTTCGGTTGCCTCTGCGGTGTTCAGTCATACCTGTTCGGGAAAGGCCCGACCGTCGATGAAAAGAATTGCCCCATGCTTTATCTTGTTGGTCTTCTTATATACGGTGATTGCGTTCGGTCAATCGGCCGCGACCGACCCATACAAGCCGGTCCTCGATCGGCTGCAATCCTTGACCCATCAGGCCGAACCAGAATGGCGCTTGCATACTGACGTTCCGCACCCGGAAGACCCCGCCGTTAATGACTCGGATTGGGCCGCCTTCGATGTAAAGAACGCTTCGGGACCCGGAGGAGGGCATTCGAATGAGGAGCATTGGAATGGGACGCGAGTCTTCCGTCGGTGGGTAACGATTCCGGAGAAGATCAACGGATACTCGGTACAAGGGTCGAAAGCGTGGATGGACTTGCGGTTTGGCAGTCCGGGCAGTTTGATGATCACCGTGTTCTCGAACGGAGCGGTTCTCTACCGCGGCGACGATGACAACATTCTTCCGGTCATGTTGACGGAGAATGCGCAGCCGGGGGAGAAATTTCTGGTCGCTGTCCGCGTTGTTGCCGGAGACACGGTGCAGTCGGAGTTCGTTCACAGTGAACTGACGATTGACGCACCACACTCCCGGCCGGACCCTGCCTTGCTTCGTCTGGAACTGCTTGCGGCGCGGCCGATTATTGCCGCGTACGAAGACGGCAAGGCTGAGCGCGAACAGCAGCTCGCGGCCTCGCTGAAAACCATCGATTTCTCCCCGCTTGAAAGAGGTGATCAGGCTTCATTTGACGCGTCTCTAGAAGCGGCGCACGGCAAGCTCGAGGCGCTGAAGCCATGGCTGCAGCAGTTCACGGTTCGGCTTGTCGGAAATTCGCATATTGACATGGCGTGGCTTTGGCCATGGACAGAGACTGTCGAGGTAGTACGCAATACTTTTCAGAGCGTGCTCGACCTGATGCGAGAGTATCCGGACTTCAAGTTCACGATGTCGTCCGCGCGCACGTATGAATGGATGCAAGAGAAGTATCCGGATCTCTTTGCGCAGATCAAAAAACGCGTCCAAGAGGGACGTTGGGAAATCATCGGCGGGATGTGGGTCGAGCCGGACCTGAACATGCCCGACGGCGAATCGCTCGTTCGGCAGATTCTGGTGGGCAAGCGCTATTTCGAGAAGAATTTCGGTGTTGATGTGAAGATCGGTTGGAATCCGGACTCGTTTGGGTACAACTATCAGCTTCCGCAGATTTATAAGAAGTCGGGGATGGATTACTTCGTGACCCAGAAGCTGATGTGGGCGCACGAATTCACCACGTTTCCTTACAAATTCTTCTGGTGGCAAGCGCCCGACGGCAGCCGCCTGCTCACGTATTTTCCGCACGATTATGCAGACGGTATTGATGCGGAACCACTGGGAAGTCAGATTGCGATCTGGATGCGGTCGATCTATGGCCCCAAGGTCCCCGAGAAACCGGAGATGATGCACCTCTATGGCGTTGGCGATCACGGCGGCGGGCCGACACGTGTGATGCTCGATCATGCGGATCAACTTCGAGCCCATGGCACCGTGTTTCCAAAGCTAGAGTTCAGCTTCGCCAGCGAATTCTTCAACGCTATGGAAAAGAAACTTCCCAGCATGCAGGTTCCCACGTGGGACGGGGAGCTTTATTTCCAATATCACCGGGGGGTTTTCACGACGCAGGCTGAGACCAAACGGCGAATCCGCCGCTCCGAAGAGAATGTCCTGAACGCGGAGAAGTTTGCATCTCTAGCGTCACTCTATGGGCGTCCTTATCCGCAACAGGATATGACGGATGTTTGGAAGAAGCTGCTGTTTGATCACTTCCACGACATCATGCCTGGATCGGGGATTGCGGTGAATTATCTCGACGCAAAGCGCAATCTGGAAACGGTGGACCGTGCGGCAAACGATGTTACGCGCGGAGCGCTAGCGGAAATTGCCGCGCATGTAAACACGATAGGCTCCGGCGAGAGTGAACCCATCATCCTGTTCAATCCACTGTCGTGGCCGCGAGTCGAGGTGGTTGAGCTCGAGGCGCAGCTTCCCTCTGCGGCGGAGCAGATTGAAGTTCACACTCCCGGCGCTAGCCATTTCTTAACGCAATTGCTTTCGATGGATAAAGAGACTCACCGCGCGCGTTTTCTGATGCAGGCGGATGTTCCGTCGCTGGGTTATCAGGTCTTCTTTGTGCGGGCGGCTTCCCCGGCGACCGGGCCCTCTGCAGTGCCAACGGAAGAAACAGCTAAGACTCGCATCCGGCAGCTCCACAGCAGTCTGAAAGCGTCGGCAGATACTCTCGAGAACGAATTAATTCGCGTCAAGATCGATCCGCAGACCGGGTGCATGACGAGTCTGTTCGACAAGAAGGGAGGAGGCGAGGCGCTCGCTCCGGCGGAAACCGACACCGGCGGCCCGAAAGACCGGATCTGCGGAGACCTGCTGCAGACATTCGTGGACAAACCGCAGCGCTGGGACGCGTGGAACATCGACGCAGATTTTGAGAAGCAGCATTGGGATCTGGATAAGGCCGACGAAGTGAAACTCATTGAGAACGGACCGCTACGCGCAGTGATCCGCATTAAGAATCACTTCCAGAATTCGACTTTCGTTAGGGACGTCGCTCTTTATGAGGGTGAGTCTCGCGTCGACGTGAAGATGCATGCTGATTGGCACGAGAAACACATTCTTTTGAAAGTAGCTTTCCCGGTCAGCGCACACAGCGAAAAAGCTACTTACGAGATTCCGTTCGGTTCGGTGCAACGGCCAACTACCCGCAATACTCCAGCAGAGCAGGCGCAGTTTGAAGTCCCGGCGCAACGATGGGCCGACATTTCGGACGCGCAGCATGGGCTGAGCCTGCTCAATGACTGCAAGTATGGATACGACGCCAAGGGCAATGTGCTGCGATTGTCGCTGCTGCGTTCGCCAGAGTGGCCGGATCCGCACGCCGACGAAGGCGAGCACGATTTCGCCTACTCAATTTATCCGCACACAGGCGACTGGAAACGAGGCTTCACTATCCTTCGCGGTTACGAGTTGAACTACAAGCTGGTAGCCATGCCCACGGAAAAACACGAGGGAGAGTTGCCTCCCTTGTATTCATTCGTGCGGAGCGATTCGGATAATGTGATCATCACAGCCATAAAGAAAGCAGAGGATGAGAATGCGTGGATCGTGCGCTTCTACGAGTGGGCCGGCAAGGCAGGTGATGTCACGTTACGGCTCCCCGCAGGGGCGGAATCCGCCGCCGAAACCGACTTGATGGAAAAAACGATTGGGAGCTTGTCCGTCGC
>Ga0126381_100004835_pt1 | contig 14714 bp, 13 predicted proteins | sample PanSoiMetPlot_28_FD_96465 | JGI IMG/M metagenome (GOLD analysis project Ga0126381, IMG submission 96465) | Tropical forest soil microbial communities from Panama - MetaG Plot_28 | ecosystem: Environmental > Terrestrial > Soil > Tropical forest > Bulk soil | place: Panama | collected 2016-02-17
GACCCCACAGATGACGGTATCGTGGGGGCCAGCAGCGCCTGCCTCCTAAGAGACCGGTAACGAAACCGATGTCCGCCGAAATCGCTTCCTGCGATTTCGGCCAATCGACAGTGCTGCCTAGGCCGCAAAAGTCGCGCCTTTTGCGGCCGGCAACGAAGCCGATGTCCGCCGAAATCGCTTCCTGCGATTTCGGCCAATAAATTAGTCCGCGCCGATTCTCTGGTAAGCGCCGCACCCGAGGCTGATCGGCGGCCGGTCGGAGTCCAGGTCCTGCGCGGTCAGACTGCCGCCCCAAACGCAGCCGGTGTCCAGACCGAGGATTCCGGGCCGCTGCACGAGGCCGAGCGCAGACCAGTGGCCGAAGATGACGCGCGCAGCGCGTGTCGCACGTTGCGCCCACTCGAACCACGGACGCAGCGGGGAGGGCGGCGGGGGCGGGGCGCCCTTGATCGAGACGTCGATGCGCCCGTCGGCGGTGCATAGGCGCAGCCGCGTGAGGACATTGATGACGAACCGCAGGCGGTCCATGGCGGCGAGCTGATCGTCCCAGCGGTCCGGCTCATTGCCGTACATGTGCTCGAAGAGGCCGCGCGGGTCGCGGCGCAGGGCGGCACTGACCTCGCCGGCGAGACTCAGGGTCTGTGCGGGCGTCCACTGCGGCACGACACCGGCGTGCACCATGAGGTCATCGTCTGCCGCGTGCGCGAGTGGCCGTGTCGCCAGCCATTCGAGCAGCTCATCACGGTCCGGTGCCGCCAACACCTCGTCGAGCGTGTCGGACTTGCGGCGGCGATGCGCGCCGAGCGCGACGGCAAGCAGGTGCAGATCATGATTGCCGAGGACCACGACCGCGTTGTCACCGAGCGAGCGCACCAGGCGCAGGGTCTCGAGGGAGCCGGGGCCGCGATTGACCAGGTCACCGACGAACCACAGGCGGTCGCGATCTGCGGAGAACCTCAGCCGTGCGAGCAGCGCGCGCAGCTCCTCGTCACAACCCTGCACGTCACCGATGGCATAGCGCGTCACTGCAGAATGCCGGGCATGGCGAGGCGGAAGGGCTCGATCGGAGCGTCGAACTGCGCGCCATCGTCACCGAGCATCTGGTAGCGGCCCTGCATCGAGCCTACCGGCGTCTCCAGCACTGCACCACTCGAGTAGCGGAACCCCTGCCCGGGCTTGAGATACGGTTGCTCACCGACCACGCCGTCGCCGTGCACCTCTTCGACCTTACCGTTGGCATCGGTGATCACCCAGTGACGGGTCAGCAGCCGCGCCGGGACCTGTCCCTCGTTGCGGATGGTGATGGTGTAGGCGAACACGTAGCGGCCCTCGCGCGGGTCGGACTGCTCGTCGAGATAGCTGGTCTCGACGTCGACCCGGATCTTGTGCGGCGATGCCACGTTCATGGGCGTCATTCTACCGAAAGCGCCACGGGCTACGCCCGCGCGCGCATCGCCAGCACGTCGCAGGGCGCGGCGTGCAACACCGTATCCTCGGTGAGGTTCACGAGGATCGACAGTCCGTGCCGCTCACGGCTGCCGAGGATGATGAGATCCGCCTGACGCTCGCGAGCTACGCGCACGATCTCCGCCTTGACGTTGCCGCTCTCGACGCGGCAGGCACATCCGGCCAGCCCGAGGTTGGCGGCGAGCGTCGTGAGGCGCTGCTGCGCACTCTTCAGCAGATCCTCCTCCACCTGCACCGCGGGCATCAGCGTCTCGCCCATCGGCTCGACTGGCACGAACTCCACTACGTGCAGCAGCTCGACTTGGGCGCCGAGCGCCGCGGCGAGCGCCTGCGCCTTGCGTCCGATGGCAAGACTGTCATCCGTCAGATCGACAACCAGGAGCAGACGACGGTAAACCCCCATGACGGCTCTCTCCGGGCTTCTTGTGTTCGCTGAAGCCTAACGTTCGCCGGCTGCGCGGTCGAGGGCCTGTGCAAGCGTGTTGAATTGCTCGGGCGCCAGTGTCTCGGGGCGCGCGCCCGGATCGATGTCGCAGGCGCCGATGGCCTCGCGGCTGAGCATCTGACTTAACGCGTTGCGCAGCGTTTTGCGCCGGTGGGCGAAGGCGGCCGCCACCACCTGCGCGTAGTGCGGGCTCACCGGAAAAAGGGGCGTCGTCCGCGTGGTGAGCCGCACCACTGCCGACCACACCCGCGGCGGCGGCTGAAAGGCCCCCGGTCCGACGTCGAACAGCGCGCGCACTTCCACGACTGGCGCGAGCATGAGGCTGAGGCGTCCGTAATCCCTGCTCCCGGGCCGTGCTGCGAGACGTGCCACGACCTCCCGCTGCAACATGACGGTGAGATCCCGGATCGATGCCGCAGCGCCCAGCAGCCGGAACAGGAGCGGAGTCGAGATGTTGTAGGGGAGATTGCCGACGATCCGCAGAGGTCCGCCGCGCGCGCGCGCCACGGCGGCGTAGTCGAATTCGAGCGCGTCAGTTATGTGCAGCACGTGCGCAGCCCCACCAAACCGCGCCTGCAGCCGCGCCGCGAGATCCCGGTCGATCTCGATCGCGTCGACCGTACAGTCCGGCAGCGCCAGCAGCCGGTCGGTGAGGGCGCCCCGTCCCGGGCCGATCTCCACCAGGTGATCGCCCTGGCGCGGGTCGAGCGCGCGCACGATGCGCTCGATGACCGCGGGATCATGGAGGAAATGCTGCCCGAAGCGTTTGCGGCGCGGCGTGCGGGCAGTGCCGGGCGGCATCAGCGCCGTGAGGCCGCCAGGCGGATCGCGAGCTGCAGCGCTGCCGCGAGGCTGCCCACGTCCGCGCGCCCCGTACCGGCAAGGTCGAACGCGGTGCCGTGGTCGGGCGAAGTACGGATGAGCGGCAGGCCCAGGGTGACGTTGACTGCGCACTCGAAGCCGGCGTGTTTGACCACCGGCAGCCCCTGGTCGTGATACATGGCGAGAACCGCGTCGTAGCGCGCCAGGACCTGTGGCACGAACACCGTGTCGGCCGGCAGGGGGCCAAAGACGCGGATGCCCGCCGCGCGCAGCCGCTCGAGGGCGGGGCCGATGACCCGCAGCTCCTCGTCGCCGAGATAGCCGCCTTCGCCGGCGTGAGGGTTCAGGCCGCAGACTGCAATCCGTGGCTCGTGGATGGCAAAGCGCGTCTCGAGCTCGCGTGCGAGGATCGTCGCCACCTCGCACAGCGACTCGACTGTGATCGCCGCGCTGACCTCGCGCAGCGGTAAGTGGGTGGTGGCGAGCGCCACACGCAGCTCGCCGCTCGTCAGCAGCATCACCGGGCGCGCGGCACCGCTGCGCCGCGCGAGGTACTCGGTGTGCCCGCTGAAGGGGATGCCTGCATCGTTGATGACGGCCTTGTGCACCGGAGCGGTGACGAGCGCGTCGAACTCCCCGCCGAGCGCCCCGTCGACGGCGCGATCGAGCAGCGCCACCACATAGGGTGCGTTGGCCGGCTCGGGTGTACCCGGGTCACTGGGTGTGGCGAGGCCGTGGTGCGCGACTGTCAGGGTGCCAGCTGCGCTCGAGGTCGGCCCGGCGTCGCGCGCATAGGGCTCGAGCCTGACGGTCAGATCCAGCCGGCGTGCCCGCTCCTCGAGCAACGTTTTATCCGCAAGGCACACGAGCTCGCAGGGCCAGGGGTTGGCTGCCAGCGCCAGACACAGCTCCGGACCGATACCTGCCGGCTCGCCACTGGTCAACGCGATACGCGGAATCATGCCGTGATGGATTCACAGTGTCCGCGGAAGGGCCCTGGTTGCGCTCATTCCCGCCAACCTTACGACTTATATTCCACGTACGCTTCGTCCCGCATCTGTCGCAGCCAGAGCTCGGTCTCCTCGTCGGCCTTGCTGGCGCGGATCGCCTCGACGGCCTGTCGCCGCTTGAGCTCGTCGGAGTTGTCGAAACGCCGATGGCCGAGCATCTGCACGATGTGCCAGCCGAACTGGGTCTGGAACGGCGGGCTGATCTCGTTGTCCTTGAGGTTTTCGATGGCCTGCTCGAACTCCGGCGCGAATGCACCGGGCCCGGTCCAGCCGAGATCGCCGCCATCGGAGGCGGAGCCGGGATCCTCGGAGACCGTTTGCGCGATGACCGCGAAATCCTCGCCTCTCTGGACGCGGTCGCGTATGGCATCGAGCTTGCCGCGCACGGTTGCATCGTCGGACAGCGCGTTGGTCTTGATGAGTATGTGTCGCACGTGGACCTGATTCTCCACGGCTTGCGCGCCGCCGCCGCGCACCTCGTTCAGCCGGATGATGTGGAAGCCGGTGGGCGTACGCAGCGGCTCGCTCACCTCGCCGGGTTTGAGCTTGGTGATGATGTCGGTGAGGAAGGTCGGCAGCTCGCTGCCCTTGCGCCAGCCGAGCGAACCGCCATCGAGCGCCGTCTGGCTGTTCGAATAGGCGACGGCGAGCTTGGCGAAATCCTCACCGCTCCTGGCGCGCTCATAGACCTCCTGGGCGCGCTTGCCGGCAGCATCGAGCTGTGCCGGGCTCGCTTCCTGACCTACGGCAATCAAAATATGCGAGACGTTGTACTCGTTGTGCTCGGACGGGGTCTTGGCCTGTTTCTCCAGATACTGGTCGATCTCCCGCGGAGTGACGCTGATGTGCTGCAGTACGTCGCGCTGGCGCAGCAACCCCAGCGTGATCTCCTTGCGCATGTCCTCACGGTAGGCGGTGTAGTCGATGCCCTGCTGCGCAAGCGCATCGGGCAACTGCGACAGCGTGATGTTGTTACGCTTCGCCACGTCCTGCAGCGCCAGATTGAGCTGCTCATCGGATACCTTGACGCCGGCGTGATTGGCACGCTGCAGCTGGATCTCCTGCAGGACCAGCCGGTCGAGCACCTGCTGCCGCAGCACGTTCTGCGGCGGCAGCTCCAGCTTCTGCTGCCGCAGACGCTCGGTGACGGCCCCGATCTGGGCATCGAGGTCGCTGTTGAGCACAACGCCGTCGTTGACGATGGCGACCACCCGATCGAGCAGCTCGCCCTGTGTCGCGAGCTCGCGGGTCTGTCCCCAGGCATTGTTCTGCACAGCGAAGGCTGAAACGGCCAGGACGAGCCAGGCCGGAGCCGAAATCGCAATCCGCCGCATTGGTTTCCGGTCCCTTCCTACCAGATGCCCCTCAGCGGGCCCTGGGTCTTGACATTAGCTGCCCCGGGGGGTGTGTAGCCCCGGATTTCGTCGGTGAGGAATGTGTCCGACGCCGATCCGACACCCGCCAGCCCATTGAGTTCCAGCTGCAGCCACACACCGGTGTCCTGGCTGCCATTGTGGTTGCTGACGAAGCGCCGGGCGCCTAGCCGGACGCGCCAGCAGCACGAACGGTACTCGAATCCGAGGAAACGCTCCAGCTCGCATCGGCGCGTACAGCCCGTTCCGGTGGGCTGCTCCGTGCCCGGAGGCGGCGGCTGGGAGTTCAGGGGCGGAGGCGGCGGCTCGGGATTGCGCAGGGCATATACCTCGCGCAGGTACAAGCTCCAGTTGCGGGCGATCGGCCAGGCCCCGGAGAACTCCAGCTGGTCGAACCCCTGTTGGACGGTGGTCGGCACCGTGGTCTGGATGCCGTTCACTACCTCGGGAATCAGCTCGGTGGTGGTGGTGAAACGCTGGTAGCGGTAGGCGAAGTTGAGAACCTTGTTGACGTCGGGCTTGTACTGCAAGTTGACGTTGGTGCGCTCGCTGGTGTGGCTCTGCGGGTCCCACTGCACTCCGGCGTCGGCGCTCCAGTCCTGGAACGCGGTGAGCGACAACTGCGCCACGAGATCGGAGCGCTTGCCGGTGAGGGGAGCTTCCGCGGGCAGCGTGACGCGCGGGGTCTCGAAGTAATAGGTCTGGCCGAACGTGCCGGCGATGAACTGCTGTCCGTTCTGGGCATCGAGCAGGCGGCTGGTGAGCCCGAAGCTCACCTGATTGGCATCGGAGACGCGGTCAGCGCCCACGTAGCGGTTGGTGCGGAACAGCTGCACCGGATTCAGGTCCGGCACTGCGGTGTCGAACACCGGCAGCTGGCTCTGGTCGCGGTACGGGACGTCGAGGTACATGATGCGCGGCTCGAGGGTCAGCTTGCGCTGATTGCGCGAGCCGCTCGGACGCTCGAACAGCAGGCCGGTGTCGAAGCTCGTGATCGGCAGCGTGCGCGAAGGCGAGCGCTCGAGCTGCGTGGGCGCGAGCGTCGTGAGCTCATACTGCGTGGCGCGCCAGGCGAACGCCGGACGCACGAAGTAACCCGGCCCCGTCAGATCCAGTCCGACCTGCGGCATGATATCGCCGCGCCAGCCCTCGGTGACCACCACCGGCGCCTCGACGTGCTGAAAGTTGACCACCTCGGATGCAAAACCGTAGCGCAGCTGCATGCCGCCCGGCCCGAGCGCGTAGTCGGCATCGACGGCGAGACGCGGCACGCGGGCGTACGGCCGGTCGGTCTCGGCCAGGGTGTAGTCGATGGTCTGGTATTGCTGTGCCTCGGTGTCCACCCGCCAGTTCTCGCTGCGGTAGGAAAAGGTCGCGCGGCGCTCGACGAACGCCGTGCTCGCCCCCTCCGGTCCCTTCGAGAAATCCTCGAAGTACTGGCGATCGCTGACGTTCTCCGCGTTCACGTTGAGGCGAATGTCAGCCGGCAGCTCGGCGATGTCCAGCAGCTGCACGCGGCTGCGGCTGTCACCGTAGGTGCGGTCGTGCGGCAGGTAATTCCAGTTGAGCTCGCCGCGTTGGTTCTCGGTGAGGAAACGGAAGTCTCCGCCGAGATCGACGCCGCGCTTGCTGTAGACGATCGGCTCGGCGGTGAAGTCGTAGTTCGGCGCAATGTTCCAGTAGTAGGGCACCGACACCTGGGCGCCGCTGTTGGACGTGTTGCCGATCCCCGGAAACAGAAAGCCGCTCTTGCGTTCGCTCGAGAGCGGGAACGACAGCCACGGCAGATACATGAGCGGCACGCCCATGAAGTCGATACGGGCGTCGCGGCCCGTGCCGATCTTGTTGTGGGTGTCGAGCTCGATACTGCTCGCCCTGATCAGCCAGGAGTAATCGTTGGGAGGACAGGTGGTGAAGGTCACGCCCGTGAGATTGATCATCCCCTGCGGTGTCAGCGCCAGGTTCGCCGCGGTGCCGCGCGCGGCGCGCTGGCGCAGCGCGAACTGCGCGTCGCGGAACTCCGCCCCGTGGTCCTGTGAATAGCTGCCGCCGGCGCCGGTGACATGCACCAGCGGATCGCTGTAGTCGATGTGGCCTTCGCTGTTCACGGTACCGGTGTTGCGGTCGACCTCCGCCTCGTCCGTGCGGATGGTGCGATCGCCCTGACGTACCTCGACGTTGCCGCGCAGCTGCGCTCGGCCCTTGCCGGCGCCGACTTCGGCCTCGGCGGTGTCGGCGGTCACATTGATGTTGCCGCCGGTTGGTCGCTCCGCGGCCGCCGCCGTGTTGGTTGACGGTGCGGCGTTGGCCGCTGACGGGCTGGTCGCCGCCCCGGCGGCTGCCCCGGGTGCGAGCGGTAGCGGGATCTGTGACGGACAGGGCGGTTCATCTGCCCAGGCGACGGGCATGATGCTGCCGAGCGATGTGATCACGATCCAGAATGGGCTCGAACGCAGCATGAAGAGCGGCATTATAATGGCGAGCCGCGGCCCGGCGGACCGAAAACCCAATGACTCTGACATGGCCGAGACCGATGCGCGACTTGCGCTGATTCACGACTGGCTGTCGCGCGAGCTGCGCCTGCGGGTGTCGCGTATCGAGCCCGCTTCGAGTGATGCGAGCTTCCGGCGCTACTTCCGCGCGTTCACCGACGCGACGACCTACGTCGTCATGGATGCGCCTCCCGACAAGGAGGATGTGCGTCCTTACCTCAAGGTGTCAGCACTGCTCGAGGAGCTCGGCGCACACGTGCCGCACGTACACGAGGCGGACACCGCGCGCGGCCTGCTGTTGCTCGAAGATCTCGGCGCGACGCTGTACCTCGAGCGTCTCGCCGGCGGCGGTGACAGCGAGCGGCTGTATGCCGATGCGCTCGATGCGCTGGCTGCAATCCAGGTTCGTGGCCGCGCCGCCGCCGCACAGCTTGCGCCCTATGGCCGCAGCGAGCTGGCGCGCGAGCTGGCGCTGATGCCCGAATGGTTCCTCGGCCGGCATCTGGCGCTCGAGCTCGCGCCGTCGGAGAAGCAGCTGCTCGCCGCAGCCTTCGAGTTCCTGATCAGCGAAGCCCTCGCGCAGCCGCTCGTGTTCGTGCATCGCGACTACCACGCACGCAATCTCATGGTAGTGAGCGCGCGTAACCCCGGGATCATCGACTTCCAGGATGCGCTGTGCGGTCCGGTGGGTTACGACCTGGTCTCGTTGCTGAAGGACTGCTACATCGCCTGGCCGCGCGAGCGGGTCGTCGGCTGGGTGCGCGGCTTTCGCGCGCGCCTCCTCGCCCACGGCGCTGCCGCCGCTGACAGCGAGGCGGAGTTCCTGCGCTGGTTCGATCTCATCGGCGTGCAGCGTCACATCAAGGTGCTCGGCATCTTCTGCCGTCTGTGGTATCGCGACGGCAAATCGGGCTACCTGGCGGACCTGCCGCGCACGCTCGATTACGTCCGCGCGGCGAGCGCGCAGCATGCGCCGCTGGCAGAACTGGCAGCATTTCTCGAGCGGCGCGTGGTGTCACAGCTGCCGCAGGCGAACGCCCGCGCGGCTGCGCACAGCCGTGCCGCCGGTGCCAGCCGATGAGGGCGATGCTGCTGGCGGCCGGCCGCGGTGAGCGCATGCGCCCGATTACCGACTCGGTGCCGAAGCCGCTGGTGAAAGTCGGCGGGCGGGCGCTCATCGCCTGGCATCTCGCGGCACTCGCGCGCGCCGGAATCCGCGAGGTCGTCATCAACCTTTCCTGGCTGGGCGAGCAGCTGCGCGTGGCGCTCGGCGATGGGCAGGAGTTCGGCGTAGACATCAGCTGGAGCGAGGAGGGACCGGTACCGCTGGAGACCGGCGGTGGCATCTTCCGGGCACTGCCTCAGCTCGGCCGCGGGCCTTTTCTGGTCGTCAACGCCGACATCTGGACCGACATCGACTACGGGCGGCTCGCGCTCGCCTCTGACGCTCATGCGCACCTCGTGCTGGTTCCCAACCCGCCGCAGCATCCGCGGGGCGACTTCGGCCTGGAGGCTGGGCTCATCGTTGAGCGTGAGCGCGAGCGGCTCACCTACTCGGGGGTCGGTGTCTATCGACCCGAATTCTTCGCCGGCTGCACGGCAGGACGATTTCCGCTGCTGCCGTTGCTGAAGCGCGCGATAGCCTCCCGGCGGGTCACCGGTGAGGAGTATCACGGGCAGTGGTGCGATGTCGGCACGCCGGAGCGTCTCGCGCGGCTGGAGTCACGACTGTGTGCGGTAGAATGATCCCATGTCTGAGCTCAAGGGCATTCGGGTCGTCACCGAGGCAGCGCGTGCGCGAAGCGGTGAAAAATACCTGACACCTCAGGGGTTTACGGCAGTGCGCGACGGCATCAAGTCGCGCGGGCCGGCCGTGACGGGTGCCACCGGCCCCAAGCCCCCCTGGCTGAAGGCGCGCGCCCCGACCGGCAGCGGCTATCAGGTCGTGCGCGCGCTGGTGCGCGAGCACCGCCTGGCGACCGTGTGCGAGGAGGCGAAGTGTCCCAACATCGGCGAGTGTTGGAACGCCGGCACGGCCACCCTGATGCTCATGGGCGCGGTCTGCACGCGTGCCTGCCGTTTCTGCTCGGTCGACACCGGTAACCCGCGCGGCTGGCTCGACCCGGACGAGCCGGAGAACGCCGCCCGCACGGTCGAGCTCATGGGGCTGCGCTATGTCGTGCTGACCTCTGTCGACCGCGACGACCTGCCTGACGGTGGCGCGGCGCATTACGCCGCCTGCGTGCAGGCTATCAAGCGTGGCAACCCCTCGACCGCGGTCGAGGCACTGACGCCGGATTTCCAGGGCGTACTCGCGGATGTCGCCACGGTAGTCGATTCGGGCATCGAGGTGTTTGCGCAGAACATCGAGACGGTGCGCCGTCTCACGCACCCGGTGCGTGACCCGCGGGCCGGCTATGAGCAGACGCTGGCGGTGCTCGCCCACGCCAAGCGCCACCGGTCAGCGGTACTCACCAAGAGCAGCCTGATGCTGGGGCTCGGCGAAAGCGATGCCGAGATCGACGAAGCACTTGCCGACCTGCGCACCGCCGGGGTCGACATCGTGACACTCGGCCAATATCTGCGTCCGACGCTCAACCACCTGCCGGTGCAGCGTTACGTCACGCCGGAAGAGTTCGATCGCTATCGCGAGCGTGCGCTTGCGCGAGGCTTTCTGGAGTGCGTCTCGGGGCCGCTGGTGCGGTCGAGTTACCGCGCCGAGCAGGCGCTCAACCGCAACAACGCCGGGTTGGACAACCGCTCGCTGGGCGGTGTCGGCTCAGCGCGATGAGGCCCGTGTGAGCGCGCCGGCGATGCATGCGGTGAGGCCGGGTGGCGGGCTGCTTCCGCATCCGGCGTCGGAGGTGCCGGCACCCGTCATCCGCCATCTCGGCCTCGTAGAGTACGAGCCGACCTGGCGGGCGATGCAGCGCTTCACCGAGGAGCGAACGCCGGCGACGCCCGACGAGATCTGGTTCCTCGAGCACCCGCCCGTGTTCACGCTCGGCATGAACGCAAGCCGCGCGCACCTGCTGGGATCGGGTGGCATTCCCGTCGTGCAGGTCGACCGTGGCGGCCAGGTGACCTATCACGGCCCCGGTCAGCTCGTCGTGTACCCGCTGCTCGACCTGAAGCGCGCGCGGCTCGGTATCCGCGACTTCGTCACGGCACTCGAGCAGGCAGTCATCGGTCTTGCGACGGACTTCGGCATCCTGGCCGAATCGCGCCGCGGCGCGCCCGGGGTGTATGTGGCAGGCCGCAAGCTCGCGAGCGTCGGTGTGCGCGTGCGCCGCGGCGGCAGCTACCACGGCCTGGCGCTGAACGTGGCGCTGGATCTGTCGCCCTTCGGGCGCATCAACCCTTGCGGCTACGCCGGGCTCGAGATGACGCAACTCTCCCAGCTCGGTGGTCCCCGCACCGTCGCCGTGTGCGCATCGCTCCTCGAGCCGCATCTGCGGCGGGCGCTGCACCTGCCGGCAGCCACCGGGTTGTAACCACCTTTCTACTGACAGTGCGCTGCCGGCACGGCTAGCATGCGCACGTGCACCTGACCAAACACCTGCGCTGCGCGCTCATCCTGTTGCTCGGTGCGGTGGCGCTGACATCGCTCCATGCCTGCGGCGGTCCCGGCACCCCGGCGTCGGGAGCCAAGCGGGTGACGCTGCGCAACGTCTCGTACGATCCTACGCGCGAGCTGTATCTGGAATTCAACGCGGCGTTTGCGCGCGACTGGAAGGCGAAGACCGGCCAGGACGTGCGCGTCGAGCAATCGCACGGCGGCTCGGGCACGCAGGCGCGCTCGGTCATCGAAGGAAACGCCGCGGATGTCGTCACGCTGGCGCTGGCCGCCGACATCGATGCCATCGCCATGCAGGGCAAGCTATTGCCGCTCAACTGGCAGACGCTGCTCCCCGACAACAGCTCCCCCTACACCTCGACCATCGTGTTCCTGGTGCGCAAGGGCAACCCGAAGGGGATCCGTGACTGGGGCGACCTGGTGCGCCCCGGCGTAGGGGTGATCACGCCCAACCCGAAGACCTCCGGAGGCGCGCGCTGGAATTATCTCGCCGCGTGGGCCTGGGCACGCGCGCAGCCGGGGGGAAGCGATGCTACGGCGCGCGAGTTCGTGCGCCGCCTCTATGCCAACGTGCCGGTGCTGGACGCGGGGGCACGTGGCGCCACGACCACCTTCGTGCACAACGGACTGGGGGACGTGTTGCTGGCGTGGGAGAACGAGGCGCAGCTCGCGCTGCGGGAGCTCGGCGCCGACCGGCTCGAGATCGTCGTACCGTCGGTGAGCATTCTGGCCGAGCCGCCGGTGGCGGTGGTGGAGAAAGTGGCGTTGCGTCACGGCACGCGCGAGGTGGCACGCGCTTACCTCGGCTACCTCTACAGCAAGGAGGGCCAGGACATCATCGCGCGGCACTTCTACCGCCCGCGCGACGCCGAAGTCGCGGCGCGTTACGCCGAGCATTTCCCGCAGCTGAAGCTGGTGAGCATCGCTGACTTCGGCGGCTGGGACGCTGCGCAGCGCATGCACTTCAGCGAAGGCGGCGTGTTCGACCAGATTTACGGTCATTGACTGATTGGAAAAACTGGCCTGCGGCCGTTTTTCGGACATCGGCTACGTTGCCGCCGGCAAAAGGTGCGACTTTTGCCGGCTGCGCTGTGCCATGGTTTACGCCGATGTCAATTATGCGTGGTCATCGCCTCCGCGAACGTGAACGCGTCGGCCTGCAGGCGGCTCTGCGCCGCCTGTGCCGTGTTGAAGTGGCCCATGTCGTCATCAGTCCGGTACCACACCGTGGCGCCACCGTTACTCACGGCCAACAGGCGCGCTCCGAACTTGCCGCTGTTCCACGGTGCCACCCGGTTGTCATTGATTCCGACGATCAGCAGGACGGGGGGGTAGCGGGTACCCGGCGTGATCCTCTGGTACGGATCCATAGCCGCCACCGACTTCAATCCCGCTTCGGTCCGCGGATCTCCCACTTCGGCAAACTGGTTGGCGCCGTTCTTCGCGGCGAGCAGGCGGCTCGGATTGAGCTCGCCTGCCTGGATCACGGCGGCGCCGAAATCTTCCGGCCGACGGGTGATGGCTCCGCCGATCAGCACTCCGCCCATGCTGGCGCCCCACGCGACCACGCGCTCGCGGGCCGCCCAACCCTGATGGACGAGCGTTTCCGCGCACGCGATGAAGTCCTCGACTCCGCGCTCCTTGGCGGCTCCTGACCCACTGACGCGCCAGCTATCGCCTTTCTCACCCCCGCCACGCACATGAGCGTGGGCATAGACGTGACCCGCCTGCACCCACTCGAGAACGAGTGGATCGAAAACTGGCTGATCACTGATCCCGTAGCCTCCGTAACCCTCGAGGATTGCAACCTCACCCAGCGGGGGATGCGCATCGCGCCGATGGATGATCGTGAGCGGCACCTGGGTGCCGTCCGCGCTCGTCGCCGTCACAACTTCCGATGTGATGCCGGAGTAGTCCGCCGGCGATTGTTCGCCAAGGTGCAGGTCGACGGGCTCGCGGTCGCTGATATGAAACGCCGTCCGCGGTTGTGTCCAGCTTTGTAGCCTGATCACTGCGCCCGGGGCGCGCGGGTCGGCATTGAGCGGATTGATGGTTCCGCTGAAGGGAAGACGAATCGCCTCGGGCGCGGCGCGCGGATACGCGACCCGCAACAGCTCTTCCGGTCCGCCCTGCATGCGCCTGACATAGAGCGCATCGCCGGCGGCGGCAAGTCCGGTGATCACCGCGGTGGCATCCTCCGCCAGCACCACGGCGGTTTTTTCGACCGCTCCAGACCTGGTCACGCTCTTCAACGACAGCTCGCCGTTTGGGTGCTTCTTCATCGAGACGAGATAGAGAGAGTGCTGATGCAGGGCACCCTGCTGGACATTGTCGTCATAGCCGACCAGGCAGTTCCATCTCGCGGCCCGGCGAAGCACTGCCTCGCGTGGAGCCACGCAGGCCCGCTCCTCCGGCCGTGCGCCGCCGATCAACAGCAATGCGAGGTCCGAGTCCTCGGCAACATCGAGTACTGGAAACTCATGCGGCTCGATCACCACGTGAGGATCGAGTCCGCGAGCCACCAGCACCGGATCTTCTGCCGACCCGCCCAGCCGGTGCAGGCGCACGCGCATGTTCAACATTGCGTCCCTGGGGTCGCGTGCCGCTTTCGGTGCCAGCTGTGTGTACACGAAGGCTGCACCGTCCGGCAGCCAGCTCGCCTGGAACTCACCCCAGACGTCGGGGATCACATCCGGCATCGCCGCCGCATCGTCGACGTTGAGCACATCTATCTCGGTGATCTCGGCGCCGCCGCGCTGCACGTTGACGGCAATTCGTCGACCGTCGGCCGAGGGGCTGAAGCCGGTGATCGCCATGCTGAGCGAACCGTCCTTGCGGACATTGGGGTCAAGCAGCGTGCGCTCGCGTCCGTCGCGATCGCGTACCATCAGAGCGCCTTCCTGGCCGGACGCCAGATGCAGATAGAAGATCCGGCCGCCCATGGGCTGGTGCAGGCGATTGATGGTGTTGCCCCGTGCCACCACTGCCAGACGATCGCGCCAGAACTGCAGGCGTGGCTCGGCATCGAGCTGTGCGCGTCCATAGGCGCCCTGTGCGTTGAGCCACGTGCTGAACTCGGCGTTGTCCTCGCCTTCCATCCAGCGGTACGGATCGGGCAGGTTCAGCCCGAAGGCATGGTCGGAGGCATCCACGGTACGTGCGGGGGCGGGTGCGGTCGCTCCGGCAGCGATTGCTGCACTGTTCGAGCCAACCATCAGAAGCACGGCAACAGCAGGAAGGTGACGGCTCACGGCTCACTCCTTCTCATCGGCAGCGCACGCGGCGGTACGGCCAGTGTTATAGCGGCGCAGTCTACTCCCGTGGCATCAATCGACAACCAACTTATAACCCGAAGCCGCGGTACGCAGCAGTGCCGGCGCCGCCGGGTCGGGCTCGATCTTCTGCCGCAGGCGGTGTACCAGCTGCTTCAGCAACTGCCGGTCGCCGCCGCTGCGATGGCCCCAGACCTGCACCAACAGGCGGTCGGAGCTGACCGCATGTCCGGAGTTGGCGAGCAGCATCTGCAGC
>Ga0126381_100004836_pt1 | contig 14713 bp, 13 predicted proteins | sample PanSoiMetPlot_28_FD_96465 | JGI IMG/M metagenome (GOLD analysis project Ga0126381, IMG submission 96465) | Tropical forest soil microbial communities from Panama - MetaG Plot_28 | ecosystem: Environmental > Terrestrial > Soil > Tropical forest > Bulk soil | place: Panama | collected 2016-02-17
CACCCTCGGCACCGACGGCGAGGACGACCAGGCCGAGGTGGACGCGGTGGTCTACCTGATGCGTCACCTGCACGGCTCCGATGTCCGGTTCCTGGAGACCTTCCGGAACGACCCCGCAGAGCGCCGCCCGATCAACACCATCGCCGTCCTCGGCCGCGCCGACGAGGTTGGCCACGGTCGAGTGGACGCCCTCGAAAGCGCGGCTCGGGTAGCGGCCCGCTACCAACAAGACCCACGGCTGCAAGCCCTGTGCCAGACGGTGCTACCGGTGGCCGGGCTCCTGGCCGCGACCGCGGCGACCCTGCGGGAAGACGAATTCCGCGCCATCACCACCCTGGCCCAGGCAGACGAGGGTGAGCTGGGGCGGCTTTTGGTCACGGCGGCCCGGTTCACCGGTGCGGAGAGCGACATCGCCGTCGACCGCGCGCGCCGAGCTGCGCTGCTCGACCGGTTCGGGTTCTTCGGATTGCGGCTCTCGCTGCGATTGGTGCAGAACGGCGTCGCCACCACCGCAGCCGCGCTATCTCGCGAGCTGTCGGCCCGCGCCGGCGTCGGCGCGCTACGCGACGCCCTGACCGGGCGCTTCGCCGATCGCGCCGACGTCCTTAAGGCCAGGTCGGCGCTGCTGGCGGTCGACGCGGTGCTGCGGCGCTGGCCTGTGCCCGCCGCCGATTTGCACCACGAATACGAACGCATCACCGCCGGCGCCCACGAGTTCGCCGAGATGCGGCTGCTAGACACCCTCCGGGCCGGGGCGTTGATGCTCACCGAGCCCGAAAAGGAAGATGCATTCCGCGTACTCGGTGGTGACGGGGCCGCCCCAGCCACCCGCCTCGCCGTAGACCCACAAAGCCCGCCCGACGAGCTGCGCCGCGCCGCCATCGCCGCCCTGGTCCAGTGGCAAGGCCGCGCCGAGCATCCCTCGTCGACCCGCGACGTCCGAGAAGCCGCCCGTGTCCTGGTACGAACCTGCGAAGGGTTGGTGCTGGGCACCCGGCCATGCCAGCGCGTCGGCGCCGCGGACCCGCGCCCCGCCGCGGAACGGATGCTGCCATGAGCACCGACCCTCGCCCGACCGCTTCGGCAGGCGGCGCTCCAGCCGGCATGCCGGCTCGGCTGTGGGAATTGGCCAAACACGGGGCCCGCGGGACGATTCCCCAGTGGGTGCGCGATACCCCCGACGCCGGCGCCACCGCCCCACCCCGCATCGGCCAGATCGCCCGCCGGGCCGCCCAGGCCGCGGCCGCAGCCGGGGTCGTCGCCGGCGGGATAGGCGTCGGGATCGCAGCCACCGAGGTGGCGTCACACCCGGTCGGCGTCGCCCATCCCGACGATGGCGCCCTCACTGTGGACCACATCAGCACGGATGCCGGTACCGATTCGCCCGCCAGTTCACACTCCGGCGGCGCTTCAGGACCGCCGGGCAGCGGATCGGAGGGTGGAGTGACGCTGCACACCAGCAGCGACAGTGGCCACCTCACCACCGGCCTGGCGAGTACCTGGCAGATCCCCGGCCACGGCTCGACTGGCAGCGGGCACGGCTCGACTGGCGGCGGGCACGGGGAAGCCGGTGCGGGCGGAGGGCACGAAGGGCTGACCGTCGAGATGTACCAGGACGTGGCCGTCCACGAGGGCGCCGACGGCATGTTCAGCGTGGACGCGGTCGAGTACGTCGTGGTCCGCGACGAGCACGGCCACACCTACGTGTTCCACGAGAACTACCACACGGTGGTGCCCGACCCACCGGGTCAGGAAACCGACCTGGTCGTCAACGAAACCGACCGCGTCCAGGTCGTGGAGCACCCGGACGGCAGCTTCTCGGTCACCCAGGCGGACAACAGCATCAGCGTCACGGTTGGCTCGGACGGCGACGGCCGGCACGAGGTCACCGTCACCCAGACGGAGAGCGTGCAGATCGGTCACGATCCCGACGCCGACGGGCACGACACCGCCTCGCTGACGGAAAACGAATACGGCGGCACCTCCAGTGACCAGTCTGAAGTGGTCACCGAGCAAACCCTGCCCTCCGGGGCAGCGTCGTCTCAGGTGGGGACAGCACAACCGACACCGCCAGAATCCTTCACCGCGGGTCCGGTGATCGCCACGCCGCCACCGCTGGCCACCAGCCTGGGCGTCGCCCCGGCGACGGTCGGCGGACTGACGTCGGGCGGCGAGCCGAACCCGCAAAGCGCCTTCGCCGGTCTGCACGGTGGGCCGGCAGAGCCCGGTCACGGTACCGTCCCGGCGGGTCACTTCCCGAACGAGCCGGTCCTGACGCAGCACCCGGCAGGCGGGGCGTTCGAGTCCGCGTCCAGCTCGACAGCCCCGAGGTCGTTCGAGCATCCGACTGCGGACCCACCCGCCGCCGCGGCGGGACCGGACCCGCACCCCGGCGCAGCGTTCGCCGACCATGACCAGCCCGGTCTCGACGAACCCGGCGCCCACGCCGGCATCGATCTGACAGCCGTCGACCCGACCGAGCCCGGCCCCAGCGCCGACAGCGCCGGTGAGCACGAAGAGGCAAGCGGGGCTCACCCCGACTCCTCGGCGGGCTCGGCAGACGTGGCGTCCGGGCACAACCCCGGCAGCGACACCCTCATCCACTGATCCGCACACGAGCAGAGAGAAGAGATTCCGATGAGTTACGGGCTGGGTGTCGACCTGGGAACCACCTTCACCGCCGCCGCCGTTGCCCGCGACGGGCGAGTCGAAATGGCCACCCTGGGTGACCACACCGATGCCGTCCCCTCGGTGGTGCTGGTCCGCGAGGACGGCACTGTGCTGACCGGCGGGGCCGCCGAGCGCCGGGCCGCGGCCGAGCCGGACCGGGTCGCTCGCTCGGTCAAGCGCCGCTTCGGCGACCCGGTGCCGGTGGTCCTTGGCGGGGTGCCATACACGGCCACCGCGCTGATCGCCCATCAGCTCCGCGCCGTCGTCGACCTGGTCAGCGGCCGTGAGGGCGGCCGGCCGGAGATGGTCACCCTGACCCACCCGGCGAACTGGGGACCCTACAAACGCGAGCTGTTCGCCCAGGTCCCCGAGCTGGCAGGGCTCGGCGAGGTCCGTATGCTCACCGAGCCCGAGGCCGCCGCCGCGCACTACGCCCGCAGCGATCACCTCGACCCCGGCACACTGGTCGCGGTCTACGACCTGGGCGGGGGCACCTTCGACGCGACCGTTCTGCGCACCACCGAGCACGGCTTCGACATCCTGGGACGCCCGGAAGGCATCGAGGGACTCGGCGGCATCGACTTCGACGAGGCCGTGTTCAACCACGTCGACCAGGCCCTCGGCGGCGCAGTCGCCCGCCTCGACCCGGCCGATCCTCGAGCCACCAGCGCCGCCACCCGGCTCCGCCACGAGTGCGTCACCGCCAAGGAAACCCTGTCCGCGGACACCGAAACCACCATTCCGGTGCTGCTGCCCGAGCTGCAAACCGAGGTCCGGCTGACCCGAGGCGAGTTCGAAAAAATGATCCGCCCGGCGATCGACGCCACCATCGCCTCCCTGCGCCGGGCGCTGCAGTCTGCCCGCGTCGATCTCCCCCAGCTGCACACCGTGCTGCTGGTCGGCGGTTCCTCGCGCATCCCCCTGGTCGCTCACCTGGTCTCAGCAGAGCTCGGACGCCCGACCTCCGTCGACACCCACCCCAAACACGCCATCGCCCTCGGCGCCGCCGCGGTGGGCGCCGATACGGCCGCGGTCGGCGCCGCGGCCACCGTGGCGGCACCGCCGGTTCGCCTTACTCCGCCGGCCCCCGACAAAGCCGGTCCTGCCGAGGCATCCGCGCCTGCGCTGCGAATGACCGCCGCAGGCGCCCCCACCTCCGCCTCCACCCCCGCCGCTGCCCCCGCATTGGCGGCCTCAGCCGCCGACCGGCACCGCCGGATGCGCCGGCGGCGGCTTCTTCTAGTGAGTGGCGTGCTCCTCGCCGCCCTCGCCGGCGGTGGAACCGCCGCCGCCACCCGTGCACTGTCCAACCCGGCCCCGACGACCAGCCACCAACCCCCGCATCCCGCAGTCCACCATTCCGCCCCGCCCACCACCGCGCCCCCTACCACCGCGCCGCCCACCACCGCGCCGCCCACGACGCCGCCCGCCACCCCGACACCCACCCCGACGCCGACTCCGACGCCGACTCCGACGCCGACTCCGACGCCCACCCCGACCCCGACCACCACCACACCCACCGCGACGCCCACCACCACGACACCCACTTCGACGCCCACCACCACGGCGGCGACGACCCCGGCGTCCACGGCAACACTGGAACCGGCCTCCACCTCGGGACCGTAATTTCAAAGGTTGCGGTAAACGCCACGGTTCGGGGTTTCTGGCTCGATGAGCCAGACTGGCTACACGACCACCGGCCCGGCGCCGCGGCCTCGCACCAAACTGTGCGCCCTCGCCTGGCTCGTGGGCAACCGGCGGGAGGGGAGGTGCCGTGGAGTTCCTGCAGCCGCAGACGTGGGTGGAAGCACTGCAGCTGAAGGCGGCGTACCCGCACGCGGTGCCCATCCAGGGGGGCACTGACGTCATGGTCGAGCTGAACTTCGACCGGTACCGGCCGGAATACCTCCTCGACCTGACCCGGGTGGGTGAGCTGGCCGAGTGGGCTCCGGGCAACGGGCGCATCTGGCTCGGCGCCGGCGTGACCTACACCAGGGTCCAGGGCGAGCTTGGCGGGTGGCTGCCGGGGCTTGCCATGGCGTCCCGCACCGTTGGGTCACCGCAGATTCGAAACCGGGGAACGGTCGGCGGCAACCTTGGGGCCGCGTCTCCGGCGGGTGACGCGCATCCCCCGCTGCTGGCCGCGTACGCGCAGGTGGAGGTCGAGTCGGTGCGCGGCACCCGGCTGATCCCGGCGGACGAGTTCTACACCGGGGTGAAACGCAACGCGTTGGAACCGGATGAGCTGATCAAGGCTGTACTGGTCACCCCGCCGACCGGTCCGCAGCAGTTCTGCAAGATCGGCACCCGCAACGCAATGGTCATCGCGGTGGCCGCGTTTAGCCTCGCACTGCACCCGGATCGCCAGGCGGTCGGCACCGGCATCGGGTCGGCCGGCCCTACCCCGCGGCGCGCTCTGGCAGCCGAAGAGTTCCTGGCCCAGGCACTGACCGCGGGCGGGCTGTGGGAATCCCGCGGCGACCTGCCCGAGTCCACCACCCGCCGGTTCGCGGATCTGGTCACCAAAGCGGCCGCGCCGATCGACGATGTCCGGGGCAGCGCGCGGTACCGGGTCCACGCTCTATCGGTGATGGCCCGGCGCGCGCTGAGCTGGGCATGGCGCGAGTTCCAGAGGACGTGACCGGCATGCGCATCACCTGCACCATCAACGGCCAGCAACAGCAAGCCGATGACGTATGGGAAGGCGAGAGCCTGCTCTATGTGCTGCGCGAGCGGCTAGGTTTCCCCGGTTCGAAGAACGCATGCGAGCAGGGCGAGTGCGGCTCGTGCACGGTCTACCTGGACGGCGTGCTGGCCTGCGCCTGCCTGGTGGCGGCCGGCCAGGCGCAGGGCCGGGACGTGCGCACCATCGAGGGCCTCGCGCCCGGCGGTGAACTGTCCGCCGTGCAGCGGGCCTTCCTGGAGGCGGGTGCGGTGCAGTGCGGTTTCTGCACGCCCGGGCTGCTGGTCGCCGCGCACGACCTGATCGAGCGGCAGCCCGAGCCGAGTGACGCCGAGATCCGGGAGGCGCTGGCCGGCAACCTGTGCCGGTGCACCGGGTACGAAAAGATCATGGAAGCGGTCCGCCTGGCGGCTGCTCGGCGGTCTGGCGCTGGGGGGTTACCTGATGACGGCACAGACCACCCCCACCAGGTCATCACCCGGCCGGACCACCCCGGTATCCAGCGGGGTGGGCAGCAGCGCGGGCCGGCCGGACGGCACACCTAAGGTCACTGGGGAGTTCGTCTACTCCAGCGACCTGTGGCTGGACGGGATGATCTGGGGGGTCACCCTGCGCAGCCCGCACCCCTACGCCCGGATCCGCTCCATCGATCCCGGCGAGGCGCTCGCCATGCCGGGCGTGTGGGCGGTACTGACCCAGGAGGACGTGCCGGGTGACAAGGTCTACGGGCTGGAGATCAGCGACCAGCCGGTGCTGGCCGTGGACGTCGTGCGCTACCAGGGCGAGCCGGTCGCGCTGGTGGCCGCCGACCACCCGGAGATCGCCCGCCAGGCGGCCAAGCGGATCCGGGTGGACTACGAGGTGTACCAGCCGGTCACCGACGCCCGCGAGGCCTTGTTCGAGGAAGGGGCCAAGCTGCACCCGCAGGGCAACCTGGTGCGGCACCTGAAACTGCGCAAAGGCGACCCCGAGCCGGTGGCCGACGTGGTGGTGACGGGCGAGTACCAGGTGGGCATGCAGGACCAGGCCTTCCTCGGCCCGGAGTCCGGGCTCGCCGTGCCGTCCGAGGACGGCGGTGTAGAGCTGTACGTCGCCACCCAGTGGCTGCACGTGGACCAGCGGCAGATCTGCTCCGCGCTGGGCCTGCCACCAGACATGGTGCGGCTCACGCTGGCCGGGGTGGGTGGCGCGTTCGGCGGCCGCGAGGACCTGTCCATGCACGTACACGCGTGTCTGCTGGCCCTGCGCACTGGCAAGCCGGTGAAGATGGTCTACAACCGGGAGGAGTCGTTCTTCGGGCACGTGCACCGGCACCCGGCGCTGATGCGCTTTGAGCACGGGGCCAACCGTGACGGCCGGCTCGTCTACGTCAAGGCGCAGATCTACCTGGACGGCGGCGCGTACGCGTCCAGCACCCCGGCGGTGGTCGGTAACGCGGGCACCATGGGCATCGGCCCCTACGTGGTGCCCAATGTTCAGGTAGACGCGTACGGCGCATACACCAACAATCCGCCGTGCGGGGCCATGCGCGGCTTCGGCTCGGTTCAGGCCGCATTCGCCCACGAAGCCCAGATGGACAAGCTGGCCAGCGCGCTCGGCCTGGACCCGGTGGAACTGCGCTGCCGCAACGCGATGACCCAGGGCGCGGAGGCGCCAACCGGCCAGGTCATCGACAGCCCGGCCCCGGTCGAGGAACTGCTGCGCCGGGTCCAGGCCATGCCGCTTCCGCCTCCGCGTAGCCCGGACGGTGAGCCTGATCTGCGGGACCTGCCAGGCGGCGTGGCCAACACCACCCACGGCGAGGGTGTGGTGCGCGGCGTCGGTTACGCCGTGGCCTACAAGAACGTCGGGTTCTCCGAGGGTTTCGACGACTATTCCACGGCCCGGGTCAGACTCGAAGTTCTGTCCGGGCAAGCAACCGCAACGGTGCACACCGCGTCGGCCGAAGTCGGTCAGGGACTGGTCACCGTCGAGCAGCAGATAGTGCGCACCGAGCTGGGCGTCGACCAGGTTATCTCGGCGCCCAAGGACACCCAGGTGGGCAGCGGCGGGTCGTCATCCGCGTCCCGGCAGACCTACGTCACGGGCGGCGCTGTCAAGGCCGCATGCGAGCAGGTGCGCGAGCGCGCACTGGCCGTCATCCAGCGCAGGCTCGGGTGCACCATGCCGGACCTGCGGCTGGAGGGTGGGAAGGTGGTCTCGGGCGAGGACATCCTCGGCGGGCTGTCCGACCTGCTTGGCGACGAGATAATCGACGAAACCGTGGAGTGGCGTCACCGTCCGACCGAGGCGGTCGACCCGGAGACCGGGCAGGGCTTCGCGCACGTGCAGTACGCGTTCGCCGCGCACCGCGCGGTCGTCGACGTGGACACCGAACTCGGTCTGGTCAAGGTCGTCGCGCTGGACTGCGTGCAGGACGTGGGCAAGGCCATCAACCCGCAGGCGGTGCTGGGCCAGATCCAGGGCGGCTCGGCGCAGGGCCTGGGGCTGGCCGTGATGGAGGAGATCCAGATCTCCGGCGGGAAGATAAGGAACCCATCGTTCACCGATTACCTGATCCCCACCATTCTCGACATGCCTCCGATGCGGATCGAGGTGCTCGAGTATCCCGACCCGCACGCGCCCTACGGTTTGCGCGGGGTGGGCGAGCCGCCGACGATCTCCTCGGGCCCGGCCATCGTGGCCGCGATTCGCGCCGCCACCGGGCTGGCGCTGAACCAGGTGCCGGTGCGGCCGGAGCACATCACCGGCACCTGAGCCGTGTTCCCGGCGAGGTGGTCACGGTTGCGGGTCAAGATGGGAGACGGGTTGTCGGGTCGAGGTCACCGACCGCAGCGGACCCCCGAGTACCGGAGCGGCAGCGTGCCGGGGCGGATGCTGCCGATGCTGCTCGAGAAGTTCCGCGATGACGTTGCAGAGTTCCTGGGCATGGAAACGCCGCCGCTGCCCCGGCGCTCCGGGCTGGTCAAGGTCGTCAAGCTGGACGACCTCACCAGCAGCGAACTCGATACGCTGTCAGGTGCCGTCCTCGTAATCACGACGCGGTTCACCACCCTCATGGACGACCCGCTCCTGCCAAAGCTGCTGCGCGAGTTCCGGGACGCGCTCGTGAACGAGAAGGCCGATCGGACTCGGATCGCGGACGAGCTAAGCCGGTGACTGGCGGGACGGGACGGCAGCCCGAGCGCGCCGCCTAAGTCCCGTCGACACCTTTGCCGTCCGGTCCCTGGAAGGCATGGGAAGAGCCGGTGCTGCGCGAGGCGCTGGCGTCCGTGAGTCCCAGGTCCGAACCCTGGATCTGCCAGCAACTGCGAGGATGGCCCGCTAGCCGGGAGTAGCTGGATTTGGCCGGGGAATTGTGATCTCACTGCCGACGGGAATTGTGGGGGGCGGATGAATGTCACGGGGGCCGACTGGGGGATCCTGATCGCCATCGTGGTCGTCCTGTTCGCGCTCGACCTGCTGCTGGCGACGCTGCGCCCGCATGCGGTCGGCTTTCGCGAGGCCGCCGCGTGGTCGGTGTTCTTCGTGGCCGCCGCCGCGGTGTTCGGGGTGGCCCTCGCCGCTCTGCAGGGCTGGGATTACGCGGGCCAGTTCTTCGCCGCCTACGTCGTCGAGAAGAGCCTGTCCGTCGACAACCTGTTCGTCTTCGTTCTCATCATGTCGTCCTTCGCGGTCCCCCGCGAGCACCAGCAGCGGGTGCTCATCTTCGGGATCGCCGCCTCGCTGTGCCTGCGCGCCGTCTTCATCGCCATCGGCGCGGCGCTGCTTTCGTCCCTGTCGTTCATGTTCCTGATCTTCGGCATCGCCCTGGTCTGGACCGCGGTCCGGCTGTTCACCCACCGGGACGCCGACCCCGATGTCGCGAACAGCCCTCTGGTCCGCGCCACCCGCAGGTTCCTGCCAGTCACCGACCACTATGACGGCGGGCGGCTGATCACGCGCGAGGCCGGGCGGCGGGTGGTCACGCCGCTGTTCATCGTGTTCACCGCCATCGGTAGCACCGACATGCTGTTCGCTCTCGACTCGATCCCCGCCGTGTTCGGCGTCACGAACCAGGCCTACATCGTGTTCGCGGCCAACGCGTTCGCCCTGCTCGGCCTGCGCGCCCTGTATTTCCTCGTCACCGGCCTACTCGACCGGCTCGTCTACCTTTCGGCCGGACTGGCCGTCATCCTGGCCTTCATCGGCGCCAAGCTCATCCTGCACTGGGCCCACGGGCTCTGGCACTCGGCTCCCGAGATCAGCACCGCGCTCTCGCTGGTCGTCATCGGCGGGGTTCTCGCCATTACCACCGTGGCGAGCCTCATCAGGTCCCGGCGCGACCCGGCCGCGCGAGCCCACGCCGGGGCCGTCCTGGGGTCGGCGGACCGCCCCGCCCATCCCGACGACGCTCCCGCCGCCTGATCATCAGGCCGGGAGCTGTCCTGGACTCACAGCTTGACGCGCTGGGCGGGTATCCGCGCCGGGCTCACCAGCCAGCGCAGCGTCTCCGCGCTGCCGAGCCGGTCAAGCCGGCTGATCAGCGCCGGGAGCGCATCCGCCTGCGTGGCGTGCGCGGCGGCGGCCGCCTTCTGGATGGCACGCGCCGTCTCAGCGTCGGTTCCCAGGTCGACCATCCAGGCACCGGACACGCCCGGCCGGGTGCGCCCCGCGAGCGGCACCCCAGCCTGCAAGGCGGTGGCCGTCGCGGCGCGGGCGACGGCGGCGTCCGCGATGTCGCCGGTCTCGGGCGCGACGACCAGCACCAGGTCGGCGGAGTATTCGGTGACCGCCCGCTGAATCCGTCCAGCCAGTTCGGGCATGCGGTAGTGGTGCAGGCTCCCGTCAAGGTAATCGGCAACGGAGACCTGGCGGACGCCAAGAATCGAGGCGGCCACCCGAACCTCCCACGGTCGCGTTGCTTCCAGCCGCGCGGGGCCGGAGTTGTGCGCGGAGGCCTCACCGCGGGTCAGGCACAGCAGGCTCAGGCTGGCCCCGTACCGGCGGAAGGCGTACAGCAGCCCGCCCAGGTCGGCCGACTCCTGTCCCGGCCGCGCCGTCACGGCCAGCACCCTGGCGGCGCTGGGCAGCGGGCCGGGATTGAAGGCGCGCGCTACGTCCGGGCGGGTGGCGGCTTCGATCGTCATTGATGCTCCTCGTGCTCATCTCTCTATGCGTCGTACCATCGACCCTGCCTCTTACCGGTGAGAGCGCTATGCAGCCGTTGTGGAGATCCGATGGAGCGGGGCGCCGAGGTGGAGCCGGTCATCCAACCAAAGCCTGGAGGACCAGTGCCCTCACGATCTGGTGATAGCGCTGCTGGATCCGCGACGGAGTATGAGCCATGAAGACCACGCCGAGGTCCTCACGCGGGTCCGCCCACCAGTAGGTCCCGGCCGCGCCCGCCCATGTCACCTCGCCGACAGAGCCGAGGCCGGCCAAGCCGCCGAGCCGGCGGCGCACCGCCACCGCCAGACCGAAGCCATGATCCGGATTCCAGCCGGGTTTCTCCAGCCGGCTCACATCGGCCCCTAGGGGAAGCTGATCGGTGAGCATGTACTCCACGGTTTTCCGGCCAAGCAGGTGGCGCCCGTCACGCATGCCCTTGTCCAGCAGAAACTGCACGAACGACAGGTAGTCGATCGCGGTGCTCACCAGTCCGGCTCCGCCGGAATGGAACCGGGCGATTGACAGGTCGGGGAGTTCCTGGGGCTCCTGAGTCAGCGGATCGGCCGGCAGCGCAGCGGCATACCGTTCCCGCCGGTCCCCTGGCAGTCCAAAAGTGGTATCGGTCATGCCGAGCGGATCCGTCAGCTGCTCTCGCATATACGCGGCAAGCGATGCGCCGGTGATGGACTCGATGATTTGTCCCGCGAGGTCGAGCCCCCACCCGTAGTGCCACATCGCTCCCGGCTCGTGCAGCAGCGGCAGCTTGCTCAGCCGGCCCGCGAACTCATCGCCGGTGAAGTCCGTCATCCCGCTACCGACCGCATCGGCGTACAGGGCATGGACCGGTGAGTCGCCGAGCAAGCCCTCGGGTATGCCCGCGGTGTGCCGCAGCAGGTCCAGGACCGTCGGCTGGCGTTCCGGCGGCCGGGTAACGACCGCCGTCTTGCCGGCTGAGCGGCTCAGGTCCGCGACGCGCCTGTCGGCGAACTGCGGCAGGTACTCGCCGATCTCGGCGTCGAGTACCAGGCTTCCCCGCTCGACAAGAGTGAGGGCGGTCGCCGCGGTCAGCGGCTTGGTCATCGACGCGATCCAGAACAGCGAGTCGGCGGTCATCCGAATGCCGCTGACCTTGTCCCGGTAACCAAAGGCCTCCAGGTACACGAGCCGGCCGCCGCGCACAATCCCGACGACGGCACCTGGCATGCGGTCGCGCTCGATCTCGGCCGCCAGGAATTCGCCAATGCGGAGCAGCCGTTCCGGCGAGAATCCTGCCTCGGCCGGATCCGCGCGGACAAAGGGCAAGGTAGGTCTCTGCCTAGCTGGGCTGCCGGGCCGGACGGCGGATGCGCGTGGCGAACAGATCACGGAGGCTGACGACGCCGCACACCCGCCGCCCTTCCATGACGGGCAGGTGCCGGAATCCGTTACGCAGCATGATCTGGGCGGCCTCCTCGGTCGGCGTGTCCGGCCCCGCGGTCTGCGGGTCCCGGGTCATCCACGCGGAGACCGGTACCCTCGTCAGATCCTCGCCTGACGCGGCTGCCCGGAGAACGTCGCGCTCGGTGAGGATGCCGGCCAGCAGAGTCCCCTGCATGACCAGGGATGAGCCAGCCTTCCCGCGCACCATCGCGGCCGCGGCTGACGCCACGGGTGTGTCCGGATCGACGGACACCACGCGATCATTCATGAGCTCGCGGATCATGACGACCCGGCGATGACCCTCATTCACTGCCGCCGACCTCGTGGAGTTCAGCGTCGTCGTGCGGAGCGGCCGGCGCGGCGAGCTCCTCGGAGAGCATCCGCCACAGTGAGCCCGTCCACGCCGACAGGTGCGGCCACCTCATCCAGAACAGCTGAAGGGTGGTCTGGTCGAAGTCGGCGAGGGCGCGCTCAGGGGTCATCTGGTCGGTGAGATCCTCGAGCTGATTCATCAGATCGTGAAACTGTTGTGCGCCGGCTTCCATCCGTCACCTCCACGCGGGCCGAAGTGGATGATGCATACCCATCCATCGCATGTCCGGAACTAATCACATGCCGCGAACTATTGATAGCGCAGCCGGGCAATGATCCCGGTCGCGCTGACCGCGGCGGCCAGCACCGCGGCGGCCACGAAGATCGCGCCGAAGGCATGCCGGGCCGCCAGCCCGCCGGCCCAGGCCGTTCCGGCCGCGGCGCCGGTGAACACGCAGGATACGAACAGCGAGGTGACCAGCCCCCGGGCCGCCGGAACAAGCTCGGTAACCCAGGCCTGGAAGGCCGAGTGAAACAGCGAGAACGCCAGCCCGAGCAGCACGCTGGCGGCGAGGATGGTCGCGGTGGCCTGGCTGACGGCGGCTATCAGGTAGCCAGCTACCATGGCCGTCCCCCCGGCTACCAGCGGCAGCCGGGGAACTAGCCGGTCCGGGAACCGCCCGAGCAGCCACGAACCCGCCGCGGTTGCCACCCCGTAGCCGCCCATCACCGCGCCCGCCACCGAGGCGGATGCGCCGCGGGCTTGCAGGGCCGGGGCGAAGAACGTGAAGAAACCGAGCAAGGCGGCGCCTTCAAAGAGCCCGAAGGCGAACAGGACCAGCAGCACCGGGTTGCGCCGGAGCAGCTGCCGGATCGCGGGAGAACCGGCCGACTGCCCCGACTCGGGCAGGCCGCGCATGCGCATCAGGATCAGTGGCGCGACGCCGGCGACGACGAGCAGCGGGAGCCGCCAGCTCCACCAGCGGGCGAGCAACCCGGCCGTCGCCATCGCCGCCCCCGCCCCGAGGGCGGCGGCTGCCAGCACCCGCGACACGGCACGCTGCCGGTGCCGGAAGTCGATGGTGTCCCCCAGATACACCATCGCCGTGGGCAGCAGCGCACCCGAGGCGGCCCCCGCCACCGCGCGGGCGCCGATCAGCACGGCCGGATGGGGCGCCAGGCCTGCCGCCAGGTCCGCGAGGGCAAGACCGCCCAGCGCGGTGCGCAGCACCAGCACGCGGCCGTAGCGGTCGGACAGCCTGCCGATGACCGGCTGCGCCAGGCCGTAGAGCAGAAAGTAGACGGTGACCGCGACGCCGATGACACCCGCCGGCACCCGGAGCCCGGCCGCGGCGGCGGCCATGACGGGCAGGAACCCGAACCGGTCCGCGTAGCTGATCATCGGCGCGGCGGCCAGGACTGGCCGCACCAGAGCGGGTCGCAGCAGCATGACTGTCACGCTAGTGGCGACCCAGTAATAAGTCGAAGACTGAATTGATCTACCAGTAATAAGATCGCCTTATGGAGATGCGGCAGCTCGCCTACTTCATCGCGGTAGCCGAGGAGCTGAATTTCACGCGTGCCGCGCGGCGTGCACTGGTCGCCCAGCCGGCCATCAGCCAGCAGATGCTCGCGCTAGAACGGGAACTCGGCGAGGCGCTGTTCGACCGAGGCCCGCGCAGCGTGCGGCTCACCCCGGCCGGCCAGGCGTTCCTGCCGCACGCCCGTGCCACGCTTGCCGCGGCACAGGCCGGGCGCGACGCCATCACGTCACTGCGCGGCCTGCTCACCGGGCGGCTGTCGGTCGGCACCATCCAGCACGGGCCCGCTAATCTGGCCACCCTGATCGGCGACTTCCATCGCGAGCATCCCGGGGTGGAGCTGCGGGTAGCCGAAGGACATACCGGGCCGCTGCTCACCGCGGTCCGGGCCGGCGAAATGGACTTCGCCTACGCCGGCCTTGGGCCCGGCGAGCGCATCCCGGCCGGGCTGAGCAGTGAGGTTGTCGCCGCCGAGCCCGTTGTGCTGGCCGTTCATCCCACCCATCGGCTGGCCGGGCAGGAATCGGTCCCGTTGTCCCGGCTGCGCGACCAGCCAATGGTGACGCTTCCTGAGGGAAGCGGCCAGCGGGCGATGGTCGAATCGGCGGCCAGGGCTGCCGGGTTCACCCCGCGGGTCATCGCCGAATCGGGCCAGCTTCGCCTGCTTACCGAACTCGCAGCGCACGGGGTGGGCGCCGCCCTGGTCCCACAGTCCGCAGCCAGGGAGTCACCCGGGCTGGCGGTCATCCGCATCAGCCGGCCGGCGCTGACCCATCGCCTGGTACTGACGTGGCGCCAGGCGGCCCTGGCGCCAGCCGGCCGGGCATTTCTCGCTGCCGCCGCGGGGCCGACATCGTCGGCGGAGCGGTCCGGGTGAGCATGAAGACAGAACCGCACATGACGGTGAACGCGACGGATCCGACGGCGAGCCGCGCAG
>Ga0126381_100004837_pt1 | contig 14711 bp, 13 predicted proteins | sample PanSoiMetPlot_28_FD_96465 | JGI IMG/M metagenome (GOLD analysis project Ga0126381, IMG submission 96465) | Tropical forest soil microbial communities from Panama - MetaG Plot_28 | ecosystem: Environmental > Terrestrial > Soil > Tropical forest > Bulk soil | place: Panama | collected 2016-02-17
ATCTGTTCTGCGGTATGGGCGATTGCCGAATCCAGTGGACGCCGGAGGCTGCGCTCGCGGCGGAACACCCAGAAGTCGCCCTCCGACTCGTCCACCATGAGCTCCAGCACCCACTCTTTCTCACCGCGTGGCCGGCCCCACAAAGAGTGCACATCGAGTCGCGGCTGGCGGTGCGGCAGCGTATACAGACGGCCATCCTTCGCTTCGAAGAACTCCCACCCCGGCATCGAATCCACGACCGTGGGCACGTCGTGACGCAGGACCCCGATGTCCAGATCCCCGTGCGCTCGAGTCTGACTTCCAACAAAGAGATCCAGCGCCCATCCGCCTGCGATCCACCACGGCGACGTTACCGATGAGAGCAGCGCCGGCGTCTCACGAGGGTGCAAGGCGCGCCACGGTCCGGCAGCAGCCATGTGCGATGGGGCCATGCCGCTACGGCCGCGCGCGGATTTCGAACCGATCCGGCTCGCTCCATGAATCGGCACTCCGTCCCGCCGCCTCGAAGCGCACCATGGTTCCCGTGAGCCGGCCGTCCTCGAGTGTGAAGCGGATGTAGTGGTAATTCACCGACGTCTTCAGCTGCGACAGCTCACCGAAGAACCGGAACGATGGGTGCGGTTTGGCGCCGCCGCCACCACTCACGAGATAGGTGACACCGTCTCTCAGGTAGCGCTCGTAGTTATGCACGTGGCTGCCGACGACCACGACCTGGGCGTGCAGCGAGTGCGCCCTCGCCTTCCGGGAGAGGTAGCGGGCGACCTCCTTTTCGTCGCGCCCCGAAGGATAGACCGCGTCCCTGACCGGAGGGAAATGCAACACGATGAGGATGAACTGGATCTGTGGATCGGCGTTGACGATCTGCTCCTCGAGCCAGGCGCGCTGCGGGCTGCCGCGCTTGAGGGCGGCGTCTGAATCCAGCACCAGTGCCAGCAGGTTCGATCCAACGGTCACTGAGTACCACCGGCTTCCTCTCAAGGATCTGAACGTGTTCCACCAGTTGTCGAGACAGACGGCGGCATCGTTCTCACAACCTCTGAACTCGTGATTGCCCAGCGCCGGAAACACCGGGATCGCCAGCCGCGACCATTCTGCTGTCTCGCTCGTGTAGACGTCGTAATCGGCCGTATCGCTTCCCTGGTAGACGAGGTCGCCGCCGATGAAAATCGTGGCCGGTTGCTCTTCGGCGATTCTCTGCACCAAGGCGCGGCGTGCGTGCGGATTGGCGATGCCGGTGCGCGTGCTGAAGCGCGTGTCACCGTACACCACGAACGTGAGCGGGCCAGCGCTGAGCGACGGAACCGAGAAGTGCGGCGGCTCGGTTTCCGACGCCCGGCTGACCACGGCGCTCGCGACCGACAGGACAAGCGCCAGCAACACCGCAGGGTACCTGCGTGTGCCTGCCTTCTGACGACTTGTGCGTGCCCCTGAACCCCGCCTCATTCGAGCGCTGCGGATCACGGTTCCGTCCGGGACCGTCGCGCAAATGGTTGCAGTGGGTCGAGGCAACGCCGAGCGGCTCAACCGAGCGCGTTCCGCACCACTTCTCCGCCTCGCAGGATCAGGCGCAGATGGCGGCCGTCGGCGGCCAGGAGTCCGATATCCGTGAGCGGATCGCCGTCGACGACCAGGAGGTCGGCATATGCCCCGGGCTTGATGCAGCCCAGGCGATCCTTGTGCAGGAGCAGCTCTGCGTTGACGGAAGTTGCCTGCCTGAGGATCTCCAGCGGCTCGAACACTTTCCTGCGGATGGCGAACTCACGGCACTGATGCACGTACGCCTTCCCGAGCAGATCCGTTCCAAAGCCAACTTTGACACCTGCACGGCGCATCGCCTGCATTCCACCGAGGGCCTGCTCGTAGACGACCTTTGCCTTCTCCAGTATCTCGGGAGGCACCCCGCCCTGGCTTCCGAGCTCGACCAGCACGAAGCAGATGACCATGGTCGGCACGATGAACGCGCCTTTTTCGGCGACGAATCTGGCGGTCTCGTCATCGATGAGCGTGCCATGCTCGATCGAGCGCACCCCGCACTCCACCGCACGACGAACGGCGCTGGCGGCATGACAGTGCGCCGCCGCATACGTGCGTCGCTCCACCGCTTCGTTGACGATCGCCCGGATCTCGTCCTCGCGGTACTGATTCATCCAGATCGGGTCGGTCGGCGAGAGCACGCCGCCCGAGCACATGATCTTGAGGCAGTGAGCGCCGCGTCGCAGCTCCTCGCGCGCCGCCTTGATCACGGCTTCCACCCCATCGGCAATGTGCGCAATGGAATTGGAGCTCGCACAGGCACACAGCTCGTGATGCTGCTGCCCGTGCTCACTGAGCTGGCGGAAGTCGCCGTGGCCGCCCGTCATGGAGATGAACTTCCCGACGTAGAGAAATCGCGGCGCACGGATCATGCCGTCCTCGATGGCGCGCCACAGGCTCCAGTCGCCGCCGCCGACATCGCGCACGGTCGTGAACCCGCAGTCGAGGGCGTGTCCGAGCATGCGTGCCGCGTACGCCGTGCGATAAGCATCCCCCGCCATCTCGATCTTCTGCACATTGAGATCTGAGGCGTAGGCGTGGATGTGCGCATCGATCAGCCCTGGCATGAGCGTACGGCCGCCGACGTCGATGACCTTTGCGCCGTCAGCCTTCAGCGGGCTCGCCGACACCTCGCGGATGAGGCCACCCTCTACGAGGACCTGCATCCCTTTCGCGCAGTCGGCGCTTTCCCCGTCGAACACCCGCGCATCTCGCAGCACGATCGTCGTCATGAGATTTCCCCGCTTTCGCGCGGCACCATGCCCGGAATCATCTCAGCATGCAACGTGGAGCGCTCGCGGCGGCGACACATACATGTGTATGCGCCCACCATCGCCGCCGGGGCCTTCGGAAAACCGCCGCTCTTCCGGATATCTGTGGCGGAGCGCTGCCGCGCCTCGATGCGCATGACTCATGCGCACTGGTGAAAATGGTGGGTTCATCGCGCAGGCTGCCGCCCGCGCAATACACTCCTCGGCGCTTGATGCGCATGACTCATGCGCATTGCTCAAAACGGTGGGTGCATGGGGCAGGTCTTCATCCCGCCAGAGGCCTAGCGTTTGCGCCGCACACCCCGCCGTGCACTGCGCGCGCGGTAATCGAGAAACGCATTGACCGTCTGCTTCAGATACTGGTGAACCTCGTCTTGTGTTGTCGGCACCGGGGTCACCTTGGCGAACGGCAGGTTGCCGGTGGCCTGGCGCCAGCCGCGCGCGATCTCGGCCATGAAGTCATCGGGCGCCTGCTGGGAAGCATCGAACACCAGCTGCGCTCTCGCCCCCGGGGCAATCAGCGCGGTCGGGGTGTCAGTGCGTGCCGTCGTGAGGAACAGATCCGCGAACGGTGCTGCCGCCGCGTCGCGCTTGGTGAGCGAGCCCTTGATGCCGAACAGCTCGCGCACCGTCGTCAGCACCGAGGTGTGCTGCAGCGGACTCGAATGCACGATCCCCTTGCCCACGTAGGGTGAGGCGATCAGCGTTGGCACGCGCAGCCCCAGGCGGTCAAAGGCAAACTTCGGCGCGAAGGAGGCTTTGTCGCCCGGCGCCGGCGAATTGATGCCGTCCGGATTCACCGCCGCAGCAGGATCGGCGTGATCGAAATAACCGCCGTGCTCGTCGAAGGTGACCACGTAGAGACTGCGGGTCCATTGCGGGCCGCCACGCAGCGCCGCGTACACGTCCGCGATCAGCTGGTCGCCGGGCCGCACATCCTGCGGCGGGTGCATCGAGGTCACCGGGCCATCGGTGGTGGAGCCCGCAAAACGCGGGATGATGAAGTTGTAGTTGGCGAGTTTGCCCGCGGCAGCATCGCTGGCGAAGCTCGTCTCGTAGTCCTTGAAGTTCGCCCGCTGCGTGTTGATGCGGCTGTACTGTGCGACTTCGTTCTGGTCGCTGAAGTACACCGCCCAGTTGCGTTTGTTCTTCTGCAGCTGCTCGTAGAAGGTCACCGACTGCAGCTGCACGCTCCACTTGTTGTACGCCCATCCCACCGATGTGCCGGCGTGAATGTACAAGCGGTTGGGCATCGTCGGCCCCGGCACCTCCGCGTACCACTGATCACACAGCACGAAGTTCTCTGCCAGCGCGGTGAGCGCCGGCAGCTGTCCGGACACGAACGTCTGCATGACTGCGGAGAGATCGACCCCGGGGCCGCTGAAGCCGTCGGTGGCGAGTGCGCTCCGGTAGTTCTGCACGAAGCCGCGGTTGTTGACCGGTTTCAGCGCCGTGCCGCTCGGCACGACCTTGGTGGTGAAGAGCTGCACGTTCGTGTCATCGAGTGAGTGCCCGGGGCCCTGGCCCTGACTCACGGTGAAGAGTGCTGGCTGTCCGGCACTGATCGCCGCGTTGCCCGCGCCGGCCGGCGCCGTCGGGTCAGGTCGGTTGGAGAAAGGTCCCTGCGAGAGGCCTGCGACGCCCGGCCATTTTCCGAAGACATGATCGAGCGAGCGATTCTCCTGCATCAGAACCACGACGCAATCGATCGCTGGCAGCGTTGACGCGGCCGTCTGCACGCCCGCGTGAGCGGCAGCCTTCGGAGCCGGTCTCCGCACCGGGGGGCCTGAGCTTCTGCGGCGCGGTGCGCGCCGCGATTTGGCCTTGGATCGAGCCATGGTGCACCTGATTGTCGCTGGAAGAACTGCAGCATCCTGGTCCGAGATTACAACCGGATGTCGCAATCCTCCCGTTCACACAGCAGCTGCTCACGGGCGCACCACGAAATCTCACTGCATCGCGCGCTTCGCTGAGAGTGGTTGCGTCGTGGCGACAGAGTCTTTCATCAGCCGGCTCGCGAACGCACAATGCTGTGCAAGGTCCATCGTGACTGACGAACTGCCCATCGCTCACGTAAGCTCAGTCCATCGCCGGTCGACAAGCTTCGTGCACACCGGCCGGCAGCTCGCTCTGCTGCGCAGCGGCCTGGGGTCTTCCGCAGCACGGATGCTGCGCAAGGTCGCCGGGTTGCGCGTGGCACTGTCCTCGGACTTCGGACGGGGATTCCTGCGAACGCCGCTGACGCCCGGGGAGGGCGTGTTGTTCGAGCGGTTAGGCGCGGCGCTCTTGTGCGCAGATCACCAACAAACCGAGGCGCTCACTGCCCACGCGGGGGCGCCAGTCCTCATGCTCGAGCCTGAGCGCTACGTGCGCGCACATTCGCTGCAGGACGTAAGCGCTGACGGCTCAGGTTGCACGCCGCTCCTCAATGACACGCCGTCCGCGACCTGGGGGCTCGAGGCCACTCGCACCCTGACTTCGCGCTACTCGGGCGAGGGCATTCGGGTCGCGATACTCGACACGGGACTCGACCTCGGCCATCCCGATTTCGCTGATCGCACTATCGTCGCGCAGTCGTTCGTCGCGGGAGTGCCGGTCAACGATGTGAATGGCCACGGCACCTTCTGCGCCGGAATCGCGTGTGGTCCCAGAGTCCCAAGCCAGGGGCCGCGTTACGGTGTCGCCCCGGCGGCGGATCTTTGCATCGCCAAGGTCTTGAACGATGACGCCGGTGGAATCGACGGCAACGTGCTCGCGGGCATCGAGTGGGCCGTCCGCAACGACTGTGCGGTGATCTGTCTGTCGCTGGGGTCGCCGGTCGCCCTCGGCGACTCCTATCCCGAAGTCTATGAGCACGTCGCGGCCCGTGCGCTCGCTGCGGGCAGCATGCTGATCGCGCCCGCAGGCAATGAGAGCCAGCGCCCCGACACGATCGCACCGGTCGAGCATCCCGCCAACTGCCCCTCAGTGGTCGCCATCGGAGCGCTCGATCGCAGACTCGCGGTGGCATCGTTCTCGAACGGCGGCCTCAATCCAGATGGCGGCGAAATCGATCTCGCGGCACCCGGGATCTGCATCGCCTCGGCGGCGCCACGGCCCGTCCTGTATCAAACGGGCAGCGGCACGAGCATGGCCGCGCCCTTCGCCGCTGGCATTGCCGCACTGCTGGCCGAAGCGGAACTCTTCGCACGCGGAGCGCGGCTGCGCGATCTTCTGCTGAAATCATTCATGGCACTGCCGGATCCGCCGCGCGACGTCGGTGCAGGCCTCGTGCAGGCGCCGCAGTAGTCGCTTCGTGAGCCGGGTCAACGTCGCGATCGCGGTGACGGAGGCGGCGCGGCTGGGCATCTACGAGATCGCAGCTGCGTGCCGTGCGTTCGGTTTCGAGCACCAGTCGACGCTCGCTGACATTGGCGTGCTTACCGGCTCGGCGGAGCTCGAGATGCTGCCGAGAATCAGGCGGCTTCCCGGTGTCGTGGCGGTGGAGATCGAGCGCGAATTTCACGGCAAACGACACTGACCACGTGACGTCGCCAGCGGAGTTATCCCGAGGCAAGCGCCGCAAATGAGTTATCGCGCCGGGCTCTGATTGCGTGCGGTCAGCACGAAGCGAAACTCCGTGGGTGCTGCTTGGGGCTCGTCGACCGCTTCGACACGGACCTCATACGCACCGGGCGTCAGACGTGACGTATCCGCGTATGTACGGACGTAGCCGTCTGCGGTCAACGCGACGTTCGACACCGTCCCGACAGGCAGTGAAGAGTCGCCCTCGTCCCGGAACAGCGTGACGCGGTAGTCCGATTCCGCCGAGCGCTCAGCCGGCGCCGCGCGCACCTCGACGAGCCCGCTCGCGGGCAGCTCCAGCCGCGGCGCTGTCGCGTCGCGCATCGAAACAAAAGTGAAATGTGCCGTCACCGGCGCGCCACCCGTGGCCGTGAGCAGCGTCGCGGGCCCCTGAGGGATCCCGGTCGGCCCGCGGCCCGGCCCAACCCACAGGAACATCACCGCCGCGAGCGCCGCGGCCGCCGCAAGCGCTGGCAGCCATGCCCAGGACCTCGGCCGCTGGGGTGTTGCAGCGCGGGTGAAGTAGCCTTGTCCTTGCAGCTCCTCGAGCCCCTCGCGCAACCGCAGCGACTGCTCGAGCTCCCGCACCAGCTCCGGGTCGCGGCCCAGGCGCTCCTCGAACGCCCGATGCTCCTCGTCCGACAGGCGTCCGCCGACATAATCACGCATCCGCTCGAGGTCGCGGGTCACGTCCATCATGCTCGGGCCTCCATGCTGTAAGCACTGTCGCTTGGCGGCGCGGAATTCCACCCCGCGGCAAAAACAATCGCGGAACCGTGGCCTGAAACACACAAGCCCAGGGCGACGATGGCCAGCAGATCCGCCTTCCCCAGCCCCTTCTGTTCCAGGAGCTCGCGGAAGCGGTTGCGTGCCCGGAAGATGACGCGATTGAAATGCTCGGCCGATAGGTGCAGCGCCGCGCAGATCTGCTCTTTATCCTCGTCGTTCAGGTAGAAGCGCCGCAGCACGTCGCGGTCGCGCGCGCTGGGCATCTCATCCAGCAGCCGCCGCGCGGCTGCAGCCCACTCCGGGCGGCCGACCCGGTCCCAGTCGGCATCCTCCTCCGGCCCGCGCAGCTCCTCGAGCTCCTCGGCGCTAGAGACGCCCGTACGGTCCTTGCGGCGGTGGTTGCGCAGGTGATTGAGCGCCACGCGGTACAGGAAGCCGCCCACGTTCTCCGGGTGCGCAATCTCCCCCCGCCGGAGCTTCTCGAGGGTCGTGACGGCGGCGTCCTGCAGGATGTCGGCGGCCACATCCGGATCGCGCACCCGGCGCATGATCAGCGCGCGCAACCCCGGATAGTCGCGATAGACTGCCGTGAGGTGGGAAACCGGGTCCGCGACCGGCGCCGGGACGTCCGCTTTCGGTGGCAGCACGGTCGTGGGTGCGGCTTGTTCGTCAACACCTTTCATAGCCAAAGTATAAGCCCCGAGCATGAGCCGCCGCAGCGTGGCTCGCCGCGTCATCTGGAAAACTACCGCATTTTTTGGCCCATTCTCCTGGCTGTCTGGGCGGTGCCGGCCGCCGCGCAGAGCCTCTCGTGCACGGCGGCACTTGGCGCATCCGCACAGACTGCGGGGCCCCTCAAGATCCTCGGACTTCACTCCGCGACCGCTGAACTGGCGCTGACGCCAGGCCATTCATATCTGATCGAAGTGGAGGAGCACGATAACGATGTGCTGGTGGAGATTCTCGACTCGCGCAATCAGGTCGTGGCGCAGGCAGGGCACCCGGAGCGCCGCACCGGAACGCGCCGGCTCGCGATCGTGGCGCCCGACTCCGGGTCTGTCCCCGCACGCATCACCGGGCAGGAGCACGCCAATGCCGCCGGCACGGCAACCGTGCGCGCTTTCGATCTCGCGGCGCTGCGGGGGGAGCCGCGCTGCCTCGAAGTATTCCGCGCACTCGCTGCAGGCGATGCCGCCTATGCGGCCGGACGGGAGATCTCGCGCGGCCGGTCGGCCGCGCCCGGTCAAAGTGCGCGCGAGGCCTACCTGCGGGCAGAAGAGAGCTACGCGAACGCCGAGCGTGCGCTGACCGAACCTGCGGACGCACAGCTGCGTGCGCAGACGCAACTCGCGCTTGCGGGCGTCGAATATTTCGGCCTGCAGAACTGGTCGAAAGCCGCGGACTGGGGTGAGCAGGCCACTACGACATTCGGCAATGCCGATCCCTACCGGCGGGCGCGGGCGCAGTGGATCACGGATCTCGCCTGGATGGAGGTCGGTTCGAGTGTGGGTCGCGATCGGCCGGTGCCGGGTCAAAGGATCTCTTCCACGGAGCTGCTCGACCGCACGCGCAACAACCTCGCCGCCCTGAGTCGCTTTCATCTGCAGCGGCATGAGAGCTATGACGCTGCCATGGCGCTCACCAACGTCCAGTTGATCTACCAGTTGCAGGCGCGCTTCGGCGAGTGTGTCGCCGCATCCGAAGCCCCGGCACGCTTGTTTGATGAGCTGCACGAAACGGCACGCCGCGCTACGGTCTGGCAGAACCGGGCATTGTGTCTGTGGGGTCTGGGACGGCTGCCGGAGGCACTGGTCTGGTTCGAGCGCGCGCTCGCCGACATCGGGCCCGAGTCTGCCAGCATGTATGTCGCCGTAGTCACCAACACGGCACTGTTGGACTATGCACTCGGACACTTCGACGAATCGCTGCAACTCTACGATCGCGCGCTTACCCTTGCCCAGAAGACCCAGTCGCAGCGCGATGAGGCCTATTGCCTCTACGGTGTCGGCGTCAACTACTCGGCACTCGGCGACGAGGATCGTGCGCGCGAGTTTCTCGAGCGCTCGCTCGTCATTCGTACGGTGGCGCTCGACGGCCGTGGACGCATGGTAACGCTGCGGGAACTCGCGACCGTGCAGGCCGCACAGGGCAAGTTCGGCGCTGCGCTGAAGTCCGACCGCGAGGCGTTGACGCTCGCAGTTGCGCCCTCATCGATCATGCTCATCAAGATCCAGCTCGCGGTGCATACGGCCGCCGCAGGACAACTGACGGAAGCCAAGGCGCAGCTCGACGAGCTGCTCGCGGGTGACGCGCGGGATTCACCGCACATTCATGCCGAGGCGCGCTTGCAGCGCGCCGTAGTGGAGCGGAAGTTGGATCAGCCGCGCGCGGCGCTCGCGGACCTCCACGCCGCTCAAGCGCAACTGCACCGCTTCGCCAGCGTCACCGAGGAGTTCGAGGCCAACCTCGAGCTCGCCCGGACCTTGCGGTTGATGGGGCAGCCCGATGCGGCCTTGCGGGCTGTGGAGCAGGCTTTGCATGAGTCTGAAGCCGTTCGCTTGCAGACCGTGAATCCCGAGCTGCGTTCGCTGGTGCAGACGCCGTTGCGCGCCGCGTACGACCTCAAGATCGCGCTGCTGCGGGCACGCTATGAAGACGCCGTGGAAGCAGGTCGCCGCGCACTGGCGAACAGACTGGCTGTGGAGGCGTTCGCCACCGCGGATGCCTCCCGCGCCCACTCCTTCTCGGAGGTTGCGGCGCAGGAGTACACACCGGCCATGCGGCACGATCTTGCCACCGAGTTTCACCGCCGCGAGACCCTGTATCGCGAGCTCGCCGCGCGCCGCTACGCACTCGCGGATCGTCTCGACCGCGTCAGACCCGATGATCCCCAGGCGCGTCACCTGATGAGCGATATCGCCGAGCTCGAGCGCCAGGCGGACACCGTCAACACCGCCATTGCAGCCCGCACGCAGCCCAAGGGAACTCCGCCCACCACGACAACCCCTGCTCGTCAGCCCGGTTTGCCGCATCTGCCCGCGGACACTGCGCTCATCTCCTACTGGCTGGGGGCCGAGTCCGCATACGCATGGGTGCTGGCGCCCGATGGCATTCGCTGGGTACGGCTGTCGTTGCCGACCACGATTGCCAATCAGGCCGTCGCGTTCCACCACTCGCTGAGCCGCATCGTCGATGTGCCCGCCGAGCGCAGGCTGAAAGAGGCCGGTGAGCTGTATGAAAGTATCCTGCGGCCGATCGAGTCGTCGCTCGCTGGCGTTCGCCTGTGGGTCGTTATTCCGGACGGAGCGCTCGACTACGTGCCGTTCGCGGCACTGCGCGCGTCGGACGGTCAGTCGGCGGCATTCGTTGCGTTACGACACGACATCGTCCTCACCCCCGCGGCCTGGAGACTGGAAACGAGCCGCGCCCCGCCAGGCGGACCGGACCGTCGCGGTCTGCTCCTGGTGGCCGACCCTGTGTATCAGCCCGACGACCCGCGGCTGGTAGCCGTCGTTCGTACATCCGCCACACCGCACGCAGCCGCCAATCGGGGCGCCGAGGGGCCACCGCGCGCCTTGCAGCGTCTGCCCTACACGGCGGAAGAGGCCGCGGCAATTGCCGCCGAGTTTCCGCGGGGAGAAGTGGAGGCTCTGATCGGGGTTGAGGCCACGCGCGCGCGTCTGCTGGCTCTCGACTGGTCGAAGTACCGTTACATTCACATTGCCGCTCACGGCATCGTCGACGCGCAGGTTCCGCAGCTGTCCGCCCTGATCCTCGGCTCGTACGATGCCAATGGGAACGCCGTCGACGGCGCGGTGCGCGTGGCCGACTTGTCGCTGCAACGGCTGCGGGCGGACGTGGCGGTCTTCAGTGCGTGCGACACCGCCCTGGGGCGGGAAGTACCCAGCGAAGGTTTGGTGGGCATCAGCTCCACGATGCTTGCGCGCGGTGCGCACGCCGTGGTCGCCTCGTTGTGGCCAATCTCCGATGAGATCGGTGCGCGCCTTATGACAGAGTTCTACCGTCACTTGTTGCATGACTCGATGGGACCCGCGGCGGCTCTCGGCGCAGCGATGCGATCGGTAGTGTCGCGTGATGGGTCCGCGGATCCGGCTCTATGGGCGGCGTTTCAGATTTCGGTGAGCGCGCTCGGACCAGGCCAGCCGACAGCTCACCCCACAACATCAAGAGTACCAACACCAGGCCAGGAGGAATCGCCGTGACATGGGACAAGGTTGTGATTTGCGATGTATGGGGACCGGGTAAGTCGCACCTCACCCCGCCACTCGGAGGAAATCTGGAATTCAGGCTGGTGCGACGACCCATCAGAGGCAAGGACGGCGAGTCGTACCCCGCCAACTATGCGGTCGAGTTCGTGGACGGTCACGCGCCCGCCGAATGGGCAGGTGCCATTTTCACGCCGATGGGGACGGAGGACGTCAAGGGGATCGGCGGTCTTCCCGACTGGGATCCGTCGAAGCCGCCGGTAAAGAAATACCAGGACGTCATCAACGCTGCGGCCAGCGATCTCGCCCGCTCCAGCACCAGGCGGCTCGAAACGATAGTTCCCTACGTGGACAACTCCGGCAACGTGGGTTACAGCGCCGTGCGGCTCTTCCGCGTGGAGAACGCTCGCCAGGCTCCGACGACGCACCTGTTTGTCATCGAGGCGGTGACTGTGGCGCAATCCGCGGGTGGCGTACGGGCTCTCCAGGATGGTGTGGGCCACGGTCCGCCCGAGTGAGCGCAATCATGGAACGACGCCACCCGCGACGGTGTTGAAAAGGTCGTTGGGCGGCGCGTTCGCCGGCGTGCTGATGCGGGCAGCGGTGGGCGTGGGCAACTGCGGGATATCCGTCCGCGGCGCTGACAGTGTTGCGACCTGCGCCAGGGCCGGCGCCGCGGCGACCCGCCGGCTGGGCAACATCACCGCCGCGGGAAAACCGAGCCAGTCCCGCAGTGTCGCCAGGATCGAGGCGCAGTGCACCGACGACACGGGGTCGGCCTCGTGCGAGCTGCGTGAGGAGTCGGACGCGGCGGATGACCGAGTGGTGCACCGGTCGGCGCAGGCGCTCGAAATCGTTCAGCCGATCCCAGTCGCCCTGGAGGGCGTCGACCGCACATTCCGCGAACACGTAGACGTCGGCGATCGGTTCCCAGCCCTCGTAGAACCGTGTCCGATGAATTGCGCGTCCTGCGGCTACCACGGCACCGACAATGCCGGTCGGGCCCGGCGCCGACAATGAGGGGACGGTCACACACCCGACTCACCGAAGCGGCGTCTGAGGCTCTCTGTGCCGGCGTGCAGGAAGTGTCGCACCGACTCCACCGTCCTGCCGTCGCCGTCCGGGGTGAGCTCGAACTGCGCGGACCAGACGACCGTGCTCGCGGCATTTCCGGCCGGATCGATGCGGAACTCGCCCCGATAGTCGCGCACCGGCATGGACGTTTTCTCCATGCTGTAGCGGTACAGGTGCCGCGCAGGGTCGAGCGTTTGCAGACGCTCCGCCTGGGCAGCGCCCGCCTCGCCGCGTGCAATGCGCAGTGCTCCCGCCCCTTCGCCGAAGACCTCGACGGAAATCAACATGGGGTGCCAGTCGCCGACGCTGCCGAAGGCGCCGATCTCGTTCCACAGCGTCTGCGGATCCAGTCCAAGCGTCGCGCTCTCGGTTATCCTCGGCATAGCGAACCTCCCGTCTGACCACACGCAGCACTCCACTGCGATAAACGGAATGACTGCGGACGCATCGCCTTGGTTCCGGCGCAATGCCTTGCGATTGCATGCGCGGGCTTGAGCGCACGCGTGGCACCACCGCCGCAGCGCGCACCGCCGCGCCCGCGAGTTGGATTCATCAGCTACGGCTGAGCGCAGTCAGCGCCGCTTCACAGCGGTCGCACGTTGCATGAGCGGAGTTACTCAACGTAACTGAGCGGCATCCTCGAGAACCTGGTCGAGCGCCTCCCGCAGCAGATGCTGCATCGACACGCCGCGGCGATTACTTACCCATTTCAATAGCCAATATTTTTTCGGGGGCAGGTAGACTGTCATGGCCACCTGTTTGCCTTTCATGTGGCGGTTCGATTGCCGGCCTTGAACGTACATGCGAGGCTCCGGGTAAGAGGTTACTGGTATTTTACCAGTAAAGGCCGCTGGCGCCAGCGCGCCATTGTCCCGCTGATCGCGTGCGTGCATAGTGCTCACACAGCTACGCCGCTGGCCCGCGGCTCTAGCAGAACAGCTGGTCTCTCGCAGGAAGACACTTCCGATTTCCTGTCATTGACCGCGGATAAGCTAACACCGGTGCCGGCTGCTGCGAAGCTTGATTGGCCACGACAGCACGGTGCCGACGGCCACACACAGGGAGCGATGATGAGGGTCATTGAGACCACCCATGGTGCCGCGGCGCTCTCGGACGTTGAGCTGCACAGCGCGCACCTGGCGGCGGTCGTCGAATCATCTCTCGATGCCATTGTGAGTGTATCGCTCGAAGGGCGCATCTCCTCGTGGAACGCTGGCGCGACCTCGCTGTTCGGCTACGAGGCCGAAGAGATGCTGGGCCGATCGATCCTGCAGATTGTGCCGCACGAGTTGCATGCCGAGGAGCTGCGACTCCTGCTGCGCATTCGCACCGGTGAGCGCATCGCGCATTTTGATACGACCCGCAAGGCCAAGGATGGCCGTATAGTGCCGGTCTCACTCGCGCTGTCTCCCATCCGGGACGTGCGCGGCGGCGTCGTCGGCGCCTCCAAGATCGCGCGCGACATATCCGAGCGGCGCCTGGCCGAGAAACTGGTGGCGGCTGAGGTTGAGGCGCTCGCGAGGCTGAGCGACCTGAGCTCGAGTTTGTGGCGTTCGCGCGGCCTCGAGCAGGGTCTGAACGAGATACTCGTCGCGGTGATTGAGCTGCTGTCCGCGGAGAGGGGCAACATTCAGCTGGTGGAGAGTGAGTTGCTGAGGATCATCGCTCACAAGGGCTTTCAGCCGGAGTACCTGAACTTCTTTCGCGAGGTCCCCGCCGGTCAGGATTCCGCCTGCGGCAGGGCGCTGCGCCGCGGTGAACGCATCATCATCGAGGACATCGAGCTCGACCGGGACTATGAGGCATTCCGACTGCTCGCGCGTGCCGCGGGCTATCGCGCCGTGGTATCCACGCCGCTGATCGGGGCAAACGGCGCGCGGCTCGGTGTGGTCTCGACGCATTTCGGCGCGGCCCACCGGCCCACCGACCAGGAGCTCAGACGTCTGGATCTCTACCTGCGCCAGGCGACCGATTTCATCCAGCGCTGCCAGATGGAAGAGGACCTGCGCTGCAGCCGCGAGGCACTGCTCGAGGCCGATCATCGCAAGGATGAGTTTCTGGCGCTGCTTGCACATGAGCTGCGCAACCCGCTCGCACCGATTCGTTATGCACTGGCGGGCGTGAAGAACGCAGCGCTGACCCCGGCGCAGCGGGCTCACGCCGAGCAGGTCATCGAGCGCCAGGTCGCGAATATGAGTCGGCTCCTCGATGACCTGCTGAACGTCTCACGGGTGTCGATGGGGAAGCTCGCGCTCAAGAGACAGCATACCGAGCTCAAGGCAGTGCTCGATGCAGCGGTGGAGGCGGCACATCC
>Ga0126381_100004838_pt1 | contig 14710 bp, 11 predicted proteins | sample PanSoiMetPlot_28_FD_96465 | JGI IMG/M metagenome (GOLD analysis project Ga0126381, IMG submission 96465) | Tropical forest soil microbial communities from Panama - MetaG Plot_28 | ecosystem: Environmental > Terrestrial > Soil > Tropical forest > Bulk soil | place: Panama | collected 2016-02-17
CGAGCTGTCCGAAGCGTCGCACACGCCGGTAATGCTGGAGTTGCGTATCCGGGCGTGCCACGTCCACGGCCGCTTTGAAACCACCGACAATGTCCGCCCGGCGTTCACGCTGCGCGATGCGCTGGAGACGCCACGACGCGACGTCAATCGGATCGCACTGCCGCCGGCAACCTACGTGCAAGAAAAAGAGAAGGTCGAGCAACGCTGGCCGGCGGCGGTCAAATTCATCGTCGAGCACAAGCTCAACGAATTCTTCGACGGCGACCTCTCCGACATCGGCATCGTGATGCAAGGTGGAATGTACAATACTGTGCTGCGGGCGCTCGAAGTCATAGGCCTTGCGGATGCCTTCGGCAATTCCCGCATCCCGCTGTACGTCCTCAACGTCACCTATCCGCTCATCGACGCCGAGGTCATCCGCTTTGCAGAGCGCAAACGCGCCATTCTCGTGATCGAGGAAGGCCAGCCGGAGTTCATCGAGCAGGCCATCAACACCATCCTGCGGCGCGCCGACCTCGATACGCGTATCGAGGGAAAGGGCATGCTGCCGATGGCCGGCGAATATGTCGGCGCCGTCGTACGCGACGGCTTGGCCAAATTTGTTCGTGCTTATCGCCCCGACGCGCTGGCCGATCGGCCGCATCCGGCACCGTCAAACGAAGTCAAGGTGCGCGTAGCCTCCGCCATGAAGGCGACGGAAGGTCATGTGCACCCGCGCCCGCCGTCATTCTGCACGGGATGCCCCGAGCGGCCGATCTTTTCCGCGATGAAACTCGTTCAGAACGAGCTTGGCGAGCACCATGTGAGCTGCGACATCGGCTGCCACCTGTTCTCGATCCTGCCGCCGTTCAATATCGGCAACACCACGATGGGATATGGCCTCGGGGGCGCCGGCGCAGCCGCGTTCAACGTCAAGGCCGACAAACGGGCGATCGCCGTCATCGGTGACGGCGGATTCTGGCACAACGGATTGAGTTCAAGCATCAGCAACGCCGTGTTCAACAAATCCGACAACGTCCACATCATTGTCGACAACGGCTACACCTCGGCGACCGGCGGACAGGATATTCTGTCGTCCGCCGCGGACAACCGCATTCGCTCCACCAAGAACCCCATCGAAAAAGCCGTGCGCGGCGTCGGCGTCCAATGGGTGCGGACGATCACCAATACGTACAACGTCAGTAAGATGCGCGACACGCTGCGCGAGGCGCTGACCACACCCGAACGAGGCCCCAAGGTCATCATCGCCCAGTCGGAATGCATGCTCAACAAGCAGCGCCGCGTGCGTCCGCTGATGAGCAAGGCGGTCAAGGACGGCAGGCGCGTTGTGCGCGATCGGTTCGGCGTCGATCCCGACACCTGCACGGGGGATCATTCCTGCATTCGCCTGTCCGGCTGCCCGTCGCTGACGGTTGCTCCGAATCCCGATCCGTTGCGCAAGGATCCCATCACCAGAGTGATCAATTCGTGCGTCGGATGCGGATTGTGTGGAGAGGTCGCACACGCCGGCGTGCTGTGCCCCTCTTTCTATCGTGCATCGATCATCAGCAACCCAAGCGTCTGGGATCGGATCAAAGCGGCAATGCGTAACCCCGTGATCGGCTTCCTGCAGCGACGGCTCGCCCGGCGCCAGCTCGTTTCCGCCTGACGGCGCACCAAGGCATCGAACAAAGTCGAATGAACGCCCGGTTTTCCCAACGCGCCAGACCGATCTCGGTCGCGATCCTCGCCATGGGCGGCGAAGGGGGTGGCGTGCTGGCGGATTGGATCGTGACGATGGCGGAAGCCGGCGGCTACCTCGCACAGCTGACCTCCATACCCGGCGTCGCGCAGCGTACCGGCGCCACCATCTACTACCTCGAGCTGTTTCCCAAAGCGCTCTGCTTCCACAATCGCGAGCCGGTCATGGCACTGATGCCAATGCCTGGCGAGGTCGATGTGGTTATCGCATCGGAACTGATGGAGGCCGGACGTGCGATCCAACGCGGACTGGTAACGCCCGACCGAACGACTTTACTGACTTCGACCAGTCGCGTGTTCTCCATGACCGAGAAGACCGCGCTTGCAGACGGCAGGGTCGACGAAGCCGCGCTGCTCGATGCCTGCAGCAGCGCTGCCCGCGCGTTCTACGCCTTCGACATGGCCGCGATGGCGGAAGCGACAGGCAGCGTCATGAGCGCGGTCATGCTGGGCGCGGTCGCGGGCGCCAAGGCGCTGCCGTTCGAGAGGGAGGCATTCGAGGCCGCTATTCGCCATGGCGGCGTCGGAATATCCACGAGTCTTGCCGCCTTTGCCGAGGGATTTGCGGCAGCGCAGTCTGGACCGCCCGCCCCTGCACCTATGCCGCAGCCCGCGCCTGCTCCCGCACGCCTGACGGCGGTGCTTGCGGAATGCATGGTCACAATCACGCGCACAATGCCCGCTCCCGCCCACGCGATCGTGCGGGCCGGCGTCGAGCGCGTCGCCGATTTTCAGAGCATCGCTTACGCGAACCTCTTTCTCACACGCCTTGATCCCATCGTCGCGCTCGAGAAAACGTCGTCTGACAAGACTTGCCGGCTGCTGCAGGAGACGGCACGTCAGCTCGCGCTTGCCATGGCCTACGAGGACACGATCCGCGTCGCGGAACTCAAAGTCAGGCGTTCGCGGTTCGACCGAGTCCGCGCGGAGGTGGCTGTCAAGGACGGGCAGATCCTGGAAATCGCTGAGTTCATGCACCCGCGCACTCAGGAGATCGCCGATACCCTGCCCGCTCCACTCGGCCGGTGGATCCTGCGGACCCGCTGGGCGCGAGCCGCCCTCGACTATTTCACGTCCAAGGGACGCGTCATCAAGACAACGTCGCTGCGCGGATTTCTGTTGTTGTATCTGGTGGCCGCATTCAAGCCTCTGCGCCCGCGCTCACTGCGCTATGGCCACGAGCAGCAGAGCATTGAAGAGTGGCTCGACACAGTGTTGCGCACGGCGGAGCCAAACTATGACCTCGCGATCGAAGTGGCCGCATGCCGTGGTCTGGTGAAGGGCTATGGCGACACGCACGAACGTGCCAGCGCCCGCTATGCGACGCTGCTCAAAACACTGCCGGACCTGATCGACCGTCCCGACGCCGCGGCCGCAATGGCGACACTGCGCAAGGCAGCAAGCGCGGACGAGACGGGTGCGGCGCTATCGGCGGCACTGAAAGCCGTTAATGCGCCGCAGATCACACCCACGCTTTCGCCGGAGAATGCATCGCGGCCGAATTAGACGGGTGCCCGTTGGGCTGAATCGCCTGTGATGGGCGTCACACGGCCACGGGATCACGGCAGTGTACGCATGCGCATCCCGACCAATCCGGGGGCGCAGCGTGTTGTCGCGAGATAAATGGTGGTTGGCAATCGTGCTGCTTTTTCTGGCCGCAGCCTTTGTCTGTACGGCTGTCACACTGACGTCACCCGCGCAGAAAAAATCGGTTCCGGTCAATTATCTGCGCACCAAGGAATGATCGCTGTCTCAGGGTCAGTTAGGGCCGTCCCATCATTCGCGGCTGGAATGGCCCCGGCCACTGGTTGCGCCCAAGTACCTGTCCTGGCGGGATTTCGCCAAACCGCGGATTGCGCAGCCGGCAGGCAGCGACGACTTGCGGATCGATCTGTGGCAGCGGTCTGCTCGTCGAACGCGGCTGCGGCAGGCCTTGCATAATGGGACGGATGCAATCGACGAAAATCCCACTGCCTTCGCGGACGCCACCCGGCGCGAATCCCGCCTGCTCGCAGGCCGTGCGGATTTCGATGCAGGGCTTGTGCTCTGATATCGACTGCCCATCGGCATTCTCTACAAAGCGCGGCCGATCAGCAGCCGGCGGCGGAACGAGTTGCGTCGCGGATGCCTCTGCTGGCCTTGGCGCCGTTCGAGCCCGGTCATTTTGCTCGACTGCTGCCACGGGCCTCGGCGCGTTCGAGCGCGCATTGGTGTTGGCGACGGTTTGATAGACGAGGCCGGTGACGGCGAGCACCGCGACGCTCGCGGCAGTGATGGCAATCGGCCAGAAAGCCGTCGATCCCTTGACCTTGTTGGGTTGTTGCGACGGCTTGTACAGGCGCGGATCTTCTCCTCCCAGCGCCACCGCGTAAGCGTGAATGGGTGTGGGGATGTTCTTCACCGACTGCTCGCCGATGTCGACGAACTCAACCGAGAGCTTGTTTGCGACCTGTTCGTAAACCGTGCGGGAAACGCAGACCCCGCCGGGTTGCGCCAAGCCTTCGAGCCGGGCTGCGATGTTGACGCCGTCACCAAGCAAGTCCCCATCCCGCTCGACCACGTCACCGATTGTGATGCCGATGCGGAAGCTCATCTGGCGGCTGGAGGGGTAGGCCAGATTGCGGGTACGGATGCTTTCCTGCACGTCGATCGCGCAGCGAACCGCTTCGACCGCACTAGGAAATTCAGCGAGCACTGCATCGCCCGCGGTATTGAAAATTCGTCCGGAAAAGCGGGTGATGAAGTCCTCGAACACCGAGCGATAGGAGGCGAGACGCCGAAGCGTCTCCTCCTCGTCTTCGGCGACGAGCTTGCTGTAGCCGGCGATATCGGCTGCTACAATGGCTGCAATCTTGCGTTTCATGGATCGGTCCGACCGTCCAAATACGAACTCTTTCGACGGCTAGAATGCCGATCCATCATGGCAGTTGCAAGGGACCCAAGCTGCCTGCAAAAGGGGCCGCACCCCTAAGATTCAGCTTTGGTTTATGGGCAGACCCCGCCAGAGCACGTTCGCAAGGATGGCATTTTTGCGACGCGGTCGACGGTCGGCACGAACGCCCTGCTTGACGCGCTTGGTAAAACCAGGACCCGGCGACCAGAGCCGGGCCGGCAATGGCCTCACATCTTTCAAGGGCGCGCGCCCGGCTCGCTCGCTCGCGTCGCCTCGAATAGAAACCACACGCGCCGCTCGGTTTCGTCGATCCAGTTCTCCAGCAAGCTTGCGCTTGCGACGTCGTCATGCTCGTCGCAGACGGCGTGCGCCTCGCGCATTTCCGCTGCCAGCTGCTTGTTGTCGTCGCGCAGCTCCGCCAGCATGTCCAACGGCGTCACATAGTCGGCATCATTGTCGAGGATGCGCTGAAGGCGGCTGATTTCGCCGATCGAGCGGAGCGTCGTTCCGCCGACCTTCCGCACCCGCTCTGCGATATCGTCCGTCATCGCAAACAACTGATCCCCCTGCTCGTCGAGCAGCAGGTGGAAGTCGCGAAAATGCGCGCCGGACATGTGCCAGTGGAAATTCTTGGTCTTGAGATAGAGCGCAAACACGTCAGCAAGGAGCGCGTTGAGAGCTCCGGAGACGTCTTTCGTTGCGTTCGCCCCGAGATCGGTCGGCGTGTTGAGCGTCGCCGTGCGGCGTGCCTTTGCGTCGTTGGCTTTCATGACAGGGTGCTCCTTCCAGAGGGTATTGAATGCGGGCGAATGCTGCTACGCGGTCGCCCCGACCTTGGGGTGAAACCTCTTTACCGCGAACACGCCGAGCGCAATGAAGGCGATAAGCAGGGCGAGCTGGGCGATGACGAAGGGCGGCTCCGATTGCGTTGGCGCAAGCGGATGCAGGAATGAGAGCTTTTGAAACGCTTGGATGACGGCGACGAACGCGTTGAAATAAAGGGCGACCATCGCCGTGATGATATAAGCCCAACGCCATGCACCAGCGAGCCGGAAGATATAGAGCGCCACCACTGCCACAGCGAGCAGCACGAGCGAGATGGTGCCGATTGCGCGCGGCGGATCGAATCCGAATGGAGCCAGCGGGAAGCCGGTAACGCTGGTCAAGATTGTCGTTGCGAGAAACAACTCCGTCCAGCCACGGAGCAACTTGTCGGTCAGTAAGCCATAGGCCACGACCAGGCCGGACGCGATCCCGATCAAGCTGACGATGACGTGAATTTGAAGGAACACGTCGGTTGGAATGCCCCAGGTCATGAAAATCTCCCGATGTCACATGTGATCGTCACCCAAATGCAGTGGCGCACGTTCGCAGCATAAAGCACTGCAGGCTGGCCGGAACATGCGGAACTGCCACATCGCGGTCCCTGCTCGTGCATGGCTGCTCCCTTTCCTGCTTCAACGCGTGTGAACGCGGTTTTCATCTGACCAAAGCACTCGCGTTTTCAGCTTCTGTAATAGAAATTTTCTGCAAACTCGAATGACCTCGCAGCGTGCAAATCGTGTCATTGTTGAAGTGAGGACGCAACATTGCGTGACCTGGGATAACGCCAAGACGACAACTGCGCGTCGTCCCTGAGCTTTGATCTGTGTCACACGATCGATTTATGCTAACGGCTCAACGAACTTCTGGAGACCGCGAAAGCTAGTCATGTCGGCGCCGATACAATCAATCATCGACACCCGCAGCGATCAGATGTTTCCGACGCTCGACGCGACGGACATCGAGCGTATGCGCCGGTTCGGAACGCGGCAGTCCTATCGCGACGGCGAGACGCTTGCCCAGGCCGGTGTCGTTGCCGCTGGCTTGACGATTATTTTGTCCGGCAAGGTCGAAGTCACTCAACACGCACAATCTGGGCGAGGAGAGCACATCGTCACACACGGGCCCGGGTCCTTCATGGGCGAGCTTGCCCAATTGGCCGGCCGGCCCTCACTCGTGCATGCGCACGCGCTGGGTCCTGTCGAGGCCGTCATCATCGCGCCGGATCGGCTTCGGGCGTTGCTGATTGCAGAAGCGGACCTCGGCGAGCGCATCATGCGTGCGCTCATCCTGCGTCGTGTGGGATTGCTCCAAGCCGGCACGGGCGGTCCGGTGGTCATTGGACGCGCCGACAACGGCGACGTGCTGCGTCTGGAAGGGTTTCTGCGTCGCAACGGCCATCCGCATCAAAGGCTGGATCCGGAGACGGATGCCGAGGCAAAAGCCCTGATCGAGCGCTTCCACATCGACACCGGCCAGCTCCCGATGGTCCTCTGTCCGGGCGGGCAGTTGCTGCACAATCCGGGCGAGCAGGAGCTCGCGCGCTGCATCGGTTTGATTGGTCCAATCGATCCCATGCTTGTTTTTGACGTCGCCGTGGTCGGGGCGGGGCCTGCGGGACTTGCTGCTGCGGTGTATGCTGCATCGGAAGGGTTGTCTGCGGTCGTGCTCGACTGCCGCTCGTTCGGGGGGCAGGCCGGCGCGTCGGCCCGAATCGAAAACTACCTCGGATTTCCCACTGGCATCACCGGCATCGCCTTGATGGCCCGCGCCTACAATCAAGCGCAAAAATTTGGGGCGCAGATGGCCATACCGACCGAGGCGAGCAGCATCCATTTGTCGAAGACGGTCGACGGCGCCTTTCATCTGGATCTCTCGAGCAACGAGCGCGTGACCGCCCGTACCGTTGTTCTCGCGAGCGGCGCTCGCTATCGCAGGCTCGACGTCGAGCACTTGGATGCATTCGAGGCCGCGAGCGTGCACTACTGGGCGTCGCCCTTGGAAGGGAGGCTCGTCGCCGGACAGGAGGTTGCCCTGGTCGGTGCCGGGAATTCCGCCGGCCAAGCCACCGTCTATCTGGCGAGCCAAGCCGCGAAGGTCTGGCTGCTGGTGCGGGGTGCCGATTTGAACGCCAGCATGTCACGCTATCTCGTTGACCGGATCACCGGGCTTTCCAACGTGGAGGTTCTCACCAAAACATCTGTCACCGGCGTTGAAGGCCACAATGGCATGCTCGAAGAGGTGCGCTGGCGCCGGGCCGGAGGAGCCGAAATGCAGCGGCCGATCCGGCACCTGTTTCTCTTTATCGGTGCCGATCCGAATACGGGTTGGCTCACGAGCTCTGGCATCGCTCTCGATCCAAAGGGCTTCGTGCTGACCGGGAAAGAAGCCAGCGATGCCAGCCGTCCCTTGGAGACCAACGTACCTGGTGTGTTCGCAATCGGCGATGTGCGATCCGGTTCGGTCAAGCGCGTTGCCGCAGCCGTTGGCGAGGGTGCTCAGGTCGTTGCGACGCTTCATTCGGTTCTGGCTGCTGCGCGCAAAGACACGACTGACCTGACTGGGCCGCCGGCTCCGAACGAAGTGGCACCCGGACCTGGCATGGTCATTCCGAGGTAAGAAGATGAATGCGTCGAACGCCCGCGGGCTGATCGCCGTCGATAAGATGGGCGGCAAAGTGCTTTTCCTCGATCCCGTAAGCTATGAGACGATAAAGATCCTCGATGACTTCGAGCGGGTGCCGCACGAGCTGCTGGTGGTGCGGGAGTTGTCCATCGCCTGCATTCCGATTTACGGCGACGGCATCCACGGGCGAAATCCCCATCCCGGCCATCTGCTGTCCATCGTCGATCTGAACACGCGCGAGCACGTCGCCGATATCGATCTGTCGCCCTATGTCGCGCCGCACGGTCTGCAACTCGGCCCCGACGGCCTCCTCTACGTGACCTGCGAGAACAGCGCTGTCGTCGCTCTGGTCGATCTGCACGCACGAAAATTGGTCGGAGCAATCGAAACAGGCTCGACCAATGCGCACCGGCTGACCATCACGCCCGACGGATCGCGGCTCTACACCGAAAACGAAGAGGACGCTTCGATCTCCGTCATCGATCTGCCCGCGCGCAAACTGCTCAGGCAGGCCGCCACGCCGCATCCGCTCGCGGGCCTTGCCATTTCACCTGATGGCGAGCTGCTGGTCGCGGTCGACGACCAGGACCCGACACTGTTCCTGCTCGACGCCGAGACCTTGGAACTCATCAAGACCGTGCGGCTCGAGCGCGTGCCGGAGGCGGCGCAAATCGCCCGCTACAGTCCGGATGGCAAGGTCCTGCTCGTCACCAGCCTGCGTAGCGCAACGGCAACGCTGATTGATGCATCGTTTTCGCAACAGACGACCCTTGCCGTGGGCAAGCAGCCCATGGACGGTGCCTTTCGCAACGGCTCGCTCTTCGTGGCTTGCCAAGGCGACGGCAGCGTCTACATCATTGATGTGGCATCCCGACGGGTCTTGCTTCATTTCGCCGCCGGCATCGGTTGCGAGACCCTCGATTTCTTCTGAAGGAGCACGCCGCCAGACGTGACCATCGCAAGCGCAACGATTTAGTCAGGAGCAAGGATCATGACAAAGGTTACCTATGAGGTCGTCGAGCATGACGGCGGATGGGCCTACCGCGCCAACGGCGTGCTCTCCGAGACCTTTCCAACCCACGCTCTCGCGCACAAGGCCGCAGAGCGCGCTGCCAGAGAGCAGCGGGTTGCCGGGGAGTCGACCGGCATCTCCTATGAAGACGCAGATGGACGCTGGCATGACGAAGTGTCAGCGGGCGACGATCGCCCCGAAACCGGCGTCAAGGATTGACCGAACTCGACCGCTTGGGCACAGGACAGAGGTTTGCGGCGCGGAGACCCCGAAGAGCCGTCCGCGCCGCGGGTAACAGCCCCCACCGTTGCTCCCGATAAGTGCAGGCCGTTATCGAAACCGAAGTTGTCTGGTATTGGGCGAAGACCGGACGCCCAGATGTCCAGGCTCGGCTCGCTAGAAACGCTTAGCCAAATCTCACAATACTGGTTGCGATTTAACTAAAAGTTACTTCTTGGGCTGAGCTCAACGCATTAGTGTGCAATTCGTATGCGTAGTTGCTTCCCATTATTTGCACAACCGTCGCTTATACCTCAACTCCCGGCGCCGCGCGTCACATCTTCACACGAATGCCTCGAATAATCGAAACCCATTCGAATACAACCTCAAAATATCTTGATAAATGCAGCCTGCTTTTCTGCGCCGTCGCCCCACGGCGCCGAGCCGCGCGAGCATCCGCCGGGGGTCATCTGCTATCCAACCCCATCTGCTCCAGCGCGATCCTGCCGAGCATGCCATCGCGGCGCGAGAGCGTTTCGATGATTTCGAAATGGTTGAAACCGCGACCGTCAACCAGCCGCACGGACATCAATCGCGCCGAGATCGCCGCACTGAAATCGCGAGCCTGTCGTCGAAATTCATCGCTGTCATGCTCGGCCATCGCAACCACGATCGGACACTCGAGATGCTGCAATGATCGCAGAGGGCTCAGCGCCCGCTCGCCGTCTTGATCGAGCATGACGTAGCTGTTGCGCGCGCTGAGGCGAACCGGCAACAGATCGTAGAGCCCACTCACGCACAGGCCACCTTTGATAATCCTGTCTGGAAATCCGAATGCACGCCAGTCAGTTGTGAGGACACAGGCCGCCAGATGGGCGCCTGACGAATGACCGGACACATAGAGACGCTCTCGGTCGCCGCCAAACTCGCCGGCCCTGCGATGGATCCCCGCGACCGCCCGGCGAGCCTGGGCGACCATCTCCGCCAGCGTCACGTTCGGCAGCAATGCAAAGTCAACTGCAATGAAATGCGCGCCCGCGGACACGAACGTCTCGGCCGCAAATGCGCTCTCGCGCTTGCTGAGCGCTCTCCAGGCGCCACCGTGGAAAAAGACATGGATCGGCGCGTCCGGCTCGCGCGGGCAATAGATATCGACTGTCTCTGCTGGCGAAGCGCCATAGGCCATGACTTGGGGTTCACCAAGCCGCACACGAACCGCATTGCTATCGACACCGTACCGATTGATCACCGCCTCGGCGTTGGCCGCCCATGCCCGCTGATCGTACTGGCGATTGAGCTCATCCGCGTCGTAGTCGAGAAAAATCTTGGTGCTCATACCGTATTGCATTCAACTCACAGAGGTCGCGTCGCTCCGCCGCGCGTGCTCGCCCGTCAGCAGGCGATAAAATCGAAACACGAATTCGATGGCGAGCAGAACAAAGCATGCAGGCAGCAGCGACAGCAGCCACCATTCCGGGAAGATCAAATTCTTGATCGTCGTCGAACCTGTCGTCCAACTGTCGTAGGACATGCTCACGCCATGACAAACGAGAACGAGACAGACAGAAAATCCCAGAAGGTCGCCAAGCGCCTCCATCAGCCAGGCAATTTGCGGCGGGACCATCGTCAAGACGATGTCGATACGCACGTGTTGCCCGCGACGCAGCAGCCACGGCGCTGTGAGGACCGTGATCACATAGAGCGCGTATTCGGAAACCTCGTTCGCCCAGGAAATTCCCGAGCCAAAAGCGTCGCGCAGCAGAATGTCGGCAGATACGACTGCCACCATGGCGAGCAGGATCGCAGAGGCCAGAGCGGCAAGCGCCTCGAACAAGCGGCCGAAGGCGTCAGAGAGCGCGGTCACGGCTCGTCCGAATGAAAAGCAGAGGTCGCATTCAATTGCCGGCGAGTTGGCGCAGCTTGGCGCCGACCTCCGGCGAACGCTTGATCACAGCAGCCCACGCCGCCTCGTTCGCCACGCCAAGGAACCGCTTGGCTTCAGCGGGACCAAAATCCAACGGCGCAATGCCGGCCTGCATCTGGCGGTCGACCTCGGTCTTGATCACGGCGACATTCTCGTCGTCGAGCGCCTCGAGCCACGCGGCGGCATCTTCGAGGACCTTGCGTTGCGCGTCGGTCAAAGCCTTCCAGGCATCCAGATTGACCAGCACCCCGACCTCGACGCTGTAGAACGGTGGCTCCAGCCGATACTTCGTCACCTTGTCCCAGCCGAGATCGAAGATTCCGAGGACTGGCCAACCATACCCGTCGACGACGCCGCGTTCGAGCGCGGTGTAGACTTCGCCGGGCGCAGTTGTAACAGCCGTGCCGCCCAACGCCTCAACCACATCCTTGTAGACCGGAGTCACCCGGATTTTCAGGCCGGTGAGGTCAAGCTTGTCGATCTTCTTATTGAGGTAGATGTGGAACGGAACATTGTGGAACTGCCGCGCGAGATACCAGGCGTTGAGCTTCTGATTGTGGAGCTGATTGATATAGGCCCAGGTGCCGTCCTTGCGCTGCTCCTGCATCGGTTTGCTGAACAGCTTCTCGGCATCCGCCTCCGGCATGAGATTCGTGAAGAACGCGCCGGTGACGTTGGCGATATCAACCACATGAGTGCGTACGGCGTTGCCGACCTCGAATGGCGGCATGGCTCGCGGACCACCGATATAGTTGATCTTGATCACGCCCTTGCCGTCCGTATTCACTTTCTCGACAAAGCGCTCGAAGTTCTTGGAGAATTGCGTGCCTTCGGCGAACGCGGAGACCGCGCGCAAGGTGACTTCCTCGGCCGCGATTGGCGTGGCCGCGAGCGTCAGCAGCAGGGCGCACAGGATTGAGTTTTTCATTGAGACATTCCCCAAGTCATGACTGGCCTAGATGCTAGCGGAGCAAGCCTATGGCTGCCAAGAGCAGCCCGCGCAACGCGCGGCTTGCCTTGTCCTAGGCCTATTGACCGGTTTTGCCTGCCCATGACAACGTTGGCTCTCCACACGCCGGAGGTGGTGCCATGCACGAAGCCCTGAACCACGCCAAGATGGCAATGCTGTTTCGCAAGGAATTGCTGCTCTGCAATGTACAGAAGGGCGAAACGATCGTGCTGCTGAGTGATCTCGGCTCCCGCCGCGATTACGTCGCGGCCGCCTTCGCCGCCGCAGAGGACCTCGGCGCCGACGTCTACGAAATGTGCGTGAACGCGATGCCGTCGTGGACCAAGGTCGGGGTTGAGACCATCGGCCGCTGCAAGGGCACGCTCGATGCGATCAAAGCCGCCGACATGCTGGTCTGCCTGCACATCCCCCTTTTCACGCGCTGGCTGAAGGAGGCGCGCGACGCCGGCACGCGGGTGCTGATGGTCATCGACGGCCCCGACGAACTCGAAGAGCTGATGGCGCCGCCCGGGCTCAAGGAGGCCGTGGTCTATGCCGGAGACCGGCTCAAGCGCGCAGGCACCATGCGCATCACGCGTCCGGGCGGGACCGATATTTCCGTCTCGCTCGGCGAATACCCGACCATGATCCAATACGGCTATGCCGAAGCACCTGGCCGCTTCGACCATTGGGGCGCCGGTCACGTGCACACGTTTCCGAACGAAGGCTCGGCCAATGGCACGGTTGTGTTTCAGCCGGGCGACATCATCGTCCTGCCCTATTGCCGCTACGTCCAGGACGAGGTCCGCGTTGACGTTCGCGACGGCTTCATCCGCAAGATCGAAGGCGGCCTCGATGCCAAGCTCATGAATGACTGGCTCGAGGGCAATCGCGCCAATCCGCAGGACATGGACGGACATGCAATCTCGCACCTTGGGTGGGGGCTGAACCCGCAAGGCCGCTGGGATGCGATCGCCCTCAATGGCGCCGATCCGACACGGCATCACGCGGGCGCGCGTTGCTTCGCCGGCAATTTCCTGTTCTCGACCGGGCCCAATTCGCAGGGCGGCGGCAAGCGCACGACCAAGGGACACTATGACGTCCCGATGCGTGACTGCACGGTCGCACTCGACAACGACATCATCATCGACCAGGGCCGCTTCACCGACGAAAAAATGCGCGTTGCCCGCGTCTCCCGTTGAGCCCAACACTTACGGCGGCGGTGCAGGGAGCAACGCCATGAGCGACGCAGCAATCAGCGCGCAGGACGTTCACAAGCGGTTCGGAGCGACGATCGCGCTTGACGGCGTCGGCTTCGATGTGATGCCCGGTGAGATCCACGCCGTCGTCGGCGAGAACGGTGCCGGCAAGTCGACGCTGGTGCGCATTCTCGGCGGCGTTCATCAGCCGGATCAGGGGCACATCGCCATTGACGGGCAGACGTGTCTTTTTGCCAGCCCCCATGACGCCATCGCGGCCGGCATCATCACTATCCCGCAGGAGCTCAGCCTGGTCTCTGCGCTATCGGTTGCCGAAAATCTGGCTCTCGGCGATCTCCCGGTCTGGCGCCTCCTTGGCGTGATGCCCATTGTCGACCACGCGCGAATGCGCGCCGAAGCCCGAGCGCAGCTCAGGCGTTTTGATTTTACGCCGGACCCCGACCGGCCGGTCGGTCAGTTGGGCTTCGCAGAGCAACAAATCATCGCCATAGCCAAGGCGCTGCGCCGTCGTTGCCGCGTGCTCATTCTCGACGAGCCGACGGCGGCGCTGGAGAACCGAGAAATCGAGAGACTGTTTGCGGTGCTCGCGCGGCTCAAGGATGCGGGAACCGCGATCATCTACGTCTCTCATCGCCTGGAGGAAATCGTGCGGCTCGCCGATCGCTGCACGGTTCTGCGCGATGGCCGCGTCGCGGCGCTCGCCCAGCGAGGCGAGTTCGGCACCGACGATCTCGTACACGCCATGACCGGCCGCACGGAGGAAGAGCACGACGTTGCAGCTGCGACCCCGAGCGACATACTGATCGAGGATGTCGCCGGCCGCGCCGACGCGGTGCGTGTGCGCGGAGGCGAGATGATCGGGCTCGCAGGCTTGTTGGGAAGCGGCGCCGAGCGCGTGCTACAGCGGCTTTTTGGTGTTGCGCGCGCTCCGAGCACCGTTCGCGTCAGCGGCAGATATTGGCGGCTGCGCAGCCCGGTGACCGCGGTCAAGGCCGGCATCGGCATGGTGCCGGGTCTGCGCCGGCTCGGCTTGATCATGAACCTGTCCGTGCGCGACAACATCCTGCTCGCAAGCCTCGGTCGCCTATACGGCTTGCGCTTCATCGAACGCCGGGCCGAAGATCGCTTGGTGGGGGAATTGATGGACCTGCTCGACATCCGCCCGCGCCGCCCTGAACTGAAAGCTTCCGCGCTCTCCGGCGGCAATCAGCAGAAGGTCATTCTCGCCAAGTGGCTGGCCCGCCGCGTCAAGGTGCTGCTGCTGGAGGAACCGACGCAAGGCATCGATGTCGCAGCCAAAGCGCAG
>Ga0126381_100004839_pt1 | contig 14708 bp, 10 predicted proteins | sample PanSoiMetPlot_28_FD_96465 | JGI IMG/M metagenome (GOLD analysis project Ga0126381, IMG submission 96465) | Tropical forest soil microbial communities from Panama - MetaG Plot_28 | ecosystem: Environmental > Terrestrial > Soil > Tropical forest > Bulk soil | place: Panama | collected 2016-02-17
CAGGGTTCAAGCGGATCAGTCTGAAGCCGGGCCGCGCCGAAACCGTCTCGTTCACACTTACGCCACGAGAGCTTTCGGTATTCGACGGTCGGTCTGGCCGAATTGTTGAGCCAGGGGAATTCGAGGTAACCGTTGGCGGAGGACAGCCCGGTCCACGGGGCGTGACTGCACAAGTGCTGTTGGCTCGACTTACCGTCATCGGCGACCCCTATCCCGTGAAGTGAGAGGGCCGTCAGGCCATTGACACAGCGCGGCTTTGCTGACGGACCTCAGTCACTCGCACCGCAGCGCCTCGATCGGATCGATCCTGGTCGCCCGCCAGGCCGGCAGGTACGTGGACACTAGCGCAACCAAACACAGAATTAGCGGCACGGCGAGAAAGGTTACCAGGTCCGTCGCGCTCACGCCGAATAGCAGACTCGACATCAGGCGAGTCAATCCGAATGACACGCCCACTCCGGCCGCAGCGCCGATCAATGTCAGCGCTATACCTTGACTCATTACGAGGCGCAACACATCTGCCGTGCCGGCGCCGAGCCCCATTCGTACTCCGATTTCTGAAGTTCTCTGCGCGACCTGGTACGATGTCACGCCATAGACGCCGACCGCCGCTAGCAGCAGCGCCAGCGCGCTAAAGATACCTAGCAGCATTGTTGGGAACTTCCGCGGCGCTAGTGTCCCGGCTAGGGTCTCACTCATCGGCGTGGCCTCACGAACTGCCTGGGATTTATCTAGACTCTGGATCGCATCCGTAACGCTGTGTGCGATAAACTCAGGGTTGCCGGCAGAGCGCGCGACAATACTCATAAAGTTAACGGGCTGCTGGGCCGCCGGCAGGAAGGTCTCGCTCATCGCCGGAACGGCGAGGTTGAACTGCTTCATGTCCGCGATGACGCCGACGACCTCACGCCATAAGTTTTGCACATGAACATGTCTTCCCACCATAGTTTCGCCAGGAGCGATGCGCCGCGCCAGGGTCTGGTTTATTATCGCCACCGGTGCTGCGCCCTGGCCATCCCTCTCATCGAAATAGCGGCCGTCGATCAGATCGGCTTTTATCGTCTGGAAGTACCCGGGCCAAACCATGTTCAGCACGGTCTGAGGGCGCTCCGATGGAGATGGCGCAGGTGAACCCTCAATCATGTACGGTGAGGTCCAGTGGATTCCAGTCAATGGCGCGCACATCACGGCACTCGCCGACTCGACGCCCGGGAGGCTCGAGACGCGGTTGACTGCCTCGGCAAAAAAGTCTTGAGTGGATTGGTTGGCGCCTGATCGCCTAACTATCTCGACAGTTAAAAGGTGGTCTACTTGAAAGCCTGGATTGACAGCCAGAAGCTTGATCATGCTCCGCACAAGCAGCCCCGAGGTGGTCACCACGATCACGGCGATAGCCACTTCGGCGGCGGTTAATGTTGAACGCAGCCTGCCGTGTGATCTGCCCAATTTCGCCGCCGAGCGGCCCCCCTTGAGCGAGCCCACGACGTCCACCTTCCAGGTATTAAGCGCCGGCGCGAGCCCAAATAGGATACCGGTGAGGACCGAGACGACAAAGCTGAACACCATGACAGTCAGGTCCAGGCCGGCCTCGTCCAGCCGGGGAATACTATACGGGGAAATCCGCACCAGCACTGGAATAGCTCGCCAGGCCAGTCCGATCCCGGCCAACCCTCCTACCAGAGAGAGAATCATAGACTCAACAATCAACTGCTGAGTCAACCTGCCGGCACCTGCCCCGAGGGCTCGCCTGATCCCAAACTCCCGCTCACGATACGCCGCCCGCCCGAGCAGTAAGTGCGCCACGTTCGCGCAGGCCAGAAGCAGTACAAAGGCAACAGCGGCTCCCAGCAGCAGCAATTCGGTCCGAAAATCTCCAACCACCCACTCGTTCAAAGGGATCAATAGCGCCGTCTCCCCCCGATTTGAGGCCGGGTATTGGTCGCTCAGCCGGGCCATTATTGCATCCATCTCTGAGTGCGCCTGGGTCAGAGAGATCCCGTGACGTAGGCGCGCCAGAACCTGTATCCCCGGGTGGTTGTCGCGAGCCGTAAAGTTGGGCTGCGTGGACAGTGGACCTATTGGAGCATACACGTCTGCGTTCCAGGGCATGTCCTTAGAATCCGGCGGCAAGACTCCCGCGATTCGTACCTCGTCCCCCTCTATCGCGAGCGTCTTGCCCGCCGCGTCCAGATCACTGTTCAGCTCGCGTTGCCAAAACCGGTAACTGACAACCAGTGACGTCTCGCCGCCCGCCCGGTCTTCTTCGTCGCTAAAGGTGCGGCCAAGGATCGGTTGTGTTCTGAGTACCGAGAAAAAAGAGGCTGATACCCAGCATATGTGCAAGATCTCGGGTTTCCCTGCTTTGTCGATCATGTTGAGCGTATCTGGCCTGATGGCAGCCATGTGCTCGAAGACTGTGCTCTGGTTCTGCCAGTCCAGGAAATCGGGCCACGCTACGTTCATCCGTGACATCCTTGGCAACGCTTCATTGATCAGCAACAGGCGATCTGACTCGGGATAGGGAAGCCCTCTGAGCAGCACAGCGCGGACCACGCTGAAAATCGCTGTAGTAGCTCCAATCCCGAGGCCCAGGGTTACGACAGCAACCATAGTGAAAGTCAGGTTCTTCCGCAGCGTCCGGCAGCCATATTTCGCATCGCGGGCCAGGTGTTCGAAGGCGCCGCGTCTCCATTTCTCGCGAGTGACTTCTTTGATTAAGCCGATGTTTCCGAACTCGCGACGCGCGGATGCGACGGCTTCGTCCTTATTCTCGCCTCGATCTATTCGGTCGCTGACGGCCATCTGCAAATGGGTCTGTATTTCCTCTTCCAGGTCCTGCTCGCGCTTCCTTCTCGATAGGAACCATCTCGGTTTGAACCACACAGTCAACCTTTCTTTCTTCCCGGTTTCAGCACGCCGGTCATTGCCTGGACCAGCTCCGCCCATCGCGACTTCTCTGAAGCTAGCTGCTTCTTGCCGCTCGCGGTCAGCCGGTAAACCCTGACTCGCTGCCTGTTTTCTGAAAGCTGCCAGTCACCGGCCACCCATTTCGCCCGCTCCAGCCGGTGGAGCGCCGGATACAGCGATCCAGTATCCACACGAAGCACGTCGCCGGAATTTGCCTGGATAGCCTGACTGATCCCATACCCGTGTTGGGGTCCCCACTGCAGGGTCTGCAAAATGAGCAGGTCGAGCGTCCCCTGCAATAGCTCTATGCGGTTTTTATAGGGTTCCTTCTTTGGCATGTAGAGACTCTACACCCATAGGGAGTAGCCTGTCTACAGGCATGAGACCTTTTCTCGCATTTCGCATCCGTTTTCCCTTTGCTACTCTGTGACTTTCAAGCGCAGAGGCCCTGGCTAGTTGTGCGAATCGCAAGCTTTGAGTTATCGTCCTTGCAGCCCGACAGTTGGTCCAGTCCAGATGAATAAGGCCATACTTCTCGTATTCAGTCTTCTGGCGCAGTTCGCGCCGCCTCAGCCTGTCCTGCCGCTACCTACGCCGCAACAACTCGAATGGCAGCAACTGGAGTATTACGCGTTCGTTCATTTCGGAATGAATACATTTACAGATCAGGAATGGGGCGAGGGCCGTGTGAGTCCTGACAACTTCAACCCTACCGCGCTCGATTGCCGCCAGTGGGCTCGGGTAGTCAAAGACGCCGGGATGAAGGGCATTATCATTACAGCCAAGCATCACGATGGGTTTTGCCTGTGGCCCTCAAGCACCACAACCTACTCGGTCAAGAACTCGAAATGGCGTGATGGAAAAGGCGACGTCCTCAAAGAGTTATCGGCAGCCTGCCGCGAATATGGCCTTAAGTTCGGCGTTTACATCTCTCCCTGGGACCGCAATCATCCCCTCTACGGAACGCCGAAGTACAACCAGGTCTATAAGGAGCAATGGCGCGAAGTACTTACCGGTTACGGGGACTTATTCGAGACGTGGCTGGATGGGGCAAACGATCAGAAGAAACGAATGGTGTACGACTTCAACGGGTTCTTTCAGACGATCCACCGGTATCAACCGCGAGCGCTCATCTTCAGCGATGCGGGGCCTGATATCAGATGGACCGGCAACGAACACGGAATTGCCGGCGAGACGAACTGGTCTACGCGCGACAACGAAGGCTCATTCCCGGGTTTTGCCGACGAAAAAGCATTGAACACCGGCGACCAGGATGGCGCCTCATGGATTCCTGCCGAATGCGATGTCTCAATTCGGCCGGGCTGGTTCTACCACGAAAGCGAGGATGAGCGGCTTAAATCAGTCGAGCAATTGATGGACATTTACTACGGCTCCGTTGGCCGAAACGCGAATCTGCTGCTCAACATCGGTGTGGACCGGCGGGGCCTGGTGAACGAACACGACATCGCGAGGTTGATGGAGTTCAGACGCGCCCGCGAGAACGCCTTCGCCGCTAACCTGGCGCGCCTCGAGTCATCTGGGCCAGAACTCCATGCTTCTGCCTCAAATGTTCGAGGCGGGGGCAGCGATTTCAGCGCCCACAAGGCACTTGACGGCAACCCTGCTTCATACTGGTCAACGGATGACGGTGTTACTGCTGCATGGCTTCAGATAGACTTCGGCCGCGAAGTCGAGTTCAACAGGGTCCTTGTGCAGGAGTTGATCGGTCTCGGCCAGCGTGTCAAGGGATTCTCCATAGCAATCCTTAAACAGGGGCACTTCGATACTATCGCCCGCGCTACCACAATCGGGCATAAGCGCATCATGCGCTTGCCCCTCGTCAAAACCGCTTCTCTCCGCTTGGTAGTCGAGGAAGCCAAGGCCAGCCCTTGTATCGCGAGTATTGAGGTCTTCGCGGCCCCTGAGCTCGCTGTCGCTCCCGGCAACTAGCGGCGAAATAGCACACTACCCGATGGCTTCGCTGGCTCCATCCCATCGCTGGAATGCTTCGCATTCAGCCCATCAATCCGCCTGCGGAGCTGGAATGGTACGCCGCCGATGCCCGGGAAGACACCAGCAATGGCGATCCTCATCACATCTGGGCAACTTCGGCGTTCGCGGAAGACCTTTACGTCGCCGCCACCGCAACCGATGGATGGACCAAATTTGAACCTCGAAGAGCAGAATCGGACGGCGAAGAGCAGAATCGGATCACTGTAAAGGCAAAGACGATGACAAAACTGTGCAAGAATCGTCTCTGTTCGCGTTGTACAATAGATCTGGTTGTGGTTACTGACCTAGTCAAGGATTCCGGTAGCACTAGTTGCCGGACGCCGAAGGATAACTAAATGGGTACTCAAACTGTATCGCCCCGTCCATATGAAGAGGTCCGAGCTAACGGATTCCGCCTGCGAGTGATTTCCGATCCGGCGGGAGTGCTCGAGAGCCCGGCTGTTCGGAGCACCTGTGTTTCCATTCACATCGGCCCATCCGTTCATTTAAACTGCCGCCGGGGTGCTGTGAGCCATTCAGGCACAGCCGTCCATGGCGACATTGATATTATCCCTTCGGGCACTCCTAGTATTTGGGAACTGAAGGAAAGAGACTCTGCGCTGATCATGGCGGTGGCCCCCGAACTATTGAATGTTACGGCCGAGGAATTCGGCCTTGATCCCCGTTACCTGGAAATCAGAAACCGGTTTCAAGTCCGCGATGCCCAGTTGGAAAACATCGGCTGGGTCCTCAAAGCCGAAATGGAGAGCGGCTATCCATCAGGGAAGCTGTATCTCGAGAGCCTGGCGGTATCGGTTGCGGCTAGACTCGTCGGATGTCATAGCTCGAGGCCCGTCGACGCCGGAATGCGTAAGGGAGGCTTGTCGGACAGGAGGCTCAGGCAGGTCCTGTCGTACATCGAATCAAATCTGGGCCGGGAAATGTCGCTGGGCGACATTGCTGCTGTTGCCGGCTTGAGCGTATCGCATTTCAAGGGACTCTTCCGGCAGTCAGTCGGCGTGCCGGTCCATCAATACGTCATTCGCCGTCGCGTTGAGCGGGCGTCGAGTCTCCTCCGGGAGAATAAGCTGTCCATTAGCCAGATTGCTCTCGAGACAGGCTTTGCTCACCAGAGTCATCTGGCTCATCACATGCGGCGGCTCCTCGGAGTCTCACCTCGATCTGTTAGAGATACAGGTTGACGCACGACCGGTTTGCGCCACAGGCCGTTAGCGCCCCCTGAAAATCGGAGCCCTTTTCTCTAAGAAGGCCGTTCGGCCTTCACGGTAATCCTCGCTGTTCAGGCATTCGATGCTAGCGCGATTCACGGCTTCAGTGTCGCGATCCCCAGGGTCGCGCATAATTTGGTCGATTATCAGCTTGCTGGCTCGAACGGACAGAGGAGCGTTACCGGCAATGGTCTTCGCCAGGTCTTTGACTATTTCGGACAGGCTTTCGTTCGGCACTACCTGATTGAGCAGGCCAATTCGCATTGCTTCGGTGGCGCCGATCCGATTGCCCGTGTATAGCATCATTCGCGCCTGAGCCGGGCCAACCAGGGAAACCAGTTTCCGTATATTCTGGAAGCCATATGCAATGCCCAGCCGGGCCGCTGGAATTCCGAACTGAGCATTATCGGCGGCAATCCGCAAGTCGGCGTCCATTGCAACCGCAAGGCCTCCGCCCAAACAAAAGCCGAGTATCTTAGCTATTATGGGCTTGGGGAACATAGCCAGCGAGTTTCGGCCGCCGCTGGTCAGTCGATCATACTCTTGCTGTGCCTCCGCGTTTCCACGGAGCTTTTCGAACTGGCTGATGTCAGCTCCAGAAATGAACGCCTTGTCCCCCGCTCCCGTAAGCACGACCACTCGTATGTCATTGTCTGATTCCCAGCCGCGGAGCACCGTCTCGAGGCCAGCCCACATTTCTATTGATATTGCATTGTGCTTTTCGGGCCGGTTGAAGGTAATCAGTCCAACTCCGTCTTCTATTGTTGCCAGCAAACACCCTTCCGCCAGTTCCATTCGCATCTCCTGCATGGTTAAAGGCTCCCAATCGTCCTTGCAATCGGAGTTAGCGTCTCGCTAGCGATCGTCCCAGTGGCTGACGCTGCGCCGCAAAACAAGTCGGACCACGCCGATTCTATCAGAGGGCCGGGTCCGCCGCCCGCCCAATCAGTGCCTTCCGACCTGTCCCTTAGTCGTGGGGGTCAGGGTTCGAATAGTCCAGCCCTTTTTGGACCGCCAGTCTGAGCTAGTTGGCTCAAGACGGAAAAAGGGCAAGTCCTAAGATCATATTATGATCTTGCAATCTTCCAAGAATGTGATATTATCAGCCCGGGTCGGAATTCTAACTGCAAACCTTTTCAGCGCGCCCCTTTAGCAGAAGGGGATTCCCATCAGGGCGGTTTAGGGGATAGGTGTGTCGTGGCAAGCACCACCAAGAGATCAGCTAGGGTCCTTTGTCGCGGTGGCTCCGTTTGGGTATCGGCCAAACAGTTCTGGAGCTGGGTTCGAGACGGTCTGGTTGAGTATGTCAGCGAACCCCCGCTCACTGGAAAGTTTCAGGGCGCGCGCGAGCATTTTCTGATAAGCGTCCAACATGTTATTTTGGATCTAGGCTGCCCCGAGCATTTGAATGAAGTCTCGCGAGCAAGGCGAATGCAAAAGAACCGGCGCTAGAGGGAGTTTTAGTATTAGTGGCCGTGATTCTGTCTTACGCAATATCTGTTGAATGTTGGTAAAGGGTTCCCTGCGGGTAATGAGTAACAAGGGCCTCAAGCTAATCCAGCCTATCTCCAAGAGGGATCAGGTCGTTTCCACACTGAGAGAAGCCATCGTTTCAGGTGCCATCGAGCCAGGGGACCAAATCGTTGAGAGCCGGATCGCCCAGCAACTCGGAACCGGAATCCCCCTCGTGCGGGAAGCACTGATCGAGCTCGAACACCTCGGGTACGTTCAGAAGACTCCATATAAAGGAACCTCGGTAACCAAGCTCGGACCCAAAGACCTGGAGCGCATCTTCCGCCTGCGCGTTGAACTTGAAGCGCTTGCGATTGAGTGGTCAAAGGAGAACGTTACGCCCGCCGATATCAAAGAAATGGAAGGGATGATCCGAGGAATGAAGCAGGGCGCTTCCCGGCTGGACCTGAGCCAATTCTATGAGAACGACCTGTCGATTCACCGGAAGATTTGGGCTCTCTCAGACAATCCTTACCTCGTGGACGCGCTCGAACGCGTCGTTGTACCGCTGTTTGCCTTTTTCTTGATGAAAACAACTCGAGAGCGCCAGTCTTATGTTGAAAGCGCCGAAATGCATTGGGAAATCGTAGAGGCTTTGGCCACCACCAGCGCAAGCGGGCTTCGCGAACTGATGAAACAGTCTCTTGCCGGCTGGAAGGACGATATGTTGAAATTGCTTTTCGAGAAGCAGTAAGCTTTCGAGAAGCAGTAAAGGCAAAGATGCTCGACCTGGATACTCCGCCAAAATTGGCCCCTGAAAAGCCTGCTTCTTCTGTAGACCGTAGTCACGAGTTACGAGGCTTCATGAAGAAAGTAACCATCCGCGAAGTGCGCGCATATGTGATCGCGGGTAATGAAATGGGGGCTGACTATCACAACCAGCATGATAGTCATTGGATCATCGATCTCCCGATCTCCAATCCAATGTCGGTGTACGAGGAGTACCGGGCCAAACGGACGAGTTGGGGCATAAATGCACTCGGGACCGTCGTCGTCCAGGTTGAGCTCGACGATGGTACGGTTGGAATCGGGTGCAGTATTGGCGGCGAGCCCGCCTGTTACATCATCGAGCGGCATCTCAGCCGATTCCTGCTGGGTCAGGATCCTCGGGACGTTGAGCTAATCTGGGATCAGATGTGGCGCGCCACGTTGCCGTACGGCCGCAAAGGGCTTGCGGTTCACGCAATCAGCGCCGTTGACCTTGCGATCTGGGATTCCCTTGGCAAGCTTCGCGGCGAGCCGGTCTATGCACTACTCGGCGGCAAAACAAAAGAGCGATTGCCGGTCTATGCCACTACCTCTCGCGCCGACCTGGCTAAAGAATGGGGATTTCATGGCGCCAAGTTGCCCTGTCGTTACGGCCCAGCCGAGGGCGGCGACGGACTCAAGAAGAACGTGGCTGTGGTTGCTGAAGCCCGAGAACAGGTTGGGCCCGACTTCCCGCTCCGGCTCGATTGCTACATGTCCCTCACGTTACCATATGCAATCGAGCTCGCCAGGGCGCTCGAACCCTACAAGCTCCTCTGGATCGAGGAATGCTTGCCTCCCGACGACTACGACGGCTATGCCGCACTCAAAGCCGCGGTTGGCAGTAGCTGCCTCGTGACCACTGGTGAACACGAATATACCCGCTATGGGTTTCGAGAATTGATCGCGCGCAAGTGCGCCGACATTTTGCAGCCAGATATCAACTGGGTCGGCGGACTGACCGAAGCCCGTCGTATCGTGGCCATGGCTGCGGCGTATGATATTCCGGTTATTCCACATGGCTCGAGTGTATTCTCGTACCACTTGCAGTACGCGTTTACTAATTGCCCGATCGCCGAGTTTCTGGTGATGAGTCCTGCGGCGGATCAGATTGTGCCCTTGTTTGGCGAGCTGTTCAAGAACGAGCCGCTGCCAAAGGATGGCTTCGTCGATGTTCCTGTGACGCCCGGATGGGGCGTCGATCTCAATGACAAGCTGAAACTAGTCAGGCCCTATGGGCCGTCCCGTGATTGATTCCCTAGGCTGAAAGATCCTTTTCAAAATCTACTGTTAGGGCTCGAGGGCCATCACTCTTGAGCAGCGCTTACGCCCTTGAGACAACGCCCGCGCCGTTGAGGCCTCGTGCTGCACGTAATGTCAGCGAACTGGCTAGCAGGCCGTTGTGGAGGTTCAATGCATTCCTTGATCGCGCGTTGCATGACACTCGCTCTATCATTTGCGGCCCCAGGGCTGGTCTACGCACAGGGAACCAGCTTGCTCGCAGGCCAACAAACCGCCCCTGAGCCTCAAACGGGTTTAACCATAAAAAAGGAATCTGCGGCGCCACCGCTTGAATGGATTGATCTTTCCACTGGCCACCGAATAGTGCGGCTGTCCCGGGAACCGGGAAGTTCTTCTCTATACTTTCATCAGAATGCGTACACTGCCAGCGGCGATCGAATGGTGTTCGCCACGCGGGCAGGTCTTTGTGCATATAACTTCAAGACGCGCGACATAGAACTGCTTGTTCCGGGCCGCGTAAGCGATGTCATAGTGGCTCGGCGGAGCAGGCAGGTCTATTACTTCAAGGGCAATTCGGTCTTCGCCACCAACCTGGATACTCAGGCTACCCGCGAAGTTGTAGGCGGTGATACCGTAAGAGCCGCCAACCTTGATACGCACGAGAAACAGGAAATCAAACTGGCCGAATTGCGATCCGGTTCCGGCCTTGCAATCAATGCTGATGAGACGCTCTTGGCGGGCAGCTATACTATTGGTGGCCAGCAAGCCGCCGCTCCCCCTCCGGCCGATTCATCAGGAGTCCGCGCCGATGCCTATCCCGGCAAGGGTGAGATGATGGAGCGCCGCCTGGCGGCCCGCCTGCCGATGGCCCTGTATACGATCAACATCAAGACCGGCGAGGTTACGACGTTCAATCACTCCACGGACTGGCTGAATCACGTTCAGTTCTCGCCGACTGATGCAGCGCTGTTGATGTTTTGTCATGAAGGACCGTGGCACAAGGTTGACCGGATCTGGACGATCCGGATCGACGGGACAGGGTTGCGAAAGATTCATATAAGAACAATGGATATGGAGATCGCGGGCCACGAATTCTTCAGCGCCGACGGCCGCACCGTGTGGTATGACCTTCAGACTCCGAAAGGAAAGGAGTTCTGGCTTGCGGGGGTCGTGCTTGCGACTGGACAGAAGATCCGCTACCAAATCCCCCGCGACCAGTGGTCTGTTCACTTCAATGCGTCGCCGGACGGGAAACTGTTCGCCGGCGATGGAGGCGGACCGCACAGCGTCGCAGCGCCTGGAAACGGCCAGTGGATCTATTTGTTCAGACCGAACAATGGCTCGCTCAGCGCGGAAAAGCTCGTAAACCTCGCCAATCACGACTATTCCGTCGAACCAAACGTCACGTTCACTCCCGACGGTAGATGGATTGTATTCCGCTCAAATATGTACGGCCCAACGCAGGTCTACGCTGTAGAGGTAGATGCCAGCCAAAAGGCTTCGACACATCAGCCTTAATCAAAGTAAGGCATCTGCCGGTACCAAACGATTCGCCTTTGCGTGATAGGACTCGATTCCTGTTCTAGACCATTCCGCTACCTGGCGGCAGAGTAACGAGCAGGCTTCAGACTTGCGACTGACTCGCTTGCTAGAGGCTTGAGTCTCTGCTGCTCGACGATATTGAGAACAGAGGAGGCAATTAGAAATGAAACAGATCAAGATCTTACTTGCCATTCTGTCGTTAGCCGTAGTTGCAGCCGGTCAGACCAACCGAGGGGGTATCAGCGGAACTGTTACCGATTCGACAGGCGCCGTGGTCGCAAAGGCGACGGTAACAATCACAAATCTAGGCACCAACCAGACAATAAAGGTCGTCACGTCCGACGCGGGGGCGTTCACTGCTACGTCGCTCGAGCCCGTAGCTTATCGAGTGACCGTCGAAGCACCGGGCTTCAAAAGAGCGGTGGCCGACAACGTCAAAGTAGACACGGCCAACACATCTGAGGTTAATTTTGCTCTCGAGACCGGCGCGCTGGACAATCAGGTTTCGATCACCGCTGAGACGCCTCTCCTCAACGCGGAATCGGGTACTGTGGGCCAGACGATTACAGAGCGACAGATCCAGGATGTGCCCCTGCTGAACCGCAGTGTGCTCGACCTCGCAGTTACCCTTCCCAACGTCAGCGGTGATGTAGGCAGCGAGAATCCTGGTGTGACCGCGGGCGCGCCGGTTCCCGGCTTCAATCTGAGCTTGGACGGAGGCCGGCCCGGCAGCACTGCTATTCTGGCTGACGGCGTCAACAATACTGGCGTCGGAATCGCTCGGGCCGTGGTCACCTTTTCACCCGAGACGGTTCAGGAGTTTACCGTCAAGACGTCTGCATATTCTGCGGAATACGGCAGGACTGGCGGCGGCATCATTAACATGACGACCAAATCTGGGACCAACAGGATCAACGGCACGGCGCTCTGGTACCAGCGCAACCCGGCCCTCAATGCTGCCCCTTATACGACATCTGCCACGAACCGCCCTCCTAGCCTCTTGCGTGAAAACCAGTTGCACTTTTCGGTGGGCGGTCCCATTTTCATCCCAAAGGTCTATGACGGCCACGACCGAACATTCTTTTTCTTCGCGGTGGAGCCTCGGTATCGGCAAGACTTCCTGGTAACCGACACTTTGCTGCCGACTGATGCGATGCGCGCCGGCGACTTCAGCAATCTTGCCAGGGTAAGCAACGGATGGGCGCCGGCGAACGTTGTCTCGCAATTCGGCCTTGTCGTAACCGGCCCCAGCATCATCTATCAGCAGTTCAACCTGGTTGGTAATCAATTGAAGCCGATTACGCTCGCGTCCGGCCAGCTATACCAGCCGTTCCCGGGCAACCGGATCCCCCAGTCAATGATGGACCCAACTGCGCTCAAAGCACTCGAATTCATGCCCCATGCGGGTTCGTACTTCATTGATGGGAGCGGCCTGCTTTCGAACTATGTGGTCAACCGCTTTGTTCATCAGAACGAAGTTCGGTATACGACCAGGATTGACCACACGATTGACCGTAATAACATTCTGAGCTTTCGTTATACGCTACTGCCGGTCGTCGGCGAAACGGGATTTGGCAGCGATATCAATGGGAATACCGCGAGCTACAGTCATTCTCAGCAGGCGCTCATCACTGAGACTCATACGTTCTCGCCGACTCTGATCAACGAAGCACGAATCAACTATACACGCGGCACGTTCAGCAACGACTTCACGCCGGAGTTTTCGATCAAAGGGGGAAGAAACCTCGCGACCGAGTTGGGTCTGCCTAGCCTGACCTCCGGTGGCATGCCGCTGCTGGAATTCCTCGACGGTCCCAATGCCTTTGCCAATATTGGTTCGTCCGGATCGACCAATAATTACAACGTAGAAGAGCGCTACGGGTTAACCGACATAGTGTATTGGACCAAAGGCACGATGAGCTGGAAGTTTGGCGCTGACATCGCCCATGAGCTGTTGAATGTGATCCCGTTCTTCGGCGCCTCGGGCGGCAGGTGGGACTTCAGGGTCGTTCAGACCAGTAACAACCGGTCTACCCAGGGGCCGGCAGGAGGGAACAGCTTTGCGAGTTATCTGATGGGCGTTTCCAATCTGGCCCTGGTTCGCCCGGTCTTGATCCCGTACTACTATCGTTGGAACAGCGGCGCGGGGTTTGTCCAGAACGACTGGAAGGTCAAACCCAATCTCACCTTGAATCTCGGGCTTCGATACTCGTTGCAGCTACCGCGCACAGAGAAGAACAATCTTCAAGGCGTATTCATGCCCGAGCTGGCAAAATCGTTCCCGCTGTCTCAGCCGATGACGCTGATCACTGGGCAGGTGGTAACATCAGCGCTGGTTCCACCGTTCGCTTATGCTGGCCGCGGAGGGCGATCTCAGTACTTGACACCTATAGAGTGGACTGACTTCGAGCCGCGCCTGGCGTTCGCCTGGAGTCCAAAGCTGTTCGACAGGCAAAACACCTTTGTGATTCGCGGCGGTTATGCGCTTTCTCATGCGCCACTCACGGGAAATAACCGCCTGCCCAATCCCGACTTCGGGGCCACGACTAACGTGACGACGACCGCTACAGGATCTTCCGGGACGGTTGACCCGACTTCTGCGCTCCGGCTCTCCAGCAATCCGCCATTCCTCAAATCCATCACACCCGCACAGGCACTGGGAATTCCGGCCGATGGGCTGGTCTATCTCAACAGCCTGGCCATCCCTGGATTTGCACTCTCAAAGAACACCGGCGTTCCATATGTTCAAAACTGGAATGTGTCGCTGTCCTACGAATTGGCCAGGAACACCATTGTCGAAGGCGGATATGTTGGAATGAAGGGATCTCACCTGTTCCTGCCGCTCATTAACATCAATCCTCGCGACTTTAACTACGTGGACGCATTGGAATCAGCCGGTGGTACTCAGAATTCGGACACTACCATTACCGACCCGCTGGGCCGCAAGGACCTGCTCGGCAACCCCCTCTCCATTCCGCTGGGAAGCCTGGCGAGCCAGTACCTGGGGTTCAATCACCTCTATTCCTTCTACAACACGTCCGGCAGCAGTATTCGCCATGCCGTCTATGTCAGCTTGAATCGACGAATGCTGAGAGGCCTCATGTTCACGGCCAACTACACCTACGGTAAGTCGCTCGACAATGCCTCAGACTCAAGCCCTGATAAGAATGTGCTGGCGTCCGGCACAACACAAGGCGGTGCTGTCACTTTCGGCGCCCCCCTCAGCACTGACTATTCCGTTTCTGCTTTCGATATCAAGCATGCCTTCAACTCAACGTTCATCTATGACTTTCCGTTCGGGCGCGATCGCAGGTTCTTGACCCATGCATGGGCTCCGGTGGAAGCCGTCGCTGGCGGGTGGACGATCTCCGGCGTTTTCCGCCTGCAAAGCGGGTTCCCGTTTCTCCCCACTATTTCTGACACCAATAGGCTTAGCGCCGACTTGACCCACACGATCAGACCCGATATAGTGCCTGGCGTACCCCTGGTCAATCCCCTCTGGAAGCGTAACTGCCCCGTCGGTAATCTTTGCGAGCC
>Ga0126381_100004840_pt1 | contig 14707 bp, 16 predicted proteins | sample PanSoiMetPlot_28_FD_96465 | JGI IMG/M metagenome (GOLD analysis project Ga0126381, IMG submission 96465) | Tropical forest soil microbial communities from Panama - MetaG Plot_28 | ecosystem: Environmental > Terrestrial > Soil > Tropical forest > Bulk soil | place: Panama | collected 2016-02-17
CAGCAGGTACAAAAAGATTTTCGCGCGCCATTCTGAAGTTGATTTGCGGATCATCCGGCGGGACGCAACGCTCGTCTCCGAAGGTGAACCGAATCCGATCCCAAGGCAGATTATGTCCCTCGGCCGCAATTCGGGCGTAAACCGGCGCTGGGGTGTTCCCGCCTGAGAGCGCAATCCGAAACTCGTTGCGCTCGGTTAAAGCTTTCCGCGCCGGTTCGAGAATGAAGGCAGCGGCGTCAGCAACGAAATTCTTAGTACGGATGACTGTTGGGGCAGCGCTCACGCCGTTTCCACTCAAACGGCGCAATGCGCCTGGCCGCGTTTCTGCAGGTAATGCTGATGATATTCTTCAGCGCGCCAGAATGTTGAAGCAGGCTCGATCTGCGTCACGATCGGGCGATTGAACCGACCGCTCTTTTCCAATTCTTCTTTTGAAGCGATGGCTGCCGCCTGTTGCTCAGGGGAATGATAAAAAACTACCGATCGATACTGCGTGCCGACATCGGGACCCTGGCGATTCCGCGTTGTCGGGTTGTGGTTCGACCAGAAAACATCCAGAAGTTCGTCATAGCTGACCTGTGACGGATCAAACTCCACTTCCACGACCTCGGCGTGTCCGGTCTTGTCCGTGCAAACATCCTGATATGTCGGATTCTCTTGCGCCCCCCCCGCATACCCGACACTGGTGGACAAAACACCTTTAATGTTGCGAAAAGTCTCTTCTACTCCCCAGAAACAGCCCGCACCGAATGTGGCTTTCTCAGTTTGCATGCAAACACGATGAAACGATTAGACCACGTCCGCAACCAAATGCTTGCCAGTAATCGCGACTTGACTTACCGGGGTCGATCATCTCCATGGCACTTAAGTCCCATAGCGGTCGATTACAATCTCAGGTACTTGCAATGTCTTAACCGCAATGAACAGCTCCGCCACGACCCTTCAGCAAATCCGTCCGCTGCTGCCTGTACGGCTTTTCAATGGATTTGGCGCATTGCTGGAAAAGAGCCGAATTCCATCGACGCGATTGGTTGCGACAGACCTGATCGACACTGCCAAACGACGCTGCGGCCTCGATGATTTTGGCGAAGGCGATTTTCTTGAAGCGCTATCGCGATTGCTTGAGTCATGCCAGGACGAGGCACGGCTCAACTTGATAGGAAAAATTGCTCTGAAGACCGATGTTCTGGAGACTTTGTCCGTGCGTCTCCAAATGGAGCGGGATCGCCAGCTCTACCCGGATATTACGCGCCAGGAAATCCGCGAACCCCTCTTTATCGTAGGCTTGCCCCGCAGCGGCACCAGCGTGTTGCATCGGCTACTCGGAGCAGACCCGGAACATCGATCTCCCCTTATGTGGGAAGTTAGGTCGCCATCCCCGCCGACTCGCGACGATGAAAAACGCCGAATTCAGCGCGCGACCCAAAGTTGTAACTTCTTTAACTGGATCGTACCTACGTTCCGCTACGTGCACACGGTCGGTGCTAAAGTTCCGCAAGAGTGCGTCAGCCTCATGACGCCGACATTTCAGAGCGATCAGTTCGATGCGATGTATTATGTGCCATCGTACCGCGCGTGGTTCTTTCGGCAGAATTTGCGGGCGGCATACGAATATCACCGTCGTTTTCTTCAACATCTGCAGTTTCGGCGAGCTGGCCGGCGCTGGATCCTGAAAGCGCCTACTCACATGTTTGCAATGCCGGCGTTGCTGTCGATTTATCCGGATGCGCTGTTCGTGCAGACCCATCGGACGCCTGTCGATGCGATGGCGTCTGTGTCGAGTCTGGTAACAATTCTACGCAGTGCGTTTAGCGATGCGGTCGATCCGTTCATCGTGGGCCGGGAGGCAATCGATTACTGGTCCGAGACGATGAAGAAGTTTTTGGGTGAACGCGATCGTCTGGAAAACAATCGCATCTGCGACATTCAATATGACGAGATTCATCGCGACCCCATTCGTGCAGTTCGCCGGATCTACGAATATTTCGGCTGGCCGCTGTCGCACGAAGCAGAGCGACGCATGCGCGCACTCGTTGCCAGCCAGGCCAAGAGACAATCGGCGAACCACCGATACGACCTATCGCAGTTTGATTCCTCCGCAGGAGAAGTGTTCAGTGTGTTCGAGACATATTGCCAGCGATTTGGTTTCGCTGAGCCAAGCGGCGTGCAGCGGCAGCAAGCAGAGCGATCGGTCGCCTGATCTGGATGCAGATGAGATATTTCGCGGATGACCTTTGAAGCTATCCGTATAATCCGCGCTAATCACCCAACTTTGCCGGGGCATTTTCCCGGCGCGCCGCTGGTGCCCGGGGTTGTAATCCTCGACGAGGTCCTTGCGGCGCTAATTGAATGGCGTCAGGACTCTCAGCTTACCGGCATACGACTGGTTAAATTCCTTGCGCCACTCACGCCGGAACAGGCCTTCACAATTTCTTTCTCGGCGAAAAATGAGCGTGCTGCGGAGATCAATTTTTGCTGTCGTACGGGAGACCGCGTCATAGTCGAAGGTCGACTTGAAGTCGCTTCGGGAGCAAAATGAGTCGATGAACGCGCCGTTGCTTGACGCGCCAAGGTTTGAAACCGGGCGCAGCGACCCACGGCTCGCCGAGTGTCTCAAGGAATTTCCGCCAGCGATATTCAGCGAGCGCTTGTATCAGAGCATCGAACTGATGGAACGCTACAGCATCGAGCTGGCGGTCGATTTGTTAGGCCAATTGAATTTGGCAGAACAGCTCAGCGCCTGGCGATCAGCTTATGAGCTTTACGGACTCTTCGGTTTTCAGCCGCGCTTCAGGGTCGCCTTACAATGGATCCTGGCGCGGCTGGTAGAAACCGGTTGTATCGAGGCCCAAAGTGACCGCGGAACTTGGTCGTATCGCTTAGGGAAGACCCCCTGGAAACCCAACCTCAAAAACGTTCGTGTGCTCGGGTTAAACATTGACCCTGCAAACGCAGCTACGTTGGACTTATTGGACTATGCAGCGAGCGCATATCCAGCTGTAGCAACGGGTCGGCAAAGCAGCGATCACAACCTATTCGGACCTCAAGGCGTCCCGCTGTGGCTTAAATATTTTAACAACGACAATCTGACCTATGCGGTAAACAACTGGGTAGGTGCTGCCGCAGCCGCAGATCGTCTTTCCTCTTGGCCGACGCTGCGAGTTTTGGAAATCGGCGCCGGCACGGGCAGTGCCACGGAGATTTTGCTAACGCTACTCGGTGAACGCCAACTTTTGCCGCGACTTGAACGCTATGTTATTACCGATCCAAACGCGTATTTCCGACGCTGCAATCAACGCAAACTAGCTGCTCAATACCCGAACCTCCCGCTGGAATGGACGACGGTCGATCTCGATTTGCCGTGGAGCGAGCAAGGGATTGCCCCGAGAGAATTCGATCTCGTGTACGCTGTTAACGTCATGCACATTTCAAAGAATCTCCTGTACAGCCTGAAGGAAGCGCGCTCGGCGCTTGCTACGGATGGTTGGCTCGTCATTGGGGAATGCCTGCGACCTTACGATAACCAACCGATGTATCCCGAACTCATGTTTCAAATTCTGGACAGTTTTACTGAAGTGGAGACAGATCCGGAAATTCGTCCAAACCCCGGCTTTCTGACTGCCGAGCAGTGGCGTCGCGCTTTTTCGCGAGCGGGCTTTTGGCGCACGGAGATTGCGCCGGATGTCGAGCGAATCCGCGAGATCTACCCGCATTTTTTCACTGGCGCCGTTTGCGGACAAAAAGCGGGAACCGCGAAATGATTTCAGAAATTGTCAGCCCCAAGCGTTGGGAACCAGACCGCTGGGTGGGTTTGCCGGAGCGCGGCACACCCGCGTCGCTGGGAGTGATCGCCTGGATCGCGGAGCGGGTCGGTCGTCCGCTAGCGAGGCTGTTGTTATATCCGATCACGGTTTACTTTCTGATCACGGCGTATGCGGCGCGGCGGGCGTCGTGGGAATTTCTGGAACGGACCCGCCGTAGTTCAGTCCACTGGTGGAGCGTGTTTCGCCATTTTTATTATTTTGCCACTACGATTCTGGACCGCGTTTATCTACTGCGCGGTGAATTCGACCGGTTTTCCGTCACAATTCACGGGAAAGAAGTGTTGCAGCGCCAAACTGAAAACGGCAAAGGCTGCATCTTGTTAGGCTCTCACCTCGGCAGCTTCGAGGTGTTACGGACGCTCGGAGTAACGCGCGGAGGTTTTTCGCTGAAGGTGCTAATGAATACAGCGCATAACCGGAATATTAGCCGGTTCTTCGATGGACTAAATCCCACGATTGCCGACACGGTGATCGCACCCGACCGACCGGATACATTGATCAGAGCCAGGGAGAGCCTGGATGCAGGCTGCGTCGTCGGGATGTTAGGCGATCGCGTTTTCGGCGCCGATAAGATAACGCACTGCGAGTTCCTTGGCGCGCCTGCCACATTGCCGGCCGGTCCAATTTTGCTTGCTGCCATGATGCATTGCCCCGTCATTTTGTTCTTCGGCCTGTATCGCGGCGGGAATCGCTACGACATTTACTTCGAACATTTCGCTGACGAGATTGGGTTGAATCGGGAGCATCGTGCCGAGGAGATTCGGTCATGGATGCAGCGCTACGTAACGCGTCTGGAGTATTATGCCCGTCTCGCGCCTTACAACTGGTTCAACTTTTATTCGTTCTGGGATTGAAGAAAGAAGAACTGCCGACCAAACACAAGACTAGACACGAAAAACTTGGCCGATAGACAATACCAACTCCTTCGTATTTTTCGTGTGTTTCGTGGGTTATTGCCGCCGGCGAGTTGAGCGTGGGCTCCTATTATGGCGAATTACATTGCAATCAACAAAGCGGAAATTCGCACACTGATCCCCCACTCTGATCTCATGTGCCTGATGGATGAAGTCGTACGATGGGACGACCGATCGATCGCGTGCGTCAGTAATACGCATCGTGATCCGGCAAACCCGTTGCGTCGTCAGGGGCATTTGTCCGCCGTGCACGCCTTCGAATACGGTGCGCAAGCGGCGGCGGTTCACGGCGGTTTGCGGGCGCGCGCTGCGGGAACGATCGCGCCACCAGGATATCTGGCTGCATTGCGGGACGGACACTTACACGTAACACGACTGGATTGTATTCATTTGCCGCTTCGAATCTTGGCGACGCGTCTTTATGGCGAAGGCGCGAACACTGTTTACGAGTTTCTTGTGTCAGCCGCCGCCGTTCTCATAGCTGAAGGGCGGGTTACGATCGTGGAACGCACGTGATGGCAGGGTCAGCGCGCTGCGCTGACCCGACGCCGATAGCGCGACGTCCCTACCAAAAATTCACATTACGATGCCGCCATCGACGCACAACACCTGACCCGTAATGTAGGCGGCTTCTGGCGATGCAAGGAATGCCACGGCAGCGGCAATTTCCTCTGGCATCCCGGTCCTACCGAGTGGGATCTTGCTGTGGATCGTGTCTTTAACTTGATCGGATAGCCCTGCGGTCATGTCGGTTATTACAAAACCCGGTGCCACGGCATTGACCGTGATATTGCGGCTGGCCAGTTCGCGCGCGAGCGATTTCGTTAGGCCAATCAAACCTGCCTTGCTCGCCGCGTAATTTGTCTGCCCGGCGTTGCCCATCAAACCGATGACAGAGCTGATATTGATGATGCGGCCGTTGCGCTGCTTGGTCATCGCGCGAACTAACGCGTGGATAAAACTAAACGCGCCTCGCAAGTTCGTGTTGATCACAGCGTCCCAATCTTCAATGGACATTCGCATCGCAAGCGCATCGCGCGTCACACCGGCGTTGTTCACCAGGATGTCGACCCGGCCAAAATTTTCCAGAATTTGAGCCGCGAATTTCTGCACGGCCACATGATCTGCAACATCGAGTGCGTACGCTCTTGCCGATTCACGTCGCAGACCATTGAGTTCATCAGCAATCTTTTTGGTGTTCTCCTCCGTCCGACTCACGCACGCCACACGCGCGCCTTCACTGGCGAAGCGCAAAGCAATCGCGCGTCCGATGCCTCGTCCTGCTCCGGTGACAACTGCAACTTGACCTTCGAATCTCATATCGCTGTCCATTTGTAACCATTAAAGCATGCGAATAAACATGAATTTGATGGGTACCCGCTCTTGTAAGCGCACCAACGGGGCGCCCTCGACTGCGCACCCTACCAACGCCGTACAGGGATTCCGGTGATGCTTACTCCACTCCTCCGTAACGTCGCTGGCGGCAGCCGAATTCTTCGACTGCGGCCATTAAGTCCTGCTTTCTGAAGTCAGGCCACAGCTTTGGCGTGACGTACATCTCAGTGTAAGAAGTTTGCCACAGCAGGAAATTCGAGAGGCGCATTTCGCCGGACGTGCGGATCAGAAGGTCGGGGTCAGGATAGTAACGCGTATAAAGATGTTTGCTGAACATTGCCACATCGATCATCGCCCTGTCGATGTGCCCCAGTTCGATGGCGCGAAGCAAACTTTTAATGCCGTCGATAATCTCGAGTCGGCCGCCGTAACTGAGCGCCAAAACGAGTGTGAGACCGGTATTGCCGGCAGTTTGCTCGATACTTTTGTGAAGTTGCTCCTGGGCGCCCCGGGGCAGATCAGTCAACCGACCAATGGCCTGAAGACGCACATTCTTCTCGAGCAATTCCGGCGTTTTCTCCTTCAAAAATTTTTCCAGCAAATGCATCAGCGCGATAATTTCAGTTCTGGGGCGCTGCCAGTTTTCAGCGGAGAACGCGTAAAGCGTGAGATATTCCACCTTTAACTCGCCACAACCTTCCACACATTCTCGAACAGCCTGGGCGCCCGCTTCGTGGCCTTTAATTCGTTGCAATCCGCGCGACTTCGCCCAACGGCCGTTGCCATCCATGATTATGGCTATGTGGCGAGGAACAGCCTTAATGCTCGAAGACATTACAACCCCTTATCATCGGAATCTGTCGCAGGGAGGCAAGGGTCGCCGGTTGCCAAATGACGAAATCCGAATGACAAAGCTTGAAGGAATGACGAATGATCTAACGGCGAATTTTTTCTCCGGTATTCGTGCTTCGCGCTTATTTCGTCATTCGGCATTCGTGCTTCGTCATTCTGTAGCGAAAATCGGAGCAGTTGTTAACCAGTTCACAGAGTGATTGTCTCCCCGCGCGCGGGACCAACGCTCACCATGGAGAGTTTCGCACCGGCCAGTTCGGAAATGTATCTGACATATTTCCTCGCGGCCGAAGGAAGCTGGGAAAATTTGCGTGCAGTGTGTATGGACGTGTTCCAGCCAGCGACTTCTTCGTACACCGGCTCGCAATTCGCGAGTTGAGTGGCGTCACACGGCGGAACATCCAGGCGTTTTCCGTGTAGCTGGTAACCAACACAAATGCGAATTGGATCGACCTGATCTAATCCATCCAGGTTGGTGATCGCGATCTCGTCGATGCCGTTGATCAAGCCCGCGTAACGAGTCGCCACAGCATCGAACCAACCGCAGCGGCGTTTGCGTCCCGTTGTCGCACCAAATTCGCGGCCGAGATTGTGAAGCATCTGCGCCAATTGCGCATCCTCCGTAGGCAATGCGCCATCTCCTACCCGCGTCGAATAGGCCTTCATCACGCCAACGACACGATCCATTCGATGCGGTGGCACGCCGGTGCCGGTGCATGCGCCGCCCGCTGTCGTGTTTGAGGAAGTTACATACGGATACGTGCCGTGATCGATATCGAGAAATGTCCCCTGCGCGCCTTCGAACAAGATTTGTTTGCCTCGATCCATCGCGCGGTGCAGGTAAACCACCGTGTTTGTCACGTAAGGCCGCAATTTTTTTCCGGCCGCAAGGTACGTTTCATTCACGTCGCGAAAACTGATCGGCTTCGCGCCGAGGGCCTGAAGGATTCTGTTGTTCTCAATGATCTTGGCCTGCAATTTTTTCGAAAACACAATCGGCTGCATCAGATCAGACATGCGCAAGCCCGTGCGCGCTGCCTTATCTCCGTAGGCTGGGCCGATTCCCCGCTTGGTGGTGCCGATCCGGCCGCGGCGCAGCTCGCGCTGCTCGTCGAGGATTCGGTGATACGGCAAAACCAGATGTGCGCAGTCGCTGATGAGCAAATTTCTGTCGATCTTGACTCCCAATTGGCGCAAGCCATCCATCTCGGCCACAAGCGCGACCGGATCGATAACCACGCCGTTTCCGATCACGCCCACTTTGCGGTGCCGCAGGATTCCTGACGGAATCAAATGCAGCACGTATTTCAGGCCGCGGTGAATGACTGTGTGCCCAGCATTGTTGCCGCCCTGGCTGCGGACAACGATGTCCGCCCGCGCGGTAAGCACGTCGATAATCTTGCCTTTGCCCTCGTCCCCCCACTGCATTCCGATCAAAATCGTGTTCGCCATATCAAATCGAAAATGAGCAAAAAATTTTCCCGACGCATCCTTCGGGACACAGTCGGGACTTGCCCATAGATAATAAGTTAGCGGCATCGCCGCGCAAGAAATTTTGCGGCTGATGGGTATTTGGTGGCCCAGCCGTTCAGTGGGCAACAGCGCGTTGCAGTGTCCCCAGAAAGCTTTCGGGGCAGCGCGGCGTCCCGACCGCTCACCTTGAGGGAGAAGGGCTCGGCTGCTCTCGTCCGGATTCAATCATTGTGGGCCGAATCGGGCCTATTCCCTCGATGTTTGTACCTCGCGATCTGGAGGGACGAGACGAACTCATTTGCTCAACTGGGGTTTCTCTTTTCACGGACCTGGGAGTTTCAGCAACAGTGGGATTCGGCGTCGGAGCGCTCTCGACATCCGGCTCGCTCGTTTTCGTTGATTGCGATCCGGATCGGTCGCCCGATCCACCCGCAGCGCGTGCCCCAGCCGCTCGCATTTCTTCAAGCGTAAGTTTTGAAGGAGCAGGATTCTTCTCACGCGACTTGGTTTTACTTGGCGCTGGTGTCGGGGATTCTGAAGCAAGCTGTTCAGAAGGTTGGGGTGTATGCGAGGGTAGCTCGGGTTTTTTTTCGCGGGCAACGATTACTTCCTGCGCATGTATCTTCCCGATGAGAATAACACTGCAGAGTAATACAGGACAAAATCGTTTCAGCATGATGCCGCCTGACAAACGATTTAGCCCATTCACAACCCCTCGTTCATGAGACGTTGTCGGATTCAACCAGGCGGACACTGCTGCACTTGAATCACCGGCAACGGAAAGCGCAACCGCAATTCGTTTTCCAGGTAAATCTCGACGTGATGCATCCCGTACTGTTGAAACTGCACGCCGCCAAAGTAATGGACATTCGTAGCGTGCCCTTCCATCTCTTTAAGCACAAACTCAACCTCTGCCTGCGCAACTACCTGCTGTTCGTCAACTCCTACGAGGCGAGATTTTTGGTGAAATTTGCCGGAGCCACTGCACCAACGGGTCCAGATGCAGAGCCGAAAATAATTGATAGGTAAAGACGGCGCCGGGATCACACTCAACACGCCGACGAGAGTTTGCATGCCGTTGACTTCACAGCGGACGTCCTCGCAAATGACCGCGCTTTGAAGGTCGGGAAGAATGACGTTCGATTCCATTTTAGCTGATCACATCATCCCACGCATCAACAGCATCAACAATCCGAGAGCAAGCACAATCCGGTAAACCGCAAACGGCACAAATCCACGAGCGCGAACCCAGTTCATGAACCATGCAACGACCGCAAGCGCGACGAAAAATGAAACAACAAAGCCAATTGCGAGCACGATCCATTGATGCGGAGTGATCGCTAGCGGCGCAATCTCCGCTTCGTGATGGTGCGGTATCACGCTCTTCAGAAAATCGTATGCCACGGCGACCGCCATTGTCGGCATTGAAAGAAAAAACGAAAATTCGAGTGCGGCCGGACGTGACATGCCGGCGACTTGTCCGGCAGCAATCGTGGACATCGAGCGCGACGTGCCGGGGAAAACAGCGGAAAGAATTTGCGCGGCGCCTATCCAGACCGCCTGCGGCAGCGTCATTTCCTCCATGTGCATTGTGCGTGGGCGAGTGAAAACGGCATCAACGACCCACATGACTATCCCGCCTATGAGCAGCGCCATGGCCATCACCCAGAGATTTTCCAAGTTCTTGCCGATGACTTTTGCAAGGGCCCAAGCTGGAACCGCGGTAACAACAAATGCGATGAGCGTGAGGCTCAACGGATGCGTAAAGATGGTGCGATTACCGCGTTCGCCTTTCGGAAATGTCCCAACAAACTTCACAATGCGAGTCCAAAAATAAACCGGCAAAGCGAGAATGGCTCCGAGCTGGATCACGATGGTGTACATTTTCCAGAAGCCATCCTGCAGGTCGATATGCAGGAGCGCTTCGCAGATGCGCAAATGCGCCGTCGAACTCACAGGAAGAAATTCGGTCAGTCCTTCGACAACTCCCAGAAAAACGGAAAGCAGGTAGTCGTACATTTCGGCTTATAGTTTACCCGGCATTGTCATTCTGAGCGAAGCGAAGAATCTCGGATTATCGGCATCGATCAAGTGCCAAGAAAAGTAAAACCGAGATGTTTCGCTTCGCTCAACATGACAGAAGGCGTGAACCTCCGCACTCAGAGCGCTTCCGTTCCTCGTTCGCCGGTTCGGATACGGACCGCTTCTTCCACCTCGGTCACAAAGATTTTACCGTCTCCGATTTTTCCGGTCTTGGCCTTTTCCAGAATCGCCTCGACTGCACGTTGCGCGCGATCGTCGCCGATCACGATCTCGAATTTGATTTTTGGAAGAAAATCCACCGTGTACTCGGTGCCGCGATAAATCTCGCTGTGCCCCTTCTGCCGGCCAAATCCTTTCACTTCGCTTAGAGTCATTCCTTCGACGCCCGCCGCTATTAACTCTTCTCGCACAGGCTCAGCCTTGAACGGTTTGATGATGGCCTCGATTTTTTTCACCGCGGCAAATTAAACCTGCCCGTATTCGAAATGGCAAGCACGCGGGATTCTAACGAAATCCAAACGACGAGGAGCGGACGATCAAACCTTTCGACCAAACTTCTTCTCCAATTCGGCTAGCGAAATCTGGATCATCGTTGGGCGACCATGCGGACAGCAATAAGGCAGATCGCACCCGAGTAAATCGCGGATCAATTTTTCTACCTCAGGGTAACGCAACGGATCGTTGGCTTTGACGGCGTGACGGCAAACGCTTTTCGCGATCATTTCTTCCCCCAGGCGCATCGCGGAAGCGTTGTTGCTGGCGCTCTTTAAATCGTCAATCACCTTGCGCATGAATTGCGCCGCGTCCGGCACATCGAGAAAGCTGGGAAGACTGTCGATCTTGAACGTGCTCGGACCGAAACTCTCAATTCCGATTCCCATTCTTTGCAGGACCGATAGATTCTGCTCGATCCAATCGGCGTCGCGCGGTGGCACGTCGAATGTTTGCGGCAGAAGCAATTTTTGCGACGGCACTCCCTGCTGCTCCATTCTGTGGCGCAATTCTTCGAACAGGACTCGCTCATGCGCGGCGTGTTGATCCACCAGGACAAGGCCGTTCGCATTTTCCATCAGGACATACAGCTTGCTGAGTACGCCGATGATTTCGAATTGCGGCTGAGCGGGTTTTGTAACTTGGTGTGCTTGTAGCGGAGGCCTATCGCCTGTTGAATCGAAGCGGCGATCCGGCAGGCGCGGCGCCTGTTCTATAATTTCTGACCCCCGCACCCGAGCGGGGTCGGCGAGCCCGGCTACAGCGCCGAGATTCGGTAATTCGCGATGCGTAGCCTCAGGCGTGGTTACCTCAGCGCGCAGGCTCAGATTGGGAGCTGTTTTAGCAGAAACCGCAGTGACCGGCTCAGGCCGGACTGGTACACGAAATTTTTCCTGCCAGTCAGCTCGAGCGCGTTCCAGTGTCTGCTGAATGCAACGAACCACAGCCTCGCGCACGCCTTTGGGATCGCGAAAGCGTACTTCGCGTTTCGCCGGATGAACATTTACATCCACAGCGCCGGGATCGAGCTCAACAAAAAGGAATGTAACAGGATATTGCCCCTTCATAAGAGCGGTGTGGTAACCTTCGCGGACGGCTCCGCTAATAAGACTGCTTTCGATCGCTCGCCCATTTACGAATACGAGTTGCTGGCTGCGGGTTTGCCGGCTGAGACCTGCCTGACCAATAAGACCACTGATTTGAATCTTTGGAGCGGGAGCGCCGTTCACTTCGACCAGGCGTTGCAACAATTCGACCCCGTACAAGTCCCGGATCCGGTCGGCAAGCGTGGCGGTAGCGGGTAGCTGGAACAAAATCCGGTCGTCACGCATCAAGGAGAAGCCAATCTCAGGATGACCGATTGCTTGCAAATGAATTTGATGTTCGATATTGCGGCTTTCGGTATTCTCCGAACGAAGGAATTTCCTGCGCGCTGGCAGGTTGTAAAAAAGCGAGCGCACTTCGACTTGGGTGCCAGGGGCTTCACCACCATCCCGCACAAGGTCGATTTTGCCGCCGTTGACAATAATTTCTGTTCCGGCTACTGCATTCCCTTCACGCGTAGTCAGACGGAATCGCGACACACTGGCGATACTTGGCAACGCTTCGCCGCGAAAGCCAAGCGTGGCAACCGCTTGAAGGTCGGCAGCAGAACGAATTTTGCTGGTCGCATGTCGCTCGAGCGAAAGCAGTGTATCATCGCGATCCATGCCGCAGCCGTCATCAACCACGCGAACCAACGAAATTCCACCGCGACGAATAGCGATATCGATATTTCGAGCGCCGGCGTCGAGACTATTTTCAACCAACTCCTTTACGACTGACGCCGGGCGTTCTACCACTTCGCCTGCCGCCACCTGGCTGGCCACCGCCTCAGAAAGCAATCGAATCCGCCCCATCTGTATCCCCGATTGTAAATTCCAGATTCTCGATTGCGAAGAAAATCCAATGGTAGGACGCCGTGCTGCGGCGTCCGGATGGTGTAGGCGCTCCGTCCCTACCTTTTGACTTACATACGCTACAGCCGTATTTTTTACAGCGATGATTAACGTCACGGACAACGCTGTTCGACAGCTCCAGAGTCTGCTTTCGCAGCGACCGGAAAACTCGCGAAAAGGTTTGCGTGTAGAAGTGGCCAAAGGCGGCTGTTCCGGTCTGCATTACGAAATGACACTTGGCGAACGAGAAGAAGGCGACTCAATAGTCGAGCGCGATGGCGTGCAATTTTTTATCGACGACGAGAGCGTCTCCTACTTGCGGGGCGCGACGCTGGATTTCACCGACGGTTTAACCGGCACCGGTTTTCGGATCGTCAATCCAAACGCGTCGCGTACGTGCGGATGCGGTTCGTCGTTTGAAGCGGCGCAATCAGCCTGAAATCGAGAATCGTCGCGCGCTGAACTGATGGACTATGGCACTCAATCGTACGATCCGTACGACGAGCCGTATACGCGTCCGCGGGAACGCATCAATTATTTCCTGTGGACGGTTGCGATTTTGCTTTTGATTGGGTTCGCGCTCGCAGCGTGGCTGGGAAGTTTTTATATCTTCAACCAACCGGAGCGGCCTGACAGCTATCGGATCCTGCAAAAACTGCACAAGATAGAGCAGCCGAAACGCTTCGAATTAACGGCTGCGCCGGCAGGCGAATTTCTTAACGCAAGCGAGCTTTACGAGCGCTACATCGGAATGGGTGCGGCCGAGCTGGCGAGAACGAACGCTGAACTGCTGCGCAATTACATTCGAAATTTTCAGCAGGTGCGCGGCCTGGTTCCGTACGTGGTAGGCCGGTACACAATCATTGGAGTTCGCGAACTTGGCCCGAACGATGTTTTTCCCTCTGGTATGGCGACGCTGACGGCCGCCGTCGACAGTGGTGAGCTGCTAATGGAACACGTTTATCCCGCCAAGCCTGAAGCTGTGCGCCTGATGCAGCAGACGCTCACCGTCGGGTTGGAAGTGAAATTGGAGAGGACACACGACATTTCTGCGGTGATTCACGCCGAACGATTAATCGATGGCCGAATTCTGGTGACCGCGGTTCCTCTGCTGTATGGAAGCTACACTGTTACACGCGGTCTCGGCACCTTTCGCCTCGAACCACCGCTTAGCCTGAACCTTGTGGGAGGTTGGCCGTTGTTTAAATCGCAGGAACGCGCTTCGATTGAACAACACCTGGCCGAATACCGACAAGAAGTGGCGGCAGCACAAGCGGGCGCGAGCGCCACTCCGCCGCCTGCCAAAAATGAACTGGTGCGCATTGAACAAGCCAGGCCTGTTGCGTCACTTGCCATGACTCCACCGGTGGTAGCGAGCAATGAGAAGCTCGCGAAAGCGATGCCAGCGTCGAAAGGGAAGAAGGGCAAAAAACAAAAACTCGAATCTCCGTCACCAGCAGGGAGCCCGGCCCAGGCAATGGTGGCGCAGAACAAACTCACTCCAGCTGGTACGCCCATAACGGTTGCGTCTGCCCTTGCTCCTCCGACAGCAGTAAACGTTCCTGTCGCCACGCCGGCGCCGGCCTCTAAGCCTCCTTCTAGGACGGCACCGGCCGAGCAAAATTCGCCAGTTGCGATGGCTACTCCGGTGGCTGTGTTGCCCGCTCAACCTGCTCCGCCCAGTGGTTCCAATGTAGCTCTGGCTTCCAATGCCGGCGGCGGCAATTGGAAAACGTTTGCACCAGGCAAGATGCCGCTTGGAAGGCTGATCGCGACCGGTGACTTGAACGATGTAGCCGATCATGGAGCCGCCGGTGAACGCATTTATTTAAAAGGC
>Ga0126381_100004841_pt1 | contig 14707 bp, 16 predicted proteins | sample PanSoiMetPlot_28_FD_96465 | JGI IMG/M metagenome (GOLD analysis project Ga0126381, IMG submission 96465) | Tropical forest soil microbial communities from Panama - MetaG Plot_28 | ecosystem: Environmental > Terrestrial > Soil > Tropical forest > Bulk soil | place: Panama | collected 2016-02-17
AGTGCTGGAAGTGGTAGTCGGCTTGGTGGCCGGTCTGCTGTTCCTGGTGGGTGTGGCCATCATGGTAGGACCGGCTCTCCGTCGGTTCCTTGGCATCGGCCGCCCTCGCCAACGGCGCCTGACCACCCCAAGGCGATCCGCTCGCTCCTCGTCCCGGACGGAGCTGCACCCCACGACCGTCAAGGCGCTGGCGGCGACGGCGCGCCTGCTGGCCCTGCTGAAGGAGCACAGCCAAGAGCGACATGCTGCGGCGCTCCGCACGGCAGGCAAGCGGCTTCAGGTGGACGAGGCCGGGGGGATCATGGCCATGCGAGAGGTGCTTCGCCACCTGCGTTCCGTGCGCCTGGGGGACGAGTCGGACAACAAGATCTTTCAGGGATTGGTGGGACAGCTGCAGAAGGAGCTTGACGATCGGGCCGAGCAGCTGGAGCTGCTGCCGAAGAATTAAGCGCCGCCCGGCGGGGGCACCAGAGCTGGCGCTCACGTCGACGACTCGACGTGTTCCTTGAGCATCTCCATGCCGCGCCTGATGCCGTCCTCGTACTGGCCCCTCATCAGGCCTCCCGCAAGGCGCAGCAAGCCGCGCAGCTCGTAGTCCATCTCGTAGACGAGGTCAGTGCCGCCGTCTCGCGGTGTGTACCTGTAAGACCAGGTCCCGTCGAGCGGTCCGCCGGCGAACCGGCCTGCGGCCAGCCGGGGTGGGTCCCACGTCGTGTACTGCAGCACCAGGTCGACCTGAAAGCCACCGGGCAGGTCAAGTTCGTAGCGGACGCGAGGCCCCTCGTCCGGCTTGCTGGGAAGGGGCTCGGCGTGCCGGAGGTAAGCCGCCCAGCGGGGCGCGTTGGCAAGGTCCTCGTGAACCGCCTTCCACACCCTTCGAGGGGGAGCGGCGATCGACACTTCCTCCCGGATCCGGGTCATGGTGCGATTATCGATCAGTCCGTCGCACAACCGTGCCCGAGCCTGAGCACGAGCGTGGGCTGAGTGCGCTCTATTATTGGCCGCGTGATCCCGCGCAGGCGGCAGCCCACTGGAGGCACTCTTGAGAAGCTGGCCAGCGAGACATCAGAGCTGGTCGGCAAGCTGCTGAGCCAGAACCGCGCCCTTCGGGCTGAGAACGAATTGTTGAAGCGCGACGTGGAACGGCTGTCGGCAGGTTGGGAGGACATCAAGCGGCTGGCCAAGCTGGCGCCGCGTCGCAAGCGGGCCCGGGCCCGCTAACGTCGCCCCCGCCAGGGCCGGCAAACCCAGCTTGAGCAACGTTCACTTCGCCGATCTCGAGCTGCCCGACTCTGCCGATGTCGTGATCATCGGCGGCGGCCTGGCCGGACTCTTCACCGCGTTCTTCGCGGCGCAGGCCGGACTCGGGCGCGTGCTGGTCCTCGAACGCCGGGGCGCCGTCGCCAGTCTCACCTCAGCCCACTCCGCAGAGGGCTTTCGCCTCGAGTGGGACGCGCCAGAGAACATCGAGATGGTACGCGAGAGCGTCGAGGTGTTCGACGGATTCGCGGAAATCGTCGGCCTTTCGGGATACGACGTCGGGGTCAAAAAGCAGGGCTACCTGTTCGTCTCCGGCTCGGCAGGACCCGCGTACCGCCCCGCCCGGCTCAAAGAGCGCGTCGAGCGCTGGCACAACCTGGGCCTCACCGACATCGAGTACCTCACCGGGGATCAAGCCAGAAATCGATTCCCTTTTGCCGCTGACGCCGTCGAGCACGCGCACTTCAGGGCGGCCGACGGCTTCGTCGACGCCGCCGCGATCGCCCGCGGGCTGGTGCTCGGTGGCCGCTTCGAAACCTTCGTCGAAGCCCCCGTCGCAGCCATTCATACGTCCGGCTCGCGCGTGACTGGCGTACGGACAGCAAGTGGCAGAACCGTCGCCACCGAAACAGTCGTCGTCGCCGCCGGCCCTTTCACGCGACAGCTCACAGAGGCAGCTCGCGCCCCGCTTCCCATAGAGAACCGTCGCCGCCATGGCGTTGTCCTGCACCTGACGCCAGGCCTGGTCGATCCCTCCTGGCCCATGGTGGTGGACGCAGACCTCGGCCTCTACTGGCGCCCGCGGCCTGAGGGCATCTTCGTGGGCTGGGAGAAGGCGCTGTCCTGGGACCAGCTGCCGGGCGAAGCCACCGACCCGGTCCCGGCCGACTTCAGCTACCTGGAGCAGGTGCGGACGCACGGCCGGCGCCTGACTCGTTTCTGGCACGAACTGCGGTTCGACCAGGTGACCTGGCACACGGGCCAGTATGTCGCGGCGGCCCCCAATGACGGCCGGCCGATCATCGGCCTTCATCCGGCGGTTGAAGGCCTCTACGTCAACACCGCCTACGAGGGACGCGGCGTGATGGCCAGCCCGGCCGGCGGCCGGCTGCTGGTGCGGCTGATCCAGGGCGGCGCCGGCGCCGGCACGAACCCGTTTCGAGTGTTCTCCCACGGCCGGGGCAACGAGCCGGACGCCATGGTGCTATGAGGTGAGGCCGGCCTCAACCGGCGCCTACCGAGGGTGTCCACGCCTCATGCGTGCTCACCGCCCCAGGGATTCCAGCAGGCGACCAGGCGGTCTTCGAGCAGCTCGAGCGGCGGCCGCAGCCGCCGGCACTGCTCCATCGCATTCGGGCATCGAGGTGCGTATGCGCACCCCGGCCGGGCTCTCCCCAGGTCTGCCGGCACGGTGCGCGGGGCCAGCTCGAGCAGCTCCGCGGTGTACGGGTGGCGTGGTGTGGTCATGACCCGGTCGGTCGGCCCGGTCTCGACGATCCGGCCGGCGTGGATGACGACCACACGCTTGCAGACGGCCGCCGCAACCCCCGGGTCACGGGTCGTCAGGACCAGGGCCGCCACACCGAGGACGCGCCGCAGGAGGTGCAGCATTACCTGCGCCTGGACGGGATCGCCGATACCCACCGTCGGCTCATCTGCGACGAAGAGAGGCGGCCTGTTGGCGCCGGCCAGCGCGAGCATCACCCGCTGCCGGAGGTCCCCTGAGAGCTGGTGGGGATAGTCACCGAACCGCTGTCGCGGCCTGCTCACGCCCGCCCAGGCCAGCGCCTCGAGGGTTCGCTCACGCACCCACCGGCGCGTCATGGCGTGCGGATAGCCTTCATAGTGCCGGTGGACCGCCTCTTCGATCTGAGAGCCGACGCTCCTGATGGGGTTCAGGCTGCGCCGCGCGTCAGGAAAGATCATGGCCACGTCGCGGCCTCGCACCCGCCACCACTCGGGCTCTACCATTCCGACCAGCTCGTGGCCGAGGAGCCGGATGGAGCCGCTCACCTCACCTGGAGCAGGCACCATCCCGAGCACGGACAGAGCGACGAGCGTCTTGCCGGAACCCGGCTCACCGACGATGCCCAGAGCCTCGCCTCTCTCCACGGCCAGCGAGATCCCGTCCAGCGCCACGGCCGGGCGGCCCAAAGCGTCGGGGAATTGAACTCGGACCTCGTGCAGCCGCAGGACCTCGGCGACGACGGTGCTCAACGCGTTTTGACCCTCCAGAGCTGGCCCAGGCCCTCCCCGAACCAGTTCGCGCTGAGGACCGTGAGCAGAAGGGCGGCGGCAGGCGCGTAGAGGATCCAGGGCGCAGCACTGACGTTTTGCCGGGCGTCGGCGAGCATGTTGCCCCAGGAGGGTGCGACTTCCGGCGCACCAACTCCAAGAAAGGAGAGGCAAGCCTCCGTAACCACGAGGTCCGCGACGATGAAGGCTCCGACGACCGGCAGCGCGGTGGGAAGCGCATTGAGAGCGTCGGCAACCGGCGTTCGGCCCCGGCCGCGCCAGGTCGTATCGAAGACCGCCAGCGCGAAGGGTGCAGACGCAAGGATGGCAAGCACGATCAGAAGCGGCCAGTAACCGCGGCCGGCGAGCGCGACGATGGGGGCCGCAAGGACGAGGAACGGAAACCCTGCCGCCGTCTCCGTGGCGCGTTCGAGGATCACACGAGTCCACCCCCAGCTGGCGGCTGCCGCCAGTCCGAGCCCGGTGCCCGCCAGACCGGCGATCAGTGTGGCCGGCAGCACAACAACCAGCGACCAGCGGAACCCAGCCAGCGTACGAGCCAGAACGTCGCGGCCCAGCTGATCTGTGCCCAGCGGATGACCGATTGCGCCAGGCGCCAGCAGACGTTGTGCCGGTGCAGCGTGCTCCTGCGCAATGCCGGCACCCACCAGACCCAGCACCGCCACGGCCAGCAATCCCACCATGCCGCCCACGAGAAGGCCAGGTGTCGGGATGGCCGGCGCAGGCAGCAGACGTCGGCTGAGGCCCATCTCGTGGGCCAGGACCGGGCCGGTCATGGCGGGGTCGGTCGCCTCCTGAGCCGAGGGTCGACCGCCGCAACCACGAGGTCGACCATCGCATAAGTTGCGAAGACCAGGAACGCGATCGCAAACATCGCCGCCTCCACAACCGGGAAGTCCATTGCCCGCAGGGACCCGGCAAGCAAGTCGCCCACACCAGGCCAGCCGAAGAGCCATTCGACAACGACGGTTGCGGAGAGCAGGAATGCGACCTGAACGCCGACCAGTGCCAGGGCGGCAAGAAGAGCATTGGGCAGTACGTGGCCCCACAGCAGGTCCCGTGAGGTGGCGCCCATCGCTTTTGCGGTGAGCACCCACGTCTGTCGCAAAGCGCCGGCCACCGTGCCCGCGGTCAGTCGCGCGGCCCGAGGCGTCAACCACCATGTGAGCGTCAGCGCCGACAGCGTGAAGCTCAGCGACGAGCGGGCGCCAGTGGCGGGAGTCAGGCCCAGGAGCTGAACCAGAACGAGGCCGACGATGAGCGCGGGCAGGCTCTGGCCGGTGAGGAGCAACCTGAAGGCCCAGCCGTGCTCAGGTCTGTCGGCGCGGAGTCCGAGCCAGACGCCGAGCGAAACGGCGACCAGGGCGGTGGCAGCCACCGCCGCAGCGGTCAGCAGGACCGTGGCCGGTAGCCGCAGGCGCACCAGCTCGACGGCAGCCGCATGGTGGGCCGGCGATTGCCCGAAGTCAAGGCGGAGCGCCCGTGTCACGAACGTGACGTACTGCTGCAATATCGGCCCGTCCAGGCCATAGGCGACGTGGGCGGATCGCACCTGCGCCTGGCTCGCCCCCGCCCCGGCCAGCAGTGCGGCGGGCGAGCCCGAGAGCCGGACCAGGATGAAGAGCAGCGAAGCGACGGTCACCAGAACCGCCCCGAGCTGGACGGCTCGGTAGATGAGCCGGCGCGCGACGTGTAGAGCCAGCCCATGACCATCCTCCTCCCATCGCGGCCCCTCCACGCTGACGAGCTTAGATGGTGCGCCAACGAGGACGGCGGACCTCTGGTATAGAAGGGGCGCTTCTGATCGGCCTGTGTGCCATCAGGCGCCCGAGGCGAAATGATCCATTCTTTACACGCCGGCGATCGCCATTTGACGCGCGCGTGACTTGATGGCGGGGATGCAGGCGCGTGCCGTGGCGTTGGCCGTCGTTGCAGCGCTGGAGCTGTCGGCGTGCAGCTCTGCGACTGCCACTCACGCCGCCACTGCCCCTTCCGCCTCCACCGGCATTCACAGCATCCAGCATGTCGTCGTGATAATGCAGGAGAACCGCTCTTTCGACCAGTACTTCGGCCTCTTCCCCCGCGTGGACGGGCTGCCTCGACAGAACGGGCAGTTCGCGGCCTGCATTCCTGACCCAGCGTCGGGCTCGTGCGCCAGGCCTTACCACGACGCCGGTGACAGGAACTCAGGAGGCCCGCACGGCGAAGCCAACGCCACGAACGACATCGACGGCGGCAAGATGGACGGCTTCGTCGCTCAAGCCGAACGGGCCAGGGCAGGCTGCGCGAGCCAGTTCGACCCCGCGTGCGCAGCGCCTTCCCGCTCTACCGCAAGTGGGAGGGGGCCATCCAGGACGGACGTCATGGGCTACAAGGACGCCCGGGATATCCCCAACTACTGGGCCTACGCCGCCAGCTTCGTCCTTCAGGACCGCATGTTCGAACCGAATGCCTCGTGGTCGCTGCCAGAGCACCTCTTCATGGTCAGCGAGTGGTCCGCCAGATGCTCCAAGGCGGGTGACCCGATGAGCTGCGCCAACGCCCTTCAGAATCCAGACCAGCTTCGGGCAGGTACCACCGCCAAGACTCAGGCGCCTGACTACGCCTGGACGGATCTCACGTACCTGCTGCACAAGAACAACGTGAGCTGGAAGTACTACGTTGCAGAGGGCACGCAGCCCGACTGCCAGGACGACCAGGCGGAGTGCAGCCTCCAGCCTCAGCGCGTGGGCACTCCCGAGATCTGGAACCCGCTCCCGTGGTTTGAGACCGTCCGGCAGGACAACCAGCTCGGCAACATCCAGACGCTCGACCACTTCTACGCGGACGCCAGGTCCGGGAAACTGCCGGCGGTGAGCTGGGTGGTACCCAACGGCCAGAGCAGCGAACACCCGCCGGCGCTGGTGAGCGCCGGTCAGGCGTACGTGACAGGGCTCGTCAACGCCATCATGCAGAGCTCGGATTGGGCGTCCACGGCCATCTTCCTGTCATGGGACGACTGGGGCGGGTTCTACGACCACGTGGTGCCGCCCACGGTGGACCTGAACGGCTATGGCCTGCGCGTGCCGGGGATCGTGATCAGCCCGTATGCGAAGCGGGGGTTCGTCGACCACCAGACGCTGAGCTTCGACGCCTACGTCAAGTTCATCGAGGATGACTTCCTGGGTGGGCAGCGGATCGACCCCAGGACCGATGGCCGGCCCGATCCGCGGCCCGGCGTTCGCGAGAACGCGTCACAGCTGGGCGACCTGACGCACGACTTCGACTTCACGCAAGGGCCCCGCAAGCCGATGCTGCTCGATCCTCACCCGAAGCCCGGCGCTGCGTCGACACCCTGAGCGAACTCTGGCCAGGGCAACAGGCCACGCTGACGTACCTTGAGGAGAACCAATGGAGCACCTGTTGCTGTGCAGCTTGGCACGGGCGGGGAGCACCAGGCGGTGACCAGGGCGGGCCGCTACCAGCGCCTGCTGGAGCTGAGAAACGGCAGGCCGGTGCACGTGCGCCCGATTCGGCCGGACGATGAGCCCCGGCTCCACGAAGCGTTCAGCCGGATGTCGGAGCGCAGCGTGTACTTCCGATTCTTTTCACCTCTCAAGCGGCTGCCCGAAGCGATGGCCCGCCGCTTTGCACGCGTCGATTACGACCAACGCTTCGCCCTGGTGGCCACGACACACAAGCCCGACGGCAAGGAGCACATTCTGGGCGTTGCCCGTTACGACGTGGCACCCGGAACGAATACCGCCGAGGTCGCCGTGACAGTGGTGGACGAGGTGCAGCGGCAGGGCGTCGGCTCTGGGCTGCTGCGGTTGCTCGGGGACGTCGCTCGCGAGCACGGGATCAAAGAGTTCAGCCTGGTCGTCCTGCCTGAGAATCAGAGCATGCTGGGGCTGCTGCGCAAGATGGGATGGATCCATGAGGCCCACCTCGCGGGCGGCGTCTACGAGATCACGTTCAAGACGTAACTGCTCGCCACCCGCTCGCCCCGGCAGGTCGGGTTGAAAAGTCTGCCTCGAACACCTCGTATTCGAAAGCCACCGTGAACCCGAGCCGGCGGTAGATGTCGTATGCGTGGGTCGGGTTCAGCCCGTCCACGAGCAACGAGGCGGTGGCGGCGCCGTGCCAGGCCAGGCGGCGCAGGGCCTCGGCGGTGAGCGTGTACCCGAGACCGCGGCGCCGGTGCTCGCGCAGGGTGCCGACCACCTCGACATTTCCGACCGGCTGCGGTCGAGGGTCGGGGTCGTGTGTGTCGAGGGAGCACCAGACGATCGCGGCCGGTCTTCCGTCGCACGTCTCCGCCAGGACCTCGAGGTCCGGAGGCCGGCTGATCGGCGGCGGGTCGTCCGGGTCCAGGGCCTGAAATCGCCAGTGTTCGGCGAACGAGCGGTTGAAGACATCGATCGCCGTTCGACGATCCGCCGACCGGGCAAGCCGATATCCTGCGGGCAGCGCCACGGAGGGAATGTTGCGAAGGTCACGCCTGTCCATGCGCCAGAAGGGACGGACGAAGCTCAATCCAAGCTCGGCCATGTCCTGCCGGTGGCCGATCGGGCGCCAGACCTGCGCCACCGCGGCTCCGGCGGCGCGGCTCAGGCCGACGCCCCACTTGATCAATCGCAGCCGGTCGCCGTCATCTCGGGCCGCGGTCTCGACTCTGGCCAGCGTGATCCCTTTGCTCGACTGCTCGAGCACCAACACTGCAGCTCGCAGCCGCGGTCCGTCCTCGATTACTCGCGACCGTGCTTCCCAGTCGAAGGACGCCATGAGGCGGGCGATCATGGCCTCGCTGGGGACGCAGTCACGGACGCGGTTCGTCGCCTCGTGCGCCCACAGTGAGCGCAGCCCTGGCAGGTCCTGAAGCCGCCCCGGTCTCACGGGGCCACCCGTGCGACGACCTCGGTCAGCTCGGGAAGCGCGTGACGCAGGCTCTCTTCGATCTCAGTCTCCACCTCATGGGCGTGCTCCAGGGTGACCTGTCCCTCCATCTCGGCCACTACGTGGGCGACCAGGCCGCCAGACCGCTCGCTCAGCTCGACGTCGCGACACCTCCGGACCTCGGGGTGGGCTTCGACGATGCGCCTGATCTCACGAGTGAGACCTACTCGTTTGCCCGTGACGTCGGCCCCGTTCACGAGCTCGGGCTCCAGGGGCTCGAGGTGCACGTCCACCCGCGAGACGCCTGCAAACTCATGCCGCAGCCGCTGCTCCAGCTCACCCGCCGCCGCCGCGGCCTGATCCAGCGTCATGCCACTGGGCAGCTTGGCGTGCATGCTGAGATGCAGGCTGCCGTTCTGCTCCCTCTCCACCGTCACGTTATGGAGATCCCTGATCGTTTCCTCGGCAGCCGCCGCAGCGTGCACTCGCTCGACGAGGTTGCTCTCCTCAGATTGCGACTCGATGACGAGCGACAGCTCCAGGTCGGGGTGGGCACCGCTCACGGCTGTCAGCACTTCCTCAGTGAGCCGCTGGGCACCTTCCACGGATAACGTTGGACGTGCCGAGACCCGGGCATCGCCCAGCATGCGGCCGCCGGACCGGCGCACCCTGACCGGACCCACTCGGCGGACCCCGGGGACCCCGGCGATCGTCCGCCGCACCGCTTCTTCGACTCCGCCGGGAGCACGGTCGATCAGAATGTCTCCCGAGCGGTACACCAACAGCCCGGCCGACCGGAAGATCAGCAAAGCCACGAGCAGCGCCGCGGCGACGTCGGCCCAGGCGAAGCCGAGCCTGACACCGATGAGGCCGGCCAGCACGCCCGCAGACGACAGCACGTCGGCCATGCGGTTCTGCGCTCCTGCCGCGAGAGCGGGGCTGCTCCAGCGGCGGGCAGAACGAAGCAGGACTGTGGCCCTGCCGATCTCAAGCAGAATCGTGCCGGCCATAAGCCCGATGGCGTAGAGCGCGGGGTCGACCTCGACAGGCGCCCCGAGCAACCGGCGCATGCCCTCGTAGGCGATCCCGATCGCCGCCAGCAGCAAGATGACGCCCTCACCGAAGGATGCCAGGTTCTCGGCTCGGCCGTGGCCATAGGGATGCTCGTGGTCGGCCGGCTTGCGCGAGGTTCGGACCGCCGCCAGCGCGAAGCCCGAGGCGACCAGGTCGAGGCCAGTGTGAACCGCCTCGCTGATCATCCCCAGACTGCCAGTCAGCAGTCCAACGCTCAGCTTGGCCAGCAGCATTCCGCAGTCGACTGTCAGCGACCCGAGCGCGACGATCTGGGGTGTCAGCCGTCCCCGCTGTCGACCCACTCCACGATCCTCTGCGCTATCTCCTCACCCTTGTCTTCCTGGAGCATGTGCCCCGCGCCCTCCACCACCCAGACCTTGCCTCCGGCGCCTGGCAGCCCGTCGGCCATCGCCTGGCCGTGCTCGAGCGTGAAGACGGGGTCCTGGTCGCTCCAGAGCACCAGCGCCGGCACCTTCCAGGCATGCAGCTCCGCGGCCACCCGGCGCATCTTTTCGGCGCTCGGGTCGTCAGATGAGATCGGCACCAGCAGTGGGAAGGCAGCCGCGCCGGCCTTCGACTCCCGCGTCGGGAACGGAGCCTCGTACGCCGCCACAACCTCGTCGTCCATCGGACTGGCGACCGACGACGCCATGACCCGCCCCACCGGAAGGTCCAGTCCTGTTCGCTCTGCGAACGTGCGCCAGCGCATGAAGCCCGGGCTTGGCCAGTCCGGGCCACCGAACAGCCCGGTGTTGAGGACCACGAGGCGAGCAAAGCGATCTTTCAGATCGACCGCAGCCCTCAGGCCGATCGGCCCTCCCCAGTCCTGCACCACGACGGTGACGCCCCGCAGGTCCAGGTGCTCGACAAAGGCCTTGATCGACTCGGTGTGACGGTCGTATGAATACCAGCCGATGTCGCTGGGCTTGTCCGAGCGACCGAAGCCAAGGTAGTCCGGAGCCAGGACGCGGAAGCGGCGAGCGAGGATGGGCACCATGCGCCTGTACAGGTACGACCAGTCCGGCTCGCCGTGAAGCAGCAGGATCGGTTCGCGGCCAGCGCCGCCCTCGTCGAGGTAATGGATGCGGAGGCCTTCCCACTCTATGTAGTGAGGGGCGAAGGGGTAGCCGGGAAGGTCGGCAAAGCGATCGTCGGCGGTCCGGTAAGCGTCCACGCGCCAACTCTAAGAAGTCGTACCGGCGCGACGTTTATCGACTCAGAGACCGTGGTAAGCGAATGTTGGGCGCGCTCGGACGAACGAAACACTCACTTTGTTCAGGAGGTGAAATTCTGATGGCGACGAACCGATGGTGGAGTCCAGCCAGTGACCTGATGAGCGCCACCCGGGTCATCGACCGGATGTTCGATCAGTTCTTCGGCTATGGAACTCCGTCAGAGCAGGGCCAGGGTGGCACTCCGACTTACGCGCTGCCGGTAGACGTGCTCGAGACCGACGAGTCCTTCGTGCTCTACGCCAGCGTGGCCGGCGTCCCGAGCGACAACGTCGACGTCTCGTTCGAGGATGGGGTCCTGTCGATCGGAGTCAAGCCCGCACCATATGAGCGGCATGGCAAGTGGCTTCGCCAGGAGCGGCCGTGGGGCAACTGGTCCCGGAAGCTCGAGCTACCGAGGGAGGTCCAGCCGGACAAGATCCAGGCGAACATCGAGAATGGGATGCTGACGGTGGTGGTGCCAAAGGTGGCCACAGCGCAGCCGGTCCGCATTCCCGTCGGGGGTGCGGCCAAGCAGCTCAAGTCATGACGGAGCGGGCGGGGGAAACTCCGCCCCCTCTCTTTCTGGCCTAAAGCCCCAGGTAGGCTCGCCTCACCGCGGGATTCTGCTCGAGCTCGGCCGCAGGACCGCTGAGGACGACCCGACCGTTCTCCAGCACATAGCCACGGTGCGCCGCCTCCAGCGCCAGCACCACGTCCTGCTCGACCAGGAGGATCGAGGTACCGTCCCGGTTGATCGCCTGAGCCGCTTCGATCATCCGGTCGACCACCATGGGCGCCAGGCCTAGCGAAGGCTCGTCGATCATCAAGAGCTTGGGCCGAGCCATCAGGCCGCGCCCGATGGCCACCATCTGTTGCTCGCCGCCCGAGAGTGTGGCCGCGTTGCGCGCCATCTTGTCCCTCAGCGCCGGAAAGTACTCCAGGACGCGCGCCAGGTCCGCGTCAACGTCGGCGTCGCGCCGCCGGTAGGCACCCAGACGCAGGTTCTTCTCCACACTGAGCGAGCCGAACAGGCGGCGGCCCTGGGGCACGTGCGACATACCGGCTGCCACCACGCGCTCCGGCCGGGCGTTGGTGAGGTCCTTGCCGTCGAACGTGACTCTCCCTCCGGCGGCCGGAACGAGGCCGCTCAGCACTCCCAGCAGAGTCGACTTGCCGGCGCCATTGGCGCCGATCAGGGCCACCAGCTCCCCCCGGTAGAAATCCAGGTCCACGCCGAACAGCACCGGCCCGGCCCCAAAGCCGGCGTCCAGCCCGCGTACCTCGAGCAGTGCCGCCCGTTCAGCCACCCACCAGCCTCCGGGCGTACTTCTCTCCCAGGTAGGCCTCGATGACGCGAGCGTCACGAAGCACCCCGTCGGGGGTGCCCTCGGCCAGAGTCTGTCCGAAGTGGAGGACCACGACCCTCCGGCAGACCCCGACCACGACGCGCATGACGTGCTCGATGAGCACGATGGTGACCCCGCTCCGGTGCACGGTACGCACCATTTCCAGGGCCTCGTCCACCTCGACTGGATTGAGCCCGGCCATGACCTCGTCAAGCAGCAGCAGCCGGGGCCTGGTGGCCAGCGCCCGGGCCACCTCCAGCCTCTTGCGGTCGGGGATGGTCAGGCTGGCAACCGGCAGCGAGGCCTTGCCGGCCATGCCGACCAGCTCCAGCACCTCGTCGGCGGCCACGAACGCCCTGGCCAGCGGGAGGTGCGAAGCCCCAAAGAGCGCCCCTACGGCAGCGTTTTCTCGCACCGTCATGGATGCGAAAGGTTTGACCACCTGGAATGTGCGGCCCACCCCGAGCCGCGCAATCCGGTGCGGTGGCTCGCCGGCGATCGAGTGGCCATCGAACGTGATGCTCCCGGCGTCAGGCCGGTAGACGCCGCTGACGCAGTTGAGCAGCGTGGTCTTGCCGGCGCCGTTGGGCCCGATCACGCCTAGGATCTCGCCTTCGCCCACGTCGAAGCTGACCTGGTTCAGTGCGGCTACGCCGCCGAAGCGCTTGGTCACGCTGTGGATCGAAAGCAGCGCCGTCATACACTCGTTTCGCGAAGCGAGCGCCGGAGATGCGTCAGCGACAGTCGGGAGCCGCCGCCGAAAAAGGCCACGATGCCTCGCGGCAGGAAGATGACCGTGACTGCCAGCAGCAGCCCGAGGCCGATCTGGGCATACACGGCCACGTCGCTGCGGCCGGCAAGGTTTTGAATGAGCAGCTCCAGCGCGACCGCCCCCAGCACCGGACCGAACAGCGTGCCCGCGCCCCCCAGCACCGCCATCAGGATCATCTGGATGTTGAAGTCCAGGGAGAAGCCAAGCTCCTGGTTTATGAAGCTGTTCCAGAGCGCGAAGACGCCGCCTGCAAGCCCGGTCAGGGCCGCGGCGACGGCGAAGGCCCCGACTTTGTACGCGGTGGTGTTGACGCCGATCACACCCGCTGCCTCTTCGTTCTCGCGGATCGCGATCAGGCCGTAGCCGAAGCGGCTGCGCAGTATCAGCCGGCTGACGAGCACCGCGAGCAGAGCCGCGCCCACCATCAGGTAGAGGAAGAGCAGGTCCGCCCGGTGCAGGATGGGCGGGAAGAGGCCGGTGGCGCCGCCGAGGTAGTCGATGTTCTTCACAACCTCGCCCACCGCAACCGCCGTGCCCAGGGTCGCGATCGCGAAATAGTGGCCGCGCAGCCGAAGGAGGGGAAGCCCCACCAACGCTGCGAATGCGGCCGGCACCAGCGGCGCCAGCGCGATCGCCACCGCCATGGGCAGGTGCAGGCGGTGGGCGTCGACAGCCACCGCGCAGGTGTACGCGCCCAGGCCAAAGAAGGCCACGTTGCCGAAGGAGCTGTAGCCGGTCAGCCCGCCCACCAGATTCCAGGCCGAGGCCATTACCACGAACATGGCGACTGTGGTCAGGATCCGGATCTGCGAGCGGTCCACCAGCTGGGGCACGCCCAGGCTGTCTGCCTGGTCGGTGGCTGTCAGCGGGGCGAGCAGGACAAGGACGGCAGCAAGCGCGAACGCAAGGAGCAGCAGCCGGCGAAGCCGGCGTCTGTCCAGGACGCGCAGCCCCTCCACCACGATCGTCTCGCTCGAGGAGGGAGGCAAAGAAGCACTCATGCGATGCGTCCCATGAGCCCCTGGGGTCTGACGATCAGTACCAGGACCAGGATGGCGAACGCGATGGCGTTCGCCCAGCCCGCGCCCAACCCCGGCACCATCGTCTGTCCGAGTGTCTCGACCAGACCGAAGACCAGGCCACCGACGACGGTGGCGCCGACCCGGCCCAGCCCGCCCAGCACAACTACCACGAATGCCTGCAGCGTGTAGGGCTCGCCGGCTGTCGGAGTGATGGCCTGGATGGTGCTGATCAAGCCGCCCGCCACACCCGCACAGGCTGCAGCGACCGCGAACGTCAGGGCGTACACGTGGCGAAGGTCGATTCCGACCAGGCGAGCCGCATCGCGATCGGCGCCCACCGCCTGAATGGCGGCGCCGGTCCGCGTCCGGTTGAGCAGCCACCCGACCGCCGCCGCCACCAGGCCGGCTACGCCGAGCGCGGCGAGCCTGATGTACGGGACCTGGACGCCGGCAACGCCGAAGCCGCTGCCCGAGTACGAGGGGGTGACCGAGCGGAAGTCTGACTTGAAGATGACCAGCAGGGCGTTGACGATCACCAGGTTGACCCCGAACGTCAGGAGGAGGGTGAAGAAGAGGGGGGCCCGAATCACGCGATTGATGAGGGCCCTCTGCAGCGCGTAGCCGAAGGCAAACAGAACCACTGCGACGATCGGCAGCGCGATGAAGGGATCGACCCGCGCCCGCGCGAAGAGGAGCCAGGTCAGGTAGGCGCCGACGATGACGAGCGCCCCATGTGCCAGGTTGACGATGTTGAGGATGCCCCACACCAGGCTGAAGCCGATCGCCACGGCCACGTAGACACCGCCGATCAGCAGGCCGAGCACGACCTGCTGCACGAAAAGCTGCATTGCTTAGATTGCCTAGCTCAGCGGCCGCTCCAGCTCGGGG
>Ga0126381_100004842_pt1 | contig 14704 bp, 11 predicted proteins | sample PanSoiMetPlot_28_FD_96465 | JGI IMG/M metagenome (GOLD analysis project Ga0126381, IMG submission 96465) | Tropical forest soil microbial communities from Panama - MetaG Plot_28 | ecosystem: Environmental > Terrestrial > Soil > Tropical forest > Bulk soil | place: Panama | collected 2016-02-17
GCATTTGCCTTTCGCATCTCCCGCGCCAAACTTTTCCGCTGGTTTCTACCCGGTCGTAGCTTCAGTTATCGCCTGATCGATTTGCCTCAGCGCACGGCTTCAGCGCTGAGAGAGACCAAGTCTATGCTACCCACACATTCGGCGGCTAACCATGCGTCGCGATCCCGCAGCAGGCTCTCGAATTCCTCGCCCACTTGCCTGCGAAACCTCAGCACTCGCTCGATTCCAGGGGCGTCTTCTGGATACCGGCGCGCGTACTGCCGCAAAGCCGCTTCAATGTTTTTCGGCACAGCGATGAGCTCCCTCACAGACTCAACGCTCAGACCCTCTCGCCAGACCGATTCGAACAGGTCAACCGCTTCCCCCAGCGGCGACGCCGTTTCTTCCAGCCAGAAACCCGGTCCGTCGCCGATACCAATGCATTCGAGTTCTTCAATTTCTCGAACGGCTGTTGCCATAAAAATCCTCCAATTGTTTCTTTTGCCGCGATCAAAGGCTTCCTGGTAAGTGCACTGCTTCAGGCATTACACACTCTTTGTTTTCTCCGGCTTCATCACCGTAACTAAACCAGAAAATCGAGTTGTCACCAAAATGTCGAATCGGTGTAACTTCTTATGGCTTCGCGGAATGGAAAAAGCGCTTCATTGCTCCAGACTTTCTGAAGTATTGGGCGAAGTAGAAATCCACCCGTTTCGGGTGCGGAGGACGCGTATGAAAACAGCGGCGATGCTGTCGGTCATAGCGGCAGTCCTGATTCTCATGAGCCTTCCGCTGAAAGGCGAGGTTCGCGAAAACAGCAAGAAGATTGGGGGAACCATCGTTCACTACAAGGTCGTGCTGCCCAAAAATTACGATGCCGGCAAAGCCTATCCGGGGGTCCTTGGGTTTGGCGGCGGACCCCAGACCATGAACGTAGTGGACAGCGTCATCGCGAGGAATTTCCGGGATGAGGCGGAGTCTCGAGGCTTTATCGTCGTGGTGCCCGCAGCGCCCAACGATGATTTGTTTTTCGAAGGCGGGGAACGCATTTTCCCCGAGTTTTTGAAAGAGATCCTGGCCGATTACAAAATCCAGGACAATAAATTCCATATCGCCGGTCCGTCCAATGGCGGCATCTCCGCATTTCACGTGGCATCACTCAATCCCGACTACTTTTTCTCGATCACCGCTTTCCCAGGGTATCTGTGGGAGGAAACCCCAGCGCATATTCAGGCGATCTCCAGGATGTGCATCAACATGTTTGTCGGGGAACTCGATCCCATGGGGTGGCAGCCTCTTATGCAGAAACAAGCTTCGGAGTTTCGCGCCAAGGGTATGACCGCACAATATACTGTCGAAAAAGGACAGCCTCACCGCCTGGAGACTCTCGCGGGCCCAAATGCTCACCGACTGTTTGATCTATTCGAAAAGGCCCAGCACGGTTGCGGCAAGTGAATACCTATGGCAGAAGATTCTTATTTATTTCTCCCATCCTGCCGATCGAAGCAGGCGTTTGTCAGTGGGCCCTCGCGCGACTATAGCAGTACAACGACGTCTGCCTGTTCCACACACGCTACCGCACCATGCTTAATTTTGACCAGAATCTATCGGCCGATTACACTCCCTGCCATGCGGCGACGATTCCTGACGATCTTTTTGGCCCTGCTCATTGCTCCCTGTCTTCATGGTCAGGCCTCCCCGTTGCCAACGGGCTCGTTTGCGAAGAACGTTGAGTTTGTCAGCTACTCCGACCTAAACGGGCACATTCCGTTCAAACTTTCGATCCAGCAGGTAAAAGGCCGCTGGTACCTGTACACCGCAAGTCTTTATGACCGTGGCTGGAGCATCTTGGATGTCACCGATCCGTTCAAGCCCGCGGTCGTGAACTGGATCCCTGGCCCGGCCAACACCTTTACTGTCCAGGTAGACATCGCCGACGGAAAAATGATCACCGCCCTTGAGCGCTCGCAGTTCGGGGGCGACACCGATCACAACAAACCGTGGGATGAAGGCGTGCTCATCTGGAGCGTCGAGGACCCTGTTCATCCCGAACTGCTCGGCCATTTCAGAACCGGTGGGCTGGGCACTCATCGTGACGGCTATTACGGCGGGCGTTACATGCATTTGGCGGCAGGAGCAAACGAGTTCGCTGGAAATATCTATGTCATTGCCGATATCAGCGACCCCCGCCCGTCCCGTTGAGGTAAGCCGATGGTGGCTGCCTGAGCAGAAGCTTGCTGATCCCAATGCGCCAAATACGGCGTTCCCGCATGGAGCAGGCCTTCACGGACCGCCGGTTGTTGTCGGCAATCTTGCTTACCTCCCCTACGGCAAAAAATTCGTGATTCTCGACATCGCCGACGTCCGCCATCCAAAGGAATTGAGCGAGGTGACCTTCGATCCTCCCTTCAAGCTCGGGCTCGCAGTTCACACCGTGCTGCCTTTTCCCGGCCGGCAAATTGTCGAAGCAAATTCGGAAACGTTTCAAGCTGGCTGCGGTGATGGTCCCAGTATGGTCTCGCTAATCGACGTTGCTGACCCCGCTCACCCCAAAATTCTTTCGTTCCTGCCTGCTCCCGTTGTTCCGCCTGGCGCGCCCTATGCGGATTTCTGCCACAAGGGCGGCAGTTTCGGTTCCCACAACGTCAACATGCTCTTTCACAACCCTTTTGTGAACCATTCAGACAACATTCTCTATCTCACATACTTCAATGCCGGATTGCGGATTTACGACATTTCGAACGCGTTTCAGCCTCAGGAGATCGGCTACTTCATTCCTCCTGACCCGAAAACACTTGGGCACGGAGTTCCGGCCACGTCGAAGTTAATCTCCACTGCCGCCGATGTGCTCGTTGATACCCGCGGTTACATCTATCTCTCCGACTCAGCTCAGGGGCTCTTTATTCTGCGCTATACGGGACCACCCCCTCCACCCTCGCTCCCCATACACTGAGCCCAATGGTCTCTGCGAAAGGGGAATCGGACCTTGCTTGCGGATTTACAAGTATCTGTGAGGGTCGGGCGTTGACTCCGCGTTTGAAAATAAAACAGCCGCGGCGGGAACCGCGGCTGTCACAGAAATGACTCGAATCGAGAGGCGTTCTTAGTCGCCCGCTACCGCTTCGGCCTGCCTTTCGGTCGCGCGTCCGTCGCCATCTCCATTCGCGCCTGCGGGAGCTGGAGCGATCTGCACCGGCTTCACGGGCGCCCCGGGAACGGCCATGCGAATCTGGTCCATGCTGCCAATCTGTACCACCGTTTCCTTGGGCTTCTTCAGCACCAGCTCTTCGTAGATCTTGCGCACCTTCGCCGCTTCCTCCAGGGCCTGCTTGCGCCGTATGCGATCTTCCTCGGCTGCCGTCAGCGGAATGTCGTGTTCGAGGTGCCGCACGCGCGCCGCGTCTTCCGCGTCGATACGCAGTGAGTGCTCGTAGCTTTGGAGATCGACTTTCTTGCCCTTGGCGTAAATTTCATGCTTGCCGTGCGTCTTGTACCACTGCGCAACGGTCGCATTCTTGTACATGTTCTCGATAATCTTCCGCCAGCCGATGCCGGTGTTGTACGCGCAGAACGAAATTTCCCCCTGCTGCGTCGCGTAGGGAATAATGCACATCTCCGTGCGCCGGAAGTCGTAGTTAAAAAGATCCTGGAACCACATGCCGGCGATGAACAGCATGTTCCACGGGTCCTCCTGTCGGCGCTTCATGGCGTCTTCGAAGGTTCGGTTGGGATTCGTTCGTCCGTACTTCTTGTCCGAATCTTTCGACACCGCCCAGGTCTTATCGAACTTCTTCCAAAGGTCTTTCAACCGCAGACTGGGCGGCGCTTCGAATGCGTCGTAATTCCTCAGCAGCGCCAGCATCATCATGAACGCGGAAAACTTTTTTCCGCGCGCCGCGTCGGTGATCGCCGAAACGTCCTTCACCAACTGTGGCGCATTCAAAAAGCGCGAAATCGGCGCCCATTCCTTGGTTTCCTTGTGCACCATCATGGCCGTGCCCACGCCGCAATTGGGATGGCAGCCGCACGAAAGAGCGCCCCACTGCGCTTCGGGACCGTGAACCAGATCGGCAAATCCGGCGAATGGTGAAATAAATGACAGCGGGAACCAGTCCCGCGTCGGCTCGATCTTCCCTACCTGCGTGCTCACATCCTTCGCCAGGTGGGAAAGCGTGTAGCGTTGCCGCAGCCGCCGCTCCGGCGTAATGTCCTCGTCTCGACCGGTGAACGAAACCGGCTGGAACGAAAGGAAGGCAATTTTCTTCGGGTTCTCCATCGCGAACTTCACGATCGGCCCTACTTGATCGTTGTTCACGTTGTTCACAATAGTGGTTACCAACACGATTTCGATGCCCGCTTCGTGCATGTTCTCAATCGCGCGCAGCTTCACATCGAACAGATTGCCCACTTGTCGGTGACTGTTGGCATCATTGCCGATTCCGTCGAACTGCAGGTACGCGTAGCGCATGCCCGCTTCGAAAGCCTTCTTGCAGAATTCCTTGCTCTTCGCGAATTCGATCCCGTTGGTCGCCGCCTGCACGCTGTTGTAGCCGATCTTGCGCGCATAGCGCACCGCATCGATAAACATCGGGTGCATGGTCGGCTCGCCGCCCGAGAACTGCACCGACATCTGCCGTCTCGGCTTGATCTTCAGCGCATTGTCTAGAATTTCCTGAATCTCTTCCCAGCTCAGCTCATGAACGTAGCCCACCTGGTTAGCGTCCATGAAGCAGGGATCGCACATCATGTTGCACCGATTGGTTAGGTCCACTGTCAGCACGGCCCCGCGCCCGTGGCGAACCGTGCTTGACCCATGCCGGTGCAAATCTTCGTCGTTATGCGCGGGAATGTCGCGCCCGGGGAAGTTCTGTTCGATCCACTGCAGGAATTTCGCGTCCACGGCCATCAGGTCTTCGTACTTCCCGTGAGTAGGACACTCCTTCACCATCCACACCTGACCGTCGCGCTCGATGATCTGCGCTTTGATCTCGCCCACCTTTTCGTGGACCAGGTCGGTCCAATCTTTCTTGCCGTTCATAATTGCGTCGCGCGCCTCTTTGACACAATCAGGGCACAAGGAGTCCGTCGTGCGTGGCCAGCCGAGGGTCGGCTTGGATTTTTCCCAGGACTTTAGCAGAGGCTTATCAGACCATTTCGGAGTGAATGACGGATTGGGATTGTACTTGTTGAAAAACTGGATGGTGTTGAACGTCACACCCGCCGTTTTGCACAACGCCCAATCAAAGGACTTCCACAGTTTGTTGCTCGTAGCATTCGCCATTTTCACCCTCCTCCGCGAAATTGCTCTCGAAATGGCTCCGTCTGGAATTCTTCGTGCGTCACGGGTTCTTGACACACACGCGGCTAGCCGTAAGTTGTTACAACTATGGATTTTGGAATGTTTCCGTCAGCTCGTCTACCACTCTCGTCTCAGCGGCGGAATTAGGGGGTCGAACGGGGATTGCGAAGCAGCCAATGGCAGCGGTCAAATCACGGCGTACTAAGATGGAGAGTACGAACGGACCGCAAGTACTATCTTGAGTGCTCTTTCATTCCAGGTTCAGAGGCGTGCGTAGGACGCCGATGGCGAAGTGCGCCAAATGCGAAGCTTCTTCATCGAGTTGAATCCACCGCACCATGCAATGATCTTTCATGTACTGCGCCACTTTGGACTCATTGATTCCGAGATGGTCGGCTAGCCTGCTCTTTAATCCCGCCTCCGGATAACTTCTGCCGGTTCGACTGCTTTTCCCTGCGCGGCCACCGCGCAGAAGGTTACCAAGCCCGACGCGAAGGGTTTGGCACGCTTCAACGTAATACGACGTGATCTGATCCGAATCCGAGAGCAGAAATACACCGGGTCCGGCTGGGGCCTGCTCGGCCTCGTCTAACCGGTGAAACGCGCTCGAAAGCAGGCGGCGCAGCATCGATTCAAGCTGCGCCATTCGCGAAGCCAGCGCGGGGTCGCCTGCCCGGCCGTGAGCGGTACGTTCCGTCGGAAGTTGCGGAGCAGTGGCAGTTTCCACCGCTATGGGCCGGATCGGAACAGGCGCTGGCCGCTCCACAGCCCGTGTGCCGGGCTCGATACCGGGAGGTTGCGGCATCGGTTCGGCCGTCCGGAATGGCAATGGGGTCGAAACCCCGGGACTGGGAGGTTCATACCGCGATTCGATGGATTCGGCAAAAGCCTGGTTCGGCAGTGTGGCAGACGTCCCATCCTTGCGGCGCCGTCCACGGCCGCCTCGCCGTCCGCGCCTGCGCTTTCTCTTCTGCGGATCGCTAGTCATGCGGGTGTCTGGCGCGGCAGGCGCCGGACCCGACCCGGCGTCAACGAATGGAGTCTGAGTCTCGTCATAATCGGATTCGGAAATTTCGGCATAGGCCGGCTGCTGCGCGGGGGCTTGCGAAGCAACGGCTTCATTCTCTTCTCCCACTCCGGGAAAAGAGCTAAGCTGCTCGGAATGATTGTCACCCGAACGCGCCTGCGCACGGTCGATGGCTACCGGAACGGAAACTCCAAGCCGCGCCAGCGCCTCTTCCGCCTTCTTTTTCCACTCGGCGCGGCGAAACCGCTCAGCGGCCACCGTGTACCACTTCACCGCTTCGCTGGTGCGCTCGGACTTCTCTTCGATGGCCCCGAGTTCCCAGGCGACCATGCCGTCTCGCGTGCGCTGGAATAGTTCGGAAAGTTTGCTGAGTGCGTCCGGGCTGTTTTTGGCCTTGCGGATGCGGGCTTGAATCTGCCGCCAATCTGTCATGTCTGGGTATTGTAGCAGCGCGCGGCTTGAACGCCAATGAAGTCGTGCGCGACGAGAAGCGCCTCGCATATTCCTTGAGGGCGCGCAGGGCGGATGCTATGCTGACGGCTATCACAAGCGCAATTAACGACTCATTACCCGTAGCGAAACGTAAGCAATTTTGACGACCGCCACAACAACCCCACTGGCAGTTCCGCAAAAGGTCCGCTTCGAGTCCCGCCTGCCCCTGGTGCGCTCTTCGAATCCCTGGCTCATCGCTTTCACGGTGATGCTGGCCACTTTTATGGAAGTGCTCGATACCAGCGTCGCCAATGTCTCCCTGCCCCACATTGCGGGAAATCTTTCCGCTAGCGTGGATGAAAGCACCTGGGTGCTGACTTCCTATCTGGTTTCGAATGCGATCGTATTGCCTCTTACAGGCTGGTTTTCGACGCTTTTCGGACGCAAGCGCTTCTACATCTCGTGCGTCGTTCTATTTACACTCAGCTCGTTTTTGTGCGGTTTGGCGCCCACCCTGCCGCTCCTGGTGGTTTTTCGCGTAATCCAGGGGCTGGGCGGCGGCGGCTTGCAGCCCATTTCTCAAGCCATCCTCGTCGACACTTTTCCCCGCGAGAAACAAGGGATGGCCATGGCCATGTATGGAATGGGCGTCGTGGTTGCTCCCACCATCGGCCCTACGCTCGGCGGATGGATAACCGACAGCTATTCCTGGCGCTGGATTTTCTTCCTCAACGTGCCCATCGGGATCTTCTCCGTGCTGTTGACTTCGCTGCTTATCGTCGATCCCCCTTACATGGTCCGCAAATCCTTCAAGCAGGGTTTAAAGATCGACTTTCTCGGGCTGGGATTGCTGGCGGTGAGCCTGGGTTTCCTCCAGGTTGTCCTCGACAAAGGAGAGCGCGACGACTGGTTTGGAGCCACTTATATCGTATGGTTCACGGTCATCGCTATTGCCGCACTCATTGCGCTGATCGCATGGGAACTGATAAGCAAGGATCCGGTGATCGATTTGCGTCTGTTGAAGGATCGTAACTTTTCCGTTTCCACCTTCATGATTTTTATTCTGGGCATCATTTTCTATGGCACCACCGTCCTCCTCCCCCTGCTTCTGCAAACGCTGATGGGCTACACCGCGATGCAGAGCGGCTTGGTGCTCTTCCCGGGCGGCATGATGGTGTTGTTGCTGATGCCCGTGGTGGGTTGGGTGCTCAATCGCGCCGAATCGCGCTGGCTCGTGGCATTCGGATTCGCGTTCGCGGCTCTGGGCATGACGCAGTTGTCGCACATGAGCCTGGATGTAGGCCAGGGCACGCCCGTATGGGACTGGATCGTCTCCCGCGCGGGCATGGCTTTCCTGTGGGTACCTATGAACGTGATGGCCTTCTACTACGTGCCGCGCGAGAAAACCAACAATGCGACCGGGCTCATCAATCTGGCACGCAACATCGGCGGCAGCATCGGAATCTCCCTCGTCACGACCATGCTCGACCGCCGCGCCCAGTTTCATCAGAACCGCTTCATCGATAGCTTTCAGCCCGGCAATCCCCTCTACCGCCAGGCGCTCCATCGCATGATCGCGCGCTTCAGCCTCCACGGACTCGATCCCGTTCAAGCTACCGTGCAAGCGCAGCGCATGCTCTACCAGCAACTGCAGCGGCAATCGATGATGTTTTCTTTCGTGGACAATTTCCGCTTCATGTCTCTGCTCTGTCTGGCCGTAATTCCGTTGATTTTCCTGATGAAGAAAACCAGGCCGGGCAAAGGCGAGCGGCCCTCCGCCCACTGAAACCCCATCGGCGCTCGCATTCCTCTGGCGCACGAAGGTCGTACCGCTGCGCCCCCGCTCAGCCAGATCCCTCAGCGATGGCTCTGGCGGGGCAGAACTCCCGCGGCGACGCCCAGGGCTTGCGGGTGGTCGGCTGAGCCCGCCGCGGTCTCTCCTTTAAGCGCGCGGGAAAGGATATCCAGCATCCGCTGATTGGTCGGCCCATCTTTCACGGCGATACGCAGTGCTCTCGAGCCTAGGTGACGGCCCATTCGAACGGCGTCTCGAATGAATAAATTTTCCCGGCGGCAGCGCTCGACGATTTCGTGAGCGAGAGGCGCGCCGTCCGGGAGATGGCAAAGCAGGAAGTTGCCGACGCTGGGAAAAATCTCCATGGGCGCGATTTCAAGAAGTCGCGCCGCGAACCGCTCGCGCAGGATGTGCGTCTCACTATACCGCGCCGAGTAGTAATCCGGATCGGCAAGCGCAGCCACGCCGGCGACTTGAGCCGGCAAACTGACCGCCCACGGCGGTGTCAATACCCGCAGTTCGGCCGCCAGCACGCGAGGGGCGCAGAGATAGGCCGCCCTCAGGCCGCTCAGGGCGTAAACCTTGGACATGGACTTACACACCACGACATTTTCGCTTCCCGCGGCAAAACGCTCGAGCGACTGGTCAGCTCCGGCGTACTCAACGTACGTTTCGTCCACCCAAATTCGCGTGCATTGGGGCGCCCGCGCCAGGACTCCTTCGAGTACGGAGCGCGGTACGTGCTGGCCGGTCGGGCTGTTTGGATTCACTAGCACGGCGAAGTCGGGCTTTAGAGCGAGCTGTTTCGCCAGCTTCTCCGGGTTGAGTACGTAACCATCCTCGCGCTGCAACTCCAGCCGGACCACTCGGCAGCCGATCAGGTTTTCGAGAACATGTGCGTACTCGCCGTAGGTAGGATCCAATAGCAACACGCGCGAGCCGCGATTCAGCCAATGGCGAAGGGCCAGAAAGATCAAGTCAGAAGAGCCTGCGCCCGGCACGATGCATTCGAGCGGCACCCGCCTCGCGGCGGCGATCGCCCGGGCCAGGCCTTCGGAAGCAGTGGGCGGCGACGTCCTGACAAGCCATGGCAGATGTTCCTGCAGCGCACGCAACACGCGGGGCGAGGGAGGGAACCACGCGTCGAGCACGTCGGCGTTGATGACCTCCGCGCTGCGATCGAGATGTTCGAAATCGTCGCCCACAGCTTCGAAAAACGCCCCTCCATGAAAGCACCCCGCCGGCGAACGAAAAGCCATCGGCAGGCGCCAATCGACTCGGGTCTCGAGGCGCGCGATCAGGCGCTCAAGATCCCCGGCGCGGACCCGAAGCCCGGAAACTTCGGCGGTCATCAATTCATACACAACCTCGCCCGAGAGGGCCCGCATGCCTAACGTTTCGAATCCGGACTTGCGATACAGATCCAGTACTTCGCGCCTCCCGATCGCCACGATTCGCGTGCCGCCGTGCGCATCGATCCAGCGTAGCGACGCGTACATCAGCAAGAAAGCAAGCGAAAGGCCGCGCCAACGCGGCAGCACCGTGAGCAGCCGCACTTCAAAGAGTCCGTTATCCAGGGAAAACGGGAGATTCTCGCGCAAGAAATACTTGTCAATCGAATAGCGGCCGTGGCACGGCGGCGTGATGCTCAGGAAACCCGCCAGTTGGCCTTCTATTCGGGCGGTGAGGTACACGTTAAACGAATCGAGCGCGTCCGTCAGGCGGGCATCGCTATTTTCCTGATGCTGGCGCAATTCCCCTGCGTAAACCGCGTGCCGCGCACGGTAGATTTCCTCGCGCTGAGCGTCAGTCGCTTCGCACACCACAATGGAGCCGGAATTTCCTATGGCGACCTCCGGGGCGTGAATCGTACGCTTCCGCGCCTTCGGACACAACGGGTTTAGCCAGCCGGAGCGCTTGCCCTTCCGGGACTTGCCCTGCGCCGTTTTTCCAAAACCCGTTCTGCGCTCTTTTATGGTCAGATCCTGGAAAGCTTCTGAAATAGCTGGAATTGAACCGGGAAAGCACTTAGAATGCACTCCCGCTCGTGGAGAACTGCCTCACCGTATTTTCCTGTTCAGCAGGCTGAACAGTTGGTTCTGCACGCTTACCCGGGAGCTAGAATTACGAAACGCACAAATCTTTCAATCAAGCTGTTTCATCTTGAGGAGAGGGCATAGCATCGACTATGGATACGAGATTTATCGGAAAGCCGCATGAGTGGGATCCCCGCCGCGTCTACAGTCAGACCGGCGCCGACTGGCAATACCGCGTCGATTTCGACCGTCTGCGCAAAGACCGGCTGGCTCGCGTTCGCGAACAAATGACCAAGCGCGATATCGGCGCGCTGGTGCTTTTTGCGGGCGCCAACGTCCGTTATGTGACTGGTTCTTACCAGGGCAACTGGAAATACAACATCAACATTCGCTATGCCGTCGTCCCCAACGGCGGCGAACCGGTGCTGTTTGAAACGGCTGGCTCGGACTTCCACTGCGCCGAAATCGACCTGCCCTGGATGGAGGGCCGCATCCGCCCGGCCATCACCTGGCAATGGGCCGAAGGCGCCGTTCCCTACATGGCCGAGCGCATGGTAGCCAGCATCGTGGAAGTGCTCGGCGAGCACGGCTTGAAGAAAGAGAAAGTCGGCGTCGACAACTTCGATATGGCCGCTTACAAGGCCTTCACTGCGGCCGGAGTCAATGTGGTGGATGCCTGGCCACTCATGTCCGCTGCGCGCGTGGTGAAAACCCGCGACGAAATCGAGTTGCTCAAAATGTCTTCCAGCATCGGCGACGCCGCCATGTGGAAGATCAAGTACGAATGGCTCAAGCCTGGCGTGCGCGAGCGCGAAATCGACTCCAAGGTGCACGAGTTCATGCTCGAGCGCGGCTGCGAAATCATCTACGACATCATCGTCGCATCGGGCGGCAACACCAGTCCTTACCGCCGCTGGGCCACCGACAAGATGATCCGCCAGGGCGATCTCGTAATTGTCGACATCAATGCGGTTGGCCCTTCCGGCTATTTCATCGATTTCGTGCGCTGCTTCAAGTGCGCCGGCAAGATGACCCAGAAGGAAATTGACCTCTATCGCGAAGTGTACGATTCAATGTATGCCGGCCTCGAACAATTGAAACCCGGCAACACCACCGCCGACGTCGCTTCCAAATTCCCCGAATACGACGACGACAAATACGGCACGGTGACGCTGCAGCAGTTCGCGCACAGCATCGGCTTGACCCTCTACGAAGGCATGTGGATCTCCCGCGCGTACTCGCTCAAGTACCCCGCGGAAATCAAAGAGAACATGTACTTCGCCATCGAGACCTTCGCCGGCCACCCGCACCTCCAGCAGACCTGCCGCCTCGAGGAGAACGTGCTCGTTTCCGGCAAGGGGCCCGTGGTGTTCACCATGATGGAGCACATGGAAGAAGCGTTTAAGAAATAAGATGGCTCGTACACTGGTTGCCGTTACAGACTCGGTTTTCCCGAACCTGGATCCGGCTCGCGAGGTGCTCTCGAAAATAGGCGCGGACCTGCACCTCGCCTCCGAGCCTAAGCCCGACTCCATCCTCAGGGTGGCCAAAGACGCCGACGCCATCCTCACCACCTACGCCAAAGTCACCGCGGAAATGATCCCGCAGCTCAGCCGCTGCCGCATCATCGGCCGCTTCGGCATTGGCGTGGACAATGTTGACATTCCCGCGGCCACCGGCAAGGGTATCGTGGTCACCCGCGTTCCGGACTACTGCCTCGATGAAGTTTCCGATCACGCGATGGCTTTGCTCCTGGCCCTGGTACGTAAAATTCCCTTCCTGAACGCGCGCTCGCATTCCGGCATTTGGGAAATGAAGGCCGCCGTACCGATTCATCGCCTTCGCGGCACCGTGCTGGGACTGGTCGCCTTCGGCCAGATTCCGCAGCTCGTGGCGCCAAAGGCAAAGTCTTTTGGCATGCGGGTGGTTACTTACGATCCCTATATCCCCGACGACGTGCTGGCGAACGCGGGGGTGGGCCGCGTCGAATTCGACGAACTCGTCAAGATTTCCGATTACATTTCCATCCACACGCCGCTCATGCCCGCAACGCACCACCTGTTTAACGCCGATGTGTTCAAGCGCATGAAGCCCACCGCTTACCTCGTCAATACAGCTCGCGGTCCCATCGTCGATGAAGCGGCGCTGGCCGAAGCCCTCGACAAGAAGGAAATAGCTGGTGCCGCTCTGGACGTAATGGAAAAAGAGCCAACCACAAGCTCTTCTCTATTTGGCCGCGACAATGTCATCATTACTCCGCACAGCAGTTTCTATTCCGAGGAGTCGCTTGTAGACTTACAGACGAAGGCCGCCGAGGAAGTGGTCCGCGTTTTGACCGGCCAGGCGCCCCGCAATCCCGTGAATCCAGAAGCCCTGAAGGTCGCGCGTAGTAATTAGCAATTTTTATATCAGGAGGAACGCAAAATGGCACAAGAACCCTGGAAGACCGATAAATGGTTTGTGAGCCCTTGGAATTTTCAGGAATCCGTTCGCGAGCAGCTTCATTTCCCCAAGCAGATCAAGTTCCATGATGTCACCCTACGGGATGGCGAGCAGCAAACCGGCGTGATCTTCACCATGGACGACAAGATTCGCATCGCTGAAGGTCTGGCTGAAGCGGGTGTGCACCGCATCGAAGCCGGCATGCCGGTTGTATCGCCCAGCGATACCGCCGCCATCAAGGAAATCGTCAAGCGCAAGCTCGGCCCCCAGATTTTCGCGTTTTCCCGCTGCATGGTTGACGATGTGAAGCGTGCTGTCGATTGCGGTGTGCAGGGCATCGTGATGGAGGTTCCTTCCAGCACGCACATCATCCAGTACGCTTACCGTTGGCAGCTCGAAAAAGCTATCGATCTTTCCATCGAGTCCACCGCCTACGCGCATTCTCAGGGCCTGGAAGTGGTTTTTTTTCCGATTGACTTCAGCCGCGCCGAAATGAAGTGGGTGCTGGACCTGATCACGCGTGTGGCGAACGAAGGTCACATGGACGCGCTGGCTTTGGTCGATACCTTCGGCGTCCTCGCTCCGCACGCTGTGCAGTATCTGGTGCGCGAAGCGAAAAAACGCATTAACAAGCGGCTCGAAGCGCACTTCCACATGGATTTCGGTATGGGTGTAGCCAATACAGTTATCGCGCTGGCAGAGGGCGTGGAAGTGGTCCATTCAACGGTTCTCGGGCTTGGCGAGCGCGCCGGCAACGTGCCCATGGAAGAAACTTCCATGGCCCTGCTTACGCTCTACGGCGTGGATACCGGGATCAAATACGACAAGCTTTACAAACTGGCGAACCTCGTGAAGAACCTTTCCGGCCACGCCGTGGCTTCCAATCGTCCGGTCGTTGGCGATCAGCTTTTCCAGATCGAGTCGGGAATCATCGCGAGCTGGTGGCAGAACTGCGGCGACCAGTACACCACGGAACTTTTCCCCTTCCGTCCCGAGGTGGTCGGCCAGGCGGCGCCGAAGGTCGTGCTCGGAAAAGGGAGTGGAATCGATTCGATCAAGAATGCGCTTTCGAAGCTCGGTATTCAGGCCAGCGAGGAAGACGCCATGAAGGTGGTCATGGCGGTCAAGGAATTCTCGCTCAAGCACAAGCGCTTGCTGACCGAGGCGGAATTCCGCTCCATTGTCGACAACACACTTCCTGCGGTCGGCGCCGGCGGAGGCGCCAAGGCTCGCGCCTAGCGTACGGCGCGAAAAGCGGCTCGCCTTTTAGCCAGTGAGCTTCATTTTCGGCGCCGCTGTTTGGCGCTGAGCCCGGAAGGGGCGGGGCGTAGCTTCGGTCGTTAATGCGGAAGCAGCACCGGTTTTTCGCGCGGTGAGCTTTTGCTCAGAGTCTTCTGGTCATGCTTTTACCTTTGATTCACGCTGTCATCCTAAGGGAAGGGAGCGAGTCAGGGCGCCTTTCCTCGTTCTCTTCCTGCGTACGCGAGTCTGGCTGCGCTGCTTGAGAGTTCACATCGCATGAAAGCTATGGTTTTAAAAGCCCCGCGCAACCTGGGGCTTGAAGAGGTCAAGCGCGCGAGCGCCGCACCCGGAGAGGTTCTCGTTCGCGTCACCAACACGGGTGTGTGCGGCACCGATCTGAAAATCTACGATGGTACGGTGCCGGTGAAATACCCGCGGATTATGGGTCACGA
>Ga0126381_100004843_pt1 | contig 14703 bp, 16 predicted proteins | sample PanSoiMetPlot_28_FD_96465 | JGI IMG/M metagenome (GOLD analysis project Ga0126381, IMG submission 96465) | Tropical forest soil microbial communities from Panama - MetaG Plot_28 | ecosystem: Environmental > Terrestrial > Soil > Tropical forest > Bulk soil | place: Panama | collected 2016-02-17
AATCGGCGTGGTCGCTGATCCCCCCGCCGTGTTGATCCGGCCCGACGGATACGTGGCCTGGGTGGGAGATGTGAAAACGCCGGGGCTCACTGAGGCCCTAACCACCTGGTTCGGACCGCCTACTGTGCCCTAGCGCGCCGGAGCTCGTCGGTCTTGCTGGTGTCTCCTGCCCTCGATCGGTTGAGCCCAAGCCACACCTTCGTACTTTGAGCGGCATCGCGAGTCCCCGTGAATCTGACTTTCGCGCGTTCCTTCTCGAGTGTCGTGAGTCCCATCCAGATAGCGGTCATGGTACGAAGGTCGGTCGAAACATACAGATCGACCTCGAAACCCGGATCGACTGAACAAAGGTCCACCTCCCCTTGCGGTTCGACCACGAGCCAGTAGTGCCGCCTCGACAGCGGCAGGTCCGGGTATAGGAACTGTATGACGGTTCGCCGCTCGGGCGGCGGGACGGCCCTGAGCTTTCGCCGCATATCCCACATGAGGAACGAAGGATCGAGGTTCTTGAGGGATTGCTTCTTATCAATCCACTTGTGCCCCCATGAACCTATCGCTTCCACCACCGTGCGCAGGTCCTCGCCCGCATCAGTCATGCGGTACTCGAATACGCCCGTCTCGGACCTGACCGCTCGGCGCTCGATGACGCCCGCCTCCTCGAGCTCCTTGAGCCGGCGCGACAACAGCGTCGGCGACATCTTCGTTAGGCCACGGCGCAGATCGTTGAAGCGGGTCGATCCCGCAATAAGTTCCCGCAACAACGGGATCGTCCAACGGGTGCACAACACCTCAGATGCCATTGCGATCGGACAGAACTGCTTGTACGCGGATTGCCTCATTGCAGCTCGACTATACGTTACGCGCTACGCTTCGACTAGTACACAACTTGTAGCGCAACGGTACATTTAATTGACTAGTAGCCTCGGACGTCTCCCGTCAGGCTGTCGTCACCCCGCTGGATTGTCCGGCGGGCTCACAAACACCATTGGAGGTAGGAACATGTCCGCAGCTACAGCACAGATTGAGCGCTCCAGCCTCGTGAACGGCCTCAACGTCTCCGCGTTGTTCCAGGTCATCGAGGCCGCGAAGGCCAACTCCGAAATTGCGAAATTCAACTTCCGTCTTACGAACAGGTGGCTGGGTGGAGAGAAGACCCGCTCGCTCGTCAAGGAGTTCACTGGTGCGCTCCAGACCCACCGGGTCGATGTCAAGGGCTTCGTCGTCGAAAGCGGCGAGCCGCCTGTTCTGCTCGGCACGGACACGGCGCCGAACCCGGGCGAATGGCTGCTGCATTCGCTGGTCAGCTGCTTGACGACGACGATTGCTTATCACGCGGCGGCCCGTGGCATTGCAATCGATGGCATTGAGTCTCAGATCGACGGTGATATCGATCTGCGCGGGTTTTTGGGACTCGCGCCAGAGGTGCGCAAGGGCTACACCGCCCTGCGCGTACACATGCGCGTAAAGACCAACGCCGAGCTGGCGACGATCGAGGACCTGGCGACGTTTTCGCCCATGTTGGACGTCATATCGCGCTCTGTGCCCGTTACTCTCAAGATCGAAACCTGCTGAGCGCAGACGTTTGACGGTAGAGGAGTGCCCCAGACTCTACCCGTCGCGTCAATGGCACTCTGCCGCTTTGGGCGGCAGAGTGTTCCTCCGGACCGGAACTCCCACGCACGTGTCTCTCCCTTTTGGGAGACAGACATTCTTTGTCGCGTCATCTAGTGTATATGCACTACTTGAGACGGCTCAATGATCAGCTCCCGGCAGCTCGTTGACACTTGCGCGTGTACTCGCGTGCGTACCGCCGCCCGCCTCATGACCCGGGCTTATGACGAGGCGCTGCGACCTTCCGGCGTGAGCGCGGCTCAACTTGCGATCCTGGCGGCTGTCGATGTCGGCGAGGCAGCGTCGATCGCGGAGCTCTCGAAGCGCCTGGCGATGGATCGGACGACCCTGAGTCGAAATCTCAAGCCGCTCGAGCGAGCCCGTTGGATTCGACTGGGCGCTGAGGGCTGGAAACGGAGCAAGACGGTCCACGTAACGACCGAGGGCCGGCAACGCCTGGCTCGCGCCACGGCACTCTGGGAAACCGCTCAGGCGACTTTCCTCGAGCGTTTCGGAAAGGCGGAATGGGCGCGAGTGGCCCGCGAGCTGCAAGCGATTTGCGCCCTGTTCTAGTGCGAGTGGTCAAGGTATCTGGCGATGTCTGTAGTGCATATACACGTTAGTTTCCTGTGTTCGATGCCGTACGTCCCAACCCTCACAGACAGGAGTTACTTCGATGTTCGATCACAAGACACCCGGGATGACGCTGAATGGCACAGCAACAGCGCTCGTCTTCACGGACCTGCACAACGACTTCCTCTCGCCGGACGGCAAGGCGTACGGTCTCATCAAGGACAGCCTCGCCCAAAACAATACCGCTGAGCATATCGAGCAGCTGTTCCAAGCCGCCCAAGCCGCCGGGCTGAAGGTGTTTGTCTCACCGCACTACTACTATCCCCACGATCATCGGTGGATCGCGCCCAGCACCCCGCTCGAGGATCTCGCCCACAGGATCGGCCTGGTCAATCGACACGATCCGTTGAGTCTCGAAGGCTTCCATGGTTCGGGCGCGGATTTCCCGCAGCGGTACACGCGCTACATTCGCCATCCGAACACGATCGTGACCAGCCCGCACAAGGCGTACGGGACAGAGACGAACGACATGATCTTCCAGCTGCGGCGATACCGCATCGAAAAGATCGTTCTCGCCGGGCCCGTGGGCAATCTGTGCGTTGAAGCGCACCTGCGGGACTTCATCGAGCACGGTTTCGAAGTGGCAATGATACGGGATGCCACCGCGGGTGCCCGCAACGAAGAAGGTGACGGTTACCAGGCCGCGCTCATCAATTGGCGATTCCTGGCGCACGCACTGTGGACGACGGCCGAGGCCGTCAGACGCATCGAAGCGACACGGATCGCAACGAACCCCGGAGCCGCGGCGTGAGCTGGCTGGAGTGCGACGCTCGCGATGAGGACTGACACATGCCCATCCTTCCGCCCTACTCCATCGCCGTTGCCCGCCCCGATCAATACACGGCAATCGGTGAGCTGCTGGTCCAGACGTACTCCGCTCTCCCTGGCATGCCCCGGGTCATCGATCAGCCGGAGTACTACGCGAGGCTGCGCGATGTCGAAGCGCGTACATCGAACGCCGCGATCACGGTGTATGTGGCGCTCTCTGCGGCAGGGGACCTTATGGGTAGCGTGGACTTCATCCATTCCATGGAGCAGTACGGTTCAGGCGGCCGCGCCACGACCGTGGCCGACGCGGCCGGCATCCGTTTGCTCGCGGTTGCTGACGCATATCGCGGCTCGGGGGTGGGCAAGCGATTGACTGGCGTCTGCATCGAGCGCGCCGCTACCGTGGGCAAGTCGCAGGTCATCCTGCACACGACTCGGGCGATGGGAACCGCATGGACGATGTACGAACGACTGGGGTTCGTGCGGAGCGAAGACCTCGACTTCATGCAACGCGACCTGGAGGTCTACGGCTTTCGTCTTCGATTAGCGCAACGCCAGTAGTCAGGGCCGCAAGAACTCCAAAGTCGCTTCCGGAATCTGCTGCTCCAGCCAGTTGGCCATCGCCCGCTCCTGTTGCAGATTCTCCTCGCACATCTGCACAATCGCCGGTTTCTCGAGCTTGCGCGCCGCAGCGCCCAGCGAAATATAGGTGGCGATCTCGAAATGCCTGGCGGCGTACGCGGCCAGGCAGTCCTTCACGATCTCATCAGGCAGCACTTCGACCGCATAGGCTTGAGCGATCCCAATGAACCGGTTTCTCAGGTCTTTGAAGGTCGAGCTGTCAGAGCCGAGTTCTTTCAAGCACGATTCAATCCGCTCGACCTGACCGAGCGACTCTCGCCAGTGCTGTCGAAATCCCGCTGCAAGGGCAGGATAGTGGCGGTGGAACCGCTCTGCAAAATGGTCCAAGGTGTCGACAGTCGCCAGTTCCATCGCATGGGCATCGCGCAGCCAGGCAACGAGCGTGTGCGTTTGGTCTGTCATGGCTTAAGCCCTCCCAGCCCTGCCCTGATAAAAGGCAGCACATCGGGTCACGGGAGCCGCCATTGCGTCCAGCCGGACGATCTCCCGGTAGCGTCGGTCACCATACAACTGGCGGCAGCCATTGGCCAGCTGTTTTTAGCGCGCTTTAACGCGCCTACAATATCGACCACGTGCATCGGGTCGCCACCGCGTGTTGGAGCTGACCTATGAGAATCATAACCGCATGTTTTCTCTCGGGGCTGGTCATTGTCGTAGTTGGTTGTGGAGCCCGCCAGGAATCCACCATTCCCGAGAAAGTGACCACGGCGCTGGAGACGTGCGTCGCTCGCCACGATCCCGAAGGTTGTGCCGCGATTTACACGGAGGATGCGGAAATCACGGAACCGAGAGCGACGACGCTGCGCGGTCGGGCGGCGATCCTTCAGTACTTCAAGGAGCAGATTGTTCCGGACCTGCAGATGTTCACAGACACTCAAGTGAACCTCGTGCAAGGCACCCTTGGTGTCGTACAGGGCACCTACAGAATCAGGAATCTCAACACCCGCACCATTGTGGAGGATGGCGAGTATCTCAATGTCCTCAGAAACCGAAACGGTGAATGGAAGGTCTTTCGTAGCTTCTTTGTACCGCGTCATGCACCAGGAGCGGAGCTTTCGATATCGCCGTCGGAAGAGCCGACTCCAAAGTGAGGGGCAGTCATGGCGTGTTCCCGCTTACGCGGGCAGAGCCGCCGCCGCACACCGAAATAGTGAAATCTCGCAGGCGGCAGATGCCACGCCAGGGTTGCTGCAACCGGTAAAGCCCGCGGGCCATAGAGCAGGGGAGAACCATTCAATGAAGACACCAAAGAAAGCGACCGAGCTGTTCGGTCTCGTCGTTGTACTTACCGTCGGTGGCATCCAACTGGCGGCCGCCGACCCGGCAGCCGAGGTGGCGGCAATTCACGCCGTTGACGACGTTTGGGTTAAGTCCTTTAACACCCGCGACGCCGACACGATGGCTGCTCAGTATGATGAGCATGCAGCACTCCTCCCGCCGGGTGCGCCGGCCGCCCGCGGGCAAGCCGCAATTCGCGCGTTCTTCGTGAACATGCTTCCAGAGGCGACTAAGGACGGTCTTGAGTTCACGCTCGGCTCCAATCCCGCTGGCGGCGTCCACGGTGACATGGGCTGGTCCTCAGGGACCTACACGCTGAAGGACAAGACAGGACAGGTCATCGATACTGGAAAGTATCTTTCCGTCTCCAGGAAGAAAGACGGCAAATGGCTTTATATTCGCGACACGTGGAATTCGGACGGCCCCCCAGCGTCGAAAGAGTCTGCCCCACCGCCGAAGAAATAGTGCTGCGGGAAGCTCTGATCAGTCTTTGCGAACGCCCGCGTGTAATTGGTACGTCGGCCGTCCGGGATTTGCTAGCGCGTCTCCCGGTGCAGCTCAGGCGCCGCTTGGTACATAGCGTCCCCGACGCGTTGCGGGTAGTCGTCCGGGAAGGTCCACATGCCGAGGCCCGGCGCGTGGACGAGGCCGCGCCACGTCGGGTCGAAGGGGTAGACCATCGAGAGCAGCACGTCGCTGGAGATGCGCGGGTTCGCGACCCAGTAGCCGTGGCCGCGACTTCCGCCGTTGAGCTGGTGCGGCCCGTACACCCTCGTCACGTCGATGCCGATCAGGCGCTCGTTGCTTGCGAGCGTCTCCAGATCCTCGCGAGTGAGCTCATCGAAGCGCGGCCGACCCAGCCGGGAGCCGCCAGCGAACCATGCAGCAACCCTCAGCGCACTGTCGTCCCTCGACACATAAACCTCGATGCGCCGGGCAATGTCCGAGATCGCCGGCACATGCGAGCGGGCGAAGGTCCGCAGGTCGATGTCGGCCGCCGCGAAAATCGCGTTGGCGATGCGGTAGCGCCGTTGCAAGGCCTCGTGGTCCTCGCTTGGATGCGCCTCGCGCAGTCGTACCAGCGCTTCAGCGAGCACGGCCCCGCCGCAGCTGAAAGCCATGACGTTGATGCGGCGGGCCTGGCTGCGCTGCGCGACCACCTCGATGAGCCACGCGATGCGGGACACGAAGGCGAGAGCGCGCGGGCAGTCGCTGAAATAATCGAGCGCACGCGTGCCGGTCGGCCAGGAAAAGACGATCATCGGCGATTGGTGCCCGAGGAAGTGTCCCCAGCTCCCCATCAGAATCATCACATCGTTGAAGCTCGCACGGTAGCCGGGCACGTAGAACACGACCGAGCCGCTGTGGGAAGTTGCGAGCTGACGGTCGATGGCCGCGACGAATGCCCGCTCGGCTGCGCCTCCCGGCGCGCCGAGGACGCCGAACTCATCGACGGCCACGACCCGCGCCGGACGCGGTGTCACCGGGCGACTCACGCGATCGGACTCGACCAGATCGTCGAATGACCATTCAGGCTCGCCGAGCTGGACCCGCGCGACCCCCAAGCGCACCGAGTCGCCGGTTCGTCGCGTGAAGTGCTCGGGCGCATCGGGCGGTGCCGGTTCGCGCGTCGTCGCGAAGAGCACGCTCATCTCGGTCGTGCGCTCCTCGGGCGGGACCTGGCGCGAGAAGTCGAGTCGCGCGTCCTGCATGACGATCGGTGAGGGGGGCATCGTCCGCACTGGGCCGCGGGCGCAGGAAGCCGCGACGGCAGCGAGCGCGAGCAGGGTCATCAGGGCAATGCGACGCATGCGATTCCTCCGAGCGATGCGAGCTGCTTTGGACGCGCTGGGGCGCAGTGACCTGACGGCCGTACCCGATCTCCTGACGGCGGAACTCTGTGATCAGGATCTTCGCATCGATTCGATCCTTGAACCAGTGGATACCCAGACACGCGTCGCGAAAGTTGCCGTTGAAGTCTCATTCCAACTGCCTAGTGCGAGCCCAGCATCTCCCTCCGAGCTATGGCCCGGGAAATGGCTCGATCTTCCCCTCTTCCGGGAAGAACGTTGACAGCTCGCCTGCGGGCGGTAGCGGCGAGCCCGTCGAAGCGGACGTGGCGATGTGATGCCCCGATGGGCCGGAAGGTCGGCTGATCGCAGCATCGACCCGATCAAGCAGGTAGGAAAAGAACGGATTGGATGGCAGTCGTGTCAGGAAATCCTGATCGACAATGAGTGCGCCGCGCTCACCGCGGGCCTCCATTGTGCCGAGGTTATAGCCGAACTCGCTTTTGGTATGTGGGTCGGGCTGAATCCCATACAGTGGATCGTCGATCGGAAACGGAATCGCCACGTGCGACAGCGAGAAGATGCCGGGTGGGTACGATAGGTTCAGCGGGCGAGTCTCGGCTTCCAGTCTGCCCGGTGCGATACTCCGCTCGACCGTGGTATCGCTATCCTCGCTTGCATTGGCGATTACCGTGAAACGGTAGGGCTGGGGCGTCCTGGGCGCGAGCTGATCGACTGCGACGTAGGAGGACTGGCGCAGCAGCGGGGCAAACTTGAGCGTGCGGTTTACATCAAACAGTACGATCTCGCTTCCATTGTCGGGTAGGTACGCATACAGCCTCGTCAGGATCGCCGGCGCGCTCACCGTAAAGTCGATCACCGACTGGAACGTCAATACCGGTGGCAAACTGCCGAGACGCGACGCGCGTGCCAGACGTTGGATCTGTCTCTGCAGGGAGTCGGTGAGACGGTAGGACTGACGCGCGCCGTTCACTGGAAACGAGTTGTATTTGAAGGGGTTGAATTCCGGAACGATACTGAGCCAGGCTGCGTTGGCAAATGCCGGCAGGATGGCCGGCAGGCTGGCCAGCCCGGCAAAGCGGGCAAAGCGCGTGATGCCGATCATTGGCGTCAGCAGCAGGATGCGGTCAGGGCGTGCAAGCTGCGGGTCCTCAAGCGCATCGAGCGCATATTTCATCGCCAGCGTCCCGCCGTTCGAGTATCCGACCAGATGCAATGGTGCCGGTCCAGGCACTCGCCGACGCGCCTCACGCACCGCCAGACGTGTTGCCGCCATCCAGTCTTCCCAGCGAACATCGGTCAAGCCGGCGGGCACCGTCCCGTGGCCCGGCAAACGGAGGCCGATCGCGAGGAAGCCGTGGTCGCGATAGCGCTTGGCGATATGCCTGAGGCTGTATGGAGAGTCGGTGAGCCCGTGCAGCAGAACCACTACACCGACCGGCTTGCCGTCTGGCTCCATCACGTATGAGCGGTTCCAGTTGTGCGCGAAATGCGCCGGGTAGATCGGACTGCCCTCGAAGTACCTGTCGACCGGAACGCGCTCGTCGGGTGCAAGCTTCTGGCTGACCTCGGCACGTACGCTGGTCATCACCGCGTCCTCCTGCGCGAGGTAACGAGTCCAGTCAGCCACATCGAGCTCATCTGCTCTCAATTCCCTGGGAACGTACGTGTGCCAGCCATGCAATGCCGGCCCGCTCAGCGCCCTGTATGAACCCAACGCCAGCAGCGCACCGCCCGCCACAACGATTAACGCTACCGTGCACTTGAGAATCCGCCCGATGATTCCCCGCATGGTGGTGTCCTTCGTAAGCGCCTGCGTTCGAGGGGTGGGTGTTTGGCAGACGCTCGCCGCGCGCCGACCAATGTGCATCACATCATATCGTCAGCGGCCGTGGCGCTAACGCAGGGGCTGCGGCATGTCGGATGCAGGCTCGCGCGTTGTTCGAATACGTGACTCGGGCGAATCCAAGCGCAAAAGAGCGAACAGCACAAAGAGAACGGCGCCCGCACTCAACAGATGTTTGAAAGTGTGACCGCTAAGGCCCACCGCGCGGTAGATCGGCGCGTCGAAATACTCAGCCAACTTGGCCAGAAAATACATGAGGATAGCCCAGCATATCCACGTGGCGCTCTCGCGGCTGCCCGGGTACAACAGTAGCATCAGCGCGATCAGCACAAACGGCATGAACTGCACCAGCGCATAAGGGCGCAGATCACCGACGCCACGACTCTCAGTCCATGCCCAATAAAGGACCGACGCCGCGCCCAGGATCAACAGCGGTCCGAGCAAAGCGCGACCCAGTGCCGGATTCACGCGATCACCAAGAACGAGGGCGAACACCGCAGTGAAGGCAAGCGACATGGGAAGGCGGTCCCAGATGAGCGCGGGATTCGAGGGTGAGTAATGATAGTAGGCGGATCCAAAGCAAACCCCGGTGACGGCGAGGCAGAACGCGACGTAGCCTGGCCAAAGCGACGGTGACGCGAGCCGGGTTGTCAGGAACAGTCCGTAGATTCCGACAAGCGCGAACGGGAGATTGGAAACCACGTTCCAGAAGTTGGTGATTCCGGCAATCGTGCGCACATCCGCGAAGTGGTGATAGCTCTCCTCTTGCGCGATCCGCGGGACAAAAACAAGCGTTGCCGCAATGGCGCCGCCGGCGACCAGGGCGAGCAGCCAGCCACGCCAGTCTCGCCAGGACGACCTAGTTGCGACGTGCATAGCGCCCTCTGTCTATCTGCAAGCTGGATCCGCGACCCGGAGGTCGTCGGCCCGAGGCTACGTGAAAACCGGTCGCTCAGACAGGAATGCACTGCAGCTGAAGGCCTTTCGCCGACACCACACGCACATGAAAGTCCCGCATTCAAGCTTCAGCGGCGCTGTTCGCCGCACCTGCCCAGGCCGCAGGCACCCGGAGCAATGCCGGCAACAGCAAAGGCAAAGCGCAGGTCTCACCCACAACTCCGTCCGCACTCGAGCATTTGCGTGGAACGCCAAGCTAACATTTCGGAACACACATCTGGACTCATCGTGCGAGCACCCTCGCAATTAAGCGTATAGTCGCTTGCGTTGGAAGTCATCCACTAGAAGTTTGTTACGAGGGTGCAGATACAGACGGAAAGTCAGGATTGCTAGCTGAGATATCCTATCAAACAAGAAGCACCCGCCGCCCCACCTGCGCAGGGGCCGGAACCGGCGAGCGACTATCGTGGCGAAAGAGCGCTTACCGTTAAGCCCCATTTGAATTTGCCTTCCACTTTGTTACGCCCGACCACAGCAGGAAGTCTCGATGGCTGTCCGCATCAGGTTGGCACTCGCGGTGCGGAGTCGCGAACAACCGCGGCCGGTTTACTGGCCATTTTGATTCTCTCGGTCGGAGTGTACTTCGCCGCCGCGTCGAGTCCGGCACTGATGGACGATGACGTCGACGCTGCCCACGCCATTGTCGCTCGCACCATGCTTCAGAGGCACGACTATGTCGTCATGTACATGGACGGCGTCCGGTATCTCGTGAGGGCGCCACTGCAATTCTGGCTGATCGCCGCAAGCTATAGGCTGTTTGGTGAAAGCGAATTCACCACTCGCTTGCCGTCCGCATTGGCAGTGCTGGGCCTGGTCCTGGTGATTTATCGGTTTGGATGCGACTTCTTCTCTCGGCGCGTCGGTCTCTACGCTGCCCTCGTGATCGCCACCAGCCCCGGGGTTTTTATATTCACCAGAGCGGTGATCTCCGAACCGCTCTATGCCTTGCAGTTCGTGACCGGCTTCTATCTTTTTCTTCGGGCCTGGACAGGGACCCTCCACCCGCGTATCGGATATTGGGGCGCGGCTGCAATGTTTGGCCTTGCGGTTCTTAGCAGGGGATTGATTGGCATACTTTTCCCGTTGGCGGTGCTCGTCATATTCGTTTCGATTGCTAACGGTTGGCATCGCTGGCGTGAGCTGAAGCTGGTTTCTTCAGCGCTGGTTTTCTTGGCGATTGCCGCGCCGTGGCATGTCATGGCGGAGTTGCGCGCTCCTGGTTTTTTGTGGGCGTACTTCGTCAACGATCATCTGCGCCGGGCCCTCGGCACTCGCTGGCCTCCGGACTACAGTGCCCTGCCGCTCTGGGCATGGTTGAGCGCGCACATCATGTGGCTGTTTCCTTGGAGCTTCTTCGCGCCCTTGGCCGTTCGAAGTTTCTGGTCCGCGGAGAGCCGTACGCAACGCGCAGAGAAGTCTTCACAAGCGCTATTGCTCCTGTGGATCTGGGCTGCTGTCGTGCTGGCATTCTTTTCGATTGAGACCGGCTCGAGGATGGAGTACTACAGCTTCGGCGCCTGGCCCGCCATAGCGCTTCTGCTGGGCCACGGTTTGGTATCGGCCGAGCCGGAAAAAGACCATTGGCTTCCGCGTATCCAGACCTCGCTGTCGGCAGCCGCTCTGGCCGTGGCGCTGCTACTGGGCTACTTCGTATGGCGATCGCTCTCGGTGCCCACTACCGACGATATTTCCGATCTCCTGAAAATCCATGACTCCGGATATTACCGGTTCGCACTGGCTCACGCCTTCGATCTGACCGAACGGAGCTTCGCAATGCTGCGCGCGCCTGCCGTTCTCGCTGCGTTTTCCCTCGCGGCAATGGCAGTGGCGGCGCAGATACTGCGGAAACTTGGTCGCGCTGCTGCAGCCACGGCCGCAATGGCTCTCGGCATGATCGGGTTTCTGTTTTCCGCGGATCTCGCCTTCAAGAAGTTTGAGCCGCTGTTGTCATCGCGCTCGCTCGCGTTGGAACTCAACAAGTCCCTTCGCGAGGACGACCAAATCGCGGTCTACGGAGACTTCACCGCCGCTTCGAGCGTGGCCTTCTATACCCGCAGGCGGCTGTGGCTTTACCATGCGCCCTACAGCGAGCTGGAATATGGCGCGCAGTTTCTGGATGCTCCCAAGATTTTCATCAACGACCGGGATTTTCATGCGCTCTGGCGTGGCCGGACCCGTATGTTTCTGATCGTACCGCGAGGTCAACAGCCGAGCGCGCTGGCCAGCCTGCCGGCAACAGCCACTTGGTTTGTCACCAGGGTCGGCGGAAAGGGGGTGTACACAAACCAACCAGTCTCCATGGATGCGCTGATCTTTTCCGACCCGCCGCACCAAGACAACTCAGCGGAGGCGCGCTGAGCTACGGCACACTAGCTCCGACCTGCGGAAGCCGCGCCCATGCGCCGACGACCCTCGGCAGGAATGACACCCGCTCGTGCGTGACCGCATCGTCACGCAGTCGATCGGCAAGCGTGTCAATGCCAATGTCCGCCACCTCCGCAATCCCGGCTCGTTCAATCACCGGTAAGAGGCTGCGCAAGACTCGCGCCATATATTCATATCCCGCGGTGGTCGGCCCACAGGCGATGCGTGTGGCGGCGATCATGCTCAGAGGGGGTAGCCCGGCACGAAGAAATGTCCTGTACAACTTCGTGCCCATATCCAATTCCGCGCCACCTGCCGCGAAAGCAGCAAGAATCCACCGCCTCGTTTGCGAGAACAGCTCGGACGCGGGCTCCTGCGACACCTGCGACATATCGAATTCCTGAAAAGCCATAAGGCCCTCAGGTCGTAAGTGGCGCGACAAGCGTCGTAGCACAGTCGCCGGGTTCGGTAGATAGAGCAGTACGAGACGGCCGATGACGGCATCGAACTCCTGGTCCCCCTCGAATGTCGCGAGATCAGCCTGCTCGAACTGAACATTTGTCACACCGAGAGACGCGACCCGCCGCCGCGCCGTGTCTACAGACGATGAAGCCCTATCGACGCCGAGCACATTGCCAGCAGCCCCGACGAGTCTTGCGGCCAGAAGCGACACATCGCCAACGCCACAACCGATGTCGAGTACGCGCATGCCGTGCACAATGCCGGCGCGCCGCAGTAGGTCCTCGGTAAGGTCCTCGAGGAGCGCGCCCTGGTCTGCAAGCCGACGCGCTTCCTGCTCAGAATAACCAAGGGGATAGTCTTGGACCTCGGGCACCGTACCTCCAACCAAGTCGAGCGTCTTTAAGCCCATTCGCAGTCTACGTATCAGAGAGCACGAACGGCGGCGAACCGCAACGGACGATTACCCGCTACATTTCGGACTAAGTATGCCTGAGCAGGGGTCCGCAACGGCGCTAAGGCTTAGGTGGCGCTCGTGTACTGAGGCTGCATTAGTCCGGCCTCTGTCTGCTTGATAGACTTTCGGGCGCGAGTTGCTGCCAACAAACTAACTCCCGGTGGGATGTCCTCAGGCTGCCGGCTCGGTCACGCTTGCGGCGATGCCGCTTGGCGCATCTGGGGGAAACGTCGGACACTTCTATCGAGGTGAGCCATGCTCGAGTCGATTAGTCACATCGCCCTCGTAGTAAATGACCCGGCCAGGACAGCCGCGCTATTTCACGACCTCTTCAGCGCCCGAGTGGTTGAACGCGAGGACGATGAGGGTCACCTCGAAACATTCGTCAGAGTGGGAGGCATCTGGATGGTGCTGGTTGGCGCACCCGTTCAACGTGCCCGGACCGGGGACCACATTGCCTTTCGCGCCACACCCGAGATCCTCGAGGCTACCGTCGCCAAACTTCAGGCAATGGGGCGCGAGTTCATCAGGGCGCGTTCCAATAGGGCTTTGTACTTCTTTGATTACGACGACCACGTGTTCGAATTGGATGCCGAGGACATTGACAGGGAGCTTGGAGGATAAAGGTCGGCAGCAACGCCGCCGCGCACGGCCGGAGGCAGAACGTCATGCAGGACGAAACCCCGACATCCCCGCACATCGCAAGCCGTCGGTTCCGGTGGCGTCGGCATGCTCTGCGCGCGCTGGCGCTGCTGGCAGGGGCCGTCTCCACGCCAGCGCTCGCCGGCACGCTCCAGGCGACCGAGCTCGGCGCCGCGCCGGTGAGCGCGTCCTCCGCTGCGGGCGCAGCAGGCACGGACGCGCTGCATCTGCCCGCCTCCTGGGAAGGAAAGCTCCCCGGTGCCGACGGCACGGTTCTCTGGCACCTCGACCTGTTGCCTGAGCAGCGCTATCGCCTGCGGCGCACGTATGAGGGCAAGCCCGCCCCCAACCGCTTCGACGAGATCGGCCGTTGGCGGCGCGCTGCGGACAGTCCTCGGCTCGACCTGTACGTCGCGGATGAGAGGCGCGTCGAGTTCCTGGTTGAAGCAGACGGCTCACTGAGGAAACTCGACACGACTGGCAAGCCGATCGCGTCTGGTCTCAACGATCGCCTCGAGCGGCTGCCGCAGCCCGCGCTCATCGAGCCGCGCCTCAAGATCAGCGGGCTGTTCGTTTACATGGCAGACGCCGCAGTGATCACGTTATGCGCAGATGGCAGCCGCCTGCCGGTCGCGATGGAAGGTGACTTCCGCGCACTCCAGGCCGCATACATGAAAGCGCACCCGCCCCTCGGTAAGCCGCTGCTGGCAAGCGTCGAGGGCCGGATTGCCACGCGCCCCTCCATGGAGGAAAGCCTTCCGCCCCTGGACACCCTGGTGGTGGAACGCTTCATCAGTCTATCCCGGCAGGGCAGCTGCGGTCGGGCACCCGGCAACCCTCCCCTGCGCGGCACGTACTGGAAACTGATGCACGTCGGCGAGGCGCCCGTGGACGTGAGCGCAGGGCAAACCGAACCGCATCTCGTTTTCGCGAGCGACGCCTTGCACGTCTCCGGCAGCGGGGGCTGCAACCGGATTGCGGGCAATTTCAGGCTCGAGGGGGATCGCGTGCACCTCGGCCCCTTGGCGGGCACGATGATGGCCTGCATAACCGGCATGGAGCAGGAGCAACATTTCCTCAATTCCCTGAACCACGTGGAGCGCTACCGCATCAGCGGTCAGCAGCTGGAGTTGCTGGACGGCTCAGGGACGGTCCTCGCTCGCTTCGAAGCCGCCGCGCCGCGCTGATGCGGCGCCCCGAAACGCACCCCCGTGCCCACCGAGATTTTCGTTCCC